>ERZ779915.279-NODE-279-length-9267-cov-1.51824_pt1 | contig 9267 bp, 6 predicted proteins | sample MGYA00511066_ERZ779915 | MGnify/ENA primary metagenome ERZ779915 (study PRJEB29588, sample SAMEA2154992) | human gut metagenome | biome: human gut; feature: human-associated habitat; material: faeces | place: Denmark | collected 2008/2010 ... | reverse complement strand
TATGTTCTCTCCGCGCTCAGCTCCCTGTATGTAAGAACAGCCGTGATGGACACTATTCTGTCTTCTCCCTCCGCTATATCGCCGATACGTCCATCGGACGACACCAGCTCGTTGTCCTCGCTTATCCACTGCACATCGAGTCCGAGCGCATCCAGGTGATCCACAAGCTCCAGATCATATATCACTTCATCGGGGGATTCATTTTCCCCAAGATACAGGTCTTCAATCTCACCAAATCCCTGCTCAAACACAGCTTCCATATCGTCAGGATCATATTCCAGCGGCATGACATCCACATCAAAATCAGTCTTTTCTCCATCTATGTCAGTCTCCAGAGTGACGGTGGACACATCCCCTCCGTACCCATCTCTGGTGAGCACCACCTTATGAGGCGCAAATGCATCCTTTGCCACAAGGATCACCGCAAGAATACATGTCACCAAAAACGCCAGCAGGATCTTCGCAATAATGTCTGTATACATCTCCGCACATTTATCCCTCGCCGCGGCATCCGTACATATGTATACCCTCTTTATCTTCGTGAGCATCTTGTCATTGTCCATATGCGGTTCTATCCAGCCGTATATTTTTCCCGCAGCCCTTTTCAGCATATCCATCATCCTTTCACATATGTATATCTGTGATCTTTCTGCCCCATATCACCGTCGCCGCCGTGATCACCAGACACGCACTCATGGCAGCTATCCCCAGAGCATTGCCATACAGCGCATCCATATATCCGGGATTACACACCCTCAGATACAGAATGATGACAAATGGCATGGCAGACATGATATTCTGCTCCAGCCGTTTTGACGTTATCATCGTGTCTATCTCTTCCTCCACTTCCAGACGCCTGTCAATATTTTCAACCATCTTCTTCATCATCCTGATGAGATTTCCCCCGGAGCCCTTTGCAACTGCGACCACATGAGCAAATTCCTTCACATCCTGAAGTCCTGACCTGTCCGCCATATCCCTCAAAAGACTTTCAACATCAGAGCTCATCTCAAGGCCGTTTATTATGAGCAGCATTTCCTGTCTGATATAAGATTTCCCCTGATACATTCCGTCCAACTCGTGACAAGCTGGAACAAACGCTTTTTCCAATGAATATCCCGCCGCCATATTTGCGGACAGGGACAGTAGCATTTCCTTAAATTCATTATTAAGTTTATTCTTTCTCTGCCGGCATTTACCATCGGCAATTTTCCTGAGAAATACCAGAATCCCCGGCGTGAACACCAGGCACGGTATAAGACTGTCAAAGAAGAGCACCGACACCATCACCGCTATGACTGAATACACAGCGATACCGGTTACGATTTCCCTGACACTTAGTTTATAAGAATCATAATCTATACCCTGTCTCAGCACACATCCCTCCTTGAATCACTGCTCTCATTAACGCTTATAAGTCCAGCCGCCACGAGCTTTGATGTGTTGTGAAGATCATTTATCTTTCTAAGCATTCCTTCCACTCGCCCCCTGTCCTTTCCCATATTGCTCTCATGAAATTCATACAATTTATTCATGACAAATTCACCTCCTTCCAGCCCTGTGACCTCGCTTATCTCTATACATCTTCGGGATCTGTCCCTCAGTCTTCCAAGCTGGACAACTATGTCCACCGCCGACGCTATCTGCTGCCTTATCGCCAGAACAGGCATATCCGCACCCATCAGAACCATGGTCTCAAGCCTCGTCAGCATGTCCCGGGCAGAATTTGCATGTCCTGTTGACAGGCTTCCATCGTGTCCTGTGTTCATGGCAGTAAGCATATCTATCGCCGCCGCATCCCTGACCTCACCCACTATTATCCGTGAAGGTCTCATTCTGAGGCTCGTCTTGATAAGATCCCTTATGCTCACCGCATTTTCGCCCTCGACATTTGCACTTCTCGCCTCAAGGCTCACCAGATTGTCGATGCCCGCAAGCTGAAGCTCCGCCGAATCCTCTATCGTGACAATTCTCTCATCCGCCGGTATATACCCTGACAGGGCATTCAGAAATGTCGTCTTGCCCGCGCCGGTTCCTCCCGAGATGATTATGTTGTAGCCCGCCACGACCAGATTCTTCAGGAAATCAGCAACCTCCATGGTGACTGATCCGATCTCCACCAGCTTGTCCATGGTCATCTTGTCCTTCGGAAACTTTCTTATGGTCATCACGCTGCCGCTCAGGCTCACCGGCGGCAGCACCACATTCACTCTCGAACCATCCTTAAGCCTTGCATCCACTATCGGCGATGCCTCATTTACTATCCTGTTGCACTCCGCTACGATGCTCTGGATTATGGTCTTGAGCCGTTCCTCGCTCTCAAATGCCTTGTCATACCTGTACATCCTTCCTGCCCGCTCGACAAATATATTGCTGCAGCCATTTATCATTATCTCAGTCACCGCTTCATCGTCGAGAAGCTCTGACAATATATCAAGCCTCCTCAGACTGTTGAACAGTTCCTTCTTCAGCGCAAGCTTATCCCTCACGCTCAGCACATTCCCGGACTCAGATTCGAGAATACACCTGTCGATCATATCGCTGACCTGCTCATCTCCTATGTCACCCGACATATCTATACTCTGCATGACCTTGCTTCGTATCAACTGTCTGTCATCCTGTTTCATCTTCTGCTTCCTATTTCACTTTCTATAAATCTCAGCATCTCCGCACTTCCCGGAACCGCCAGCGGCACGTTCAACCTGTGCAGCCTCCGAGCAATCTTGCCGAGCTCCCTTCTCTCCAGAACCCTCTCGAACATCCCAAGCTTGTCCTGGGACAATTCATCCTTAAGCTCAGGAACCATTATCTCGTCAAATGCCCCAAGTATCGCCAGATCCTTGAGAACCGCCTGTCCCATATCAAACACAACCGTTGTATATCTGCCCCATCTGCGGAACTCGTCTATGAGCCACACCATATCCTCCGTGTCCAGCTCCAGTGCATCTATGTACGATCCCAGATATCCAAGCACGCTGTATTCCTCAAGCTCCACGATATTTTGCTCCATATATCCGGTCAGATCCGGTGACCTCTGTTTCACCAGATATATCACATTCGCCAGAACGTCCTCATGGTCGTGAAATGCACTGTACTCCTCCATGCCCACATACAGGCCGCCCCGCACCTCATCATTCATGCACAGGCTGACCGCAAGGTTTGTCTTACCACACCTCCCTATGGGTGATATAACTGCATACGACCTGAACAGCTTTCTTCTGCGGTCCGTATCGTCTATATTCATATATCTGAGGATCTCTGAAGAAATGTTCCGTACCCTGGAATATTTGAATATCCTGTTATGGCTGATCTCTTCTGATCCATCGACTCTATCCCTCGTCATAAATATCATCCGGCAGGCCACCGGCACTTTGCTCTCATCCAGAGGAATATTCTCATCCATCAGCAGAACATCCAGAGTCTTAGTCTCAAGATACCCATACAGTTCTCCCTCCGATGAAAATGCAAGCGCAAACAGCGGATTGTCCCTGTCCGAATTGATATGGTTCATAAGACTTATCATGTAAGCCCTGTCACCATCCAGTATTCCAATCTTGTACTGCTGAATTTTGTCACCTCCACTCTATAGTGCACACGTAATACATGACTCCGCCCATTATGGCAGCAGAGAAATGTACCCTGGACTTCATCAGATTCCTATAAAATTGTTTTGTTGAAATTTCTTTACGATTCGTAACTGACATTAAAACTTCTTTTAAAAGAAAAAATAAAGATATAACTCCTCCGGCCAAAAAGGAGTAAACAATCACCCGGATCACATCGGTTCCTACAAATGTGCCAGCCGTCGCCAGCAGCTTGATATCACCTGCCCCCAAGGCTTTTTTATGAAATAATACAAACAAGATCACCACAGGAATAACACAGCCTGCCACACTGCTCAGAAGTCCATCACACGGTCCTCTGACAACTGCCGACATCAGGAATCCCTGTATCATGCCAACTGCGATAAGCCTGTTCGGAATCCTCCAGTCTCTGAAGTCCGATACCACCGCCATGCTCACAGTTGCGATCAATGGTATTACATAATATATGATCTCTGTCCTCCCTTCTCTCTGAGTTGTAAGCACACCCTCTCTCAGCCTTTGTAAAGGGGGGATTTCATAAAGAAAATTTTATAAATTGCGACTATATACAGGCTGTATATTGCCCAATTTCAATATACAAAAAGCCCGTCCTGTTACGAACGGGCTTCTGATTTTACAGCATGTATATATAATTTTTTTTACTAAAATTGTCCATTTCCCATGTTCTGATTGTTATTTGGGTTCTGGTTATAGTTCTGGTTAGGACTCTGATTAGGATTCATATCAGCCTGCTTCCTTGCCGCCATGGCATTATCAATGTTCTGTATCTCGCTCCTGCTTATGGCTATACTGTCCTGAAGAACCTTTACATTGTTGAAATACTGGAGCAGCTCCTGAGGTGGATTCTCCTTGTTCCGCTCGTAGAAATACTTGCCAATCTCAACCATGTTCCTGTCGATCATCTGCACCTCATTTGATATCTTGTTGTTGAGCTTTGCCTTCTGCGCTGCGTCCTTCGTCTCATCCACCGCATTATTTGCAAACTTCTTGGTCTTGTTGAACACATCCTGGAAAAAATCTGACATATCATATACCTCCATGTAATATAGATCTTTCTTTATCTGCCTTAATATATCCATGTAAAACTAAAAAAACCGGGAATATGGGTGTTGATTCCATAATCCCCGATTTTTTATTTGACTTTGTTTCTCACTATGTCATGTATACTTATGACCTTTCACATCAGTCGTCTATGTACTTATTCAGTGTATCAACCACATCATTGAGATTATAAGGCTTTGCGATATAATCATCAAGCTGGTTCTCAAGGATCCTCTCCTTGTCACCGAACATGGCTCTCGCCGTAACCGCAATGATCGGAAGTCTCTTTCTCTTCTCCTTGCGCTCTATCTCCCTGATCTCCTGTGTAGCTGCTATACCATCCATAACTGGCATCTGTACGTCAAACAGTGCCGCATCGTATATCTTGGTCTTGAACAGCTCAACAGCCTTCTGACCATTCTCAGCTATATCGTATGAGAATCCTGCCATACCGAGAAGCTTACCGATAACCTGCTGGTTGACCGGCTCATCCTCTGCAACAAGTATCCTTGCCTTGCTGTGTGCATTGATGGAGAATACTGCAGGCTCCTCCTTCTCTTTGAGGAACTCATCTGCTGCATCTGCCGCTTTGATAACCTTGAGTGGTATCTCGACGATGAATGTTGAACCTATATCTTCCTTACTCTGAACTGTTATGTTACCACCCATCAGCTCAACGATCTGCTTGGTGATGACAAGTCCCAGACCTGAACCACCGTACTTTCTTGTATCTGATGCATCTACCTGGCTGAATCTTATGAACAGCTTGCTCATGTTAGCCTCTGAGATACCTATACCGGTATCTGCAACTGCCATTCTGATCTTAATCTTGTTGTCCCCATCATCCATGGATGCTATCTTGACTCTTACGCTTCCCTCGGATGTAAACTTGATAGCATTTGAAAGCAGGCAGTTGAGAACCTGCTGGATTCTCTGTCCATCACCGCGGACAAGCTTTGGAATATTGCTTCCAAATGAACAGTCGAGCTGCAGTCCCTTGTTGGTTGCGATCGGAACCTGTGCAGCAACTGTGTCCTCAATGGCAGTCCTGATGTCAAATGTCTCTTCCTTGATCTTGTACTTACCAGCCTCAAGCTTGCTTATATCAAGAATATCATTGATAAGTCTGAGCAGTGTGTCTGCACAGTTCTTAGCTGTGATAAGGTTATCTCTGTAATCAGCCTGAAGATCCTCAGCCATAAGTGTGAGCTGGAGCATACCGAGAATACCGTTTATAGGTGTTCTTATCTCGTGGCTCATGTTTGCAAGGAACTCGGCCTGTGTCTTGTATGCTGCATTCGCATCCACGATGGCCTTGCTGAGCTTCTCCTCAGTCTCCTTCTGCTTGGTCACATCTATGACTACCATGTTGATGTAATCAGCCTCAGACTTATACATAACCGTGTTGAACACCTTCTGAAGTGACTCCATGGTGATCTCAACATCCATCAGATCTCCCTCTTTGGTGCCGGAGTTGTTATAAGCTGTGAACCATGCATTGATATCCTGAAGTACCTCTATCTTGCTCTCCTTCAGTATCTTGTCCTTGTAGTCAGACACATCGAGCTTGAAATACTCCCCAAATATCTCATTGGCGTCTACTATCTCGTAGTTTGTTCCGTTGACAGGATCATTAACGATCCTCGCCTGTGCAAATCCTATAGGAAGGTTCATGAAAAGTTTCTTATACTTATCAGACTTTCCTGCTGATCCCATGTTGCCATCTCCGAATACCAGTAATACCAGAACAGCAACGACCGCTGCCAGGACGCCACATATAATAGCTCCCACACCTATACCGGCGCCTCCCAGCACCCCCGCCAGCAAAGCCAGAACAGCCATGGCCAGTGCAAGCGGCTTAATCCCAATTTCCTTAATTTTGTCCATTAATGCACCTCTGTTTCTATAAATATTGCGTTTGCCACATAGACACTCCTATGCATATCCACATGGATACATTATATTATAAATAATTATTAAGGTCAACGCTCATATAGTTTTTTATGCTGAATAATGTACAAATTTTCTCTGTTATTTTGTACATATTGGACTACTTTTTATGGTCTCCCAGCCATTCTACCTCGTTATTATGCATATTTTATCTATCAACAGATCTGCATTACTCTATCGCTGCTTCATCATCTGTCCGATCCTCATCCTCTGGCTTCCCCTTTTTGCTGCCGCGCTTCTCCTTGATGGTCTTCGCATTCATAAGCAGTGCAAACACAAGCCATCCGGCAAATGTGAATATCAGGCCGCTCTTGAGTCCTCTAGGGAAATACTTGAACTCTATCACATGGTCTCCCTTCTCAAGATCCAGTGCGATAAATGCTCCCGCAACAGTCTGTATATCGGTCTTTCTGCCATCAACATAGGCAGTCCAGCCCGAATCATATGGTATGGATGTGAACATCAGGCCAGCCTCATCGACTGATATATGTCCCTTCACATATCCATCCTCAAATTTGTTGATATTTAACTGATTGTCAGCCCATCCCTCATACGCCTGGTCAAATGCAGCACCGTTGAGAGTGGCTATCGTAAGTCTTGCAGATGTATTGTCAGGTACACCCGCAGAGAAATAATACTCGACCTCCACGTTGGTTCCCTTTATCAGATGTCCCACATGGTATGTCTGGTACTGAAGTCTCTCGTAATTCTGCTCCTCACCGTTCACATATATCCTTATCTTGGTGATTCCATTGCAGTTCGCTATGATGTACAGATCATTCTGTTCCTCTGTTATGTCAAAGCTGAGTCCAAAGCTCACGATACCCGGTGTGATATCGGAAAGTCCAAAGTATTCACTGTACGGATTGTCATGTGTTATCGTGATGTCATTTGAAGAGCCAGTTACCTCCGGATATATCTGGCTGAACGTACCAGCCACCCCAGTCGACTTTTCCACGAAATTATTTATACTGTCAAACATATTCGATGCGTCAGAAGTCCAGTCTTTCAGCTCGTTATTCACCATGAAGCCCAGCTTGAGCGCCCGGCTGTTCTGGTATACATCAACGCCATCCACTGTATCCACATAGTCCATATCGTAGGACATATGCTCATCCTGTCTCCTGAACAAATATCTTATGCCCAGAACCGAACTTGACACCGGATTTGCTCCGTCAAACAGGAACTCATTGGCACCTGTGTAGAAACCAAGTCCGTGCATGGCATTCACAAGGTCATTTGAAACCGTCGAACCAAACAGGCTGACTCCCTGCATATTGTAATAGGTAGATTCATCCACCACCTTTGTGTTGTTGAGCTCCGTTCTATACGGAAAATGGCCTGTCTTAACAGAATCTATAGCGGCCTGCACACTAGCAGCATCGCCATAGTAATCCGGTATGTTCACCGTTCCGTTGCTCTCGTATCCCTTTGCCGCGCTGAACACGATCTCAGTCAGACACAACACTGAAAGTATAGCTGCCACTGCGAATCTGCCTTTGCCGCGGACAAGTCCCAGCACCAGGATTCCCGCCGAGTACACAGCAAACAGCACCCATGTGAGGATAATTACCGTCCTGTCCATATCAATATTCTTGTCTGCATAAACCAGGAAACCGAACGCCACGATGATTCCCAGGGCTATTCCCGGTATCTGCTTCTTGTCTGTATTTGCAATGGCCTCGTATCCCATGCTCAGCAGAATGAAGATGAACAGGAATGAAAATCTGTTCGGGATTCCGTACTGATCATGGAAGCCGTGCCATATATAGTTGAGCAGCGTATTGTTGAAGCTCATCATGAGAAATACGATCAGTATCACATTCTTAAGCTTCTCGTACCATTTGATCTTTGTATTGAAAATATATATTCCTATCAGCAGTATGGCAAATGTACCGCAGTACAGGTTCACACCGCCGTCAAACTGCTGGCTCTTTATCGGCTCAGTCAGGACAAACATCTGCTTTATCATATCCCATATGCTTCCGTACCACTCCCATTTAGGAAAATGTCTGGTGGCAGACGCCGTGGTGTTAAGCCCGATATAAGCTGGGATCAGCAGAAACGCAGACATAGCCGCAGCCATGACAGATGTTCCCGCAAATCTCAAAGTGTCCTCTGCGCCCTTGTATATGTTCTTGTGATTGGTGAGTATAAACTGGAGAACCAGGAACACACATATCATGAAACATATATAGTAGTTACACAGAAGTCCGTAGAACAGACTGAGTGTGTACAGTCTGTAGTTGCTGCCGTCCTCCATCATCTGCTCGAAGCCCTGCATGATAAGCGGAAGTATCAGTATACAGTCCATCCACATGAGATTCCATGAATATCCTATGACATAGTTGCTGAGTGCATATGCCACAGCAAATGGAATGATGAGCAGGTTGTTCTTGTTCCTGCACTTGTATCCAAGATAGCTCGCCATGGTCATACCGGACAGAGCTATCTTGATACTTATGAGCAGGCACATCGCTATGTACAGATGCTCCCTGCTGAACAGCACGATTATAAAGTTCAGAGGACAAGCCATATAGTAGGCGATTATGTCAAGCAGATTGCTTCCCATGCCTATGTCCCATGTATAGAACAGGCTTCCCTCGTTCACCAGTTTGTCATGATAATCAGAGAAGAATGGCAGATACTGGTGAAGACTGTCCACCATGGT
>ERZ779915.277-NODE-277-length-9311-cov-2.06039_pt1 | contig 9311 bp, 6 predicted proteins | sample MGYA00511066_ERZ779915 | MGnify/ENA primary metagenome ERZ779915 (study PRJEB29588, sample SAMEA2154992) | human gut metagenome | biome: human gut; feature: human-associated habitat; material: faeces | place: Denmark | collected 2008/2010 ... | reverse complement strand
CATGCCAGCGCAAAGGTCAGCGGGATAGAACCGGAGAAACAACTGCCGGGGTTGCACGATATACATGGAAAGCCGTGGCGGGAGCATCCGATGCCAGCAAACGCCAGCTGAGATACACGGATTTGCTGTCCCGGGAAGGGGCAACCGCCAGTCCGCGATTTAAATTTTCAGTAATCCGCTCTTGGGCAAATCCCTCTACCAACGGTTTCGGTTCATGCTTAGGATCAAGGATTTCATAGAAATAGTTTCGTTCACGCGGGTCTTGAGCATATAAGGAGCAGAAAGCGCAAACAAGCGCTACTCCGCCCAGACTGATTTTTTTCATTGCATTTCGTTTTTAGTTATCTTCAGTGGTATAATACGTACAGGGCCTAATAATCCGCTTGGCACAGGTTCCCAACCGGCATAAGTCCCTTTTTTATAACCAAGCGCTGCAATATTTATATCTTTGAAGATGCGCCACTTCACTCCACGGCGATCCATATCGGCTATGCGATTGGCAGAAAGATTGGTTACTTCTATTTCCAGAGTATTCTTTCCCGGACACAGGTATTGCCCGACGGAGCAACAATAGGGCACAGCCCATAAAGTGGCAACATTCCGGCCATTGATACGTACACGGGCACTTTCACGGACATCGCCAAGTGAGAGTAACCAGTCCTGGGCCGAGGCCGGATTTTCAATCACAAAAGTGGTTGTATAACAGCCTGTTCCCATCGTCGTTTTAGCACCTTCAAAGGATAAATCCGTCCATGAGCCCAAAGCAACGGAATCCGGCACACTATGTACCGCAGGAACGCTTTCCACAAACCGCAGGTTCCATAAGCCGGACAGTTCGACAGCTCCCCGTGCAGCAGTCTGATACTTCCATTCCGGAGCTTGTACGTCAACTTCCGTAAAAGTTTTCAATATGGCAGATTCTCCGGAAGCCAATTGCAAATAAACTTCCGTCTTTCCATCCTTCTGACGCAAACGAGCCTTGCCGGAAACACCGTTCATCGGATTATAAAGCATGGCCGAACGTGCAGGCACAGCCAACGGTATCCAACTTTCCGTATCTTTTCCGGTCAGTGCGGAAATGAAATAATGATAACCTTCCGGGTTCTTCCGACGGATACAACTCAAATCAAAAGAAGTTTTCATCGCTTCCGGTATAGCAGCAGTCTGCGCCAGTGTACGGACATAATCCGTACCGAAGAACACCGTCTTACCTTTACCTTGTTTATTTCCTAATTTCTTTACCTGCTCCAGAGTACCCTTAAAGTCCGTACGGCGCTGCTCCAACCTGGCATACCCCGGAACATCCTCCGGATACCGGTCCAGAAACACAACGGTCGCTCCCTCTTTTGCCAATTCGAGCAGGCGGGCAAGTACGTCCGCAGGCATTAAACGTGCACCGGGAACAACCAATGCTTTATAAACTGTTCCGCCTGACGTCACAATTTTCTTATCACGGCAGGTGGCCGTACGAATGAAGTTATCGGAAATATAATCCATATCATAACCGGCATCGTTAATGCGGTGCACCGCTTTTATAAAGCCCGGAGCACGCCGTGCCATTTTATGAATATCAAACATCAGCAGACGTCCGTCCTGCTCCTGCCACATATCATATACCGGCAAATACACAAGGAAGTCATTATCCGGCTGTCCCATCTGCAAAAAACTCTGGCAACGGGATATGTATTGAAAGAAAGCAGGCGCATCACGCCAGATGCTGTTCGTCGGACTCATATCCACCGTAGCATAAAACTTCCAGCCGGGCCAGGCAGCCTCAGCAGGAGAATAAGTCGTACCATGGAAAAAAGTATGATTGACGCCGGAAACGAACATGAGGTCGATATCCGGCTTGCACTGTGACAGAGAAGTGCGGAAATGTTCCGTCAGCCAAGTAAAAGTTTCTGAAGAAGTATAAGGTTTACCGGCAATATGAGCGCCCGAAGATGCGTATTTCAACATGGAGAGGTCGGAATCATTGGGACGCGTCAGCGAATCCTTACGCAATCCCCGTATACCGAAATCAGACAAACCGAAACCTTCGCACTCCGGAATATCCACTGTGGCATAAAGGTCTATCAGATTTCCCGGCGAGCCATGAGCCTGATTTCTGGTTTTAGCCCCGTGCCGATGTGCCCACTCCGTCCACTGACGGGTGAAATTCTCCTGCAACAGTTCACCGAGAGTTTCACGATAATCGGAGATGATGCGCCGGGTCTTGTCCGAACGCTCCCCTGCCGCCAGAAACTCCGGCAGGTGTTCTTCCAGTTTATAACCGCGACGCGCCAGAAACTCATCAAAAAGTTCTTCCGACCAGTCCGCCCCGTAAACCTCATAGGAGTCGTTAAAGAAATTATGGGGATAAGCTGTAGCACCACCTGCCGTATCCTTGAACTTTCCGTCAAAAGCGCATTCAAAGCGTCCGAGATAGTTTTTCACGGCACGGGCCGAGAAATGATTCATCACATACCCCTCACCGCCGGGTGCCGCACGCTTCACCTTCTGCAAAGTCTTGCCGCAAAAGGCGGCAATCAAACGCCAGCTCCCTTTCGGAGCTTTCCAGCATAACATTCCGTCTTTTACCTTATCCGTCAAATCCAGACACTTCCCCGTATCGGAAAAGGCCATCAGACGCTCCAGTTTGGCATAAGGCTTTTGTTTTTTATCGGCAACCTCTATTCTCTGATCAAGCGTATTCCCGCCTTCTAACCGATATTCCGTAACAAACAGTTTGCAGGCGGCATCCTCTATCCCCACTTCAGGGCCTCCGAAAGGCCAGCCGGTACCGGTGTTCATATCAATCTGCATGCCCAGACGGGACGCTTCACTTTCCGTATATTGCAGCATCTGCATCCATCGGGGGGAGAGAAACGGAATATCCTTCGCATCATTTCCCTGTACGCCATAAATCGGAGTAATCTCCATCGTACCCATTCCCGCCGCAGCATATGCTTCCAGATTACGGGTCAGGTTTTCCTTATCCACCGCACTTCCCATCCACCACCAGCGTGCAGCCGGTTTGGCATCCAAACCAATCTCCGGCCACGAAACATCTTGTGCAGACAAAAAACCTGCACAAAATGCAAACATGGCAATACAAAACAATCGATTCATACCTATTTTATTTTCTCCAGTTCCAGACATCCCATAATGAACGGTCCCGTTGCTTTGGCGTCATTATCCCTCATCTTTTCACCTATGTAATATTCAAAACTTCCGTCGCGATACGGATGACCACCCAAACCGCCAACCTGGCAACAACGGGTCAGAGTCAGCGTTCCGTCCTGTTTCTCCACCAGCAATTTATCTTTCAAGCCCTGCAGAGCCTTTTCCGCTACAGCGCGGTATCTGGCATCGATATATCCTTTATTCACTGCTTTTGCATAAGCATACATACATTGGGTAGTCACGGATGCCTCAGGGAAATTACCCTTGCGTTTAGGTTGGTCGATAACCTGATACCAAAGTCCCGCCTTATCCTGATATTTCGGCAATGTCTCCGCCAATCCGCGGATATAGCCAATCATGTCGGCACGTCCCGGATGATTTTCGGGTATATAATCCAAGGCATCTACCAGCGCCATAAACCACCAGCCTATACTGCGCCCCCAGAAGTTGGGAGAATGTCCGGTTTCCGGGTTCGCCCAACGCTGGCTCTTGCTTTCGTCCCACGCATGATGATACAGTCCTGTCTTGGCATCATAGGTATGTTTATGACAGAGACGGAACTGCTTCACCGCCTCATCAATCCATTCCGGTTTATTGAATTCCGCACCATACTGCGCCATAAACGGAGAAGCCATATACAGTCCGTCCAGCCACATCTGATGCTGATAAATCAGTTTATGCCAGAATCCGCCTTCCAAAGTACGGGGCTGGTTCTTCAACTGTTTGATAAGGATATCCATTGCCGCTTTATATCGTTGGTCGCCGGTTTCACGGTAAAGGTCAAACAGCACCTTTCCGGAGTTAATGAAATCCAGGTTATAAGTGGACTTATCATACAGATGAATTTCCCCCTTTTCATTAATCAGAGAGTCGGCCCATTGCTTCACATAATCATAATAACGACGTTCGCCCGTTGTCTTCCACATCTGCAACATGGCGCAGCAACCCACTCCCTGGGCATAACCGAAGAACAGACGCTTGCCGTGATCCAACCGGTAAGCCTGCGGGAAACGCATCATCTCGGAGTCGGCAAACCAACGCGCATACGAGCCTTGTTCCCATGTATCCGTACGGAAAGGCACTGCGGGCAAACCCGACTTATTATAAAGATTTACACGGAAGAAGTTACAAAAGCCGTAACGTACGGCAACCGGCTCCGCTACCTGCGGAGCGGAAACTTCCAGCCGGCTGCCTTTTATCACAGCCACCGCCGGATAGAAACGCCGGTCGGCTCCCGCAACCAGAAAGCCCTTGACCGGAGCATTCTCAGGTGTCATCAAACCGTCTTCGGCATATTCAAAACTCAATACAGCCTTATTGCCGCTGACTTTCATCGTTTTGAAGAGCGGGCCGGAGTATGCCACATCCTTCCCATATTGTTTGGCAAGCGCCCACAAAGCCATGCGTTCACCCGCCACGCGCTTATTACGCGGATGAATATCCGTAGAATCCGCCGCATCCGTAACAACCGCCATGCCCACATTCTTCAGCCCGCTTTGCCATGTCTTGAGCTGTGCTTCACGAATACCGGCCGGCTGTCCTTTATGCGGAGCAATCTGCATGAAATAGAACGGCATGTCGGGTTGCTTCCATTCTTTCCGCCAACTGTTAATCATATTGGTGAATACCTGCTGATATTTTTCATGACGAATGGCATTCGATTCTCCCTGATACCAGATATTTCCTTTCACCGTATATCCCAGAATAGGATGAATCATACCGTTCCAAAGCGTAGCGGGGACCTTGCAATATCCCTTCTCCTGCTTCACATTCTTCAAAGCAAAATCTTCAAGTACATCTGCATAGAGCGGATTGTTCTTCATAACACTCATTTTCGTCCACGATTCCGCATGCGTGCCTCCCCATGTAGACTGTATCATACCTACCGGCACATTCAATTCCTTATGCAACCGGCGTCCGAAAACGAATCCCACAGCCGAGAAGTCATACAGGTTTTTCGGCGTGCACACCAGCCACCGGCCTTGACAGTCATCCTTTTCACCGTCGGGAGCCAACTGATGTTCCACCCGGAACAGACGAAGTTCCGGATAATCCGCGTCCTTCATCTCCTCGGCTTCCGTTGTCATACCGGTCATCCATTTTTTATCGGGATGCCTGGAAACCGGATATTCCATATTGGATTGTCCGGTACAGAGCCATACTTCACCTACCAGTACATTATTAATAGTAATCGTATTCTCACCGCTCACCGTAACAGACTGCCCTTTTGCAGCCGCAGGCGTTTTCAGCTTCACAGTCCATTTGCCGTCAGCCGCAGCCTTGGTTGTCACGGTTTTATCCGTCCATGACGCTTTTACCGAAACCCGTTCACCGGGCGTTGCCTTTCCCCACAGATTGACTTGCGCGTTTTGCTGCAATACCATATTGTCGGAAAAGATAGCCGGAAGTACCACTTTGGCAGAAACGGAACCTGCCAATACTAAAAGAAAGGAAATTAATCCAAGTAGTTTTTTCATGTGCCTTTGATAGTTTTAATAGAATTAAGAAATGAACTTTATTCTGTATTGCAAAAATAAGAGCTTCACGGCAAACGGACTCTGAGCCTTTTGGCAGTTCTCTTATTGTTTTTGTCGTTTATCACCTACTCCACCCCGCCCAAGACACGGTTATACTTGCCGTTTCTCTTACGGCAGCCAGAGATAAACCGCACGCAGACAGCTTGCACTTACCCCACACTGAGTTTTTCAGGCTACCTGTCTGAAGTTGTCGCAAAGATATAATTAAAAGATTTCCGATAAAAGGCTTTTAATTATATTCCAAACCTGCATACATATACCGTCTTTTTTACGTTTTTTGCATATTAAAGAATAAAAAAATCCCATTTCTGTATATTCTTTCCAAAATATTCCCTACTTTTGCACCAACTTAAGAATAATTATACAGAAACATGAAAAAGAAAGCCAATCGGTTAGATGCCATCAAGATGATTATCTCAAGCAAAGACATCAGTTCTCAGGAAGAGCTGTTGCAGGCTTTGGACAAAGAGGGCTTTGAGCTGACACAAGCCACCTTGTCACGCGACTTGAAACAGTTGAAAGTAGCCAAAGCGGCCAACATGAACGGGAAATATGTATATGTTCTTCCCAACAACATCATGTACAAGCGCAGCAACGACCAGAGCGCAAGCGAAATGCTGATGACCAGCGGCTTCATTTCCCTCCATTTCTCCAAGAACATTGCCGTCATCCGCACCCGGCCCGGCTATGCCAGCAGTATGGCCTACGACATCGACAACCGCGAATGTCCCGCCGTACTGGGCACCATTGCCGGCGACGACACGATCATGATGGTTCTGCACGAGGCTGCATCCCACGAAGAGGTGCGTATGTTTCTGTCACAAATCATTCCTAACATAAAGTAAACCTGTACAACTATATTACAACGAATATATAACGAAATAAAAGAAATGGATTCGAAACAGATTGATGTGATGGTGGCCGACGCCTCACATGAAGTTTACGTGGATAAGATTTTGGATACCATCCGAGAAGCTGCCAAGGTGCGCGGAACGGGCATCGCAGAACGCACACACGAATATGTGGCGACTAAAATGAAAGAAGGAAAAGCTATCATAGCTTTATGTGGAGACGAATTTGCAGGTTTCACCTACATAGAAAGCTGGGGAAACAAGCAGTACGTGGCAACATCGGGCCTCATCGTACATCCCGATTACCGCGGCTTGGGACTGGCCAAACGTATCAAGACGGCTTCTTTCCGCCTGGCACGCCTGCGGTGGCCCAAAGCCAAGATATTCAGTCTGACCAGCGGAGCGGCCGTTATGAAAATGAATACCGAACTGGGCTACGTACCGGTTACTTTCAATGAACTGACAGACGACGAGGCTTTCTGGAAAGGCTGCGAGGGCTGTATCAACCATGACATACTGGTAGCCAAAAACCGGAAGTTCTGCATTTGCACGGCAATGCTTTACGACCCGAAGTTACACGAGGAAGATAAAATATAATTAATTATAGATTTTGAATTATGAATGGGAACACACAGACTCGTTTACAAGCCTGATTCCCAATTTATAATTCAACATTCAAAATTCATAAGTATTATGGAAAAGAAGAAAAAAGTAGTAGTTGCATTCAGCGGTGGTCTGGACACCTCATTCACAGTTATGTATCTGGCCAAAGAGAAAGGATACGAGGTATATGCGGCTTGTGCCAATACCGGCGGTTTCAGCCCCGAACAGCTGAAGACAAACGAAGAGAACGCCTACAAACTGGGTGCTGTAAAATATATTACTTTGGACGTAACGCAGGAATATTACGAAAAGAGCTTGAAATACATGGTATTCGGCAACGTATTGCGTAACGGTACTTATCCTATTTCCGTAAGCTCCGAACGTATATTCCAGGCGCTGGCCATTGCACGCTACGCCAACGAAATCGGCGCAGACGCCATTGCACATGGTTCGACCGGTGCGGGTAACGACCAGATTCGTTTCGACATGACTTTCCTTGTCATGGCTCCGGGCGTGGAAATCATCACGCTGACACGCGACATGGCTTTGAGCCGCCAGGAAGAGATAGATTATCTGAACAAGCACGGCTTTGCAGCCGACTTCGCCAAACTGAAATATTCCTATAACGTAGGTCTGTGGGGTACTTCCATTTGCGGCGGTGAAATTCTGGATTCCGCACAGGGACTTCCCGAAAGCGCCTATCTGAAACATTGCACGAAAGAAGGCAGCGAACAGTTGCGCCTGACCTTCGAGAAGGGTGAGCTTAAAGCGGTCAACGATGAAAAATTCGACGACCCCATCAAGGCTATCCAGAAGGTAGAGGAAATCGGTGCGGCTTACGGCATCGGCCGCGATATGCACGTAGGCGACACGATTATCGGTATCAAGGGCCGCGTAGGTTTCGAAGCAGCCGCTCCCATGCTGATTATCGGCGCACACAAGTTCCTTGAGAAATACACATTAAGCAAATGGCAGCAATACTGGAAAGACCAGGTAGCCAACTGGTACGGTATGTTCCTGCACGAAAGCCAGTATCTGGAACCGGTAATGCGCGACATCGAAGCCATGCTGGAGTCTTCGCAACGCAATGTAAACGGTACTGCGATTCTCGAACTTCATCCGCTCTGTTTCTCTACCGTAGGCGTGGAAAGCGACGACGACCTTGTAAAGAATAAATTCGGCGAATACGGTGAAATGCAGAAAGGCTGGACTGCGGAAGACGCCAAAGGCTTCATCAAGGTGACTTCTACCGCACTGCGTGCCTATTACTCAAACCACAAAGACGAAGAAATCTAAATGATGAACCGGAAGCAAAAATTAACGCGCCCCCGAAACGGAAGAATGCTTTCCGGCGTATGTGCAGGACTGGCAAACTTTTTCGGACTCGACGTGTCACTGGTACGCATCATCTACGTTTTTGCTACGATCTTCACTGCGTTTGCAGGTACGCTTATATATATCATACTATTAGTTATAATACCAGAAGAACCCAATAGATATTATCAACATGATTAAAGTAGGAATCATCGGCGGAGCCGGATACACGGCAGGCGAACTGATACGTTTACTGCTCAACCATCCGGAAGCGGAAATCGTATTCATAAACAGTTCAAGCAACGCCGGCAACAAAATTACTGATGTACACGAAGGACTGTACGGTGAAACAGATTTGGTATTTACCGACCAGCTTCCGCTGGAAGAAATCGACGTGCTGTTTTTCTGTACGGCACATGGCGACACGAGAAAATTCCTCGAAAGCCACAACGTGCCCGAGGAGCTGAGAATCATCGACCTCTCCATGGACTACCGCATAGCCTCTCCTGACCACGACTTCATTTACGGCTTGCCGGAACTGAACCGCCGCGCCACCTGCAAGGCAAAGCATGTAGCCAATCCGGGCTGCTTTGCCACCTGCATACAATTGGGGCTGCTGCCGCTCGCCAAGCACCTGATGCTGAATGATGACATCATGGTGAATGCCATCACCGGAAGTACGGGTGCCGGAGTGAAACCGGGTGCCACGAGCCACTTCAGCTGGCGCAACAACAACATGAGTGTTTACAAAGCTTTCGAGCACCAGCACGTGCCCGAAATCAAGCAATCACTCCGCCAGCTGCAAAACAGTTTCGATGCAGAAATAGATTTTATCCCCTAC
>ERZ779915.264-NODE-264-length-9506-cov-1.45604_pt1 | contig 9506 bp, 5 predicted proteins | sample MGYA00511066_ERZ779915 | MGnify/ENA primary metagenome ERZ779915 (study PRJEB29588, sample SAMEA2154992) | human gut metagenome | biome: human gut; feature: human-associated habitat; material: faeces | place: Denmark | collected 2008/2010 ... | reverse complement strand
AACCAAGACAGTTATTTTTAAGAAAGCTTATCCTGAGCGACACGTTGACTGTGGCATCGCGGAGGCGAACATGGCAGGAATAGCTGCCGGAATGTCAACATGCGGATACGTTCCATTTATGAGTTCATTTGCAATGTTCGCTGCAGGACGTGCATTTGAGCAGGTGAGAAATACTATCGGATATCCACATCTGAATGTGAAGATCGGTGCAACCCACGCAGGAATCTCAGTAGGTGAGGATGGAGCAACACATCAGTGCTGTGAGGATATCGCACTCATGAGAGAGATCCCGGGCATGGTTGTCATTAACCCATGTGACGATGTAGAGGCCAGAGCAGCAGTCAAGGCTGCATATGAGTATGTTGGACCTGTATATCTCAGATTTGGAAGACTGGCAGTTCCAGTACTCAATGATGAGAGCACATATAAGTTTGAGATTGGCAAAGGGGTTAAGCTCAAGGACGGCAAGGACATATCTATCATAGCTACAGGACTTTGTGTATCTGAGGCTGTGAAGGCTGTGGATATGCTCGCTGCTGACGGTATAGATGCTGAACTCATCAACATCCACACTATCAAGCCTATCGATGAGGATATCATCGCTGAGACAGCTCAGAAGACAGGAAGAGTGTTCACAGTTGAGGAGCACTCCATCATAGGTGGTCTCGGAAGTGCTGTTGCAGAGGTGCTTGCTGAGAAGTGTCCTACAAAGCTGACAAGGATCGGTGTGAGAGATACATTTGGTGAGTCAGGCCCTGCAAAGGAACTGCTTCACAAGTATGAGCTTGATGCCGAGGGTATCTACAAGCAGATCAAGGCTGCGCTGTAATCCTAATGTGATCATTTGGAGACATAACAGAGAACACAAGATAAATAGCTGATACTAAATATCTGTGAAAGATATAGAGAGTTATATACAGATGGGGGAGCCTGCCGGTGGCAGGCTCTTTCCATATATACATATGAACTGTCAGATGGGCGGTAGACACTGCAGACATCCGGCAGATTCTGTGATTTACATACACAAGGGCTGAAGACCAGATGAAACTGGGAACTTTACAGAAAAGAGGTAGGAATCATATGGGCAGAGAGTATGTAGAGGAGCTTAAGAACCGCGTGCTGAATGGTGGAGCGGAGATCACATATGATGAGGCTCTAAAGCTTGCACATGAGGATCTGGATATACTGGCGGCTTCAGCAAATGAGATAAGAGAGTATTTCTGCGGAGACCGGTGCGATGTGTGTTCGGTCATAAGCGTGAAGGAGGGCAGATGCACAGAGAACTGTAGATACTGTGCACAGTCCAGGATAGCGAAGAAGGATATACCAGAGATAAATCTGCTTGGTAATGAAGCGGTTACTGAGGGTGCATCGATTGACTATGACAAGGGAAGCTTCAGGTACTGCCTTGTGGCTGAGGGCAGGAGACTTTCAAAGCGGGAGGTTGAGCTTGCTGAGAAAACGGTCAAGGATATACACGACAATGTGGATATCAACATATGCGCGTCATTTGGCCTGCTGGATCAGGAGGACTTCACGAAGCTTAAGGGTGCGGGACTATCGATGATACATAACAACCTTGAGACCTCTCCGGCATATTTCCCGGAGGTGTGTACCAGTCACACACAGGAACAGAAGAAGGCGACAATACGCGCTGCAAAGGGTGCGGGACTCATGGTGTGCAGTGGCAGTCTGTTCGGCATGGGCGAGACACTTGAGGATAGGGTGGCACTTGCATTTGAACTCAGAGAGCTTGGCGTGGATTCGGTTCCGATGAACCTCCTCAATCCGAGGGAGGGAACGCCGTTCTATGACAAGACACCTCTCACTGAGGAGGAGTACGTCAGAACGATAGCGGTATACAGATTTGTCATGCCAAAAGTCAGATATGAGAACAACGGCGAGGCTGCGCTTGCAGCGGGGGCAAATGCGGTCATAAGCGGTGACTTCCTGACCACCGATGGCACATCATTTGACCTTGACTTTGACATGATAAGAAGAAACGGATTTGTCACGGACAGAAAACATTCATAGACATTAGTGGGTGCTCCGTGCGCAAGGCAATTGGATGAGAAGGATTAACTGCACGCAAATAAGAGAATATAACAGGCAGAATAAGTTTTAGAAGGAGAATTATATGAAGATTTATGACAGGATCATGGGACTTGGAACAAAGATGACAGACATGGATGCATCCACATATCAGGGCGCATTCATAGGCAAGATATCCTACACAGTAGACAGAGCGAAGGCAGAGGCTGCCGATAGCATCACATATGAGTATGGTGATGTTAAGGAGAACGCATTCATGTACATACTCTCTATCCTTGGAAAGGTAGAGGGAGAAGAGACTCCTGTTGAGAAGATGACCATCACACTCGTAAAGGCATCAGACAAGGAGAAGGAGATCAAGAGAGTGGAGAAGACGGATTATGAGGACGAGAAGCCATTTCACACATTTACAAAGGAAGAGGTTTATGCATTCAGCAAGGAGACAGGAGACGAGAATAAGATCCACCTCACAGACCATCCTGTAGTTCAGGGAATGTTGCTTCTCCGCACAGCAGCATGTGCACACGAGGACCTGAAGAGACTTGACGTTAAGTTTGTAGAGCCTTCATACGCAGAGGAAGAGCTCATGTGGGGCAGCAATGGCAGAGAGCTTGTGCTTTATGCAGATGGCTATGTAAAGGCTTCATTCAAGGTTGTGAAATAGTTTCCGCTAACAGACGATCATTATGATAGATACAAAATAGGCGTCATACCTGATCAGGTATGATGCCTATTTTGTTGTTTGAATTAAGACTAGTTTATTCTTATGAAATCGGATCTTACATATCCGGTGTATTTCTTTGAGCCCTTGGTGTAAGTGATCTTATACCACGCATTCTTGCCGGAATATTTGCAGCCGCTGATCTTGACCTTTGATCCTCTGGCAAGTTCCCGGATGATACGTTTGTTGGTTCCTGCCCCTGCCCTGAGACGGACCTGGCTGTCAATGACTGTTCCGCTCAATGAGCTGGCTTTTGCGGGAGCTTTTGAAATGTCGCCATATACTATCGAACCATTGACATTCTTATATGCAAGAATCCTGTAGCCGAAGCCACTCTTCAAAGCAGGAAGTATACAACTGGTTGTTTTGTAAGAGGATATTTTCTTTACTCTTGTGTATTTGTTATGGGCAATATCATATTTGTATATGATGTAGCCGGATACATTTGAAAGCTTCTGCCAGTGCAGACAGCGATACGAACCGATAGGAGTATACTTAAATGAAGATGTAAAGGTTCGTGGCTTTGTACATTTGCTGAACTCCAGGCGGTTGCTGTACATGATCACACCGTTGTATTCATAATACGCCCTCACGCCGAATTTGTATGTTGTGGCGGGAGAAAGTCCGGTAAAGTTATAACTTCTGGATTCGTCGCCTATGCATCTTGCAATTCTGTCATATTTACCAGTGGACGTGTTGTATTTGTACACGAAATAGCCTGTGACTCCGGAAATCTTGCTCCAGCGGACATTAATGGAACTGGAAGTCCTGTCTGCTATTGCGGCCTGGGTAGGCATGTCCGGGGCGGTATCGAAGATTGGAGGTTCAGGATCTGTCGATGCAGTTACAGCTTCTGCATAGGTGGCGGTGCAGCTATATTCTTGCGAGTAAGCTCCGTATACAGTGCCGGTATTTAATTTATGGTATCCGCGCACCATGTAGGTATATTTTTTACCGCTGGTGAGACCGTTATCAGTGTAGGTCAGAGTTCCAGCCCCCTTTGTTGTTCCGATCGACACATATTTTCCTTCGGCCTCATCGTAACGAACTATTTGATAACCATATACCTCCGGAACCTTATTCCATGTGAGGGTTATGGATGAGTTGGTCGATGACTTAAATGTGAGTTCTGTAGGTGCTGCCGGTGTATTTACATATTTGAAATCGAGATCCGTCGGATAGCTTATTCCGGCGACGGTTCCGTTGTCATCGTACTGCCAATATGAATGAGTGGCGGGCCGCGTGTCTGAATCGTTGTACTGCGCATTCCATATCGGGTATTTGTTGTTTATACTGGTGATCTTCATGTCATCGGTTATAACACTTTTGCTCGCATACAGCATGCCCACGTAGCCGCTTGCTTCCACTGTACTGCAAAAAGTGTTGATGACCGTGGTGGCAGCACTTTTGGACAGGTGCGCATTGTAGAGCCTGCCGGTCAGTCCACCCTCCCATGCGTATTCGTAGTCCATGACGATGGGAAGTGTCAGGTTGTAAGAGGATACGATGTTCAAGGTGTATGCCGCCTCCTGCCTGGCCTCGGTGGCGTTTATGGCCTGAGAGTAGAAGTACGCTCCGACATCAATCCCTGCCGCAGTTGCATTCTTGACATTCTCAGCAAATTTGGAGTCGACGAAATATGCACCTGAGCCATAGTACCTTCCTCCAGCCCTGATAAAGGCAAATGTAACGCCGCTGGATTTTACCTTTCTCCAGTTGATGGAACCGTTCCACTCCGATACATCTACCCCCTTCATGACAGTGGAGTTCTTGAACTGGGATGCGTGTGTATATGTTGTCGATGAGAGCGTGGCAACACCATAAGGATTAGCGCTGTCTGACTGCTTTTGCAACTGCCTTATCGTCTCAGGATCGTTGCCGTAAAGACTATATATGTGGTCGATCTCGGCATCGCTCAACTGAGTGTAGTCAAAGTTACCTTCATCCACAACCTCCTGGACCTCAGATCTGGTCGATGATGTTGAGATGGTGGAGGTGTCAGCCGCGTATACTGTGGCAGAGTCGAAGATATTATCTGCCGCAGTCAGTATAAATATTCCAAGGGAAATAATAAAAAGTTGTTTAGATAATCGTTTTATTCTCATGTAAGCCTCCTAATACAAATGTTACGATTATATTACAAAAAGATTATTAAAATATTATTAATAAAAGGCCTGCATGAGAAAAATATTGAGAAAAAATATAAAAAAAATAGGGAAAAGCAGGAGATACATAGTATGTATGCTTTTCCCTATTTTAATTGTATAAGAATCAGAATTACTTGACACGTATGAAATCAGATCTTATATAGCCCGTATATTTTCTGGAGCCTCTGGTGTATGTGACCTTATACCAGATATATCTTCCAGACTTTGCGTAGCCGGAGATCTTGACCTTTGAACCCCTTGCAAGCGTTCTGACTACTCTGCTGTTTGTTCCGGCTTTTGCACGGAGGTTTACGCTGCTGTCAGTGATCGTTCCGGTAAGAGATGTATTCTTGATCGGTGCTTTTGAAATTGCACCGTAGTATATCTTGCCGTTGTACTTCATGTAAGCAAGAACACGGTAACCGTAGCCTCTTCTGAGGTTAGGAACAAAACAGAAATTTGTCTTGTTGGATGTTATCTTCTTAACTCTTGTGTATTTGTTTGCCTTCTGATCATACTTGTATACGATGTAGCCGTCAGCGTATGACAGCTTTGACCACTGGAGGAATCTCTGCGATCCAAGTGGTGTGTATTTGAAGGATGACGTAAAGGTTGCCGGGAGAGTGCAGGAGCTGAAATCCTTGCGGTCACTGAAGCCTGTGAATCCATTCCGCTCTGTGTATGCTCTCACTCCAAATTTGTATTCTGTTCCGGCTTTAAGTCCTGTAAATGTGTATGTTCTGTTGCTGCTTCCGCTGATACGTGCCACCTGCTCAAATGACTTGCTGGACGTATTATATTTGTATACCGTGTAGCCCGTGGCATCAGATATCTGTGTCCATCTTATGGTCACGGAATTGGCTGGCCTTGATGCGGTTGCGATCTGGGAAGGAACAGCAGGTCCGGTAAATCCGCTCACTGCGCTGGCTGTCTCTGTGTAGTGGTATGTTCCATTTTTCTTGTAATATGCACATACCGTGTAGCTGTACTCAGTTGAATGAGGAAGTCCCTTGTGTGTGTATGTGTCAGTAGACTTGGAAGAGATCTTTGCAAGCCTTGTCCAAGTAGCATTGGATGGCTCCCATACATATACGATGTATCCGTCAACATTTTCCTGCTTATTCCACTTCAGTGTAAGTGAGCTTGTGTAGGCTGAAGTGATCTTGAGCCCTGTAACCTCGCCTGGGTCGGTGGTTATGGCCTTGGCATCTGACAGAACGTGCCAGATGGTGTTGGTATCAGTTGTTGTGTATGCGCGTACCTTGTAGTTATATTTTGTGCCAGGATTGAGCTGGCTGTCGGTAACCTCGCAGTCGTCAGGAGAATTGGTCGTGGCAATCGTCTCGTAGCTGCCTGATGAACCGTTGCTTCTGTATACTCTGTATCCTGTTGCTGCAGGGATAGGTGACCATGAAAGTTTTACAGATGTAGGCGCTGTAACTGCAGCCGCAAAGTTCTCTATGGTATCAGCTATTGTAATGCCGGTACACTCTGCTGAGTAGGTTCCGTAGATGGCTCCTGAGCTCAATTTGTAATATCCGCGTACCTTGTATGTATACTTTTTACCGTCCTGAAGATTCTTATCTGTAAATGTAGTCGTTCCGGCACCCTTGGCAATTCCCACGGAGACGTATTTATCTTCGGAGCTGTCGTAACGTACTATCTGGTAAGCATAGACCTCAGGGATCTTCGTCCATGTCAGTGTGATAGTGGAGTCTGTGCACGCTGACTGTGTCAGAGATGAAGGCGCGGCAGGAGATTTGACATATCTGAAATTCATATCAGTTGCATTGCTGATTCCTGACACCTTGCCGACGTCGCTGTACTGCCAGTATGAATGTTTCACTGTGAGAGTGTCCGTGTCGTTGTACTGGGCATTCCATATAGGATATGACTGTGCGATCGAAGATGCGTTCATGTCGTCTGTGATGACAGTCTTGCTGGCGTAGATCATGCCTACGTAGCCCTTTGATTCAACTGCCGCACAGAATGCTTTTATGATATGTGTAGCTGCACTCTTGGAAAGGTGGGCGTTGTACAGACGACCGCTCAGACCTCCATCTTCCCATGCGTATTCATAATCCATGACAACGGGATAAGTTATGTTGTAGCCTGAGATCAGGTCGGTAGTGTATTTGGCTTCTGTCTTGGCCTCCGATGTGCTGATGGCCTGTGAGTAGAAGTACACACCCACGTCAACACCTGCGTTCAGTGCATTTTTGATATTATCCTTGTATGTAGAATCGATGAAATATTTTCCTGAACCGTAGTAGCGTCCGCCCACACGTATGAATGCGTAGGATATTCCTGCGGCTTTAACCTTTTTCCAGTTGATGTTGTCGCCGTTCCACTCGGATACGTCTATGCCCTTGATGACTTTGTAGCCATCGAACATGGAAGAGTGGGTATATCTGGCACTCAGCGTAGCTATATCGCCGGTGGCGTTGTAATCGGATTGACGCTGGAGCTGTTTGATGGTTTCGGGATCGTTATTATACAACTCGTATATGTGATCGATCTCTGTACCGTCCAGCTCTGTGTAGTCGAAGTTTCCATCGTCCACCACCTGCTGTACATCCTCCCTCGTTGATGTAACGCTTATGTCGGACATGTCTGCGGCATAGGCTGTTTCGGGCACGTTGCCGGCAAATGCGAATACACTTATACCCAGAGCAGCGCCCAGAATTATCCTGGTAAATTTTCTGATAATCATGAATTCCTCCCGTTTTGTAAAAAAGTTTTTAGCACAGTTTACATAATATAATGTACGCTATGAAAAGTCAATAAAACTGCGCTGATTTGTTACGAATATATTACAAAATGCTTATTAAAATCCAGCTAAAACATAAAGCCTGAATGAAAAACAAGAAAAAAGTCGGTAAAGGTTGATGTTTTTCATATTAAATACATAAAGTCTATGTTATAATTAGCAGGCATATGAAATTTGGAGGACAATAACTGTTGGATGATAAAAAAAGAGTTGGATTTTTAGGCGCGCTGAAGAACATGTTCGTAGGTGTCGCAAAACCGGAAGCTTATTACAGAAATGGACGATTTGGACGGATGTCATCGGCGATGCTGATAACATTTATCATGAGCACACTGACTTATCTGGTGATATTCTTTATTCCATATAACCAGTTGTTTGGCGGCGGAAGGCTTGCGGACAGGATAGACCGGAATATGGAGGATTTTTCACTGACCGGAGATGGTTTTTACTACGATGGGACATTCGACTGGTCGGATGATGAGAACATGTCCTACATAAAGATCGACACATCGAAGACGAAGGTGGATGAAGCTGTTGCAAGAGACCTTGCTGCAGACGGCGGGTATCGTACCATATTCATCATATCAGCGGATGAGATACTCACATATAACTCAGGAAGAACACAGATCATAAGATGTAAGGATATATATGAATCCCTGAATGAGACATATGGATTCAAGGCTGTTACAAAGCAGGATGTGATCGATCTCATAAATAAGCTCGACACACCAGTGCTTGTGCTTGCATGGGTATTGCAGATAATTGTTGGATTTGTGCTCACGTTGTTCTGGTCACTGCTCATAACGGTGGCGGGACTGATAGCGGCATCCATGAAGAAGATCGAGGTATCATTTGGCACTATTTACAAATCTGCCATATATATAAGGTTATTATGGTATTTCCTCATGATGGTCATTGCAACATACATATGGCCGGCGAAGAGAACGATGGGGATGCTGGTGCTTTTCATATCTGTGATATACATATTTGCCGCTGTATCGCAGTATCATAAGAATAACCCGGATGACGATCCACAGGAAGGTCCGGCACAGGTGGAACAGAATGATCTGGCACAGGAATTTGCCCAGTATGAGCAAAGGTAAATAATTAAAGAAGACACATTCAAATACAATATATACAAACAGTAGGAGGAGTATTCATATGAATTTGAGAAAGACAAAGATAATTTGTACATTGGGACCGGCAACGGACGATGATGAGGTGCTCAGAAAGCTCATGATCGAGGGTATGGATGTTGCCAGATTCAATTTTTCTCATGGTGATCATGCCCAGCACAGGAAGAACAAGGACAGAGTGGAGAAGCTTCGTGAGGAGCTTGGACTTCCGGTTGCAACACTGCTTGATACTAAGGGCCCGGAGATAAGAGTTGGGGACTTCAAGGAGGGCAAGATTGAACTCGTAGAAGGACAGACATTTACACTGACGACAGAGGATGTGGTGGGCGACCAGGCAAAGGTATCCATTACATACAAGAATCTTGTGAACGATGTCAAGCCGGGAGATACCATACTCATCGATGACGGTCTTATAAATATGAAGATAGAGAAGGTTACTGATAAAGATATCGTGTGCCGCGTGGAGAATGGCGGACCTGTATCAAACCACAAGGGTGTAAATGTTCCAAGAGTTAACCTCACCATGCCATACATAAGCGATGTAGACAGGGCGGATATAATCTTTGGTATTGAGAATGATTTCGATTTCATCGCTGCATCATTTGTAAGATCAGCCGACGATATACTTGAGATCAGGAAGATCCTTGACGAGTATGAGTGTGACAATATCAATATCATCG
>ERZ779915.263-NODE-263-length-9531-cov-1.76847_pt1 | contig 9531 bp, 9 predicted proteins | sample MGYA00511066_ERZ779915 | MGnify/ENA primary metagenome ERZ779915 (study PRJEB29588, sample SAMEA2154992) | human gut metagenome | biome: human gut; feature: human-associated habitat; material: faeces | place: Denmark | collected 2008/2010 ... | reverse complement strand
AGAACGCTCCCCTGCCCGCCTCGGCGCAGGTGCTGCCCACCCCCGGCCCAGCCGCCTGTTCCATCGCACAGGCGCTTTTTGCCCCGCACACCGCGTTGGCACTGCAACATGCCGTTGGCCGCACCTCGGCGGAGTATGTCTGGGCATATCCGCCGGGCGTTCCGCTGCTGGCACCGGGCGAAGTGATCACTCCGGAATTCATCGCGGCCTGCGGCACCCACCTGCACCACACTGGCCTTGGCGGTGGCTCCACTTTGGATGTTCTGCCATAGCACCATTCCTGTTGTGGGCAAAAAACTGCCCGCCTCCCCGCAAAAATCCCCGCTTTTGCTTGACAAACCCTATGGTTTCCGTGTATATTTAATATAATCTATATTTATAGAAGAGGTGAAATTTCATGAAGCACATTCAGACTCTGAACACCCGCGACATGGCGAAGAGCGTTGAGAACGGCGGCTGCGGCGAATGCCAGACTTCCTGCCAGAGCGCCTGCAAGACCAGCTGCGGCATTGCCAACCAGCCTTGCGAGAAGAAGTAATTTTTACTTGAACTGGCTTTCTGCCGGGACTGCCTTTTACCAAAAAGGCGCTCCCGGTTCTTTTTATGTAACCCCACTTTGATTCGGATATGAGGAATAGTATGATCCATCAATATAAACTCAACGGCTACAACATTGTGCTGGATGTCTACAGCGGCAGCGTTCACGCCGTAGACGAACTGGCGTATGACGCCATCGCTCTGGTCGATGCCGGCCACCCCCGCGCAGAAGCTGCCGACCTGCTGGCAAAGAAATATGCTGACCATCCCGAAGTGACCGCCGAGGACATCAACGACTGCTTTGACGATATCGAAGAACTGAAGGCCGATGGCAAGCTGTTTGCCGAAGATATTTACGCTGACCATGCCTTTGACTTCAAGAATCGTTCCACCGTTGTCAAGGCACTCTGCCTGCATGTGGCCCACACCTGCAATCTGAACTGCGAATACTGCTTTGCCGCCCAGGGCAAGTTCCACGGCCAGTCCGGCCTGATGAGCTTTGAGACCGGCAAGCGTGCGCTGGATTTCCTGGTGGAGCACAGCGGCACCCGCCACAACCTGGAGGTTGACTTTTTCGGCGGCGAACCGCTGATGAACTTTGAGGTCTGCAAACAGTTGGTTGCCTATGCTCGCAGCATTGAAAAAGAAAAAGGCAAGAACTTCCGCTTCACCCTGACCACCAACGGCATCGGCATCACCGATGAAGTCATTGAGTGGGCCAACAAAGAGTGCTACAACGTGGTTCTTTCTCTGGATGGCCGCAAGGAGGTCAACGACCGTTTCCGCAAGGATATTGCAGGCCGCGGCAGCTATGACCGCATTGTGCCCAAGTTCCAGCAGCTGGTCAAGGCCCGCGGCGGTAAGGGCTACTACATGCGCGGCACCTTCACCCATTACAACACCGATTTCACCAACGACCTGTTCCACATGGCGGATGATCTCGGCTTTGACGAGCTTTCCATGGAGCCGGTCGTGAGCAAGGCCGGCAGTCCCGAAGCCCTGACCGAAGCCGACCTACCCATCCTGTTTGACCAGTATGAGCTGCTGGCCAAGGATATGCTCCGCCGTGAAAAAGCCGGTCATCCCATCACCTTCTACCATTACATGATCGACTTGGCCCATGGCCCCTGCATTTACAAGCGCATTTCCGGCTGTGGTTCCGGCACCGAATATATGGCCGTTACCCCCTGGGGCGACCTGTACCCCTGCCATCAGTTTGTCGGCGACCCGGATTACAAGCTGGGCGATATCTGGAACGGCGTTACCAACACCGAACTGCGGGATGAATTCAAGCTGTGCAACGTGTACGCCCGCCCCGACTGCAAGGACTGCTGGGCACGCCTGTACTGCGCGGGCGGCTGCGCGGCCAACGCCCTGCACGCTACCGGCGACATCCACGGCACTTATGAGTACGGCTGCAAGGTGTTCCGCAAGCGCATTGAATGTGCCCTGATGATCAAAGTAGCCGAAAGCCTTGATCCCGAGCTGGCAGGCCGCGCCGCAACGGCAGCTCCTGCCACCGACGAGGACTGTGGCGACTGTTCCTCCTGCGAATAATTTCCTTTTCCAGGGTGTATCTGAAAAGTCGAAAATATCGGCTGTTTCTTTGTTTTCAGATACACCTTAACCGCCGAGCCAGCAAAATCGGCGTTTCTTGTTTATCCCCGCACCAAATCTTCCATCAAATTCATCTGGCAAAGCCGGAATAAGGAGCGTAACTTGTATGGAATACCGTGTTTGCCGCAATACCCCTGCCCTCTATAATGACCTCAACGGCAAAATCAGCCTGCTGGGTCTTGGCACCATGCGCCTGCCCCTGCGGGACGCCGCCGACCAGACCAGCATTGACGAGGAAAAGGCACAGGAGATCTTTGATTATGCCTATGCCCACGGCGTGAACTATTTCGATACTGCCTACCCCTACCACGGCGGCATGAGCGAAAAGTTCTGCGGCAAAGCTCTGGCCAAGTATCCCCGCGCCAGCTATCACCTTGCCAGCAAACTGCCCGGCTGGCTGTTGAAATGCGATGAGGATGTGCCCCGTATTTTTAACGAGCAGTTGGCCAACTGCCGCACTGATTACTTTGATTTTTACCTCGTTCACTCTGTGCATGAAAGCAGCTGGCCCAATTACGTCAAGTACCACGCCTATGACCAGCTGAACGAGCTGCGCAAGGCGGGCAAAATCAAGCGGCTGGGCTTTTCTTTCCATGGCAGCGCTGAGCAGCTGGCAGAGATCCTTGCTGCAGGCGATTGGGATTTTGTACAGCTGCAGCTCAATTATTTTGACTGGGACTATCAGCAGAGCCGCAAAAAATACGTGCGCCGCTGCCGGGCTGCAGGTCATCGTTATGGAGCCGGTGCGCGGCGGGATGCTGAACACCCTTTGCCCTGAAGCCGCCGCCCTGCTGCATCAGGCCGCCCCGGAAAAGAGCCTGGCCAGCTGGGCCATTCGCTGGGTTGCCAGCCTGCCCAATGTGCTGTGCGTACTTTCCGGCATGACTACCCTGGATCAGGTACAGGATAACGTAGCTTCCATGGATCCCTTTATTCCGCTTTCCACCACCGAGCAGGATACCCTCGCCCGTGCGCTGGATGTGTTCAAGGCCCAAAAGCTTGCCCCCTGCACGGCCTGCAAGTACTGCATGCCCTGCCCCGCCGGGGTCAACATTCCGGGCATGCTGCACGCCTGGAACGAATACCGCCTGTGTGGTGACCGCCTCGCCACCCTAAAAGAGGAATATGAGGACGCCCCCGCCGCCACCCGCGCCGAGCATTGCATCAAGTGCGGTGCCTGCCTGCCCAAATGCCCCCAGCACATCGACATCCGTTCCATGATGAGCACCATCTGCGATACGCTGTGATTTTTGGATTTACGGGGGATTTTTCCAACCTTTTTGAAAAAAGGCTTCGGCGAAAATCTTTAATCCAATAGGTACAATCGTATAAATAAGGCGCACCACGGGGATTATTCTGTGGTGCGCCTGTTTTTTGTTGTTCCTTTTTATGATCCCTGCCTATGCGGAATTACAGCAGGTTCAACCCTTGCCACGAACTTTTTCCCGCCGTCCCATTCCGAATTCCTAATTTTTCCCCTCTCCGTGTAAAATGCCAAAAGCCCGATGTCAACACGGCATCGGGCTTTTGGATTTTCTGCATATAAAACGTTAATTTACTTAATCCTGCGCGTTATGCTTCGCGGCAAACGGCAGCTTGCCATAGATTCCGCCGGTCGTCTCCTTGGCGGCACAGATTTTATCTGCCAGGCACACCAGCCACGCTTCACGGCAGGTGGGTGGGATGGGGGTTAAGGGGAACATGTGCTTTTTGATGATTTCCCGCTCCACCGGGGTCAGCTTCCAATCCTCGCTTGCGTTGTGCAGGGCGGTGCCTGGGTGGGTAAAACCGTGCCAGTGGTGGCCGTTGGCTTTATCGTGCCAGTCATACAAAAAGTAATCATGCAGCAATGCACCGCGGATCAGCGCCCGCTCGTTTACGCGCAGGTGCAGCGTTTCCGCCAAGACGCAGGCGGTATCCGCCACGCTGACGCAGTGGGCATACACGCTGACCTTGCCGTGCTGGATGCACCGCCGGGTTGCCGTGTAGCGGCCCTCTTTTTCCAGCCGGGCGGCTGCGGCTGCCACGCGGGCTTCGATTGCCCTGCGGCGTTCCCCGCTCAACTGAAGGTCACCACATCATCACGCGGGGCCGCGGCAGGCTCCACGTTGATGGCCGTCAGCACCGGGCCGACAGAATCTGGGGTCTGGCCCTTGTAAATCGGGTGGTATTTCAGGTTCACCTTTGCCGTTACCGTGATCCAGTCACGCTGCTTCAGGTTCTTGTACTCCGCGTACTTGCAGGGGAAGCCCACAAACTGGATATCCTGCACGCAGCAGGTCATGGCAAAGCGGCCGGGCACAAAGCTGTCCTTGCCGGCGCGGTTGGTCTGGCACACCTGAGCCAGGAATTTCACCGTTTTGCCGTCGTACTTCTGCATCTCATCCATGCAGTCCATATACCACACGCCAAAGAACTCTTCGGGAATCTCGATCACCGGGGCGTTTACATCGAACGGCAGCGGGTCCGGGATATCGTCATAGGCAACGCTGCCATCCTTGAACTCATAGGCGATATCGCAGCGGCGGCTGGCCTGGCGCACCAGCTTGTGGATCAGCTGGTGGCTTTCGTCATCGTTTACCGCCTCGGCACGGTTCACCACCAGCAGCTCGCTGCCGCGCAGTTTGTCCAGCAGCAGGCCGCGCATGGCATTGTCGTTAGCATAGGTCTTGATGGTAGTGCCGTCTGCGGTGGCCAGGCACTGGTAAATCAGCCAGTTATCCGGCAGGGCATCGTACAGCTCCTGCACCAGCCACATGCCGTTGTATTCAATGATCACACGCCCACAGTCAGACTTTTCAGCCAGCTGCTGCAGGTGTTCGCGGTTCAGTTCCGCTTTGTCCTCAATGGTGGCAACGGTCACGCCGCCAAAGGCAAATCGCTCGGAATCATATTCCTCTTCGCCTTCCTCACAGATCAACAGCAACGTTTTGTCGCCGGAATCAAACTGCGGGTCCTCCATTGTTTCCTGAATAAACTTGGTTTTGCCGCTTTCCAGCATACCCACAAAGAGGTAACAGGGAATCTCTTTCTGCGCCATGTTTTACTCCTTTACAAATCAGGCGTGGAACAGCTCTTCCACCTCATGTTCCTTCAGCTGGGAACCGATCACGCACACCTTGCCGGTAACATCGGGGCCGCAGGTGCGGATCTCATGCTCACCGGGCACCATGTCGAACTCGTACCAGGTGTCGCCGCCGTCCACAATGCCCTTGGCACGCAGCACAGCGCCGTACTCGCCGGAATCCAGCGTGGTCAGGATGCTCTCCAGCTCGTCATGGCTGTACTTGTGGGCAGTCTCGTGGCCCCAGCTGGTGAACACTTCGTCTGCATCGTGGTCATGATGATGGTGATGATGGCCGCAGCAGCACTCGCCGTCATGGTGGTGATGCTCGTGCTCATCCTCATCATCGTCGTCATCATGGTCGTGGTGATGGTGGCAGCATTCGTGGCCGTGGTCATCATCGTCGTCATCATCATGGTCGTGGTGATGGTGGCAGCACTCGTGGCCGTCCTCATCATGGTCATGGTGGTGATGATGCTCTTCCTCATCCTCGTCCGCATGGGCAGCATTGGAAGCCTGTGCTTCGCTCAGAAGCTCGGCAACCAGGTCGCGCTTACCATCCATAACGGAAACGATCTGTGCACCGGCCAGTTCGTTCCAATCGGTGGTCACAATGGTGGCGGTGGGGTTCTTTTCCTGGATCATGGCAACAGCAGCAGCGATCTTCTTCTCGTCTGCGCTGCCGGTGCGGCTCAGGATGATGCAGGATGCGTGGCTGATCTGGTCGTCATAGAACTCGCCAAAGTTCTTCATATACATTTTGACCTTGTTCACATCGGCCACAGTCACAAAGCTGTTCAGGCTGACCGGCAGGGTCTCGCCCACACCCTCAACAGCGCGGGTCACATCACTCAGCTTGCCAACGCCGGAAGGCTCGATCAGGATGCGGTCAGGATGATAAGTCTCCACGACCTTTTTCAGTGCCTCGCGGAAGTCGCCCACCAGGGAGCAGCAGATGCAGCCGGAGTTCAGCTCGTTGACCTGAATGCCAGCCTCACGCATAAAGCCGCCGTCAATGCCGATCTCGCCGAATTCGTTTTCGATCAGCACGATCTTTTCACCCTGGAACGCTTCCTTGATGAGCTTTTTGATCAGGGTCGTTTTGCCTGCACCCAAAAAGCCGGAGAAAATATCAATTTTAGTTACCTGTTCTGCCATGGTAATATTCCCTTCTATCTTAAAGTTTGTCTGTGTTGTTAGCAATCTTGTTTTCTTACTGCTAATCTTATTATATCAAACCCGTCAAGAGCTTTTCGCCCATTTGGGCCTGCCAAAATTTGAAATTTTTGAAAACTTCTTGCCCTGTCAGCGCCTTTTTGCCGCGGCGTTTCCCCCGTTTGCTGCAAAATCCTCTCACCTTTCAGCAGTTTGCCCGAAAAACCGCCCAGTATCGCCTGAAAAACCGTTTTTTCTATTGAATTTTGCGCCGGGCGCGTGTTACACTTGATGTATGCTGTTTTTACCGGAATTTTGCCTTGTTCACGCCCTGTTTTGGAGGTGAGCACCTTGCCCGCTGCCCCTGCATCCCGCGCCGCCGGGCGCGAAGTGACCCCCGTGGAACTGTTCCGCCTGCTGCCCGCCCATTTCGCCGCGGTACTGGTTTGTACCCTGCTGGGAGGCATTCTGGCCTTTGCTGCCGCACGCCTTGCCCCGCGCAGCTACCAGGCCGAAGCCCAGCTGTATGTTGCCGCCGCACAGGAAGGGCTGACCTCCGGCTATGCGGAACTGCAATTAACGGCTGATTATCAGGAGCTTTTGACCAGCCGCACCATGCTGGAATCCGTTATTTCCACCCTTGGCCTTTCCACGGATACTGCCCACTTAAAAGACCAGATTACCATTCTGCACCCGGCAGATACCCATATTCTGCGCATTGTTGCGGCCGATTCCTCCCCACAGCGCGCAGCAGATATTGCCAACGCACTGGCTGCCCTTGCGTTGGATGATCTCTCTGCCCGCCGGGGGGAGCGGGCAGCCCCGCCGCAGCGCTTTTCCGGGCCGGGGGCTGTGTTCCACGCAGCGTTTGGCGCTGGCATCGGCTTTTTGCTCTGCTTTGCTTTCCTCTGCCTGCATTACCTGCGGGATGACCACATTTATACGGCGGACGATCTGACCCGTTGCCTTGGCTCTTCGCCGCTGGCCTGCATCCCGGATGCCACGCCCCGCCGCCTCCATACCCGGAAAGGCGGCCGCCCCTGAAAGAACTTGCTTTGAACCACCTGCCGGAGCTGGCACCCCGGACGGTTGAATCCCTGAATCTGCTGCGCCTGCGTCTGGAACAGACAGCCCCAGACGCCAAAATCATTCTGCTCACCAGCACTACCCCGCAGGAAGGTAAAACTACTCTGGCTTTGCAGTTCTGGCAGCTGCTTGCCGGGCTTGGCCAGCGATGCCTGCTGGTTGACGGTGACCTGCGCCATTCCGGCATCTGCCGCCAGTGCGGGCTGACCGGTGAACACAAAGTGCCGGGTCTGGCACACTATCTTTCCGGCAGCGTTCCTCTGGAGGAAGTTCTCTACCACACCGAGATCCGCGGCACCTGCCTGGTTCCGGCCTCCGGCACCACCAGCCGCCCGGCCCTGTTGCTGGAACACCCCCGTTTTGCCCGCATGGTGGAAAGCTGTGCACCAAAGTTTGCTTATCTTTTGGTCGATGCTCCAGCCCTGAGCGAATGCAGTGACGCTCTCAGCCTTGCCAAGGTATGTGACGGTGCCCTGCTTGTGGTACAAAGCGGCGGCGTTACCCACCAGGAGCTGCGCCAGGCGGCTCACCTTCTGCAGGGCTGCGGTCTGCCGCTGCTGGGCACTGTGCTGAACCGCACCCCGTATTGACCTTTTATGAAAACATGTTAGAATGGACTTGTTCAACATTCTGCATATAAGGAGAGGACTATTTTGACGACCAATGAAAAAATCGCCGCTCTGCGCGCCGCTGCCCGGGCAGCCGGTGCCCACGGTGTTTTGCTGATGACCAGCGACCCCCACTCCAGTGAATATCTGCCCGCTTATTACAACAGCCTGCCGTTTTTCTCCGGCTTTACCGGCGAGAACTCCACCCTTGTTGTCACCCTGACCGGCAGCGCCCTGTGGTGCGATGGCCGCTTTTATGTTCAGGGTGACCGTCAGCTGGCCGGTACCGAAATTGAGTGCATGCACGCCGGTTCCGCCGGGGTGCCCACCGTGGAAGAGTACCTGACCGCCGCGGGCCAGACCCTGCTGCTGGATGGCAGCTGCGTGCCTGCCACCATTGCCAACGGCTATGCCGCCGCTCTGGCCAAGAGCGGCGCCAAGCTGGAAAGCAAGGATATCGTCTCCCCCCTGTGGGAGAGCCTGACCACCCGCCCCAGCCTGCCCAACACCCCCTGCGAGCTGCTGACTGTTGAGCAGACCGGCGCCACCGCCGCCCAGCGCATTGCCATGGTGCGTGACGAGCTGAAAAAAGCCGGTGCCACCGCCCTGGCCGTGACTGGTCTGGACTGTGTGGGCTGGCTGACCAACATGCGCGCACGCGACCTGCCCTGTACCCCGCTGGCCGTTGCTTATGCCCTTGTCACGATGGACAGCTGCACCCTGTTTATCGCCCCCGGCCGCCTGAATGATGCCGACGCAAAAACGTTGGCCGATAACGGCGTTTCCCTGCGCGACTACCCGGAGCTGATCGATACCGTACACGCTCTGCCCGCAGAGGAAGTGTTCCTCGTAGACGAGAAAGCCACCAACTATGACCTGTACTGCGCCCTGAACGAGCACAAGACCGTTACCGGTGCCGACCCGATCTTTGCACTGAAAGGTGTCAAAAACCTGGTCGAGCTTGCCAACATCCGCGAATGCCATGTGCGTGACGGCGTTGCCATGGTGCGTTTCCAGATGGACTTGGAAAAGGCCATCGCCGAGGGCAAAATCCTGCACGAGACTGACATTGAAAAGATGCTGCAAAAGCGCCGTGCCGAAATGCCCGGCTATTTTGAGGACAGCTTTGATACCATTGCCGCTTACGGCCCCAACGCCGCCATGATGCACTACCATGCCGAGGGCGAAGTGGACAGCGTGATTGAGCCGCGCGGCTTCCTGCTGGTGGATAACGGCGGCCAGTATAACTGCGGCACCACCGATATCACCCGCACCTATCCCGTCGGCCCCCTGACCGAGAACGAGCGCAAATACTACACCTGGACCCTGCAGAGCCACATTGACATTGCCCGCGCGGTCTTCCTGGATTACTGCACCGGCTTTGCACTGGACAGCTTTGCCCGCGGCCCGCTGTGGGCACACAAAATCAACTACCGCTGCGGCACCGGCCACGGCGCTGGCTAC
>ERZ779915.256-NODE-256-length-9748-cov-1.78149_pt1 | contig 9748 bp, 8 predicted proteins | sample MGYA00511066_ERZ779915 | MGnify/ENA primary metagenome ERZ779915 (study PRJEB29588, sample SAMEA2154992) | human gut metagenome | biome: human gut; feature: human-associated habitat; material: faeces | place: Denmark | collected 2008/2010 ... | reverse complement strand
ACGGTAAGTAGAAGGCAAGGCGACATTCATCACATTGTCCGTATAATATTGTACAGAAACATAACGTGAAGTATCTTCCGGTTCACTCAACATATATTCTGTAGCTTTCCCCGGATCAGTTTCAAAATATTTGTTATAGCGTGCCTTCATGGAGACAATGGCAGCGCGGGCATGCCCCGGAGATTCTATTTCCGGAACAATGCGGACATGTCTTTCGGCAGCATACTTCAGCAAATCAATAAATTCCTCGCGGCTATAATATCCATTGCCTACAGTCTTTGCATCAGGGTCATAGCCACCGTCATAACATGGGTAGAGGCACTGGCTTTCGTCAGTGGTATGCCCGCGACGGCTACCCACAGCAGTCAGTTCCTCCAAACCGGGAATCTCCAAACGCCAGGCTTCATCATCACAAAAATGGAAATGCAGGACATTCAATTTATAAGATGCAAAAATATCCACCAGTTTCTTCAAGTTCTCCGGAGCGGTGAAATTACGGGCAATATCTATCATTTGTCCACGATATGCCAAGTCCGGATAATCCCGAATGGAGACTGCCTCCAGCAAATAAGGTGTCTGCTTGTCCTTCAACATTGACAAAAGTGTCTGTGTACCATTAAAAATGCCATGAGGAGTGGCAGCACTGATTTTTATCAGGTTGTCACCTATATTGATAGTATAATATTCATCATTTACGGCCTCCTTCCTATCAAGCAGTTCTTCCAGCACAATCTTCACGGAAGCATTTCCGACAACTTCCAAACCATACAAACCAGTCAGTTTCTCTTTCAGCAACTTGGCTTCACCGGCAAAGTTCTCCGGAAATGCCAAAGCTACCTTACCTTCCAATACGACATTATCGCCTTCAATGGCTACCGCTTTCTTTACAGACGGAAGAATGTCTGACTGCACCAAAGCAGGAGCACCAGCCAAGCGAAGATTGGATTCATAAATCTTAGTCGCATCCGGATAGCCGCTCATTGACTCGGGAGAAGGAAGCGGCAGCGCCTTCAAAGCCACGGGCAACGGACTGCCCTCTTTACCATCCACAGTCTCCACCCAATAAGTTCCTTCCGGTACATGGGAGTTCCGGTCCAGCTTGTAAGTGCAAAGGAAAGTAATCCGCATGGAATCACCGGGAGCCAGCGAAGCAAATTCGTCTGTCGGATACATTTTGAAAAAATTACCGTTCACTACCTCTACCTTCACTTCAGAGGCTCCTTCCTGCTTCACCCCTCGGGGAAGCTGTGAATAGTAAATCGTCCAGTTCTTTTTTAGAGGTTTTTGAGAGATATTCTTGAGAATAAAGGTATTCTCATAATATCCGGGTTCGATGTCACTTGCACCCATTTCCCAGGTCAGAGCAACCGGTGCCTTAGGTTCATTACTCGTTTTACATCCAGCAAATAGTGCCATTACACAAAATAATAATCCTGCCAGAGGAAGTTTCAAAATTCTCATGCAACTCATGTGTTAAGTTAATAAATGGGGGTAATTTCTAAAATCTGATGCCAAAAATAAGCATTTTAAGCTAATTAACTGATAAAAGTAATAGATTTTATTGACAGCGAGCTACAATTTAGAACTTTTATACCTACATTTGCAGCCAAATTATAACCAATTTAACTATTCTACCATGGCTAAAATAACCAAAGAAGCAGCCTTGCTCTACCATTCGCAAGGCAAACCGGGTAAGATTGAAGTAGTACCCACCAAGCCTTACAGTACACAAACCGATCTTTCTCTCGCCTACTCTCCGGGCGTTGCAGAACCGTGCCTCGAAATTGAGAAAAACCCGCAAGATGCATATAAATATACAGCAAAAGGCAATCTGGTAGCTGTCATCTCCAACGGAACCGCCGTGCTCGGCCTGGGCGATATTGGCGCCCTCAGCGGCAAACCCGTCATGGAGGGTAAAGGTCTGTTGTTCAAAATTTATGCAGGTATCGACGTATTCGACATCGAAGTAAATGAAAAAGACCCCGACAAGTTCATCGAAGCTGTCAAGGCTATTGCCCCAACATTCGGAGGTATCAACTTGGAAGACATCAAAGCACCCGAATGTTTCGAAATAGAACGCCGCCTGAAAGAGGAATTGGACATCCCCGTGATGCACGACGACCAGCACGGCACCGCCATCATCTCCAGCGCAGGATTGCTGAACGCCCTGGAAGTGGCAGGCAAGAAGATTGAAAACGTAAGAATCGTAGTGAACGGCGCAGGTGCTTCCGCCACCTCATGCACCAAACTGTACGAGTCGCTCGGCGCACGCCGCGAGAACATCCTGATGCTGGACAGCAAAGGCGTCATCACCAGCGACCGCGAGAACCTGACCGAACAGAAGCGTTACTTTGCAACCGACCGCCGCGACGTGCATACCCTTGCCGAAGCCATCAAAGGCGCCGACGTATTCCTCGGCCTTTCCAAAGGCAATGTACTGACGCAGGATATGGTACGCAGCATGGCCGACCACCCCATTGTATTCGCCCTTGCCAACCCTACTCCGGAAATATCCTACGAAGACGCTATGGCAGCGCGTCCGGACGTACTGATGTCTACCGGCCGTTCCGACTATCCGAACCAGATTAACAACGTTATCGGCTTCCCCTATATCTTCCGCGGCGCACTCGATACACAGGCAAAGGCCATCAACGAAGAGATGAAGATTGCTGCCGTACACGCCATCGCCAATCTTGCCAAACAACCCGTACCCGACGTGGTGAACGAAGCCTACCATGTGAACAACTTCACCTTCGGTCCGGAATACTTCATTCCGAAACCGGTAGACCCGCGCCTCATCACCGAAGTGTCCTGCGCCGTGGCAAAAGCCGCTATGGACAGCGGTGTGGCCCGCAAGCACATTGCAGACTGGGATGCCTACCGCCTGCAACTGCGCGAGCTGATGGGCTATGAAAGCAAGCTCACCCGCCAGCTCTACGACACCGCCCGCCGCAACCCGCAACGTGTGGTATTTGCCGAAGGCATTCACCCCAATATGCTGAAAGCCGCCGTTGAGGCCAAGGCCGAAGGTATCTGCCATCCCATCATATTAGGCAATGACGAAGCTATCGAGAAGCTGGCAAAAGAACTCGACCTCAGCCTCGAAGGCATTGAAATCGTAAACCTGCGCCATCCCAACGAATCGGAACGCCGCGAACGTTACGCACGTATCCTTTCCGAAAAGCGCGCCCGCGAAGGCGTCACCTACGAAGAGGCCAACGACAAGATGTTCGAGCGCAACTACTTCGGCATGATGATGGTGGAAACCGGTGAGGCCGACGCTTTCATCACCGGATTGTACACCAAGTACAGCAACACCATCAAGGTGGCCAAAGAAGTAATCGGCATCCGTCCGGAATTCAAGCACTTCGGCACAATGCACATCCTCAACTCCAAGAAAGGCACGTACTTCCTTGCCGATACGCTTATCAACCGCCATCCCAATGCGGAAACACTGATAGACATCGCCAAACTGTCGGAGTATACCGTACGCTTCTTCAACCATACTCCCGTTATGGCCATGCTGAGCTACTCCAACTTCGGTACAGACAAGGAAGGAAGTCCGGTAAGCGTGCACGAAGCCGTGGACTACATGCAGCGCAACTATCCCGACCTTGCCATCGACGGCGAAATGCAGGTGAACTTTGCCATGAACCGCGAACTGCGCGATGCCAAGTATCCGTTTACCCGTCTGAAAGGAAAGGATGTGAATACGCTTATCTTCCCGAACCTGAGCTCCGCCAACTCCGCATACAAACTGTTGCAGTCGATGGATATGGACTCCGAACTCATCGGCCCGATACAGATGGGACTGAACAAGCCTATCCACTTTACCGATTTTGAAAGCTCTGTGCGCGATATAGTAAACATTACCGCAGTAGCCGTTATCGACGCCATTGTGGACAAAAAGAAAGCAGGCAAATGAAAAGGCAATTTTCCAGATTTCAAATCGTTTGCATCACGCTTCTTTGGGCAGCGCTTTGCTACATAGTACTGACAACCGCCGAACGGATTGACGGACCAATTATCCTGACACTTGTCATTTCAGCAGCATTGGTATTCATTCCTGTAATAAAAGCGCTCAAAAGGAAATAAATAATATCTTTTTATTCATTTTTACGGGATAAAACAATATTTTTGTTGTTTTATCCCGTATTTTATTTATAAATTGTTTGCTTGTATCATTTTTATGTTTACTTTTGCAACCGCAACAAGAGGTAAGGCGCTACCGCATCACCGCCTTACAATATAAATATGCAAACCCAATAAAAGAAATAGATTATGAATGCAGCTAAGGTATTAGAAGATTTGAAAAGACGGTTCCCCAATGAACCGGAGTATCATCAGGCAGTAGAAGAAGTGCTTTCTACCATTGAAGAAGAGTACAACAAACATCCGGAGTTCGACAAAGCCAATCTGATTGAGCGTCTTTGCATCCCCGATCGCGTTTACCAGTTCCGTGTTACTTGGGTGGATGACAAGGGTAACGTACAAACCAACATGGGTTACCGTGTACAGCACAACAACGCCATCGGTCCGTACAAAGGCGGTATCCGTTTCCACGCTTCCGTGAACCTCTCCATTCTGAAATTCCTTGCTTTCGAACAGACTTTCAAAAACTCGCTGACTACCCTGCCTATGGGTGGCGGTAAGGGCGGTTCGGACTTCTCTCCGCGCGGCAAGTCAAATGCTGAGGTGATGCGTTTCGTTCAGGCTTTCATGCTGGAGCTGTGGCGTCACATCGGTCCCGAGACCGACGTTCCTGCCGGTGACATCGGTGTAGGTGGCCGCGAAGTAGGTTTCATGTTCGGCATGTACAAGAAACTGGCTCACGAGTTTACCGGAACCTTTACAGGAAAAGGCCGCGAATTGGGCGGCTCGCTGATTCGTCCGGAAGCCACGGGTTACGGCAACATCTACTTCTTGCTGGAAATGCTGAAAACCAAAGGTACAGACCTCAAGGGCAAGACCTGCCTGATTTCCGGTTCGGGCAACGTGGCTCAGTACACTGCCGAGAAAGTACTGGAGATGGGTGGCAAAGTCCTGACAATGTCCGATTCCGACGGTTACATATACGACCCCGCAGGTATCGACCGTGAAAAGCTGGATTACATCATGGAACTCAAGAACCTCTACCGTGGACGCATCCGCGAATATGCAGAGCAATATCCGGGCGTTAAGTATGTGGAAGGTGCACGTCCCTGGGGCGAAAAAGCAGACATCGCTCTGCCTTCTGCCACTCAGAATGAAATCAACGGTGACGATGCCAAGAAACTTATCGCCAACGGTGTAATGGCGGTATCCGAAGGTGCAAACATGCCTTCTACTCCCGAAGCTATCAAAGTGTTCCAGGAAGCCAAGATTCTGTATGCTCCGGGCAAGGCAGCCAATGCCGGCGGTGTATCGGTATCGGGCCTCGAAATGACCCAGAACTCCATTAAACTGGGCTGGAGCGCCGAAGAAGTGGACGAAAAGCTGAAAAGCATCATGAAGAACATCCACGAGGCTTGCGTGCAGTACGGAACGGAAGCCGACGGTTACGTAAATTACGTAAAGGGCGCCAACGTTGCCGGATTTATGAAAGTAGCCAAGGCAATGATGTCGCAAGGTATCCTGTAAGCAGGATGATTGTTACGGTATAATAAGAGGAAAGCATGTAAGATTTATCCGAATTTTGACATGCTTTCCTTTTTTTTTATCTGATAATATTGTTTACATTTACTTCCGTTTTCCAAAAACCAAAAAGTAAATGATATGAAACGATTACTTCTCCTTCTATTCAGTTGTGTCCTGTTTCTCCAACCTTACTTCCAGGCACAGCCTCTCACATCCGAAGAAAGTCCTGTAACATTAAGCACCGCTACCGGTGACATCAAAGGCAGACTTCTCCTGCCTGCCAATGCCACAACCTGCCCCGTAGTGCTGCTTATCGCCGGTTCCGGCCCTACCGACATGGACGGCAACAATCCCATGATGAAAAACAATTCGCTGAAATTCCTTGCCGAGGGACTGGCACAGAAAGGCATCGCCTCGCTCCGTTTCGACAAACGCGGCATAGCCGGCAGCGCCGCAGCAGGCAAAGAAGAGTCCAAACTCCGCTTCGAGGATTATATAAACGATGTGACGGGCTGGATAGACTTTCTTGCCAAAGACAAACGCTTCACCGGCATCACAGTGGCCGGACATAGCGAAGGCTCGCTCATCGGCATGCTTGCCTGCCAGAGTCGCCCCAAAGTAAAGAGTTTCATTTCCATTGCCGGCGCAGGCAGTCCGGCATACGAAATCATAGAAAAGCAAGTGGCTGCCCAAATGATGCCGGAGTCCATACGGAAAGAAGTGGCGGACATCAACCGCTCGTTAAGAAACGGAAAAGAGGTGGCGCAAGTTCCTGCCTATCTGCAGGCGCTGTTCCGGCCTTCCGTACAGCCCTACCTCATCTCCTGGTATAAATACAATCCGCAGACCGTCATCGCTTCCCTGAAAATGCCCGTGCTGATTCTTCAAGGCAAAAACGATATTCAGGTAAAGGAAGAGGATGCAATGCTGCTGAAGAAAGCATCTCCCAAGGCAGAACTCGTTCTGATAGACAAAATGAACCATGTGCTGAAAGATTGCGAAAGCACCGCACCGCAGCAACAAATGGCAGTGTACAATAATCCTTCACTGCCCGTCAATGCCGCGTTGATGAATGCAACCGTACGGTTCGTCAATAACAGCAAATAAAAAACAATAACAGATATGACAACAAAAGAAATTCCCGTACTGCTCCTCACCGGTTATCTGGGCAGCGGTAAAACGACGTTAGTAAACCATATTCTCGCCAATAAACAAGGCATCAGATTCGCAGTTATCGTCAATGACATAGGCGAGGTAAACATTGACGCGGACCTCATCCAAAAGGGCGGCATCGTGGGCAAGAAAGACGAAAGCCTCGTTGCGCTTCAAAACGGCTGCATCTGCTGCACGCTGAAAACGGACCTGATAGAGCAAATAGGCGAAATCATGCGGATGGAACGTTTCGACTATATCGTTATCGAAGCCAGCGGCATCTGCGAACCCGAACCTATCGCACAGACCATCTGCTCCATTCCCCGCCTGGGCGGCATGTACACCCAATACGGCATCTGCCGCCTGGACTGCATCACCACCGTAGTGGACGCCCTGCGCCTGCAAGACGAGTTCGCCTGCGGCAACGACCTCACCCGAAAAGGGATTGACGAGGAAGACATTGAAAATCTTATCATCCAGCAGATTGAATTCTGTAATATCATTCTTCTGAACAAGGCAGCGGAAGTAAAACCCGAAGAGCTGGAACGCATCAAGCAGATTATACGTACCCTACAACCCGCAGCAGAAATCATCGAATGCAATTACGCGGATGTGGATTTAAAGAAGATTATCCATACAGACCTGTTCGACTTCGAACGCGTGGCTACCTCGGCAGGATGGATTCGCGGGATAGAGAAACCAGCCACCGAAGAGGAAGAAAAAGAAGCGCACGGACATCATCACCACGAAGAAGGGCATGATCATCATCATGAAGAACATGAACATCACCACGAAGAGCACGAGCATCACCACGAAGAGCACGGACACCATCATCATCACCATCACGAAGGGGGCGAAGTGGAAGAATACGGCATCGGTACTTTCGTTTACTACCGCCGTCCGGCATTCGACATTCACAAATTCGACCATTTCATCGCTACCAGATGGAGCCGCAACATCATCCGTGCCAAAGGCGTATGCTATTTCAGCCACAACCGCGACATGTCCTACCTTTTTGAACAGGCAGGCACTCAGAAACAACTGACCGAAGCCGGGCTGTGGTATGCCACAGCCCCCGAAGAAGACCTGATTGAACTGATGCGTCAAGAACCCGGACTGATGCGCGACTGGGACGAAAAATACGGAGACCGCATGCAAAAGATAGTCTTCATCGGCCAGCACATGGACAAAGAGCAGATTATACGCGACCTCGACGAATGCCTTGAGTAAGCCCATTTCCGTTTCCACCGGAGGAGACGGATGTTTCCCTTAAGGAAACGCCCGTTCCCCTTTAAGGAAACCCGAATTTCCCTGCAGGGAAACTGAAGTTTCTACCATAGGAAACTGACGTTTCCCCCTAAGGAAACCGGAGTTCCCTCCGTGGGGAAACTACATTGCGTTGCATTTCAACCGGTTATCCCTACCAGTCATACCGTTCTACATACTCGTCAAAGTAGTCATCAAGCCGCAGGCCGAGAGCTTCTGCCTGGCTGATAATGTATTGCTGGGCAGCAGGATTAATAAGGTACTCTCCTTTACGGGCAAGGTAATAGTTCTTACGCCCGAAGTAGGAAATAAGCCGCAAACGGAATGTACCCGCCACCCGAACCGTGAGCAACTCTGCCACCCGGGTGAAGCCGCGGGCATAACGCACCGGCGTATTCGGACGGTAATATTCACACTTTCCTTTCATCGACTCCAGCTTCCGGGGAGTAAGCGTAGGCAGGAACGGATATTGCAGGGAAGCATTCTGCAAGGCTATATAGCGCAGGCAGGTAAAGCGTTTCGTACAACAGGCAGAGGCACATACACCGAAGTTGTGGGGCGCCTGTAAATTTTCCAAGTCATTCATTTATTTTACAGATTAGTTTGTCTCAACGCTTCATAGACAGCCGGATGCAGGAAATAACGCATGTCCCTGCCCTCTTCCATCGCCTGGCGGATAAAGGTAGAACTTATTTCGAATGTGGGCGAAGAGGCCAGTTTTACATTTTGAGGTAAAGTATTCCCGTCCACCTCATAACCGGGACGGGGATAAATAAGAATAAAGTTTTCCGCAAGAATACGCTCCGACTGATACCACCGGGAGAAAAGCTTCCAGTTGTCGGAACCTATAATAAGGTGGAAAGTGTCTTGCGGATAAGTCTGTTTCAATTTATCAAGCGTATGCACGGTATAAGACGGACGCGGCAGATGAAACTCGAAATCGGAAGCCCGGAACTTGGGATAGCCTCCAATGGCAAGCTGCACCAGCTTCAGACGGAATTCATCGCTCATCAGAGAGGCTTCTTCTTTCAGCGGATTATGCGGAGTCACCATGAACCACACCTCGTCCAACCCTTCGTATTCACAAAGATAGTTGGCAAGCGCCAGATGTCCGATATGTACCGGATTGAACGAACCGCTGAAAATGCCTATATCCACTTGATAAATTGAAAATTAAGAATAAAAAAATACAGAAGGCTATGGTATCAAAGCTTTCCTTTCAGACGTTTCCAACAGCCGTAAATATTTACGCCGCTTATGAACATCACAATAAGCATGGCCGCAGCCGGAGTGTACTCCTTCAGGTCAACATTCAATATAGCCAAGACGATAGCTCCCAAAAACAGAACGATATTCAGGACTAAGAGGACCTTATTGGCTCTCGGCGACAGATTTCTGCCTTTCGTCCGCTTCATCGGTTCAGGAATTGGGTTATCACTTTCAATGCCTCTGCTTTAGCCGTTTCCAAATCATCGTTTACAATGACCGTATCGAATTTCGGTGCAAAGCCAAGCTCGTATTCGGCCTTCGCCACACGGCTCTCGATAACTTCGGGAGCATCCGTGCCGCGGCCTATCAAGCGTTTGCGAAGCTCCTCCACCGAAGGCGGCTGGATGAAAACGGACAAAGCACGCTCGCCGTAGAACTTCTTGATATTGCAACCGCCCACTACATCTACATCGAATACAACATTCTGTCCGGCAGCCAATTGCTT
>ERZ779915.251-NODE-251-length-9890-cov-1.99797_pt1 | contig 9890 bp, 8 predicted proteins | sample MGYA00511066_ERZ779915 | MGnify/ENA primary metagenome ERZ779915 (study PRJEB29588, sample SAMEA2154992) | human gut metagenome | biome: human gut; feature: human-associated habitat; material: faeces | place: Denmark | collected 2008/2010 ... | reverse complement strand
CGGCGCACAAAAATAGCCCCGCGAATATTCTCGTCCAGCAAAAACGCTACCCACATGCCGCAAATGCCCCAACCCAACGGAATGCCGAACAGATAGCCAAGCCCTACGGCTACACTCCACATCACCACCAACCCTACATAGAACGGATAATTCACATCGCCCGCCGCACGCAGCGCATTCGTCGCGAAGATATTGACAGGACGCCCTATCTCCAGCACAATATCGATAACCAGAATGGTAACCCCCATCTTTATAATCTCGGCATTGGACGTCAGCCAGCCGAAAATAACATGCCCGAAAAGAGCAAGAATACAAGACAGAATCACAGTTATCATCACCGACTTCTTCATTACATATTTCCCCATCAGGAAAGCCGCCCGCGGTTTCTTCTCCCCTATCAGATGCCCGATGCATATCGCCCCGCCCTGTGCCATGGAAATGCTGAACAGATAAGCAAACATGATGATATTGACACAATAAGTACGCGTGGCAAGCGCTTCCACTCCCAGCATATTGATAAAATAAGTAATCACCACCTGCGACGAACTGTAAGAAAGCTGCTCGCCGGCAGAAGGCAGCCCCACCTTCATCAGGTTCTTCAACTCCACCCAGGGAAACGGACGGAAGTAAGCCGGCGGGAAACGGTGGATATGCTTGCGGAACAAGATTACAAACAGGATCACCATGGACACCCCTCTACTGAAAGCCGTAGAGATGGCCGCCCCCTCCACTCCCAATTCCGGAAAGCCGAAACGTCCGAAAATCAAGGAATAGTTGCCTATTATATTCAGCACATTCACCACCACCGTCACCAGCATCGGATACACCGCCTTGTTGGCGCTGCGCAACGAAGCGGAAAGAGTCAGCGACAATGCCTGGAAAAAGGCGAACGCCCCTACAATACGCATATAGTCCATGCCGTCCTGCATCAGTTCGGGCCCCAGCCCCATCAGCCGCAGGATAGGCTCCGCACACCCGAACAGCAGCATGCTGATGCCTACACCCACCGCGAAGTTCACCAGGAGGGATACCCCCACCACCTGCACCACCTGTTTATGCAGCCGTGCGCCGAGATACTGCGAACACAGCACGGAAGTACCGAGATTAATCACCTCAAACACCAGGAAAGTCAGCATGATAATCTGATTGACCACCCCTACGGCAGCCACGCTGTTGTCCGAATGGCGGCTCAGCATAACGGTATCCACCGCGCCAAGCATCATGATTAATAATGTCTCTATGAAAATGGGGGCCGCCAGCCTGGCAAGCCGTTTCTTCAGATTCTCCTGCTGTATCATTGTTGTAGAAGCGCTATGATAAAAATCGCGCAAAGATACGGAAAGGAAAGGGAGAACAACTTGACGCATATCAAATATTTTTTGCTACCTTTGCCACGCTAAATGACACCCAAACCTGCATAACCGTTATGGACACATTACTCAAAGAAACAGTGAATGCCACCGTCAACTCCCGCTATCCCGGCATGGCGCCCGAAGGCAGACGGCAGTTGGAAGAAATCCTGATCCGCAGAGAAGTGGAAAAAGGCGAACTTTTACTGAAAGAGGGACAGGTAAGCCATAATATCGTACTCGTTGGCAAAGGTATGTTGCGCCAGTTCTATTACAAAAACGGAAAAGACGTCACCGAGCATTTCTCCTACGAAGGATGTATCGTCATCTGCATTGAAAGCACGCTGAAGAAAGAGCCCACCCACCTCATGATTGAAGCGCTCGAAGACAGCGTGGTCTACCTGCTGCCCTATGACAAGCTGATGCTTCTTACCGAAATATCGTGGGAAATCAATATGTTCTATCGCAAGATACTCGAATATTCCCTTATTGTTTCACAAATCAAAGCCGATTCCTGGCGGTTCGAGACAGCACGCGAACGCTACAGCCAGCTGATGGAGCAACAGCCGGAAGTCATCAAGCGCGCCCCTCTGTCGCACATCGCCTCCTACCTGCTGATGACTCCAGAGACCTTAAGCCGGGTACGTTCGGGCATACTCTGATTTTTACGGGAATGCCCGGACCGGTCATAATCTGAATCCATATAGAATATTTACCCTTTCTATATACGGAGCCCCTTTGAATTTTCTTCAAAAAGAACTTCCCAAAGAAGCTGAACAAAATTTAAACGGACTCTTAAACCCGTCTTATCTCAAATCTTTTTTTGAGATAGCTTGTTTATCAAGCTCGTTATCCAACTTAAAATTCAGATTATGACTACCATATACACTTTTGCGCAAAGCGCAATCGAAGAAGCCAGAAGCGCCGGCCGCTACGGCACAGCCAACCTGTACTCCGGCGCCATCAACAGTTTCCGGAATTTTACCGGCGACATCCCCCTTACCTTCAAGGAAGTGACGGCGGGAATGATAAAACGATACGAAGAAAGCCTGTTGCAGAAAGGCCGGCGCCACAATACCATCTCCGCCTATATGCGCATGCTGCGTTCCATATTCAACCAGGCATACCAGCAAGGCATTCCCGATACGATACCTGCCGACGAGCTGTTCCGCTTCGTATTCACCGGCTACGAGCCTACCGCCAAACGTGCCATCTCCCCCGCCCTTATACGGCGTCTCTCGCAACTGAATCTGGAACACTCTCCCCACCTGCGCTTCAGCCGCGATTTATTCCTGCTCAGCTTCTACCTGAGAGGCATTCCGTTTGTCGACCTGGTTCATCTCCGCAAAACGGACATGAAGCACAACACCATTTACTACTACCGCCGCAAGACCCGCCAGCAGCTATCGGTCTACCTCGAACCGTACGCCGCCGAGATTCTGCGACGCTACACCGACAAGCACTCCCCCTCTCCTTACCTTCTGCCCATACTCTCAGCGGTCGGTCCGGAAGGCTACCGGCAGTACAAAAGCGCACTGCGTCTTTACAACCAGCACCTGCACCGGCTATCCAAGATGCTGCGCCTGAGTGTGCCGCTCACCTCCTACGTGGCACGCCACAGTTGGGCCACCACCGCCAAAGAAGAAGGAGTAGCCATCGCCATGATAAGCGAAGGACTGGGACACAGTTCCGAAAAGGTAACACACGTATACCTCTCTTCTTTTAACAATAATGCAATGAGCAAAGCCAACCGGAAGGTTATTTCCACCATCCATGCCAAAAAGAAAAAGAGAAAAAAAGGGGAATAGAATAAAAAATAGCATGTAAATTAATATTACTTGCTATATAAAATTGTTTCATAGATAGTTCATTCTCTTACTTACAAGGTAAGAGATAACCCATTCCCTTACTTACAAGGTAAGAGAATGAATAAAATACTGTAAAAAAGCTTTTTATAATAACATAAAAGCACTTTTCCTATTGTATCCCTTATGCTTCTATAAAGGCATGGAAGCGAAATGACATTTTTGAAACTTTGTTAAACAAAAGCGATGTATACAATGAAATATGTAAATATTTAATACTTTGAAAATATGTTTTATACCTTTTTATGAGTAGTTATGATGGGAATTTGAGATTTAAAAATAAATATTTTTTTTGTTTGTAATGATAATATTTTTCATACCTTTGCAAACGGAATAATGGTTCTCTTACCTTGTAAGTAAGAGAACCCATAATTAATCATAACAAATAAGACAGGGAAATCAATTATTTTATTTACAAAAATTCAATGATTGACAGGACATTACGAAGACCATGAAACAAATTTTACGTTTCAACAAAATTATCAAGAGCATCATCATTGCCGGTGATTTATGCATTCTCAATGCACTCTTTATAACCTTGTATTATGTATTGGACACAGATACCCAGCGTATCCTTCTCTCCGATTCACTGCCGCAATTGTTGGTGTTGTTGAATTTGGTCTATCTCTTATGTAACTATTCCAAAGGAGTCGTGCTTCACCGCCGCATCGTACGTGCAGACCATATCGTAATGCGTGCCGTACGCAATACATTCTGCCATGCGGTAGTATTCATCAGCCTTATCACGCTGGTGCATTTCGGCAGCTTGTCCACACGCTTCCTCGTTATATTCTATACGGCATTCCTTGCACTGCTTGTATCATACAGACTCATATTCAGACATTTCGTCAAAATATACCGCCGCAAGGGAGGCAACCGTCGTACTGTTGCACTCGTGGGCGACGGCTCCAATATGGTCGAACTCTACGAAGAGATGACCGCCGACCCTACTTCCGGCTTCAAGGTAGTGGGCTATTTTGCCGAGCATCCTTCCGACAATTATCCGAAGGAATGCCACTATCTGGGCACTCCCCAAGAAGTAATCCCTTATCTTAAGAAAAGTAAGGCCGAACAGTTGTACTGCGGTCTTACTTCCTCGCATAGCAAAGAGATTCTGCCCATCATCAGCTACTGCGAAAACAACCTGATTCATTTTTACAGCGTGCCCAACGTACGCAACTACCTGAAACGGCGCATGCACCTTGAACTGATAGGAAACGTACCCGTACTGGACATTCGTCAGGAACCGTTGGCGCAACCCGAAAACCGATTGGCAAAACGTCTGTTCGACATCGTGTTCTCACTATTGTTCCTATGCACAATCTTTCCTATCATCTTCATCATAATAGGACTGGCTATCAAGATAACCTCGCCCGGACCTATCTTCTTCAAGCAGAAGCGCAGCGGCGAGGAAAACAAGGAATTCTGGTGCTATAAGTTCCGTTCCATGCGTGTCAACAAGGACAGCGATAAGGTGCAGGCTACTTTAAACGACCCGCGCAAAACCCGTTTGGGCAATTTCATGCGTAAAACAAGCATCGACGAACTGCCGCAGTTCATCAACGTTCTGTTGGGCGACATGTCCGTAGTAGGTCCCCGCCCGCACATGCTGAAACATACCGAAGAATACTCCAAGCTGATTGATAAGTATATGGTACGCCACCTTGTCAAACCCGGCATCACCGGTTGGGCGCAAGTCACCGGCTTCCGCGGAGAGACCAAGGAACTCTGGCAAATGGAAGGACGCGTGGAGCGTGACATCTGGTATCTGGAACACTGGACATTCATGCTCGACCTGTACATTATCTACAAAACCGTGAAGAATGCGGTAAAAGGAGAAAAAGAAGCCTACTAAAACGAGTTGAAAGCTGAGAGTTAAAAATCAAAACACATGAGAAAAAGAAAAAGTCTGATTATTTTATTGTTGTTGCCGCTATTGCTGGCAGGGTGTCAAAGCTATAAAAAAGTTCCTTATCTTCAGGATGCACTGCAAGAAGTTGCTGCCGGAGATACCAGCACAGCTGATATGCCGTTGTATGATGCACGCATCATGCCGAAAGACCTACTTACTATCGTAGTGAGTTGCCCCGAAGAACCGGAATTGGCGATACCGTTCAATTTAACGGTGACGAGTCCATTAAGCAAAGAGAACAACTACCTGACAAACCAGCCTGTACTGCAACAGTATTTGGTAGACAATAAAGGTGACATAGACTTCCCTATCATCGGTAATATCCACATAGGCGGTCTGACAAAAAGCGAAGCGGAAGAATTGATAAAAGACAAACTCCAACCTCAATTCCGTGAAATACCCATTGTTACCGTACGCATGGTCAACTATAAAATCTCCGTTATCGGTGAAGTTGCCCATCCCGGCACATTTACCATCTCCAATGAAAAGGTAAACATTTTCGAGGCACTTGCCATGGCAGGAGATATGACCGTATATGGTATCCGCGACAAAGTAAAATTGATTCGGGAAGACAATCAGGGAAAGCGCGAAATCATTACCTTAAACCTGAATGACAGTGATATCATCAATTCGCCCTATTACTATTTGCAGCAGAATGACATACTTTATGTCACTCCCAATAAAACGATTTCCAAGAACTCCGGTATCAGTAATAGCACCACTATATGGATCAGCGTAGTAGGAACGCTCGTTTCATTGGCAAGTTTAATTACTACAATCATCAAATAACCACAACCGGAAAGCATCATCATTATAGTTTATTCAAGATTTTATGAAAGAAGAACTTTACGACGACATATTCGAAGACAAAGAGGAACAGATAGATTTCAAAGCCAGCCTTTTCAAGTACATCATCCGCTGGCCCTGGTTCGTTGCATCCGTCATTGTCTGTATGGCATGTGCATGGATTTACCTGAAACAAAGCACCCCTGCTTACAATATCAATGCATCTATCCTTATCAAGGATGAGAAGAAAGGCGGCATGTTAGGAAGCGAATTTTCAGGACTCGAAGACCTTGGACTCCTCAACCCGTCAAAAAACATCGACAACGAAATAGAAATTTTACAAAGCAAGTCCTTGATAAAGGATGTGGTTAATGAATTGGGACTCTATATCGACTACACGGCTTCCAAAGGTTTCAAAACCGTAGACCTTTACGGCTCATCGCCTATACTTGTCCACTATTCTCCCAAAGATGCAGAACTGCTCGATGCACCCATGTTGCTCACTGTCGGCTATCAGAAAAACGGACGGATAGAAGTTAATGTAACTACCGGCAAGGGAAGCGACGAGGAAAAGACTTTCAATAAAAGTTTTACCGAATTGCCGGCAGTATTGTCCGGTGAAAAAGGCACTATAACTTTTATGCCCAATTCACAAGTTCCCATTACAGAGAACGGAAAGCTCGAAATCACAATCCAACATCCGCTTGCCGTGGCAAAAAACTACCGCAAGGCACTTGCCATTGAACCTACCAGCAAGACCACCTCTGTGGCTACCATATCAATAAGCAATACGAATAAAAAACGCGGCGAAGACTTTATCAATAAACTGGTAGAGATATACAACCGCGATGCCAATGACGACAAGAATGAAGTGGCTCAAAATACCGCCCGCTTTATCGATGAACGTATCGCCATTATCAATCAGGAATTAGGAACTACCGAACAGGAGTTGGAAAGTTTTAAACGCGAATCCGGGCTGACCGACCTTAGCAGTGATGCCAAACTTGCCATTGCTGAAAAATCCGGATACGAAAAGCTATGCGTGGAAAACGGCACACAATTGAATCTGATAAAATATCTGTCCGATTATCTTAACAAACCGGAGAATGCCAATACTACATTGCCGGTCAATGTAGGCTTAGATGACGAAGCGCTCACATCTTTAATATCCCAATACAATGCACTGATTCTGGAGCGCAACCGTCTGCGCCGCGCTTCTTCCGACTCCAACCCTGTAGTCCGCCGGCTCGACAGCAATATCGACGATATGCATGCCAGCCTTCTGACTACCATCAACAGCGTATACAAGGGATTGCTCATCACTAAAGCCGACCTCGACCGCCAGGCAGGCAAATATGCCGGTCAAATCAGCAATGCTCCTGCACAGGAACGCCGCTTTGTCAGCATCCAGCGCCAGCAGGAAATCAAGGCAGGGCTTTACCTGATGCTGTTGCAGAAACGCGAAGAAAACAATATCGCGCTTGCCGCCACCGCCAACAACGCTAAAATCATAGATGACGCATTGGCGGATGATGTACCCATATCGCCCAATAAAAAGATAATTTACCTGGCAGCCCTGGTACTCGGTTTCGGCATTCCGGTTGCCATCATCTATATACTGAGCCTGCTCAGCTACCGCATCGAAGGACATTCTGATGTCGAGAGACTTACGCGTGTTCCTGTTATCGGCGATGTTCCCTTGAACGACTCCGATGAAAAGTACGCCATCGCCGTCCGCGAAAACGACAACGACATCATGGCAGAGACTTTCCGCAGCCTGCGCACCAACCTGCTTTTCATGTTGGGCGACCCTGACAAGAAAGTAATTCTCGTCACCTCCACCACAAGTGGCGAAGGAAAGACTTTCATCGCCTCCAACCTCGCTGTCAGCTTGGCGCTATTGGGTAAGAAAGTAGTCATTGTGGGACTTGATATCCGCAAGCCGGGATTGAACAAAGTATTCCATATTTCGCACAAGGAACGCGGTATCACCCAATATCTGGTTGCTCCGCAAAGTACAGATCTGCGAAGCATGATACAGTCTTCGGACCTGTCTGCCAACCTCAACATCCTGCCCGGCGGAACTATCCCGCCCAACCCCACGGAGCTGTTGGCGCGCAAATCCCTGGACGATGCCATCGAACTGTTGAAAAAAGACTACGACTATGTCGTGCTCGACACCGCCCCTATCGGCATGGTCACCGACACGCAGCTCATAGCACGCGTTGCCGACATCAGCGTTTACGTATGCCGTGCCGACTATACGCATAAGAACGACTACCAGCTCATCAACGAGCTGTACGCCAACAAGCGTTTGCCCGGTCTGTGCACCGTTATCAACGGCCTGGACATGAAAAAGAAAAAGTACGGCTACTATTACGGCTACGGCAAGTACGGCAGGTACTACGGCTACGGCAAGAAATACGGCTATGGCTACGGGTACGGTTATGGCGATACTTCTGATTCGAAATAAGATATTCACCCCATAAGCCTGGGGAACTTCTACATGCAATGCTGTCCTTGTTTCCGGGCTTATTTTTTGTTTGTTTGCTTGTATGCTGTGGCAGCAGAGCGCTGCTGCCCGGCATACTTTTTAACCCAACCGAACGTAAAAAACAATGCAGAATACGAATCACATAGAAACAAAAAACAATACAGCACCCCGCCAATGGCTGGTGGCCTATGTACAGTCGTGCCTTGAGAAAAAGACTGCACAACGGCTTGCCGCTATGGGCATCGAGTGCTACCTGCCCGTCCAGAGCGAGATTCGCCAGTGGAGCGACCGCCGCAAACGGGTAGAGCGTCTTGTGATTCCCATGATGATATTCGTGCATGTCACTCCGCAGGAACGGCCGCTTCCCCTGAGCCTGCAGGCGGTCAGCCGCTATATGGTACTGCGCGGCGAAAGCACCCCTGCCGTCATCCCCGACGAACAGATGGACCGGTTCCGCTTCATGCTCGATTACAGTCCCGAAGCGGTGGAAATGTGCAGCGCCCCGCTGGCTCCCGGCGATGCCGTGAAAGTAATAAAAGGGCCGCTTGCCGGACTCGAAGGAGAGCTTATCACTGTGAACGGGAAAAGTAAAGTTGCTGTGCGGCTGGATATGTTGGGGTGCGCGCATGTGGATGTGCCTATAGGATTTGTCGAGAAAAAGGGGGAGGAAATGGAAGGACAAAAGAACAAAAAGACAAAAGAAATACAGAAGGCAAAAGAGATACAGAAGAGAAGGCAACAAGAAGAAAAGGCTGTACGATGATTTTACTATCACCCTACAGCCTTTTCAGCATCCCGCTATCAGAATTCCTTCCCTACATCAAAGCAGGGACATTGCTTGGTCCACTCCATGGGTTCCACTTCCCCGTTTCCGTTCAGGTCGGGACTGAGGTCCCTGTGCCCCACTACACACGTACCGGGATATTCCTGTAATAACTTTCCCACCAGCACACTCAGCGAATGTCGCTGCCACTCTGTCCTCGTATCTTTCGGATTTCCGTAACGGTCCAGCCCACCTTCATAACAGATACCTATCGAGTGAGCATTGTAGCCCCGCGCATGCGCCCCCACTTTGCTTACCGGACGGGTAGCCAGGACTCTTCCGTCACGCCGCACATAGAAATGATACCCCGTTCCGTCGAACCCTATAAGCCTGTGAGAAGCCTCCAGCGCCTGTTCGGTCAACGCATAGTTCTCGCGCGTGGAACTACAATGGATTACTATCAGGTCAATCGCTCTCATCTCCTAATAGTTCATCGCATCCGCACCAACCACACCCAGCACAGCCGAAGCCACTGCAATTACCACTTTCAAAATCGTATCCCAAAAACCTTTACTTTTTCCCATACTTCTTTTTTTTCAATTTAAAAATTTAAAATTCATCATTCAAAGCACCTTATCCTTATCCCAACGGGTTCTCTTCCTCACCGCCGGCATTTCCGCCGCCGTTGCCGCTACCGCCCGATGTCTTGTTGTCGTCGGAC
>ERZ779915.250-NODE-250-length-9890-cov-2.66121_pt1 | contig 9890 bp, 7 predicted proteins | sample MGYA00511066_ERZ779915 | MGnify/ENA primary metagenome ERZ779915 (study PRJEB29588, sample SAMEA2154992) | human gut metagenome | biome: human gut; feature: human-associated habitat; material: faeces | place: Denmark | collected 2008/2010 ... | reverse complement strand
TGACGGCGGCTTCACTCCGGGAATACGCTTTCCGCTGGATTCGATAATAGTCGGTCCCGTGATTCCGAGAATTGAACCTAGGCAGTAGCGGTGCCTATGGGAATACGGATAATCATGATTTTCCTGTCCGTCTGCATCGGCTGTTCGGGGATGGCGGGACAGGACAGCGGTCAGCCGCCACCGCAACGGCTTGTGATACCGGCGTCGCTCTTTGACAGGGCTGTCGCCTGCATAAAGAGCTTTGAGGGATGGCATCATGCCCGGCACCACCCGTATATCGGGTACGGCCACAAACTCCTGCCCGGCGAGAAGCTCACCTGCAATCTGACGGAGGCACAGGCTGACTCTCTGTTGAGGTCCGACCTCGTAAAGCGCTGTCACACTTTCCGCCGTTTCGGCAAAGACGCGTTGCTGTTATCCGAAAGTTAGGATAAAAGAACTTATCCCGACTTCATTATTATCCCAACCAAAGAAACGTATATCCTGTAAAACAGATTTTTATATGCAATTAAGGTTGGGATAATAATTTGATTGTCCAATCATACTTTGTTGTGCTTTTGCTACTTCAGACCAAAGACAGCGGCAAGAGATTTCTTTACTTTGGGGGATTTATAATGCTTTTCAATGTTTTTTGTAGTCGCATCATCCATTACTGCAAGAGCTTTGATCATTTGTTCTTTAGATATGCCGACATACCTCATGGTTGTTTCGATACCTTCATGTCCGAGCAACCGTTGGATTTGTACGATGTTTACACCATCTTCCAGCCAGTGGGTCGCCCTTGCATGCCGCAAGCTATGACAATGGAAACTGTCCGGTATCATTGGTGATTTAGACGCATATAGCTTAAGCCGTTTTGACACCGCCTCCTGACATAACTTCGTATTTCTCCGACCATTAATCGGGAAGAACAGGAAGTCCGATGGAACAGGGGCGTTCCCATGGAACACGGATATATAATGCCCGATAATTTTTGCCACGCTTTTCAGAAGATATATGCAACGGAGTTTGCTTCCCTTTCCTGTCACCTTTATACATGGACTTTTACTGCCAAGAGCGACGTCGGCTATTTTTAGTGAAAGCACTTCATCCACACGTGTTGCAGTACTGTACATGACATTGAACAAGGCAAAATCTCTCTTGCCCGTCATAGAACCTGTATCCATTGATGCAAATAAGACTTTTATTGTTTCCCTCGATATTACTTCCGGAAGTTTTTTTGCAGGACGCAATCTTTTTACAGATGTGATACTGCATCCATACTTTATGAACGCAACATTTTTCCTCGCTAAAAAAGCTATAAAGCTTCGCAAGGACGCCAAACGCAGGTTGCAGGTTGACGGAGAACACCCTTTTGCTTCTTTCATCCAAGCAAGCCAATCCTCGATTGTATCCACACGGAAACAATCACCGACAAGGGTCTCCCGTCTTACCCCCTTCACCGATTCCAGATAATCAAGGAAGAGTCCAAGTCCGTTCCTGTATGCTCTGATTGCATTCCCACTCAGATTTCTTACCTCTGTCAGATAGTGACCTTGCCATTCATTGATGGCTTCCCCCACCATTATATGTTCTTTAAGTTCCTTAGTCATTTTCGAAGTATTTGTTTAACCCCGGCAGAAGTTCATCGTAACAGGCTCCGGTAACAGACTCCAGTTTTTCCGAGAACAGCGGCACGAGTTTGTAATAGTATATGGTATTCTGTAAATATCTGTGACCCATAGACCTGCTGAGGCACACCAGCTTCCTGTCCCAATCAGAAGTTGAACCGTCCCCACACCACCTGTTGATGTTTGTCACCGCATAGTTGCTTCTCAAGTCATAAGCACGGGCGTAATTATTACTGACCCGCTTCCACAGTTTTTTGAAGTTGGAACTTACCCATGCATCGGAATACGGTCTGTCGTATTCATTGGGAAAGAACGTCTTTCTTCCGGGCATGATTGCGTCCATCTTTTTGTCGTATATTTCCAGGACCTGTCTCATGGATTCATGTAATGCCACACGATGCTCATTATAGCCTTTCGTATGACAGATATTGATAATACCTGCCATCAGGTCAATATTGCAACACTCAAGAAGGCGGGCCTCGGTGGTTCGCATTCCGGAACTGTATAGAAGCCGGAAGAATACCGGAAGTTCAAGCCGGATCAACGCTGCCCGGATGTCACGGCATGTGTATGACGGGGTGAACGAGTCTGCCTCCGCAAAGAACGCAGCCAGTTCTTCCTGAGTGAACGGATGTGGTGTATACGTACAACGGTTGGCTCTGGGAGTTGTCAGAGGCAGTTGCAGTGTCGTAAACCCTCTGCCATTGGTAAACCTGACAAACTCACGGACGGCTCCGACCCTGTTGTTGCGGCTTTTTGCAGACTCTTTTTCTCCGCGCTTGCAGAAGTCATCGAGAATGCAGGCTGTCAGCTTTTGGGCATTCGGATATTTTGACGCGCAGAACTCATTGAACCTTCGGAGTCTCTCCATTGTACGGTTATTGAGCCTACCCGATACCTCTATATGGGATTGGTAGGCTTCAAGCATATGGGATATGATACTCGGACGAAACGGAAGTTCGCAGACTTTGGGACATATGGGCTTATGTATATAGCCGGGATCTGGAGGGTATGACGGCAACGAAAACCGTACCCCTGTTTCCGTGGCAATATGTCGGACCAGCCTTCTGATGATTATGCATCTGGCTCTATGGGTATAGTATTTTTCACTATCGCGTCTGTGACTCCATTCGGCTATCAGCATATCGTTCATTACACCGCCGTGTGATTCACAATAGCGTAGAAAAGACTTTAGGTATATTCCGGTTGCATAATCCAATCTCCCGTCTTCTGTCAGAAGATTTGTATATGCTTCAACAATCCCTCTGATATTATTCACTTCATTCATCCGTATAGGTTTTAGGTAATGGATACTTCTCTATACTGAGTCCCAGTTCTCGAAGATGCGTGATGTCTGAGTCAACATACGCTTCGACTACCTGAGGGCAGGTATGCCCGAGAATGCCACTTATTATGACAGATTCCGTGCCTGCTCCGAGAAGTCGCGTGGCAAGATTATGTCGGAACACCCCGATTCCGCGATGACTTTCACCGGGACGTAATCCAAGTTTGTCAAAGACTCCGGATACTATAGTCCCGATACTTTTGTAAGAAAGTCGTTTTCCGGGTTGTACTTTATTGGGGAAAACGTATTCAGAACGGTCATCCGCATTTCTTTCATGCAGGATATAGGCCAACAATGCATTGCCGACATTGGCCGACAATGGCAGCACAAGGGGTTGCCCTGTCTTTACCTGTATCAACCTGATTTCTTCGTTCTCCCAATCAATGTCTCCAGATTTGATGTTTGCTATATCACAGCCGCGTATACCAGTGTACAAAGCCAAGGCTACTATGGCTTTTTCCCTCAGGGTCATTCGATTATCCAACGGATTGGACAGACAGTTCTTGATTGCTTCCACTTCAGATTCCCGTAGATTGTTATAGTTCCTTTTCTTGGATTTCATCTTCGGCAACAACGAGATGATTCGTGGAATGTCCGGTGACAGATCCCGAATCTGGTTCAATGCCAGTCTGAGGTGGGACTGGGTATGCTTTGACCCCTTTCGCTTTCCGGTCATGAAAAAATCAAGAATCAATTTGTCTGTTACGTCATTCAATATTACCGCCCCGGCAATCTGCATCTCCAATAAGAATAATGCCAACGTAGTGTATTTGGCGGATTTGGGGAGATTCTCTTCGGCTATGTTCGTTCTGTTACGAAGTTCATCCATTAAAAACTTGTAGCCTGGATTGAGCTTCTTGTAATTGGATGAAAAAAGTAATTTTGCACAAGGACGCCCATTCGGCAGATGTCCGTATTCATCAAAGGCTCTTACTGTATTGAGATACATTCTCTTAAGATCCAAAGTAAACTTTGTGTATCTCCGGCTATTCACGATGCGTTCCCAATAGTCCTCATAGGATAGGATTGGGGATTTTTCATCAAACAAAGCAGCAAGGATTATCTTCACCTCCTTTACATATACTTTGTTGTAGTTGCAACTCTCCAAATGATCAAGCAACTTTTGGTGGGTAAATTTTAATTGTTCTATATCCATATATGTATTTGGCTTTAGTGCCAGCACAAATATAGGCATGAAATTATTATCCCAACCTTAATCACGTATAATAATCTGTTTTACAGGACATACGCTTCTTTGATTGGGATAATAATGAAGTTGGGATAACTGCTCCTTGCAGTCCTCTCTTATAATGTGGGTGAATACAGGCTGTTAGGCTCCGGCAGAAGACCCAAAAGCAACCTTATCCGAAAACTGGAGTCCGGCAACCGCGACATATATCAGGAATACATCAGCTATTGCCGCTACAAGGGCAGACGCCACGCCGGATTGCTGAAACGCCGCAAGACCGAGTTCGCCCTGTTCTTCATTCCGTAATCTACAGACAATATCCCTTGAGGTTCCGATTTTTCGGATTTCTCAAGGGATATTTCACGTTTTACAGTCCATTTCTCGCTAAAAATAAGTACCTTTGTACAAAACTAATATCATGAATAATCATTGGTTTATTTTAGATCCCGAAAGAGAATCCCAATTGTGGCAGAATGGCGTATTTGTTTTTGATACGTCTTCTATTTGTGCATTATATGGATTGATTCCATCTTCACAAAAAGCAATGATAGATATACTTGATAAATTTAATAGTCGCATTTGGATTCCTGCACAAGTAATATATGAATATCTCAAAAATAGAGAAAAGGTTATAATGAATCCCTGTAATGAGTTTTATCAAAACCCTAAAGCGATTTTTAAATGTAATCTTATCCCTGATTTTGACGAGGTTTTATCAAATTTCGAGAATGAAGATTTTCATCCGTATATATCCCAAACTGTTTTAAACGAATTAAAAGAACATCGGGATACATTAGACAAAACACTCAAGAAAATCAAGAACTTAATAAAATCAGAATATCACAAACAAAAAACACAAATAGAAGCAACAAAACAAAACGACATAATACTCAATTCAATAACCAACTATCCTCATGGAAAACCTTTTATTATGTCGGAAATTATTGATATTATACGAGAGGGAGAGCTACGCTATCGAAACTTAATCCCTCCGGGTTATATGGATCTAAAAGATAAAAAGGGAATACAAATTTATGGGGATCTAATTATTTGGAAAGAAATTCTTCGCTTTGCGGAAGAACAGAAGAAAAATATCATTTTTATATGTGATGATGTCAAAGAAGATTGGTATATTACGATTGATAAGAATAATCGAATTATTACGCCACGACATGAATTAATCAAGGAGTTCTGTGATTCGACTGGGAAAGATTGTTGGATATATCCTTTGAGTAGATTCATTGACAAACTTGAAGAGTTTCATAAAGAAGAGGATGTCCTTCCATTGTATCATGGATTAGAAGCAATTAGAGCTTCTCTTATTAATAAAGAGAAACGGGAATTGATTAAATCAATGTCTGTTGATGGATTCCTTGTTTCTTGTGATGAGTGTGGACATTTAATAGAAATTGATGGTGATGATTTTGATTGGGCATGGGAGTGTATAGGGGGAGAGGAAAGATCTATGGGTATCGAAAACCAGTATGTTTCCGAGGGAGAAATCTGTTGTCCCAAATGTAAAAAAGACATACATATTAAATGTAATGTTTGGGAATATCCTGTGGGGGCATATAATTATAGTGATATTGATATTGATGGCGGATCTTTAGAGTCTGATTTTGATTTTGATGATCGGATTCACTTCCCTTTTGAAGAAGATGATGGTGTTTGTTTTAAATGTGGTCGACACGGAAGTGTTGGAATTGAAGGTTTGTGTAACGAATGTTTGGAAGGACAAGAGAGAATTGATTAATAGAGTGACAAACTCATAATGATTTCTAATTAAATCCGAATTAAGTACCTGTGTTTTCTTGCTTGAAAATTAGGACGCTACAAAATAAATGTGTACCTTTGTAACATTAAATATATAATGTCACTAATGAATCATTTCGATAAGATTGATATACGAGTCTTTGATAGATTCATCGAAAAATTTGCCGACCGTTATATCAAACAACGGTCGGAGTTGTTCGATGGTATTAGTGAAGATGTATTAGAACAAGCAGAATCAACAGAATGCGGATTTGATCTGAACTCGTTGTTAAAGGTCATACGACAAAATTCAGTTGCTCCTGATATAAAAAGAGACAATGGAGAGAAACCTGTAGCATTCAAGGATATATATAGAAGTGATCTTGGCGAATTACTAACAACATACTATTTCGAAGAAAAAATATCAGAGGATCGTAGATTCTTAATTCCAATAAAGAATATTTCTTATCGTGAGAGATTTGATTTGCCTGGACGAGGTTTTGATGCCATAGGATATCGAACCGAACCTGATAAGGTGAATATTTTAATTGGAGAAGCAAAGGTGTCTTCCCAAAAAGAAAATCCGCCTCATGTTGTCGACAAAAATGATGACTCAATATATATGTCTCAAAAAAGTCATCACGATAATACTGGTATGGTTTTACAGCGGCTCACGGATTATTTACGCAGATTGCCTTCTAATAATCATTTTTTGGTTATAGCTGGAGTTGTGATAAATATGAAAAAGCAAAATACTGATAGGTATGATATAACCTATGGATGTGGGCTTGTGCGGGATTTTCAATGTGTAGATGAAACCAAGGATTTCGGGAAGATGCAATCGCTATCGCATGAATTTGAACCTGGAATGATTGATTTTGCCATTTTTTCATTTACGGAAAAAACTATTGATGAAACAGTTGAATTGTTTTATCAAAAAGTAAAAGAAATGGTACAATGAATAATCTCGATTACATACAACAAATTCTCAATGATGATGATATTAAAGCTCTATTAAATAAGAGCAATCAAACATATCATCTTCAATCATTATGTCCAAAAGATTTTATTTTGGACTCTTCTGAGATTGAATTGTCATGTCGTCTTGCTTTTTTATTGATAGGTCTTTCTTTTAAAGAAAATGCCGATTCAAAGTGGATAGAATATGCATATAAGCTCTTAAAGAACATTCAATTTAGCCGTGTCGAAGATTTTAATATCTTTGATAAAATAATGGGATATGATATCTCTGATAAGGCATTAATTTACTATTTCTATTTATCCAGTCTTGCACTTATTTTAGATAAAACTATTTCGGCTCGGATAGACTTAAAAGAGTATGCAGATTTTGATAAAGAGGAAAAGTCCTGGGAGAAACGCGTATTTTCAGGAATCTTAAAGTCTCTTTTTTTCCTAATTAGGAAAAGTAATGGTTTTGAGGATATTCGTAAAGCCATCTTTGAAATATCTAAATTGCAAAACGAACAATCGAAATTTGAAGATGAATATTTAAGCAAATTTGATATCCAGACACAAAAAGAAGAGGCACTTATTTTAGTTAGCTTATACCATACCTCTAAAGCAATAACTGAAACTGCTGAATATCTTATAAATGGATACGAATACAAAAAACGCATTGATAATGTTGTGAGACAACATATCGATATAGCGTTAGAGATTATGCCTTCTAATATTCGGTTATATAATATACCAAGATTTATTATGTTTAATCCGTAATTCTATTTGGAATGGAACAGCATTTCAAGACCAAATAAAGAAACTTTGCACATTTAAAAGCTCCCAAAATATTTTGGAACTTCTGCCTTCTCAAAGGCAAGCAATGCAACAGAATCTATTTGATGTATATGCAAATGCGTCGATAGTACAAATGCCTACAAGTGCAGGAAAAACAATGTTGGCGGAATTCAATATTGTTTTAACAAAATCTTTAAGAAAAGATGCCAAGGTTGTATATGTTGTACCATCACGAGCATTAGTAAATCAGGTTTATTTCGATTTGAAAGGACTTGTCTGCAATTGGTCTTAATGTAGAACGCACATCGTCAGCGAGTGAAATTGATCCGACTGAGGCTGATTTTCTGATAGCTGATGATGTCGATATAATTGTATCCACCCCAGAAAAATTAGACTTGCTTATTCGTAGATCTCATTCTTCTGTTGAGGACGTATCTTTATTTATAATTGATGAAGCTCATACAATTGAAAACGGAGAAAGGGGCGCAAAACTCGAGTTGCTGATTTCAATGTTGAGAAGAGAACGGCCAAACGCAAAATATATGCTTTTGTCTCCGTTCTTGCCTGGAGATAAAGAAGCGTTGACAGAATGGCTTGGAGGTGGAAATGTAATTAATGTCGACTGGAAGCCATCTGAAAAAATTATTATAGGTTTAACTGCCACTAAAAAGAAAGCAAAGTTTAGATTATTACAATCTGCTTATAGTTTCAATCTATATCAGGATGATGAAAAGGAAATTAAAAATCCATACCCTTTAAAATCGACAACATCAAAAGATCATATATTAGAATTCTCTTGTCGTCATTTTTCTGCTAAAGGGAAAACCGAACTTATCTTATGTAAAGGAAGAGGATCGGCTAATAAGGTTGCAGAAAAAATTTATGGGTGGATTGACGATAGTATAGATAGTGAAGAAATACGTTTAGTCCAAAAATATATCGATGAAGAGTTAGGTTGTTCAACTTCTTTTTCCCGATTCTTAGGAAAAGGAGTTGCAGTTCATCATGCAGGATTATCCGATGAGACCAAACTACTTACAGAGCACTTGATCCGTCAAGGGTTAATTAATTTTGTATGTGCAACCACGACAATTGCAGAAGGTGTTAATTTCCCTGTTTCTACGGTTTATTTTGATACATATCATAGAGGCGGACAAAACATATTAAGTGCAAATGACTTTTGGAATATTGCTGGCCGAGCAGGGCGTACTCTTGTTGATGATTTTGGTAAAATTATACTCCCATTTAATACACCTAAAAATATAGAGACAGGGAAGTCTATTCTTCGCAATGGAGCAGAGAAGTTAACAAGTGTTTTAGCTAAGTTGTTTGTGGATCGAGAATACATACTTGAAACTTTGGCAAAAGAAAGAGGAATAGAAGTTTTAATGTATGAATACAAGGAATCATTTGGTCCCATCTTCCAATATTTTGTGCATTTATTAAACGTATCCGACAATGAATATGCAATAGAAATAGATGATTTATTTAAGGATTCGTTGGTGTATTTTATGTTGGACAATGACCGACAAAGAAGTAAATTTATCGATTTATGCCGTCAAATCTATTTGACAATTCAATCACGCTATGCAAATAACATAGGTGCTTTAAAATATGCTGACAAGACGGGGTTTTCTGTCCCCTCGGTGTTGCAGATTATGCATCAAAAAGCCACTAACCCTGCTATTGCAGACTTAGATACATGGACAGTTAATGTGATGTTTAATCGGAGGAATCCGAATAATCTAACTGAAAAGATAAAGGCGATTTCAGAACTACGAGAAACTGGACTTGGAACAGATGATAAGGCTGCGCCGTTTAATCCGGAACTTGTTGCCAAAATGATTATACGATGGGTTAAAGGAGATAAGATAAACGCAATATCTTCTATTCACCCTCATTTTGCAGCAGATGATGCAGATATTCGTTTAACCGATTTTGTTTCATATATGAATCAGTTACGATTTAAGGCATCATGGGGACTTAGTGCGCTTGAAGGCATTGTTAAAGGAAACGAAAATGAGATGAGGGATTCCTATATTCCATCATATGTTTATTATGGTGTGGATAATAATCCATCTTTAGCCATGCGAATGTTAGGTATTCCTCGCTCGTTGTCATTATCTCTATCTAAAATAATTACCCAGCCAATATCACAATATTCGTTCTCAAAACTACGCAAGATGATAAATTCACTGTCTTTTGAGAATTGGAATGAATTAAAGCCCAAGCACTCTAA
>ERZ779915.239-NODE-239-length-10090-cov-1.60359_pt1 | contig 10090 bp, 5 predicted proteins | sample MGYA00511066_ERZ779915 | MGnify/ENA primary metagenome ERZ779915 (study PRJEB29588, sample SAMEA2154992) | human gut metagenome | biome: human gut; feature: human-associated habitat; material: faeces | place: Denmark | collected 2008/2010 ... | reverse complement strand
GGGCGGCGGCCGGGGGTCAAACTGGGAATCTGCGCCTGCATCAGCCTGGCGGGGCTTTACCTGCTGTGCCTGGCGGGGCACGATACCCTGACCCTGACCGGCGGCGAATGGATGCTGCTGCTCTGCTCGCTGCTGTTTGCGTTCCAGATTATGCTGGTGGATCATTACAGCCCCAGGCTGGACGGTGTGCAGCTGAGCTTTGCGGAATTTTTTGCAACGGCGGTCCTTTCCACTATTTTTATGCTTGTGTTTGAAACGCCGACCTTTGCCCAGATCCAGGGGGCGGCGGTATCTATTGCTTACTGCGGCATTTTGTCCAGCGGTGTGGCCTACACGCTGCAAATTGTGGGCCAGAAAGAACTTGACCCCACCATTGCCAGCATGGCCATGTGCATGGAAAGCGTGTTCAGCGCCCTGGCCGGCTGGCTGATTTTGGGCCAGACCCTTTCCGGCGTAGAACTGGCAGGGTGCGCTTTGATGTTTGCGGCAATTATTGGGGCGCAGATACCGGAGAAAGTTAGGAGTTAGCAAAACGCGCACGGCGCCGATAAATATCGGGCGCTGTGCGCGTTTTTTGTATGATGACGAGGAAGAAAATGTATGGAAGGGGAAGAAAGGTAAAATTTTGCCGCAAACAGAAAAAGAGATTTGTAGGGGACGATGCTTGCATCGTCCCGTGGGGCGGGCCGTAACGTGGGCAGGTGGTACAATTTTATGATGTCTCTCTGCGGCGGGATGAGGGCATCCCGCCCTACAGATATGATTTATGGTACACTCTGTAATAAAGATGGCGGGCGCACAATGTGCGCCCCCTATGGTCTCTATAAACTAAAAGGTTAATACATAGAATGCAGAACTCTGCGTTTTTTGAGCGGCGCGGATGCAACGCGGTCCACCGAAATTATTCTTTATTATTATTTGTTATTATTTATTCTTTTTTCATTCAAACAAAAACGCGCCCTCCCTTGTGGGAAGGCGCATTTGATTTAATCGTGCCGGATGGCCTCCAGGGCGCTGATGCGAACGGCGCGGCTGGCGGGAACGATGCCGGAAAGCAGGCCCACCACCACGCCAAAGCCGATGGCAGCCAGCACCAGCCAGATAGGAATGATGGACATGACGGTTCCGCTGCCGGAATCAGACATGTACATTCCACCGCCGTAATACATCGAATCGCTGCTGCCCATCAGGGAGCTGAGGTCGATGGTGGCGTTGATGCCCAGCTTCATCAGCAGGGTGTTCAGGCCGTATACGATCATCGTCATGTTGTTCATGCCAAAGCTGATGATGTAGCTTAAAATCGTACCGGCTACGCCGCCGATAAAGCCGATCATACCGCTTTCAATCAGGAACATCCGCCGGATGTTGCCAATCTCGCAGCCCAGAACTTTCATCACGCCGATCTCACGGGTGCGCTCGTAAATGGCCATCGTCATGGTGTTGGCGATGTTCAGCGCGGCAACAAACAGGCTGATGGCCGCCAGACCCGCCAGGCGCAGCTGGCGCTGTGCGGTCTGCTGCTGCATCTGCTTGCGGTAATCCACCATGGAGCTGATCTGGTAGCCTTCCTCTTTTAAGGTATCGCAGATCTTATCCACATTTTTGATGTCATCGACCTTAATGTACACTTCGTTATAGGTCACTTTTTTGGGGTTAAAATCCGTTTTGGCCAGCTTGCTGTAGGCTTCGCTCAGCATCAGAAGGTCGTTCAGGCGGAAAGTAATGCCGTATTGCAGCATGTAATCCTCGGATTCTTCCGAGACAACGCCAACGATTTTGAGCGTGTAGCTCTGGGTCTTGGGGCTCTCGGTGTCACCATTGGTCAGGGTCAGGGTAAAGGTATCCTTGGTAGCATCCACAAAGGGCGGCAGCTGGTTGCCGTTGGCATCGGTTTCGCCGCTCCAGCGCTGGCGTTTGGAGCTGTTTTGGCTGCGGCGGGTATCCTCAAACTGATACAAAAACTCCTTGCCCACCACAACGGGGATCACATCCTTGCCGTAATTCACGCCGCTTTTGGGCCAGTCGCCGCTTTCCAGCTTGTTGTCCAGCAGGGGCATGGTGTCCGGGTCCAGGCCGAGAACGCTCCATACATCACTGGCGCGGTAGCGGTTGTTTTTGCCTGCTTCTACATACAGGTTCAGGTTCGGCTGGTAATAGGGGGTGACAGCCGTAACGTGGTCGATCTTGCGGAACCGCTGGACGGCTTCGCTATCCAGCTTGACCTCCTGCCCATTGATGTTCTGGCTGCCGTAGTTGTATACCTCAATCTTGGTCAGGCCGCCCATATTTTTGAGCATTTCGTCGTTGTTATGGCTTTCCGCAATGCCCATGGAGATCATAACGATAACCGCACAGATGCCCACAACGACGCCCACAACGGTCAGTGCTGTGCGGCCCTTGCGGCGGGACAGGTTGGTGACAGCCAGCCCGATCTGGTCAGATATCTTCATCGTTGCCTTCCTCCAGCTTGGCAAGTGCGGCGGCCTTCTTCTTTTTGCGTACAACCACAACGATCACAACTACCACCACGATCACAGCAGCGCCGATTGTCAGATAGGCCCACAGGGGCAGGCCGGTCTGCTGGGGCTGCATGTCATCCATGTTATCGCCCATATCGCCAGAATCGCCGTAGTCCATGGCCGGCTGAACAGAGAAGGAAAAATCTTTGCTGACGGTTTTCAGGGTGCCGTTGGCGTCCTCATAGGTCAGGGTGATGGTACCGTTGCAGGTGCCTTCCTGGGTGGGGGTCATGTCAAAATCCACGCTGTTGGAGGAACCGGCGTTCAGGTTGCCAATGTACTGCACAGTGGTGTCGGCGCCCAGGTTATCGCCGGAAAGGGTGGCTTCCAGGTTGGAAAGGGCGTCGCGGCCCTTGTTGACAAAGTTCAGTGTGACGGAAGCGGAATCGCCCAGCGTAATGCTGTCGCTGAGTTCCAGCTGGCCCAACTCAAAGCGGTCCGGCTGAGATACCGGAACCGAGATGGTGGTGGACATACCGGTAACGGCCTTGTTGGTGTCCGCGCCGGTACCCACACTGTTCACGGTAATGTTGGCCACGCCGCCGGTAAAGCCGGCGCTGGGGGTCAGGCTGAAGCTGACATCACGGGTGGACTTGGGGGCCATGGTGCCCAGATAGTTGCTCAGGCTGCCGCTGGTCATGGTGATGCCGTCCGGCAGGGTCAGCGAGATGACCACATCGTTCAGGTTCTCCTGGCCGCCGGTGGCGTACAGGGTCAGGGTCAGGGTAAAGGGCGTCCCGGCCACAACCGCTTCATTGCCGTAGCTGGAAGCGCGGATCATCAGGTTGGGGGTATCGGGGTCTTCGTCCACACACTGGCCCAGGGTAACGCTGAGCTGCTGCATCGCCATGGTGGAATTCAGGTAACTCAGGTTGATGGGGACGCTGTTGCCGCCGCCGTTGTAGATCACATCGCGGAACAGCAGTACATAGCTGTAGTAACCGGCACCGTTGGCGTCGGTTTCCTCGTACAGCTGGCCAACTTCGGCGTTGCCGGTAAAGGTGAACACGGAGGAGTTGATGCGGGCAGAGATCTGGTCCGCGGGAATGAAGTTGTTGTAAGCACCGTAATCCGCCACGCGCAGAATCAGGTTAAACCGGCTGTCCCGGTCAATGGTGGTGATCTCGCCGCCTGCGGCATCGGTCACGGTCTGAGCAATGATGTAGGCCGAGCCGCTGTTGTTGGGGGCACTCGGGCCGTTGTCCGTCGGGGCGGGGGTCACGGTAGGCTCGGCGGTTGCTGTCGGTACAGGGGTAGAGGTTGCGTCTTCGGCAAGGGCGGGCATGGCAGCCACGCTGCCGAAGAGCATGACGGCCGCCAGCAGGGCGGCAAAACGGGAAGCTTTTTTCACTCCGGGGTCCTCCTTAAATTGATTCCATCTTTTTCTATGGCTTTGATATTCCTGAATGAGTGGGCAAAATTTACGGTTTGGGTTGTTCGGGCTGCTGGGCTGCGGCAGCAGGGGCTGCGTAAGAGGCAAGCTCGGCTGCGGTTTTCTGGTGAACTTCGCCGCTGGCAGAGTCGCCGCCGATCCGCATGTTGCCCTCCAGGCTGGCGAACAGGGCTTCGCGGTTGCGCTCCCTTGTGGTGGGATCCTGCACCACATCGGACTGCACCTTGCCGTCCAGAATGGTAATAATGCGGTCTGCACAGGAGGCCAGCTCCGGTTCATGGGTGACCATGACAAAGGTGGTGCCCATCTGCTTGGATATTTGCAGCATGCGGTAGAGCACCTGTTTGGATGTGATAGAGTCCAGGTTGCCGGTGGGTTCGTCCGCAAAGATCACGCGCGGCTTGCTGACAAAGGCGCGGGCAATGCCGACGCGCTGCTGCTGGCCGCCGCTCATCTCGGTGGGCATGTGTTCGGCACGGCCGCCAAGGCCCATGGTTTTTAACTCTTTGCGGGCCATGGCAAGGCGCTGGGAGCGGGAAATGCCCTTGAACATCAGCGGCAGAGCAACGTTTTCGGCCGCCGTCATGGTGGGCAGCAGGTTGTAGCTCTGAAAAATAAAGCCCAGGTGTGCCTGGCGGAACTTGGCCAGCTCATCTTCGGTCATAGCGCTGATCTCGTGCGAACCGATGAATACCTTGCCGCGGGTCGGTTTTTCCAGCCCGGCCAGCTGATTCAGCAGGGTGCTTTTGCCGCTGCCGGACTGGCCCACGATGCAGCAGAATTCCCCTTTTTCAATGGAGATAGAAACATCGTTCAGGGCAACGACCCGTTCTTTGCCCACGGCATACACCTTGCGCAGGTTGACGGTATGGATAATGGGTGCCATTTCAGCCCTCCCTTTTTGACAAAATCCTATACCTCTATACTATATCACATTTTACCCCCGGCGGAAAGGGGGCGGAGTTGTAAAATTGCGGTGGGGCGAAGGAAGTAGTTAGGAGTGAGGAGGGAGGAGGTAGGAGTTAATTAGGAATTAGAAATTAGGAATTGGGGCGGGGAAAGGTGGTGGGGAGGGCGGCCAGTCCTCTGGCCGCCGGAAAGGGGGGCTGCAAAGGTTCGGTAGGGCGGAGTCACCTGACCCCGCCGGTGCGTGGGGAATGGAGCAAAATAAATTTGTGATGAATCATGAAAATATATGTAGGGGACGACGTCCTCGACGTCCCGGAGGGGCCTAGGAATGAAATTTTGTTGAGGGATATATGGCAAGGTTTCTCTGCGCCATGAACCTTAAAATTATCATAAAAAATGCCGCGGCCCGGTGGGGCGGCGGCAAATAGGGATGGGTTATAGATATTCTTCAAAAAATTCTGCGGTGGCGGATTCGATGCGGCGGCGGACGGAGAAATCGTCGATTTTTTTGCCGGATACGGCGGTGAAATTGTGAGTGGCGTCCTCATACTGGCCGGTCAGGTCCACCAGAGGGCCGCTGTGTTCGGCGGCAGCCTGGCGGGTCAGGTCAATGGTGGTCTGGCTCAGCAATTCGGCATCCCCGGCGGTATAAGCCAGCAGCAGAGGGCCGTTGTAGGTGCGCAGGCTGGCGGTGGGGTCCTGCAACCTGCTGCACAAAATCGGCGCTGATCGTTACGCCCCACTTGGGCAGGTCCAGCACGCCGTTCTGTATGGCACCGTCATAAATAGCCTGGCGGCCCTCGGCGCTGTGGTCCAGAAATTCCAGCCCGTCCAGCCCTGTGTTATCCGCCGGTGCCCACAGGGCGGCGGCTTTGATGGAATCTTTCAGGTAGACGCTGACGGCGCGGCCGCCCATGCTGTGGCCCAGCAGGCCGATGCTCCGGGTCGGCACCCACAGTGTCGGTCAGGTAGGTGATGGCAGAAGTGATATCATCCCGCATGTTGGCGGGGGTGTAAGCGGTGAACGGCTCCTCGCTTTCGCCGCTGCCCGCAAAGTCAATGGCGATGCTGGCAATGCCGTGCTGGGCCAGCGTTTTGGCCAGCGGCTTGGCGTGGCCGTCCAGCTGGCGGTTGCCGGTAAAGCCGTGGCAGATCACCACGGCAGGCATGTTTTCGGCATTGGCAGGGGTGGTCAGCGTGGCATGGATGCTGCCGCGCTCGCCGGGGATGGTAAGTTGCTGCACCTGAACGGATGCCCCACAGCCGGAAAACAGCACCACCGCCGCGCAGACGGCTGCGGCCAGTAGCACCGCAAAAAAGGAACGCAGATGTTTCATGCAGATTCCCCCTTTCTTAGGGTGTAGCTGAAAAGGCGAAAAATTCGTCGGCTTCTTTGCTTTCAGATACATCTTGGGGGTGAGTATACCACACTGCCCCGGCAATAACAACCACCGCGACGTAAACAAACCGTGAACAAACCATCAATTTACACTGGTAAAAAATTGGTTACGACCGCCTACGGGGCGGAGGTTTACTGCCCCGGTTCCCACATGGCAACGGGGGTCATAATGGTGGGATCACTGGCGGGGGCAAGGTACTGCTGGTAGGTCTGGAACCAGTTGTCCGAAAGATCATCATACACCCAGGAAAGCAGCAACAACTGGCCCACAGGGGATTCGGCGGCAATATAGGTGCTTTCACCTGCCTGCCAGCTGGTGTGGAACACGCTGCCGGCGGCAAAGTTCAGCAGCAGGCTTTCGCCGCCCTGACCGCTGTTGGAACGAAACAGCATCATGGTGCCCCATTTTTGGGAGTAGAGGTTGGCAACCGTGGAAGAACCCAACAGATAACCGTAAGGATAATCGGAACGGTCGATCCCCAAAAGGGATTCCAGCGCGGTCTGCTCCCCGTTGCGCAGGTTGAGCCGGATGGCGTTGAACGGGGTATCATCCGGATTCTCCCAAATGCTGGTATTCAGATAGAGAGAATCCCCATACAGCGCGGCATGGGTGAAAGAACCGGAATTTTCGTTCAGGCTGTATAACCGCCGGCTTTGGGCGGTGACGGGGTCGTACAGCACAACGTCATAACTGGTGTTCTGGAACCGGGAAGAATAACTGCCGGCCAGGCTGTAATCGGACATTTTATCGGAAGCGAATGGTTCGGCGCAGCGCTCCCGGAACAGCACAAGCTGGTTGTTCCAGACACCGCAGAGGTGGTCGGTATCCGGGATGGGCATGGTTTCGTACTGGCCGGTGGTGCGCTCCATGCGGAACCAGCGGGTGGGCTCTTCGCCCTGCTGGCTCCGCATGATGCCGTATAAATAGGTGGAATCGCAGCCGCCGATATACACGGCATCATGATCCAGCCGGACAAGCTCGGTGCGGGTGGTGCCGTCCAGCATTTCAATGCGGCCCTGGCCAAAGGCGTTCTGCATCAAGCGGCGGGCGGCGGTAACATCCTCCTGGGTGTAAGGCTCCAGCTCCTGGGTATAAAGGGCCAGCGGAACCCCGGCATCTGCCGCGCGCGCCCAGCGCATGATCTCATCGTCCGACATGGCGTTGATATCCGCGCCGGAAGCGCCCTTTGCCGTTGTGGGCGAATAGGTGCCGTAAACAAGGTAAACGCAATCCCCGGCGGGAACCAGAGAATACATCTGGTCCGTGATGCGGGCAGGGCAGCTGTTGGTGGTATGGGTGCAGCCGGGCACATCACAGAACACGGTCTGCACGCCGGTGCTCAGGTTAGTGCGAAGGATCAGGTTGGCATCATAATCAAACACGGCGGCAGCACGGTCATCGTCCCACTGGTAAGCGATGACGTCAGTGTAATAATAATCGCTGGTTTCTGGCAGCGGCTCGGCGGGCAGCAGATCGGTGCTGCCCGGCTGCGGGGTGGGGGCATAGGGCTGCCAGGTCAGCTGCATGCTGTAATAGGCGCGGGGAACATCGTCAAGGGTAAAGGAGCCGTACACACAGGTCAGCAGGGCGTTGCCTCTGGCGCTGTACAGGCCGGTTTCGGCGTAATCGCTGCCGTAAGGCACGGTCCAGTCGCCCAGGTCGGTAAGGCCCTCCCACTGCACCCAGGCGTTCAGCAGGTCGGAGATATTCAGCGATACCGGGCTGCCGGACAGCAGGGTGGGATCGTCCAGCGGGGCCTGAACCCACAGGTTCAGCAGGCGGCCGGTTTTATTATCATAATCCAGGGCGAATGTGGGGGATTCGTTGTATTCGGGGTCGCTTTCATCATAGGCGGCATGGGGGTAGCGCAGCAGCCGCGTAATGCCAAGGGAATCACTGGAAGTATACAACTCGCCGCTGCTGTAGCTGCTCAGGTTATCGGCTGCCACATGGTACCAGGTGTCCGGCAATACCTCGGCATCATGGAGCTGGGTCAGCAGGCTGGCGGCAAAATCAGCGGCGGTATCGCTGGAGGTCATGTTGTAGCGGCTGTTCCCGGCGGGGGTATACAGGGCTGCTGTGCCGTCCAGCCCGGCGGAAACTATCCAGTCCGTGCGGTTCATCTGGGTGCGGTTTTTGACCTGCTGTAATAGATAAAAATCATCCCCGCTGACCTCGCGGGATTCATACAGGCCAGAGCTTTGATTGACGGTGCCGAACATACGGGCATCCTGTGCGCGGAACCAGAGCAGCGGCAGGCAGGCCAGCACAGCCACCAGGGCGGCGCAGGCCAGCATCAGCAGCTTGCCGCGTTTTGTGGTTTTCATACGGGTTCCTCCTGTGCGAGTTCGGCGGCGGTTTGGTTCGGTGCGGGCAGGGTGACGGTTACGGTGGTGCCTTTGCCAAGCTCGCTTGCCATGGCAAGCGTTCCGCCGTGGGCCTGGGCAATGCGGCTGCACAGGGCCAGGCCCAGGCCGCTGCCGCCCTGACGGCGGGAACGGGATTTATCCACCATATAAAACGGCTCCACCACGCGGGCCAGCTTGTCCGCCGGGATGCCCTGGCCGTGGTCCTGAACCGTCAGCCGGATGGAACCATCTGCCAGTTCGGCGCAGACCGCAATGGCGCTGCCGGGAGTGCTGGCCTTGGCGGCGTTGGTGACAAGGTTGATGACGAGATCACACAGCAGGTCGGCATCTCCCTGCACGGTCAGGCCGTTGGACTGCATGGTCAGAATGCAGCCGTTCAGAGCGGGGGCAACGGCGCGGCGCGCTTCGGCAAAAACAGAATCCAGCTGCACGGGTACCAGTTGGGGGGCGTGCTCACCCAGGCCCATCAGCTGCAGCAGCTTTCCGCTTAAGGCTTCCAGCCGCTGGGCTTCATGGAAGATGGCCCCGGCGGCTTCACGCTGTTCTTCGGGGTCTGGCTGCATGCTGCGCAAAAGGTCGGCATAGCCGATGATGCCGGTCATGGGGGTTTTGAGCTCATGGGTAAACGCACCCACAAAATCATCCCGCTGCTGGACCGAAAGCTCCAGAGCTTCCACTTTGTCCTGCACGGCACCGGCCATCTGGTCAAAGCCCTGGCTCAGGATTTCAAGCTCATCCCCGGTGTGCATCCTGGTGCGCAAGGCATAATCACCCGCGGCAATGCGGGCGCTGGCGGCGGTCAGCACGGTCAGTGGGTGGGTCAGGCGGCGGCTGACAAGCCAGACCACCACCGCAGCCCCGGCCACCACGGCAGCTTCCAGCAGGAAAAAGCGCTGCAGGCTGCGGTTGCGCGCGGCAAAAATCTCCGTTACATCAAAGGTGGTTACCATCACAAGGCCGCCCAGCAGATCGCTGCGGTAGGTACGGGTCACATGGGGGCCGTACTGCAAAATGCTTTGGCCGTCCTGCAGGCCGTATATGGCATAGGCTTCGTCCTGGGCGGGGTCAGCGGATGCGCGGAACAGCCCCTGGGAATAAACCCCACGGGCCAGATCCCCTGCGCGCCAGGTGGCGGTGATAAAATCATCCCCGCAGGTATCTTCGCCGCGGCCGGTCTGGTCCAGGTAGTAATCCTCCACCACGCCGCACAGCATGGCGTGCATGCTTTGTTCCTGCTCGGCGGCTGCGCTCAGGCGGTCCATAAAGCTGCCGTTGACCAGCACCGCACCGCCCACGGCAAAAAACGCGGCGATGACCAGCAGCATGATGCAGACAAGTTTTTGAGAAAATTTCATAGAAAAACCCGTAAGTAAGTTTGAAATTAGGAATTGGAAATGAGAAATCAGCAATTTGAGGTTATTTCTGGTCGGATTTAAGGCGGTAACCGACACGGTAGACGGTTTCGATCTTATCCGCCCAGCCAAGCTTTTTGCGCAGGCG
>ERZ779915.177-NODE-177-length-11823-cov-1.7998_pt1 | contig 11823 bp, 9 predicted proteins | sample MGYA00511066_ERZ779915 | MGnify/ENA primary metagenome ERZ779915 (study PRJEB29588, sample SAMEA2154992) | human gut metagenome | biome: human gut; feature: human-associated habitat; material: faeces | place: Denmark | collected 2008/2010 ... | reverse complement strand
TAAAACCATTTCTAGTAAATTATCTATGTTTATATTATTTTTAGCTGATATTGGACAGAATATTGTATCTCCGCCCCATTCTTCTGGTACTAATTCATATTCCATTAATTCTTGCTTTATTTTATCTACATTTGCATTTGGCAAATCAATTTTGTTAACCGCCACAATTATAGGAATTCCTGCTGCTTTAGCATGATTTATAGCTTCCACAGTCTGTGGCATTACACCATCATCTGCAGCTATTACTAATATTGCAATATCTGTAATTTGTGCTCCTCTTGCTCTCATGCTTGTAAATGCCTCATGTCCTGGCGTATCTAAAAATGTAATTTCTCTGTTATTTACATTTACTTTGTATGCACCTATATGTTGTGTTATTCCTCCTGCTTCTCCTTCTATTACATTTGTACTTCTTATTGCATCTAGTAAAGATGTCTTACCATGATCTACGTGTCCCATTACTACAACTACTGGTGGTCTTGGTTGCAATTCATCTGCTTTGTCTTCTGTCTCATCAAATAATATGTCTTCTTCTTTTACTTGCTCTTTTTTCTTGGCTGTTATTCCAAATTCACTTGCTACCAAATATGCTGTATCAAAATCTATAGTATTATTTATTGTGCTCATTATTCCGTAATTTAACAATTTTTTTATTACATCACCACTTGTTTTTTTCATTTCCATTGCCAAATCTTTTACTGTTATTGTATCTGGAATCGTTATTTCTTTTAATTCAAATATTTTTTGTTTATTTCTTTCTTCTTCATTTTTTTGAATTCTTTTTCTATTTCTTTTTCCTCTTTCTGTAGTCAAGTCATAATAGTCTAGCATTTCCCCATCTTGTTCATTAAACATATGTGATAATTTATCTACTTGTTTTAGATTTTTTAATTTTTCGCCATCAAATTCCTCATTGAATCTTCCACTTTTTCTTGTAGTCTTTTTGGTTGCTTTGTTTTCATCATATTTGTTATTTACTTTTTGCTTATCTATAGCTTTTGTACTGTAATCTCTTTGATTTTCTTTTTCAATTTCTACAGACATAATGTCTTTAATGTTTCTATCTATTCCTTTATTATCTAATGGTCTTCTTTCATTTCTGTTAAAATTAGGACGTTGTTGGTTATTATTTCTATTATTTTGAAATCTGTTATTATCCCTATTATACTGTTGTCTAGCACCATTTTCTCCATTATTATATGTTCTGTTTTGATTGTAGTTATTTCTATTTTGATTATAATTTCCGTTGTTGTTATAATTGTTTCTATTAAAATTATAACCATTATTATAATTTCTGTTATAATTATTTTCTGTTCTTCTTTGTTCTGGTTTAGGAGATTCTACAGTTGCCGTTGATGAAGTTTGTACTTTGGGTGTTGGTGCATTTTCTTGAGCTTTTATTGTTTCTTTTTCCAACATTTCTTCTTTTGCTTGCTCTTTTGATTGTTCTTTAACTTCTTTAACTTCTTCTTTTTTTTGTTCTTCTTTTTTGGAATCCTTTATTCCAAATAATTCATTAACCGTAAGAGGCTTAGTTGGCTTATTTCTATAAACAATATTATAGTTTTGATTTTTTTCTCTTTCTACAAAACCAACATCTTTTCTATTTTGACTATTCTTTTCTTCTTGCTTTTCTTTTTTCTTATCCTCATCTGTTATTATAAGTTCTCTTCTTATTATAACTGGTGTATCTGTCTCTTTTTCTTTCACTTTTTTCTCTTTCTTTCCTATATTTTTTGTTTTTCCATCATCCAGAGCCTGCTCAAGTTTTTCCGCCTGTTCATTTTCTATTGTACTTAAATGGCTTGTTACAGCTATTCCTAATTCCCTTGCTTTTTCTATTACTTCTTTACTGGCTAAGCCCACTTTTTTTGCTATTTCGTGTATTTTTATCTTACCCAATAACTTCACCCCCATCAATTTTTTTTGCTATTTCTTTTGCAATATTATTATCTTTAATTCCAATAACTGCTTTATTATCTTTTCCTATACATTTGCTTATTTCGTCCACTGTTAATATGTTGTAAAACATTACATCGTTTTCTATACATTTATTTTTTATATTTTTTATTGTTCTTTCTGAGGCATCTTTTGCAACTATAACTAGTTTAGCATTTCTTTTTATAATTTGTTCTAAACAAGCATCTGTGCCAAATATTATTTTTCCGGCTCTTGTTGCTAGCCCTATTAGCCCCATTACTTTAGTACTTATTATAATAAATTCCCCCTTTATTGAAATTAAAGTTTTTAGTCATTTTACTCCTTAAACATCTCTTCTAATTCATTATATATGTCTTCCGTTAGCTGTGTTTCAAAAACTTTTTCTATTTTTTTACTTTTTTTAGCTTTATTAAAGCAATCTACATTGTGACAAATATATGCTCCTCTACCACTTGCTTTTCCTGTCTTATCTATTGTAATGTTACCCTCTTTGCTTTTTACAATTCTCACAAAATCATTTTTGTCTTTTTGTACATTACATCCTATGCATGTTCTTTGTGGTTTCTTCTTCATATATATTCACCTCTTTCTTATAGCTTATTCTTCTTCTTGGTTTTCTACAACTTCTTCTTCATCTTTTTTCTGTAATATTTCTCTAAATTGAGATTCACTTTTAATATCTATTTTCCAGTTTGTTAACTTTGCTGCTAGTCTAGCATTTTGTCCAGCTTTTCCTATTGCCAATGATAATTGGTCATCTGGCACTATTACTTGTGCAAACTTCTCTTCCTCGTTTACATCAACAGCCATAACCTGTGCTGGAAGCAATGCTGCTGATATATATAATGCTGGGTCTGGATACCATTCTATTACATCTATCTTTTCTCCGTGCAACTCATTTATTATGTTTTGAATTCTAATTCCTTTTTGTCCCACACAAGAACCAACTGGATCTATATTTTCATTTGCTGAGTAAACTGCAACTTTAGTTCTACTACCAGGGTCTCTTGAAATACTTTTAATTTCTATTAATCCTTCATATATTTCTGGGATTTCTAATTCAAATAATTTTCTTACAAAGTCCGCATGTGCCCTTGAAACCGTTACTTGTGGAGAACCTTTTAATCCTCTTTCTACATTCAATACATATGCTCTTATTTTATCATTTACTCTATACTTTTCTGTTGGTACTTGCTCTTTTAGTGGCATTACACCTTCTAATTTTCCAAGGTCTAATACTACTATTCCTCCATCTGCTTTTTGTATTATTCCAGATACTATTTCACCTTTTCTATTATTAAACTCTGTATATAATACATCTCTTGATGCTTCTCTTATTTTTTGTATTATTACTTGTTTTGCTGTTTGTGCCGCTATTCTTCCAAAATTTCTTGGAATAATTTCTATTTTTGTTTTATCTCCTATTTCCAATTTTTTGTTTATTTTTTGTGCTTCTTCTAAACTTATTTGTGTTTGTGGTATTTCTACATCTTCCACAACTTCTTTTTCTGCATATACATGTATCTCTCCTGTTGCTTCATCTATAACTATGCTTACATTTTCATCTGCATCAAAATTTCTTTTATATGCTGTTATTAACGCTGTCTGAATTGAATCTAATAAATACTCTTTATTTATTCCTTTTTCTTTTTCCAAATCATTCATTGCTAAAAACAACTCTTGTGCATCAATTGCTTGATTGTTATTTTTTGTATTCTTTTTCATTTTCCTATTCCTCCCCTAATTTACCATTCATATGCTTTCTTTATTTGTGCTATATCTTGTCTTAATATTTCTTGTTCTTCATTATCGCTTATTACTATTATTGCCTTTTCATTGATTTGTTCTAATATGCCTATTATTTCTTTCTTCTTGTTTATTGGTTTAAATAATTTTATTTCTATTTTTTCTCCTATATTGTCTTTTAAATGTTTATCTTTTCTTAGTATTCTTTCTACTCCCGGAGAAGAAACTTCTAAAAAATATTGTTGTTTTATATAGTTTGCATCATCCAATAAATCAGTAATTGCATTATTTACTTTTTCACAATCTTCTAAACTTATTCCATTAGAGTTATCTATAAATATTCTTAAAAAATAATCTTTGCCTTCTTTAACATATTGAACGTCATATAGTTCATAACCCAAATTAACTATTTTAGGTTCAACCAATTTTTCAATTTTTTCTTCTAAGCTTGACATATTTCACTCCCTTAATACGCATTTGAGAGTGGGATTTGTTCCCACTCTCTCTAAATTCCTTATGCGATTATTATTATACCCTATTTTTCTAGTAATTGCAAGTCTTTTTTTAATTTTCCCTCTGTTTTGTTACCTCATACATTACAATTCCTGCTGATACTGATGCATTTAGTGAAGTAATTTTACCTTTCATTGGTATTTTCACTAAGAAGTCACAGTTTTCTTTAACTAATCTTGACATTCCATATCCTTCGCTTCCTATTATTATGGCTACAGGCATTTTAAAGTCTTGTTGGTAATAATATGTTTTTGCCTGTCCATCAGTTCCGCAAATCCAAATATCGTTTTGTTTCAAAAATTTAATTGTTTCATTTATATTATTTACCCTTGCTATTTTCATATGTTGCACTGCTCCAGCAGAAACCTTTGAAACTGTGCTATTTACTCCACATGCTCTTCTTTTTGGTATTATTATTCCATGAACTCCAGCTGTTTCTGCTGTACGAATTATCGAGCCTAAATTATGTGGATCTTCTATTCCGTCTAATATTATTATAAACGGTTTTTCTTTTCTTTCTTCTGCAGTTTGTAAAATATCTTCCACTTCGCAATAATCATATGGAGGAACAATTGCAATTACACCTTGACTATTTTCTGTTTGAGCAATTTTATTTAACTTGCTTTTTTCTATTTCTGTAATTATTATTTTTCTGTCTTTTGCAATTGCAATAATTTTATTTATGGAGCCATGCTTCTCTCCTGTAGCTACAAGTATTTTATTTATGTCTTTGCCCGACTCCAAATATTCTAGTACAGCATTTCTTCCCTCTATCTGGTCATTATATTCTTCCATGTTTATTTCTCCTCTTAATACTAAAACCATCTTTTCTTTCTACCAAATTATGGAATTATAACATTATTATCTTGTGACATATTGTTAGACAACTCTGAAATATGTCCATATACATTTTTCATAAAAAACTCTATGGTGTTTTTTATTATTTTTTTCTCGTTTTCTTTTCCATTAGCACTTATCATACTATGTAATGATGTAGTGCAAATGCTAGCAAGTTCTTCTATATTTTCAATATTCACAGACTGATTTAATTTTTCTACTACTTTTCCGGTTTTATTTAGTACGCTTTTTTCAAGTACTGCTAGTAGCTGTTCTGGTTTGTAGTTATTAATTATAATTGCATTATTATTTTTTAACTCTGTTATTTCTTCTACAGTATCAACTTTATTTATATTTTTGTTGTATGTAGCAGTAATTTTTTTGCCGTTGTTGTTAATCTTTGTTGTTGACGTATTAGTTACTCCTCCATTTACCGGTCTTCCAATTTTAGTTTCTTCTGAATACATAATTTCATTTGTTGTAATATCAGGAATTAATTCGTATTTGTTTGTTATGTTTTTTTCATCTTTCACTTTTGAAAGTACAAGTTTAGCCCCTTGTTTTCCTTCCGAGTTATTTACAACATTAAAAATAATTTCTAAATTTAAATTGTTCTCACTAAATTTGTTATTTATAATTATTTCCACTTCTTGCTTTTCTTTAATTGCATTTGTATTTAAATTATTATCTGTCATATCTTCAATTGTAGTATTTATTACTGTTCTAAGTGTTACTTTGTCTTTTTCATATACTGTTATTGTTAATGGTGATTTCACATTAATTTTTTCTTTTAGCTCTTGTGCTGTCGAAGAAAGTTCCACTTCTGAACTAATTCCTAATCTTTTTAATATATTTAATAATGTTTGATTTTTAGAAAAACTATCAATGCAAGTTATTATTATTTGATTTACTTGATTTTCATCTAATTTTAATGTATATATATTTGCACTATATGTTGTTCCATTTATATCTATATTATTTTTTGCCTTACTATAATTTTCCTGTTTAATATTCTGCTTAACTATGTTTAAAAAGTCATTTATTAATTGTTTTTGCTCTTCTTCTGTAATTAATGGTTCATTACTAAATTCAATCTTTTCAGGAATTATTTTTTCTAACTGATTATTCCCACTTAAATCACTCGCTAATTTTTTTAGATTTTCATTTCTTATGCCTATATAGTACTTTAGTAAATCTTCACATTTTATAGCATATATATTTCCACTATTTATATAAGAAAAAGATAGTAAATTGTCTTGTCCATTTTTTAAATTTGCTTCAGCATATGTTCTTCTTGTAGCATTATCATGTCTTGTAGCAGTTGTTACATTAATATTTTGAATTTCTGTTCCTTTCTCTAATATTGTTGTTAAGCTTCCACTTGAAACATAACTAACATTTTTAAATGTTGTGCTTTGTTCTTTATCATATTCATTTTCAAATATTTGTGATATTGCTTCTTGTTGTGCAATATATTTCCAGAAAAGCTCTTGTGGTTTTTTTAACATATCTGTAAAAAAGTATAAATATCCACCTGCCGCGCCTAATCCAAGTATCAATACTGTAATTATTACAACCCATAATCCAATACTTTTTTTCTTCATTTTTGTTCCTCCTTATTAATTTTTTTATTTATATCTTCTATTGCTGTTATTTTTAGATACTCCATCCTTTTCTTGGTTTGCTCATCTTTATAGTCAATTCTGTCTATCAATTTTTCTATATATTTTTCATCTCTTATTTTTTTTAAACTATACTCAAAGTTTAAATCATATATAAAAGCTAATATTATTATCCATTTATCAATATTGCTTGTAACTGTGCCAGATTTTATTGTTTTTTTCATTAATATTTGCTCATAAACATTATCAGATAGTTTCTCGTCTCCTATATCCTCTTTTTTATACAATAAATAAAATGGCTTAGACAAATATATATTCATAATATCTAATTTATCCGCATCTCGTATTATTTTTGCTTGAAGCATTTCTTCTTTATTCAGGTTTAAGTTTATACTATATTTATTATGATTTCTTATTGCTTCATTTATAATTCTATCATATTTATTTGTAGAAATAAACCTTCTTATTAAATTATTTTTATTTAGTTGTTCTACACCATACTCTGCATGATCTATACTTTTTGAATCCACAAATGTAGAATATTGTGTAATTTGTTCAAATCTACCTATATCATGTAAAAGGCCAACTAATTTTGCAATTTGTACTTGTTCTTCATTTAATTCTAGTGACTTTGCAATATTATAGCTTTCTTTTTCAACTCTGTAAGAGTGGTCTTTTTTCATTTTAATATTTTCATTTTGCAAATCAAATTTTAAAACATATTTTTCAAATTCTTCTTCAGCTTTTTTAAAATCAATCATATGTACCTCTATTCCTGGGCATTTTCTTCAATTAAATTTGTTTCCATTTCATTTTCTTTTACTTCAATTTCAGAAATAGCACCATTTGTTTTATAAGCTTTTATTTGTATTTTATATGTTTTGCCTATGTCTATATTTTTCTTATATTCTTCTATTTTTTTTATGCTTGTTTCTCCATTTACCATTATAAGATCTTCTTTTGACATAATGCTATTATGTTCTATAAGGACCTCATATATTTTGTTCAAATTTGTTGCTGATATATTTCTGCTTCCATCTGCTGATATATATGTTTTTAATATTTTTTGTGCCTCTGCTTCGTTATTGTTTAATTTATCATTTATTATTGAATTTTTTTGTGCATAATCTGTTGCAAATATCCAAATTCCATTTATTATTTTTTCTGTTATTCCATCACCGTTTGTACTAATAAAACTTGAACCAATTGTGCTTATAACCTCTAATTTTATTTTAGGTGCTAACTCATCAAATCCTATTTTCTCAAATTTTTGTGTTAAATTTTGAAATTTGTTTATAATGTATTTTTCTATAAATGGCTGTAGCTGTTTCAGAGTATAATTATTTAATATTACAGCACTAGAGTCTTTTAATTCTGCTATTTTTTCCCCATTAGCACCTACTTGTATATTTTGATTATATATTGAACTAACTTTTATTCCATTTTCATTCATAATAGTAGTAATTATTGAATTATTTATATTATTATTTTCCATCTTTCCAATTTTATTAACTATTTTATAGTTATACATTGGTTTATTTATATTTGGTGTTATTATAATATTATTTGTTACAAAATTGTCTTCTTCATTTTTATCAACAATAATTTTAGAATTATAACTAATATTCTCTGTAGAAATTTCTAAAAATATTAATAATTTAAGACTATTATTTTCATATGCATAATCTATTGTTAATTTATATTTACTACCAATATTTATTGATGTTCGAACTACCTCTTTTTTATTAACATAAATTTCAATTTTTACTTCTTCTTCAATTCTTTGTTCGTTTATTTTTACTATTAAATTACTTGCTATTTCTTTGTAATTATCTATTTTATTTCTTTCTAACGTTTGTAGTAAAACTTCATCTTTCATAGAATTTTCTAAGCACTTTATTATAATATTACATATTTCATCTCCACTTAGTTTTAACAAATATACTTTAGCTTCGTAGCTTTTCTCTTCTATTTGAATATCTTTTTTACCTAACTTTATATAACTGGTTTTAGGTATATTTTGAATAAATATATTTGAATATGTGCTTATTAGATGTTCTTTTTCTATATCGTTTATATCAATACTATCTGGTATATATTGTATGATTTCTTTATTAACATTTAGCTTTTGAGCAAAATTCTTCAAATTTGCATTCCTTACACCTATATAATGTTTTAGCAGATCTTCGCATTTTATTCCATATGTGTTGTAGTCTTTTATGCAAAAAAGTTTTAACAAATCATTTTCTTGCTCTTTTAGTGTTATTTTTGAATATGTTCTTTCAGTTTCAACATCATGTACAGTATTTGTTGCAATATCTATATTTTTCATTTCTTCATTTTTTTCAACAGTAATGTTAATATTTCCATCTGAAACATAATTATTTTTTTCTTTAATTCCCTTTTGCACCTTTGCATTTTCATTACATATAATGCTTAAAATTTTATTATTTTGTTTTGCAAAAGTCCAAAATAATTCTTCTGGACTTTTAAATGTATCAGTGCAAAAGTACAATATTATTAATGTAACAATTGCTATGCTAATTATAACACCCGAAATCATTATAACTAATTTTTTTTTCATCTTTTACTTTATTCCTCCTATTGGGCAGGCTTATTCATCATCCAGTTTTAAAACACTTAAAAAAGCTTCTTGTGGTATATCCACATTTCCTATTTGCCTCATTTTCTTTTTGCCTTTTTTCTGTTTTTCCAATAGTTTTTTCTTTCTTGTAATATCTCCTCCATAGCACTTTGCAAGTACATCTTTTCTCATTGCTGATATTGTTTCTCTTGCTATTATTTTTCCTCCTATAACTGCTTGTATAGGTATAGCAAATAATTGCCTTGGAATAACTTCTTTCAATTTTTCTATCATCTTTTTGCCACGTTCATAGCTATTGCTCTTATGCACAATAAAAGATAACGCATCTACTCCTTCTCCATTTACCCATATATCCAGCTTAACCAATTCTGATCTTTTATATTCTTTAAATTCATAGTCAAAAGAAGCATATCCTTTTGTTTTAGATTTAAGATTATCAAAGAAATCATAAATAATTTCATTTAATGGCATCTCATATATTAATGTAACCCTATTTTCATCCAAATACTTCATATTTATATAAACTCCACGCCTATTCTGACATATTTCCATTATATTTCCTACATATTCTTTTGGAGTTAAAATTTCTGCTGTTACCATTGGCTCTTCAATATACGAAATGTCATTTGCCGGTGGTAAATCTGATGGATTATATAACTCCAACAATTCGCCATCGGTTTTATGAACTTTATAAATAACAGATGGAGATGTTGTGATTAAACTCAAATCATATTCTCTGTCCAATCTTTCCTCTATAATTTCTAAGTGTAGCAAGCCAAGAAAGCCACATCTAAATCCAAAGCCTAATGCTGTAGAAGTTTCTGGCTCATATTCTAAAGCAGCATCATTTAGTTTTAATTTTTCTAAAGCTATTTTCAAATTCTCATAATCGCTTCCATCTACAGGATATATTCCACAATATACCATCGGATTTACTTTTTTATATCCTGCTAATGGTTCTTCCGCTGGTGTTTCCTTTAATGTAATTGTATCTCCAACTCTAATATCAGAAAGACTTTTAATGCTTGCTGCTATATATCCAACATCACCTGCTAGCAATTCATTGTCCGGCTCATATGTACCTGGTTCAAAATGTCCTACTTCTGTTACAGTAAAAGTTTTATTTGATGACATAAGTAATATTTCGTCTCCCACTTTTACTTTTCCATCTCTTATTCTTACATATGCTATTGCTCCCTTATAATTATCATATAAAGAGTCAAAAATTAAAGCTTTAAGTGGTTTTTCTTCCTCTCCTTCTGGTGGAGGTAACAATGTTACTATTTTTTCTAATACTTCATCTACATTTAACCCAGTTTTAGCTGATATGCATGGTGCTTCATCTGCTGGAATCCCTATAATATCTTTTATTTCTTGTTTAACTTCTTCTGGTCTCGCATTTGGTAAATCTACTTTATTTATTACTGGTAATATTTCTAAATTATTATCTATTGCTAAATAAACATTTGCAAGTGTTTGTGCTTCTACTCCCTGGCTTGCATCCACAACTAAAATGGCTCCATCGCATGCAGCTAAACTTCTTGATACTTCATAATTAAAGTCCACGTGTCCTGGAGTATCTATTAAATTAAGTTCATATTCTTGTCCATTCTTTGCATTGTACTTCATTCTTACAGCTTGTGACTTTATTGTTATTCCACGTTCTTTTTCTATTTCCATGTTGTCCAACACTTGATTTTCCATTTCCCTTTTAGATAAAACTCCAGTCATCTCTATTAATCTATCTGCCAATGTGGATTTTCCATGGTCTATGTGTGCTATTATGCTAAAATTTCTAATATATTTTTTTCTATCTTGCAATATCTATACCTCCCTATAGTTCAACCTTAATGTTTTCTATTCCACCATCCATCAACATCTATTTTCATAAATTACTTTACACTATCATTCTTTTACATCACTTGTTATATTATACCGTCTTGTATAATTTTTGTCTATAATCTTATACTATATTTTGCTCTGTAAATTTGCAATACCTTTTAATTATGTTTAATCTTCTTTTACACTTATATTCGCTTCCCCAACGATGTCTTGTAATTCTTTTAATATTGCAGTTGTCAAATATATTCCTCCTGCAAATTTTTTTTCTTCTCCATTTATTATTTGTATTTGAATATTGTTTTTATCTCCTGAAAAGAATTTTATTGCTCCTTTTAATTGATTTCTATGCTTTTCGTCTAAATTTGTTATTGTTATTGATAAAATTTTCTTCTTCTGCACAGCAAACTCTTTTATATCTCTTGCTACTATTTTAGTATCCTCATCTTCTCTTACACTTAGTCTACCTTCCACCAAAATAATATTATCTTCCACAAGAATATTTGAACAATTTTGATAACAATTTTCAAATATTATTACTTCTGTTGTTCCATACATATCTTCAACAGTTACAAATGCCATAAGCTTATTTGTTTTAGTATATTTCTTTTTCACACTTGTTATTATTCCTGCATATTTTACCATTTGATTGTCTTCATATTTTGCCATTCCAGTTTCTTCTATGTCTTCTTTTATTTTTTTAATTTGATATGTATTTAT
>ERZ779915.169-NODE-169-length-12050-cov-1.59258_pt1 | contig 12050 bp, 5 predicted proteins | sample MGYA00511066_ERZ779915 | MGnify/ENA primary metagenome ERZ779915 (study PRJEB29588, sample SAMEA2154992) | human gut metagenome | biome: human gut; feature: human-associated habitat; material: faeces | place: Denmark | collected 2008/2010 ... | reverse complement strand
ATTGTAATTGTTTCCTTTTAGAATAGAATATAAATAACAATAGTGATTTATATTATTTCACATTCACGGAAAAAATGGACTTTAAATTTTTGTTTAACTTAATATTTTATTATGAAATTTACAAATGAATTAAGAGGAGTGAAAAGCAGACTTCTTCTGTTTTCAGTGCTGTTACTGATACCGGTGATGATGTTTGCTCAGAGCATTACCGTAAAAGGTACTGTACTTGATTCGGCAGGTGCAGCCGTTATTGGAGCTTCCGTTGTGGAGAAGGGAAATCCTTCCAACGGAACCATAACTGATTTTGACGGAAAGTTTACTTTGGCCGTGTCTAAAGGAAAAAGAATTGTTATTTCTTTTGTAGGTTACGAAACGCAAGAAGTGGATGCGGTTACCGGAAAAGAACTGACAATTACGCTGCAAGATGATTCACAAGCGCTTGAAGAGGTAGTAGTGCTGGGTTACAGTAGCAGGGCTCGTAAAGATCTGACTGGCTCAGTAGGTTCCGTGTCTGGTGTGAAGATTGCTGCTGTACCAGTTACTTCAGCCGCTGTGGCTTTGCAGGGAAAAATAGCTGGTGTGCAAGTAACTACGGTCGATGGTGCTCCAGGGGCAGATATTAACATTCGTGTTCGTGGAGGTACGTCTGTGACCCAGAGCAATGATCCTCTTTACATTGTCGATGGTTTTCAGGTGGATAACATCAATGATATTCCTCCTACAGACATTGCTTCTATTGATGTATTGAAAGATGCTTCTATCACGGCAATCTATGGAGCTAAGGGCGGTAATGGTGTAGTGGTTGTTACTACTAAATCGGCCAAAGCTGGAAAAATACAGGTAAGTTTCAATGCCCATTTGTCTACTAGTCATTTGTCTAAAAAATTAGATTTAATGAATTCAGCAGAGTTTGCACGTTATCAATATGAATGGTCGGCGTGTAATGGTAGCCGTTCTAGCAATGCCAAATTTTTCCGTGCTAATTTTGGCAATCCGCAAGATTTGGATATGTATTATTCTTTGCCTACTCATGACTGGCAGGATGAGGTAATGGGAGAGAATCCTATCAATTATTCTACTAATGTAACTATTGGTGGAGGTACAGATAAGATGCGCTTCACTGCTTCTCTTACTCAAAGCGAAGATAAAGGTATTATTATGGGGTCGGGTGTGCGCCGTACCAATTTGAATATCAAGACAGCTATTGATATAACTAAAAATTTGACATTGCATATCAATCCTAAATTTACGTTTCGCCGTGATCAAGGAGCTGGAGGTGATAATATTGGTACAGGCGGTATTATTGATGTACTCCGTTATAGACCCACTAACGGATTACGTGAATTCGGATATATAGATCCTTCTTATGCTGACCCTGATGAAGAAGCATTGTTTACTTATACTAATCCGAAAAGTGATATTGCCATTAATCAACAGAATAAGTATGCTTATAACTATACTAATGCTATTTCATTGGAATGGAAGCCTGTTAAAGGATTGGTGCTTCGTACAGAAGCCACTCTTAGTTTAAACTGGAAAGATCAATATCGTTTTTGGGGTGCCTTGACAGGTGAAGGTACAAAAAATAATTCGTTGCCTGTAGCAAGTATTCAGAAAGATCAGTCTTTTAAATATATTTGGACTAACACGGCATCTTATGGCTTTTCTATTAAAGATAAGCATAATTTTTCCATGTTATTGGGGCAAGAAATTTATCATAGCCAAAATAAGAAGAACTTCCAAAAGAATCGTTATTTTCCACGTGCATTTGAGGCTGGACAGGCTTGGGATAATATGGGATTCGGTACACCGCAGGAGTCAACTTCATCACTTTCGACTCCAGATCGCACTGCTTCTTTCTTTGGGCAGGCAAGTTATAACTATAACCACAAATACTTACTCTCTGTAACTATGCGTGCTGATGGTTCCACTAAATTTGCTCCAGGTAATCAATGGGGATATTTCCCTTCAGTATCAGGTGCTTGGGTGCTTTCAGAAGAAAAGTTTATGGAAGATATAAAATGGATTGATCAGTTAAAACTTCGTGCAGCTATAGGGTTGGCAGGAAATAATCGTATCAGTGATGATATGTGGCGTTATTTATATACTGTTAATTCTACCGGCGGACCTGGATTTGGAGAAGCAACTCAGTTTGGAGAGCAATGGTATGGTAATCAAGGGGGTACTACTTTTGCCAATAAAAATATTAAATGGGAAACTACATTAACTCGTAATCTTGCTGCTGATATCACGCTTTTTAATGGTCGTCTCACTGTTACTCCGGAGATTTATTGGAATACGACGAAAGATTTACTTTATAAATCGGACATTCCTTCAGCAACTGGTTATGTAAGTCAGATGCAAAATATTGGACAAGTAACTAATAAAGGGGTTGAATTAACTATATCAGGAGATATTCTCAGTGGCAGGGATTATGTGCTTTCCGCAAATCTTTCTTTAGGTATGAATAAAATGAAAGTTGATAAATTAAATGGTACAGACAATGTGATTTGGGATCAGAATAACCGTTGGAAATCAAGTTACAATGATTATTGTTTGAAGGTGGGTGACCAAGTAGGACTTATTTATGGTTTTGTATATGATGGTTTATATTCAATGGATGAATTCTATTTTGATCCCACTAATAACTTGCAAGCAGTACCTTGGGGATCAACGGCCGCTGAAAACGGAACTTCGAAAGATGCACCTATTATGGATGCAGACGGTGTGGAACATCCAAAAACAATAATCAATCAGATTTCAGGAGATTCTAATTCAGGCATAGCTACTCTGCCGGGCAAAGTCAAGTTCAAGGATTTGAATGGTGACGGATATATCACAGAAGATGACCGTACTGTTATAGGTAATACCAATCCAAAAGTGCAGGGAGGTTTTGGATTGAGCGGACAATGGAAGGGTTTTGATTTTGCCATGAACTTCAACTTTATGCTTGATTTTGATGTGAATAATGCGACAGCTTACCAGCTTTCCTCATCCGAAAGCAATAAGAATAAGTTCTACAATGTGCTTTCCACATTTGCCGACAAAGGTTGGCGTTATACCCGTGATGGTGATGGCGAATGCTTGTACAAATGTTACTATATTGATGGTTCGTTGGATATGTACCGTGAATTAAACGAAGGTAGGACACTTTGGAATCCGACGGATGTGACAAAAAAAATAACTCATTCCTATTTTATCGAGGATGGATCGTTTCTGCGTTGTCAGGATTTGACTGTTGGCTATACGTTACCTGGAAATCTGACTTCTAAATGGGGGATTTCGAAAGCTCGTTTTTATGTGTCAGCCTCTAATTTGTTTATTATTACTGGGTATTCGGGTTATGATCCTGAAGTGGATATTCAGACAGGATTAACTTGTGGTATGGACTATAACCGTTACCCACGTAGTCGCAGTTTTGTACTAGGTACTAATATTACATTCTAAATTTGAAAGCACATGAAATTTAAAAATACTTTAATAATAGGATTAGCAACTTTGACTCTAATATCATGCAATGATTTCCTTGACGTGGATTCTCCATCAAGTTACAATGAGGACTTTGTGTTCAGCCAAGAAACAGAAATTAGCCGTGCGTTGAACGGTGTTTATGCTTCTATCTTGGTAGGTGATCTTTATGGCAGTGCCTATCAGAAAACTTTTAATTTGAACAGTGATGTTGATATGCAGATGTATACAGGTAATGTAGCAACCCATAATAGCTATGCACGTTTTGATTGTGACGATCAAGGTGGCGAAATTGATAAATATTGGAGAGCTTCTTATAAAGCTATTGAAGATGCTAACCGTTTTATCCGGGGTGTAGAAACTGGTCCGCTTTATAATGAAGAGAATACCGCTGTTATGCAGATGTTGGGCGAAGCCAAGTGTCTTCGTGCTATGGTTTATCATGATCTGGTAGTGATGTTCGGGGATATTCCTTTCACTTTCCTGCCAGCCTCACAATTAGGTGATAATTATGTGATTCCTGTAATGAATCGCGAAGAAATCCAAAATAAACTTATTGAAGATTTGCAGGATATTGCTCCTAAGATGTCTTCTACTACAACAACAACAGTAGAACGTGCGTCTAAGGAGTTTGCTTGGGCATTAATTGCACGTATTGCATTGACTGCCGGAGGTTATTCACTTCATCCGGATAAAAATAATGCAAATAGTTATGGTGTGATGAAACGTCCGGAAGATTATCAGAAGTATTATCAAATCGTAAAAGAATATACTAGCCTGGTTATTGCTTCGGGGACACACTCTGTAGGCACTTCTTATCAAGATATTTTTACCAAGGAAAGCAATTTTGAAATTATTGCTAAAGGTGATCCTATTTTTGAGATTCCTTTTGCTAAGGAGTCTACAGGTAATACAGGGTATTCTCAAGGACCTACATCAACCGTTAATGAAGGAAAGACATTGGGTAAGAATGTATGGGGAGAATCTAAAGGTGATATACGTTTGAGTGCTTTTTACCGTTATTCATTCGATGAGAATGATAAGCGTCGAGATTTTATTAATGGACTTTGGTATTATGGTAACAGTGCTAATAATGCTACTCAGGATTCTTGTATGATTCGTGCGGATTATACTGTCCATAATAATAAATGGTCTAAATTGTGGGCGAATGCGGGACAGTTTACCAATTTGAGTGCCAGTAATACAGGTATTAACTTCCCTTATATGCGTTATACGGATGTTTTGTTGATGAATGCCGAAGCTGTTAATGAGTTGGAAGGACCTACTGCCACTGCTCAGGAGTCACTTCGTCAAGTCCATGCACGGGCATTCGATGACCAAAGTGTTGTTTCTGCCTATATTGCTCAGGTGGCTTCTTCTAAAGAAACTTTTTTGAAAGCCGTGCTTGATGAACGTAAATGGGAGTTTGCGGGTGAGAATATGCGCTGGAGAGATCTTGTCCGTAATAATCTTTATGGACAGGAAATTGTTTATAGTTTTTTGCGCTATCTTTCTGTAGGAATGTCTAATGCCGGTTCTTCTACTGGCTTCGAAGATGATATAGCTGAACATGATGGTAGTGCTTATTTGGATGATCTTCCCGAATCTATGTATTACCATGTTCTTCCACAAACGGTTGAATGGCGTGTGGATGTAAATCAAGTTTATGGCTATCCTTATCCCAATAAGATATTGGATATGCTCTATATTTATAATCCTTACAAATCAGCTAATCAACCAGCGACAGCTTTGGTAGCTGTTGATGGAGCAACTTGGAAGATGGCGGAATTTTATCAGTGGAGCAATGATTCGGAGCCTACTAACCAATGTAAATATTCATTCTATGGATATATTCGTCATACAGAACAAGGAATGATTGTGTTGGTCAAAGATGGAACAGAATCACCACTGGATGGTAATTCTGTTCCTGAGGTGAATGATTTACCTCCTGTACGTTATATTTTACCTTATCCTAATGCGGCTATCCAACGCTCAGCAGGTGTATACAAGAACTATTATGGCTATAAATAATTTATAAAAGGACAGAATGATGAAAAAAATATTTTTATATGCATTAATGTTATTTTCAGGTTTCTCATGTATTTCGTGTTCTGATGATGAGAAAGGAATGGCAAATATAGATAGAGAATGGATGACTATGTTCATTTGTGATAATAATAGAGGAAAAGGGGATGACTATGCTTATAATTGTAAAGCAGAGGGACCGAATGGCAATGATATTCATCTTTATTGGTATGGAGTGAATAACTGTGCGGGCTACCAGATTCGTCAGGCACTACAGCCAAATGTTTCGGGTGGTGCAGATGCTTGGGGTACATCTGCCGAAAACGGTCTTTTGTTACTAGATACCATTGTAGGACCGGAGGTCCTTGATTTAGTTATTAAAGATCAACAGTATTCCACTGATTATCGTTTTGCTATTCGCGTGTTATCAACAAAAGATGATAATGTGACTGATTTTTCACATGCATCCAAATGGTATGGACATGGTGATGGCAGACAGTGGGCAGAATGGATGGGCATTACCACTTCTGATCGATATGCAACTCCATTCTGTGTCTATGTAGATGCTTCTAAGACTACACAGACTACTATGCGTGTGATGTTGAATCGTGCTTTCAAAACTGTAACAGAAGGGGTATCAGACGATGATAAGGCTATTTATCGTGAAAAATTTCAGCTTGATGCTAACGATAATTTTGTTTATCAGTGGTTGGAAGTAGATCCGTCTCCTAATAATCCTGAATCAACAGTGAATGAAAAATGGAGAAAATATAAATTAACCGATGAGGATTTTGAAAAGGGATATGTAGATATTGACGGACTTCAGAAAAACTCTGTTTATGTGATTAATGTTCGCAACGAGAATGTGAAGGTAAAATGGGATGCATATTACAATACTTGTTCTGCCCGCTCAGACGGAGAACCGGGAGAGCCTATTTTAGTAACTCATGACTTAAGTGCTCCAAGTCGTGACCGGTTTGATTCAGATGAAGCTTATCAAAATGCTTTGATACAGCACGAGGCTGCTCTGAAATACAATGCAATGCGTATTGATTTCCTTTTAACAGACTTCATTTCCGATGTAAATTTAGCCGAAGGACAGACTTATTATTTGGAAGGTGGAAAGACTTATTGTATGTTTGATAATTTAACTACCTGCAAAGGTTTTGTTCTTCGTACTCGTCCTGAGGATGTAGCAGCAGGTAAACGTGCTAAAGTATTGTTAGGTGGTATGCATATGACAGGTACTAATGTTAATTCTATGAATTTGATTTCCGGGCGCCAGCCACAAGCTGGAGAAGGAGGAGAAATTTATATGAAGATGCTCGAATTTTATGATATTGATTTCGATTGTCCAATGGCTCTTACTTATGGTGATAATGTTGCCGGTTTGGGTTCGGCTACAGGTAATTATTTCATTAATATGTTTTCTAATGGTATGGCTGTACATTTGGAAAGTTTTGTGGTGAAAAATTGTACTTTCAAGCGTCTGGTACGTGGGTTCATTCGTGAGCAGGGGCCTAATTACAAAATTTGGGATCATGTCTTGATAGAGGATAACCAGTTCTTTGACTGTGGCTATTATAGTAATGGTGCCGGAGGTTATCCATGGATTGCCGGTTCCGGGAATAATGCGAATTCTAATTTATATAAGGACTTTGTGGTTCGTGGAAACACTTTCTATGATTGTCCGTTCCCTTCATTTTTCAGTGAAACCAAGCAGAGTGCATGGAAGGGAGGGGCATGGAATATAACGTTTGAAAACAATACTTTGGTTAACTGGAACACTCGTGCGGCAGGAAATATTTTCAATATGCGTAATATTCCAGATGGAAGTACTTATACGGTGAAAAATAACCTGATTGTTTTGACCAAGCAGGACGGTGATGTCCGAAAGATGACTATGGCAGGAGCTGATATCCGTAAGACAATGACTATGGCAGACGGTACAGCCGGACATGTGACATTGAATTTTGACAATAATTATTCTACAAATACTTTTTTATCCAACGGACAAATTTTTAGCAATAATCCATGGACTGCGACTAAAAATAATTTTGGCACCTTGGTCAACAATGGTTCTGCTACTTTAAATGGAACATTGGAAGTTTTTGTTGATGATATTTCTCCATTAGAACTGATGGTAAGTCCAAATCCACCACATAAGGCTACTGCTGATAACGATCAATATATGCATCGTGCAGATGCACTTGATGGTACGGCTGGAGAGCATGGTGTAAACTTGTATTACAATCAGACAGGTAAAGTTATGGAGTCAAAAATTTATCAGTTGAACATTGGTGCGGCTAAATGGCGTAATGGTTCTGCTAGATAGTAGAATGGGGTTTGATAAGTTTTATAGTTATTATAATGTGAATGTCTTCTGAGAATCTTTGGATTTTGAAAGACAGATATTTGATAGAAAAGCCGATCTGTGATAGATAGGCTTTTTTATGTATAGGTAAAGGGGCAGAGTATCAAAAATTGTATAGGTTTGATGATGTCTGTGCAAAATCTGCCTGAAAAAGACCAAATATTCTCTGTATTCAGATCGGAAAACGCATAATTTTGTTTGCTGGTTTTTATCAAAACATATAGGAATAATGAAAAATACATTCAAAAAAGTGTTTATTGGCTTTATGGCTTTTGCCATGGCAACCGGCTCCTTTGCGCAGCAAAGAGCTCATAAAAAGGATAATGAGTCGTATCCTAAGGAATGGAAACAAATAGCACGTATGGAGCAGGATTCTTTCTTTCTGACAGATGAAGCTCGGCGGATTGCTGAAAATGTATTGGCTTTTCAACGCTGTACGGGCGGTTGGCCGAAGAATATAGATATGGCCCGCCGCATGAATGATAAAGAGCTGGCTAAAGTGATAAAGGATAAATCACGTCGTGATGATTCTACGATAGATAATAATGCCACAACTGCCCAGATGATTTTTTTAGCCCGTCTTTATAGGCAGACTAAGGATATACGTTATCGGGATGCTTTCCTCCAGGGAGTGGAATATTTGCTGAGTGGTCAATACGAAAACGGAGGATGGCCGCAATTCTGGCCCGGTCCGCGTGGTTATCAGGTACATATTACTTTTAATGACGATGCCATTGTCAATACATTGAATATGATACGTGATATGATGAATCACAAAGCGCCTTATGAGGATGATTTGATAGACAAGGCTTTGTGTGTACGTTTGGGAAAAGCCTTTAATAAAGGAATAGAGTGTATACTGGCTACACAAATTATAAAGGATGGAGAACCTTCAGTGTGGTGTCAGCAGAATGATAGGGAAACATTGAAGCCTGCACCGGCACGTGCGTATGAGTTGCCGTCTTATTGTTCGGCGGAGAGTGCCGGAATTGTGCGTCTGCTCATGGAATTACCTGCACCCGACGCACGTGTGAAGCGGGCGGTTCACGGAGCCATGAAATGGTTTGACAGGTATAAACTTACCGGTTTGAAATGCGAGCGTATCGTGCTGGCAAATGGTGAGCGGGATACTCGTCTTGTGGAAGATCCTCAAGCCAAGCCTATTTGGGCGCGTTATTATGATTTGAAATATTGTGAACCGTATGTATGTGACCGTGATGGGCTGCCACGTCGCCATTTGGAAGAAATAGGAACAGAACGTCGTAACGGATATAGTTGGTACAATAGCAGACCGGCTGAGCTTTTTGCCATATACAATGCATGGGCGGACAAATATGATCCGAAGCATAAAGTGGCAATCAGTCTGGCAACCAAAGGAGCGAATGAAAACGGGCTTATTGAAATGTATCGTCGTCCCATGGCAGAGCGTACGGCTTTTGATGTGGTGGTAAAGCCGGGAGAGAGTATTCAGGCAGCTATTGAAAAGGCTCCGGAAATTCCGACAGTACCTTTTAAAATCTTATTGTTGAACGGAACGTATCATCAAAAAGTGATTATTGACAGGCCTAATATTGTTTTGGTGGGGGAAAACCGTGACAGTACGCGGATTGTCTTGGCTGAAACAGCCCAGACACGTGCCATCACGGAATATCATGGACGTCCGGTAGGCAATGGTGTCATTGTGTTGCAGGAAGGTGCGGATGATTGTGTTATTAGCGGACTGACTGTTTACAACAATTACGGAACTGCCGTTGAAAATACGACCATCCATCAGATGGCGATTTTTGGACGTGCCACTCGTACCATCATCATCAACAGTAATGTATGGGCCGATGGAAACGATGCCCTTTCCTTGTGGGCGCCCGGAAGCAATGGTATGTATTATCATGCCGATCTCTATCTTCGTTGTCCGGGTGTGGATTTTCTTTGTCCTCGCGGATGGTGCTATGCCACACGCTGCCATTTTTATGGTGATAGCCGTGCCATGATTTGGCATGACGGACGAGGTGACAAGAACAAGAAACTGGTTATTACCAATTCTTCATTTGATGCTAAGACACCGACACTTTTAGGACGATATCATCATGATTCCCAGTTTTATCTCATCAAATGTAAAATGTCGAAGAATGTGCTTGACGGGAATATTCATTATGCTTATTCGGATAAAGTGCTTGATCCCTGTCCGTGGGGGCTACGTACCTATTATTATGGTTGTACCCGTGAAGGAGGGCATAGTGGCTGGGTAAACGATAATTTGAAGGAGGCGGAGAATGCTCCGGAGTTTCATGGCGTTACCGCCAAGTGGACATTCAATGGCAAATGGGACCCCGAACAACGTATCAGAGATCTTTGGAATGTGTTGGCCTACTAATTTAACAGTTTGTAATATGAAAATGACCACTATTTTATGCTGTATTGTTTTTTTGTTTGTGTCAATGTTATCTGCTGTTGCCCGACAGCAGGAGAAGCCCCGGGTTATTGTCACTACGGATGGTGAGATTGACGATCAAAGTTCTATGATTCGTTTTCTTATGTATTCTTCTGATTATGATGTAGCAGGCATTGTTCAAGTCAATGGGGTACAGAAAGACGGACATAGCAAAGATAAATGGATCGAATCACAAATTGCCAAATATGCGGAATGTCTGCCTAATTTGAGGAAACATAATCCCGATTATCCCGATGCTGAATATCTGCTAAGTGTCTTGGCGGTTGGTAATGAGAACAGAGAGGACTTGCATAAATTGCCTCCTTTACTGTCTGATAGCGAGGGGGCACAGCTCATCATAAGGACATTGCTTGATTCTGATCCGAGGCCTGTTCATATTTTAGCATGGGGTGGAGCCAACACCCAGGCCAATGCCTTATGGCAGATCAAGCAGAAATATTCTGCTGCAGAATGGGCAAAAGCGGTATCAAAAGCCAGATTATATTGTATTTGGTATCAGGACGGCGGTGGAAAATGGATAGAACAGAATCTTCCTGAAATCATTATTTATGAATCGGGCGCGCCGGATCATGATGGAGGATGGAGATATGTATGGGATTACATGAGTGTGGATTATTATTTTAAGAACAGACTTAGTAAAAATTCAAAAGAGTTGCAACAAATCATGAATAAACCTTGGTTGGCTGACCATATTAAGAATGGGCACGGACCACTTTGTGCCGCCTATCCTCAGGAATATACCAGTGAGGGAGATACTCCTTCTTTTATGCCTCTTATACGTAATGGACTTGAACAGCATACAGACTATACATTAGGAGGATGGGGAGGACGCCCGGAGTATAAAAATGGCAATCACATGCAAGATGGGAATGATTTGAAAAACGGTGTGTCGGATTCGCATTATACTTTCCAGCGTTGGTTGCCTGCTATACAAAATGACTGGGCGGCTCGTGCCGACTGGTGCGTGGCTGATAAATATTCAAAGGCAAATCATCAACCTGTTGCCCGGATATTGGGAGAAAGTGTACGCACAGTCCGGCCGGGAGAAAAAATAATACTGGATGCCTCTTCTTCATTTGACCCTGATAAAAATTCATTGTCTTACCAATGGTGGCAATATCGGGAAGCAGGCAGTGTGCAAACAAAGGTGGCTATAAAGCACGCCGATGAGAAGAGGGCGGAGATAATTGTACCGGATAATCCGGGCAAACAGTTACATTTGATACTTGAACTTACAGATAATGGAATTCCCAATCTAAAATCTTATAAGAGAATCATTCTGAATATTAATCCGCTTGAGGAAAAATAATTATTACGGATAGATGATTCCGTCATTGTTCCTGCTGTTTTTAGTTCATGTTTATACGAATGGGACAAAAATAATCTCGTTAGCAGAATTGATTTAATTTTCGTAGTGCAATAATGGTCAACAAGAAAAAGTAATTCTGCTAACGGGAGTTATAAAAATAATCAGTTCTATTTGAAGTAAAAAAATATTTTTTACTTTTTTTCTTCAGCGGCATGTGGATAGTCAATCGTATAATGCAGTCCGCGACTCTCTTTCCGTTCCATTGCCTGACGGGTGATCAAATACCCGATGTTAATCATGTTACGCAGTTCGCAAAGTTCGCGTGAAGCCTTACAGCGTTTGAAAAGACGCTCGGTTTCTTCATATAAAATATCCAATCGGTTCCAAGCACGGATTAATCGCGTATTACTGCGCACAATACCTAC
>ERZ779915.164-NODE-164-length-12413-cov-2.5267_pt1 | contig 12413 bp, 10 predicted proteins | sample MGYA00511066_ERZ779915 | MGnify/ENA primary metagenome ERZ779915 (study PRJEB29588, sample SAMEA2154992) | human gut metagenome | biome: human gut; feature: human-associated habitat; material: faeces | place: Denmark | collected 2008/2010 ... | reverse complement strand
ACACCATTCCCGGGCCTACGGCATCGCCGAAGTGGTGTGTATCCGAGAATGTGGCGTTATACCTCATGCCCTGTATGCCCAGGCCTATGAAGCTCTGCACCATTGCCCGTCCGCTCACCCAGTATCTCACTTGCGCTTCCGCACCTTTGATGCTGCAATCCAGCGGGTTCTGGTCAAGGCTGTAGAAAGCTCCCGCCATAACGCTGGTCCGGTTCGATGTCACCAGTTCCAGCGAGAAGTTCGGAGTCAGGTTTCCCCAAAGCAGTGCGTTTGTTCTTCCGGCAATGAGCTGTGCCTGCGCATTACTTGCCGTGCATGCCAGTACAGCTATCACTATCAGCCTCGCCCATATACTTTTCTTTTTACAATCTTTTGTCATACGAATCTCTTATTTTTGTCTTTGACTGTACTTGTTTCTGATAGAGCTGAAGCGGTACACGAATCCTACGCGTATATCGCTCACTACGGGGTAGGGCAGGAAATGCCTGTCTCTGCTCTTTGTACGTATCAGGTGGTTATCTTCATATTTATATTTGTCATATTCGGCATAGGCTGCTCCCACGCTCAGACCCAGATCCAGGTCTATTGCGCCCTGTTTGCATTTGTATACGGGCAGCTGCCATCCGCCGGTCAGTCCGGCATGGAACATATCGCCGGCGATGCCTTTGCTCCATGCTCCGGCAAACTTGCTGTATCCGGCATAGAAGCCCCAGTAGTAGGTACGCCAGAATTTGGGAATCTTGGACTGTCCCGTCTTTACGGTAAAGGAAGGTTTGGCATATCTTTTCACTTCCAGTCTTGATTTTCATCTGTATGCGTTCGTTCATACTGATTTTGGCATTGCCGTTCCATTTGGCGCCTATGCCCACTACCCACCGGTTGTCGGTAGAACTTGAAAGGTCAAATTCCACTTTGGCATTCGGCAACAGCAACAGCCAGTCCATTGCATTGGTTTCAAACGCCCACCGTTCTTTGGGCGAAATCTTTTCGGAGGTTTTCTGTTGGGCGTACGCTCGGACGCTTATCGCGCCCAGCATAGCCAGAAACAGAAACAGTACCTTTGTCCTATTTGTCATCAGTTGTCAATGTTTAGTTCTATATTCTGTATATCAGAAGTTGTAGGTCAGTCCGGCAGTCAGTGCGGCTGCACCTTCCCCTTTCTTTCCGCTGGCGCATCCGTCCAGCTTGTCCCCTACGAGATTACCTTTTAGCTCGATATTGATGTCCAAATGTTCCGATACCTTAAAGCGGTTCAGCACACCTACGGTAAGCACTCCTGTGGTGGTATTCAGTCCGGGGGCATTGGCCACACCGCCGCCCACCAGCGGAATGAGGCTGTATGTACGTTCTTCGTTCACACCGCACCACCAGTTCAGCACGTCCACCATGATGTCGGCATGATACATCATGAAATTCCACGATTCGCTGCTTCCGTTCATGGCTTCGCCCGAAGCGTGCATTCCGCTTATCTGCAATCTGGCACCTAATACGGGGGTAATCCATTTACCGCCGCTTACGTCGCCCGTAATGGAAATGCGGTTTCCGAATTTCGTGTGCATGTCATAATCGCCTACGTATACTCCGGCTCCTACCGAACCGCTTACAAACCATTTCTCATTGGCCGGATAGGCCTCCATTTTGCCTTGTGCGGCAACGGTAGTCCCTGCCGAAGCAAGAACTACCGCTGCCAATATCCAAGGTCTTAGACTAAAAAAATGTTTCATTATTTCAAAGTAGTTATTAATTACTTCAATTGTATAAAATAAAAGAATAATATGTTTATATGAAGTGTTGTTCTTTGTAGAGCATGCTACGCTATTGCCTGTCACATTGGAAATTACGTGGAACAGGTAAAATGGATAAGTTCTAATGCGCGGCAAAGTTACTAACTAAAATAATAAAAAACAACTTTTTATTTACATAATGATGTAGAATAATGGCGTAAATAAAACTGTGTCAGCAAAGAATAAAATAAAACTTTGCTGACACAGACTATTTTAATTACCTATAAAGTAGGTTAGGACTATTCTTTTTCTTTCACTTCGCCGCGGCGTGCCTTTTCGGTGTAGCGCAGTTCCTTTTCAATGGTCATATCCTTGCCCAGACCATACGTATGCAGTCTTTCGGGTTCTATACCCACTTTCACGAGGAACTTCTTCAAGGCTTCGGCACGTTTCAGCGTCACTTTCTTGTTTATGGCTTCTCCGCCCGTATGGTCGGCATAGCCGCAGATGTCAATCTGTACTTCCGGATTCTCTTTCAGTGTTTTGGCAATGGTGAAGAGTTCGCGTGCATACTTGTCCGTATCCAGTTTCCATTTTCCGCGTTCAAAGTATACGGCGGGCAAGTCTTTCGGGAAACCTTTGCATACCACTACTTCCGGAGATTTTTCAAGCACTTTCTGTTCGATGTAGATAGTATCGTGCACCACTTTCGTAACGGTCTTTGTAGCGCGCTTCCACATAGGCAGATAGCCCGGAGCGTACATGATGTTGTCTTTCTTTCCGCTCTTTCCATTGCCTATTTTCCATACCAGACCCACTTGTGCGGTAAACATCGTATTTCTCTTGCAGTTGCAGATAGTTTTGATGCCGTCAAATTTGTTGTTGTTAATCCACATCATGCCGCCTTTCAACTGGGCGTCCAAATGTTTGTTGATGCGGTAACGCAATGCTACATCTCCGCCCAATCCCAAATTGACTTTGTTGCTCAGCTTATCTGCAAACCGGTTTCCACTGCCTTTTTCTTCCACTTCGGTTGAGAATTTCTGCATGTATATACCCGGAGCTACCAGTAATGCCCACCGGCGATTGCCATCGCTGCGTCGGAACAGGTTAAACATATTCACTTCAAAATTCAGTCCGAAGTTCCACATCCTGATGTCACTGCGCAGCTCTTTGTAGTATTTGGCTCCTTCCGGAAAATCTACATTGTAATAGGTTTCCGCATTTGGCATGAGGATGAAGTCGTCTTCATAATCTCGCGAACCGGCTTTGTTGGCGGCATAGTCCACAGACAGCCGTATACCGAACAACGGATTGAACTGGTATCCGCCTTGCAGTCCTATCATTCCGCCCCAATAACCGTTACCTTTGGTTACGGAACGGAAGTCTCCTGCAAAAAACGGAACACCGCCGTTAATACCTATGCTCCACTGTGAGTAATCATTGTACAAAGTTTTTTTGCTGGGATAATCCTTCCAGGGATCATCCACTTTTATTGTTTCTTGAGCCGAAGCATTCATGCCGGATAAGAATATAAGGCATGAAGCGGCTGCTATATTCTGTAACAATTTCATAATACTGTACTTTTTAAGTGATTGGATCGGTTATTTCTTTAACAGTTCAATGCAGACGAATGCCGGTTTTCCGTAGAAATATCCGTTTTCACTGGCTTGCAGTCGCACTACTACTTTGTAACCTTCGATGGAAGTAACATTCACACCCGGATTCAGATGTTGTTTCATAAATATTTTTCCGTCAGTGGTTACTCCTATATGACTGTCCATGTGGCTTACCGCAGTTCCATTTTTATCATACGCCATTATATAAGAGTATATTACATTCAGCTTTTTTGTTCCGTCATCTTTCGGGCTGGCTTTTACATCTTCACCTTCCAAAACCGGTTGTGTGCCTATTATCTCCACAAGATTATTTCCTAAGTCCTCTATATCGGCAAGAATATTGCGTTTATAGATATCCGTATCGTTAAAGTCGCTTAAGTCTGATCCGGTAGCAACATTTACTGGAATATTCTCTTGGAAAAAGTCATAATCTTTATTTCCGTCCATAACATCGTTGGGAGAGAAGCGAACTCCGCAGTATCCGCTCTGACTACAGTTTCCGTTTTCTGCGTTTTTGTTAAATACAACAGCAACCTGACATGCTAAATCTTTGGCAACAGAACTCGGCAATCCTTCCACTTCTGTGGCAGAAGCTGTTACAGTCAATGTTGCTTCATCATACTTTTCTACTTTTTCTACGGTAAACTCCGGACCAGCTTCCGCACTTCGTGTCACGGGAGTCACTTTGCGACTATCAATAGAAATGGCATCCTTCTGTTCTATCATTTCATCTATTACTGATGCAGGCATCACTTTTACATTGATTTTCAAGGTATACTTGCTGCCATCCTGTTTCAGAAGAACGCTTTGGTTGTTGAAGTCTGGAATAATATCCATCTTTTTGATGCGATTAGCAAGTTCATCGATCTGTTCCTGCAATTTATCAATCTGACTTTGCAATTTATCAATCTGACTTTGCAATTTATCGATTTTGCTACTCAAATTTTGTTCCACTTCATTAAGCAGTCCCTGGAATTTGTTTTCCAGTTCTGTCAGCTTTTCAGCCAGTTCCTCGTCGGTAATGCCCTGATTGCCGGTTAGGTTATCTATCTGCTCTTGCAGTTCTTTTATTTTATCGTTCAAGTCATTAATCTTGTTTTGCAGTTCGGCTTTGGCGGTTTCCAATGCTTCTCTCAGTTCTTTCAACTGAGCTTCGCAATCGACATCGCAACCGCCCCCATTGTTTCCGTTCTGTAAATCCTCTATTTGCTTTTCGATAGTGGTAACCCTTTCTTCAAGACTGGTTATCTGCTCCTTAAGTTCGGTGTAACTGTTTTCTCCCGCTTTCAGTTGGTTACGGATGATTTCCAATTGACCGTCATAATCTTTTTGGCAGCTGGTCATTAAAAAACAGCTGCTTCCTGTTAATAGTAGCATGACTATAAACAGAAACATTTTTGAATTTCTTTTCATAACTAATTTTGTTTTAGGGTAAAACGTTTGATATTTTGTTCTTCTTTTAAGCTACATACCAGCAGTGCGTCGTTCCATTCGGCAATGATTATTGATTAATATGTTTGGTGAGAATCATTTGCTGATCGATGTAGATTGTGTTTATAATTGTTTATAGACACTTGCCACTTCATCTGCAATCCTTTCCCAGTCATATTTATTCATATCATATTTAATATGTTCGAGAGGTGAATTGATAATGTTTTGGAGTTTTGAGGCTAATTCATCAACATTTCCACAGCGAAAATAACTATTGTCAGATAACCCTACTTCTTTATTTGCAGGAATATCACTTACTACAACTTTCACGCCATAGCTCATAGCTTCGAGTAAAGCAATAGGAAGACCTTCGTGTGAAGAAGGCAAGCAATAGCAGCGGCAGTTAGTAAGGAGTGAATGGAGTTTTCTCCCTTTGATGAATCCTGTTAATATTACGCCATTTTCCTTTGCTTGTTTTTTTAATGAAAGTGAATAAGAGTCTTCGAAATCAGTATCACCTGCAAGCACCAATTTGCAGTCTGCTGTGTCAATCTTGCTATAGGCTTCTACGAGATGGTGTAGATTTTTTTCTGGTACGAATCGACACATGCCAAGAATATATTTTCCTTTTTCGATACCAAGTTCTTGAAAGTATTCCGGGTAGTCGCAAATATCAGGTTCAGATACACCATTGTATATGAGATGCACCTTTTTTGTACGGTTATATTTGTGCGCAATTAGTCTTCTGATAACATCTGAAATAACAATTACATCATCTGCAAACATGCATCCTATCCGTTCACCAAGCTTTAATATAATTTTGGCAATTCTTCCCCATTTGTCACGGTCATAGTCAGGACCATGATGAGTAAATACGACTTTCATTCCTAACAGTTTTGCGTATGGGACAAGTAAAGCGTTACCAATAGCATGAACATGAATGATATTAGCTTTCTGTCGTCTTGCTTCATTAATGGCACGATAAGTGTGAATTATTGCTTCAAAGGATTTTTTCTTGGGAGAAGGGATTGTTATGAGTTTTACTCCATTCCAATCTTTTAAATCATCATGTACATAATTAGATCTTCGAATTATCGTTATGTCAAATCCACGTTTTGCTATGCGGGGGAAAAGTTCTTCACAGTGTGTTTCAACTCCCCCCATTATATTAGGGATGCCACGGGTGCCTATTACTACTATTTTCATAAAGTATTTATTCTTGTTTTAAAAAATGGCTATAAAAAGCTATAAGTCTTGGATAATAGTTTTCAAGACTTAGATTTTCATGGGCAAATTCTAACGTTCCTGCACTTAATCTTTGATATGCTTCGGGAGTCAGAGAAAATATTTTTTTGATAGTTTCCTGTAAATTATCACTATTACCTGTTGTGAATTGATATCCTGTTTTTCCATCAATGATTATTTCTGGTATGCCACCAATTTTTGCGCCAATAACGGGAGTGCCAACAGAATAAGCTTCAATGATAGTCATAGGGTTGTTTTCATACCATTCTGATGGTACGATAACAGAATATGCATTTTTTACTAAATCTATAAGCTCCAATCCACGTTTATAGCCAAGAAATTCAACATTGTTCATGCTGTTGTTTGAGACAAACAACTTTAACTCTTTTTCTTTTGGGCCTGTACCAACAATTTTTAAATTACATTCGGGTAGTTCTTTGAATGCTTTAAGTAGTGTTTTTACTCCTTTTTCATAAGAAAGACGACCAAAGAACAGAAAATATTTATTTGTTGGTATTTGTTTGGATGTGGTAGCAATGGAGGTTGTAAAATTGTAAAGTGTGATATTATGTGTTTGTCTAACTTCAGGCATATATTTTTCTTGAATTTCTTTAGCAAATTTACTTACATACAAGAAACCGTCAATATATTTTGCAGGGTTAAAGAACCAATTACGGAAATATTGTTCAGCTGCCATTACTGCACTCATTGCCTTGCTTCCTTTGCAACATGTGTGGGTAAAACATTTATAAAAATATTTGCCTTTACAATCCTCACAAATTATTCCTTTTCCGTTACGAAAAGTATAAGCAGGACAAACGATACGATAATCATGTACTGTAAATAAAATGGGGATATTATATCTTTTTAAAACAGGAAAAATAGAAGGAGTTATCTGTCCCCATAATAAATGAATATGTGCGATATCAGGTTTTTCATCTTTAACTAGTTGCTCTATTTTTTGCGCTGCTTCAAAATGATAAAAGTAATTTATTACGTTTTTTACAGTTTTGAAGAATCCGGTTCTAGTTGCTTTGGATTCAGGAAAATATTTGCTATAGGGGGAAGGGTTATTCTCTTTCCATTTTAAACAGAAGTATACAACTTGATGTCCATGCTTTTCCAATAATTTACCTGTATTGAAACATACTGTTTCTGCGCCACCTTTATTAAAATTATATACGTCTATTAGAAGTATTTTCATTTATATAATAATATTTTATTGTAAAGTTTGCTCTTGTTTATATTGATTCAATGTTCCATTTATTAGCAAGCCATAAAAAGTGGGCTTACCGTTAATCTCTTTTGGAAAATATTGTTTCCATGTAAGTTTATACAAAAATGTATTTTTACTGATTAGTTTCCATACGTTAGGATCGTATGGCTGTCCTAGCACTTTCCACAACTCGTCGCAATATGGATTATTGGGTGGAATTTGCATAAATAAATCAGCTAATGGCTTAATATGATTTTGTGCAAGTACAATAGCATAATCCGTTAGTAGATAATCAATAAGATGATCGTAGTGTTTCCAATAATTGTATAAAAAATCTCTAATAACTGCATATGCCCAACGGTTTTCGTAACTGCATCCTAGTGAATAATTTGCAAAATATCCGCTTGCAATGGAACAGTGTAAATAATCTGGGCGTTTAATGGACCATAAAGGTAATTGCATATAATGTTCAAAACTTTTTCCCGTACAAAAGAATGTCGAATCAATCCATATTCCTCCATATGTTGATAAAAGGTTTAAGCGTAATAAGTCTGAATATATTGTTTTAGATATGATACCATGTTTGCGCTTTTCCTCTAACCAATCAGGAAACTTTACATATTGCTTATAGTTCTCATCTGTAATGATTAATACTTCATATTTTCCGGAATTACGTTTGATAGATTCAACACATGTTTTTACAATTTCAGGTGCATTGTCAAGTCCTTGCCACCAACATACCCAAATCTTATTTCGCATTTTTTCATCACATTCTGGCATTGTATTTAGGTATTGGTAGTTATTCCAATATGAGCTAAATTTTTTCTCTAAAAAATTTAACATTATTTGATGCTTGTATAATAATCTATTTTTAACGTTTTCAGGTTCTTTGAATCCGTTTCGGTTCATAATTTGAATATCAATCTTTGCACGGAATGTTACTAATGCCGCTTTCCATGAAATAACTTGTGCTACATCATATGTTGCTTTTAACTCTTCGCATATTCTGTGAAATATACGCTTAAAAGTATTATGTTTTTGTTTCATATTTATTTGTTTTATGTTATTTGAAAGATATAATAGGAATGAGGCTTTGTTGTATTATTTTTTCCCATTGCCATTTTTCCATAGATTTGCGTATTGTTTGGCTGTTGTATTCTCTTCTGTGTTGATAGGTATCATATAGAGCTTTTGCAAAATCAGAAATTGTATCATTGATGAGTATACCGTTATTGGAATGAATGACTTGTCTATTTTCATAGGTATTTGTTGCTATAGTATATAGGCCAGATAAAGCATATTCAAATGTTTTTGTTGGAGGCTGATATTCATAACATTCAAGTTGGGGGATATAAGATATACCTATATTATGGGTATCAAGAAAAGGTTTTAATTCACTGTACGGTAGTCTACCATATGTGTGTATAGTGCTTTCTAACTTTTGCATATGTATATAGTTCTTTATTTCATAAAGTTCCTCGCCATCTCCAATAATGCTATATATAAGAGGTATTTCTGGATATTTGTCTTTAAACATTTTCACTCCTTTTACTGTATCAATAATATGTCTATTACTTAAGGTGCCCATATAAAGAAGTTTTAAACAATTAAAGTCTTTATCTGTATGTGAAATGATATCAGCACCGAGAGGAAGGATGAATGTAGGCAAATTTGTTTTTAAGTGAAGTTTTTGTTTAATGCCTTTGGATATAAAAGAGGCACTATCAAATACATTAACCGCATGTTCTATACTTTTATTTTCTATTTGTTGTTGTTCTAGTGATTTGTGTACAGATAATGTTCGGATATCAATATGCATTTTTTTGAAGGGTAGAATTTTTTTTAGCCAATGACATTTTGGAAAATAGACAGTAAAAATCTTACCTTTATAGAAGAGGCAGTATAGAATACAAGTTATGAGAAAACGGACATTCTTAAATAATTTTCCACCGGATGAAGAAACATAAATGATCTTTACTTGAGGGATTTCTATTTTTTTGCGATGTTCATCAAAACAGATGTATGTAATATTAAAATGGCAATGCAAATATTCACAATATTTTAAAGTGTCTGTAAGAATGCCTAATTGTCCTCTATCAATAATTAATAGTTTTGTTTTCATTTTACTGTTTTGAATTTTAATCTGTTTTAAAAAAAAGATACAGTGAAAGGGGCATCCCAAATAAATGCGGTCTTATCTGTAGGCGGAAAGAATAAGTATTTAAGGAATTCATATGCAAACCATACGAGAAAAATACTTACTAATTTGTCGAATTTACTCCATCGGGGAGTCTTGTAATGTAGCACAAGGGATACTGGAAAAATCCATGAGTAAGCTAATACTTGTCCTATTCTGTTTAGAATTTCAAGGTTCCTGAATAGAGAAAGGATTGAAATCCCTATGAAAAAAGAGTTAAATAAAGTAGCATTTATTGATTGCCCTACTCTATGACATAATATTGTTTTGTAACCCAAATATAAAAGTGCAGATGTTCCTAATGCTTCTATAGCTTGTACTGCTACATTTCTAGTATATAGTTCATTCATTCCTTCTGAAGAAAACCACTTAGATGAGTTTTCTGCATAGGCAGAAGCTAATTCATTATGTCTTGAAAAAATATCTAAAATAGGTTGTAAAATAGAAAAATCAAATATTTTAGGAAGAACATATACGCACAGCAAATAAATTGGTATTGTGATGCTGTAGTGCAAAGGCTTATGCATAAAGATATACAATCCTGTTACTATTAATATGTTTACAATATTTGCAGAATGTATGTTTAGACAAATAATCCCCCAAAAAATACATAGGAAAATAGATTTTTTATTTTTTCTCCATATATGTTTTACACTTTTAGGCTTTATTTTAAATAGGCTATTCATGTATAGAAAGAAAAAAGAATAGCTGAAAGCTTGCCTTATCATATATTCTTCGAATTGCATATATGCCATAATGAATAATGGAAATATCCATTTGGCATAGGCTTTGTATTCTTTTAGAAAATGTGTGGCGCATAAAATAAATACAAAAGAATAAATAAGGAATACGCTGTATGCATTAAAGCCTAATAACTTAGCAGTATCGTTGATACCGATAAAAAGGAAGCCTGTTGTATCAGGTGTATCTCCATTGAATACTTCGATGTAATGTTGGTAGTCATTTCCTCTCATATATCTGCAACCCTGTACTAAAGTGAATAAGAGGATGCATGGTAAAGTTGCAGATTTATATGGGGCTCCTTTTGATATCCTGTTTCCGCAATAAGCGAAGCAAGATAGAAGTATTATATTAATTATTAGATAATCTAAATCAAAGTTCGGCATATGGGATATTGCTCTTTTATTCTGATATAGAATCTTTACACCAATCCAAAAAAATTTCGTACGAAGTAAATTTGTAGGGGGGGGGGGAGAAGGTTAGGTTTTCCGTCGTAATAGATTGATTCTTCGGATAGCTCATCTTTATAGGGATATCGTCCGTATCTTTGATAAAAATACATGACATTCTCTTTGGCTTCTAAAGGTGCCACTTTTAAACGTTTTGCAAAATAGTCATCCAATGAGCAGATTACTTTACAAGGATTTCCTACGGCTACGCTTCCAGAAGGAATATCATGTGTCACTGTAGAACCAGCGCCGATAATACAATTATCTCCTATATTTACTCCTTTAAGTACTGTCACATTTGCCCCAAAATAGATATTGTTCCCTATCGTTACAGCACCGCTTGAATTTAACATTTGGTTATATTTACCTATAAATACACGTCCTCCCCAATCATGTGTATATATGTGGAAGTTTACATTCATGTCAACCCTATTACCTATACTGATAAGCCATGGGCGTGTGAGATCTATATATGTAGTACGAGGCTCTCTGAAAATGCAGTCATTTCCTATTTTTATACCTTTAGACTTTAAAAAAGAAATATAACTATCTGAAGAAATATAATGTTTTTGCTTCAGAATAAAACGGAAGATTTTTTTGAGCATAATTTAGTGTTGTAGAAATTTCTGATATTTGATTACAATATCTTGTTCTTACGTAGATTTTTTAAAGAGATAAATGGCGTAGCAATTGCGGACAAATGTATTGTAATTATGCTTACAATCGTTTGTTTATATATTGTATAAAATGTGTACGCTACGCTTTCGCTTATCCCATGTTCAAAGGATAAACGAAATCCAAAACAATAATTGATAAATGTCCTGCAAAATTACAGATTAATCATAAAAAAACAAAACTTTCCGAAGAAAAAAGCATATGAAAGAGGTAATGTATCTTCTTCGGAAAGTAATGATTTTTACTCTTTCAGCTTAGGAAATAAAGTTTTTACCCCTTCCCGATAGATACGTTGTGCGTTTTCCGGTGTTGTGAACTCTTTAAATGCGCTCAGAATGATCTCGTAGCTGTCTACCTCATAATTATGGAGCCCTTTTTTATGTCCTCAAGATAGTTTTGCTTCATGTGACAGGTGGAACGGAATGCTTCTCTTCGGATACCAAGCTGTTCCAGTTCTTTTTTGAGGAACGCACCGAATTCCGGATGATCGGAAATAAATCTGTTCGATTTCATAATAAATTTGTTTTAGTTAATAAAATAGAAATATTTGATTCCTGTACCTACATAGTGGGTACAGGTAATTTGGGTACAAAGGTATACCTTTGCAACAGTTTTTAAAACAATTTAAAATATAAATGCTATGAAAGCACATAAAACTACTCTTTCCGTACGGGAGCTGCAAAAGACCATAGGGCAGTGGAAAAGTCGGAAAATTACGGATTCCACCATTGCAAAGCTGTTGGAACTGATGTTGGGGATGACTGCCTACATGAACGAGGATGCGGTTTATCCCGTGGAGAATTTCTATGATATCAGCAAGGCGCTGAAGTTTAAGAACGCGCGGTATCTGGTGGAATCGTTCAGGTTGAGCGGAGCGTTCGGCATCGTACCCGGCGACAATGTGTACGGGATGAGTTCGTTCTATTCCTACCTCTGGAAAGAGAAAGAAAAAACGGATGATTCTGCGGAAACTTTACCAGTAACTTTACCGGTAAAATTACCGCAGGGGGATATATATAATATATATACTATACAGGATAATAAGAATAATACATCCTCCGGAAGGATTTCTTCTGCGGAAAAAAGCCTGGAAGCCGCACGTACTTTTTTTCACCT
>ERZ779915.158-NODE-158-length-12637-cov-2.61834_pt1 | contig 12637 bp, 6 predicted proteins | sample MGYA00511066_ERZ779915 | MGnify/ENA primary metagenome ERZ779915 (study PRJEB29588, sample SAMEA2154992) | human gut metagenome | biome: human gut; feature: human-associated habitat; material: faeces | place: Denmark | collected 2008/2010 ... | reverse complement strand
GGACGACACCCTGATTAACAGTCAGGTGCTCTAGCGTAGTGTATCAGGTTAAGGCAAAGCATCCGTCAAAATAATTTGTTGATACGACATATTAAAATGCTGTTCTTTCAGCAAAGGGTTTCTGAAAGCCAATTCGCGGCACCTCCCTGCCTCGCAAATACCCCTGCAGGCCAACGATACGAGGTTAATGTTTGACCAGCCAACGAAGCTATGGAAAGTATGGATAAACAAGGTACCAACGTGTTAATAAATTGACACGTTGCACGGACAGAAACGGTCACGTACGAATGCGTCTAACAAGCCTGTTTTCCCACGAACCACCGCGCGACAAAATTGCACGAAAACTGCACCCTCGTCGCTTCGCCCTTCGCACACAATTTCTGCGAAATTTCCCTGTCGGTGTCCTCTGCGTCGGCACAGATTCGCCGACGTCGAGGACGGATTTTAATTGGTTAGTTTCAGTGGAGTAAAGCCTCTAGCTTTGCTGGGGGCAAGAAATTATATAAAGGATAATATTCATTTAAAGCTCCTTTAAGGAAAGTCTAAACCACAATTCACCTCATCCGTGCGGGCAGCTTTGGCCGGAACGCCTGTTCGTTGCCCATGTCCCGCAGGTGATTTAGGTAGGCAAGAATCTCATCATCGCTGAAAAGTCTGCGGCCTACGTCGTCGGTGCGGCGCTGCAAGCTGCTCATCAGCAAAGCGTACTCAAATTCCAGTGACGTGTCAAATACGCCCTGATCGTCTGTGTTGACTGAAACTTTTAGCTGCGGCATATGCGGTTCAGATTCCAGAAAGCGCAGGCCATAATGGTTGAACCGGAAGATGGGATGGAACTCATACCGGTGGAACGTTCCAATCAAAACATTGGAGGACGGGTTGCATTCTATGGCAATGCCGAACTTTTCTATACGTTCAATCATTCGGTCCTGAATCTCGTGCATCAAACAGATGTAGGGCTTTGTGATTTCCCAATATACGGATTCGTCACCCTTGCGGCGCACTTCGGCATCAAAGTGATACGCATACAAAAAGCGAAGGATGTTTTCTTCCTGTCGTGCCCCGGACAATTTGCCCATGCCCCAATCCCGACGATTGATGGCATAGTACCAATAATTTTTCCCCGTTGCAATCCGATCACAGAGGAAGATATTAGCTGCGGTTTCCCGCACGGGATTGGGTCCGCCAGCACCGCGGTAAATACCTGGAGAATCGCCGCGCAGCTTCCAGCTTTCATAATAGTAATACCCTGCATTTGGCGATTCCGACAATTCCCGCGGATAAATTTCCCGCAGAAGTTGCCGCACGGTGCGTTCCAACTGCATCTGATATTCCGCGGAAAGCGTAATTCCCCATGCGCGGCAGCGATACAAAATCCAAATCAGGTTATCCAACAAGTTTTGCCTGGGCAACCAGATTTGGTTCTCCTTAAACTTATAGTGTAACTCTGGTGCAACGCCAAGAGCCAGTGCATGACCGATGCGGTCGCCGCGCTGTAAATTCAGGTAGCAGATAGCTTCATCAATGGTACGCATTCCGTCGGCCAGATCTAGAAAATCCTCGCCCGCGTGATAAGTTACCTGCATACATCCGGTGGGACCTTTTTCAATAAACCAGGGCTTTGTATTGTCAAGCGACCAGGGTGGATCACTGCGCAGATACCGAAACTCTGTGGCAAAAGTTTCCGGTCGGCAGCCGATCTCAAAAGTGGCCGCATCAATGGCACGGATGCGATAGCGCAGATAGCGGTTGCAGGCCATCGCCCGGCGCAGAATAATTGCCTGGGTTTTCGCGTCTCTGCGCACCGCCCAGTTGCGGATCGGAACCAGACAGGTGCCACTGTCATGGCAGGGATCCTCTGGCGTTTTTATAAAATGAACTGCATAAAAAGCATTGAAATTTCTGGCAGCATCTTCCGCCCGTCGATAAGTAAATGGCTCCTTTTTTAATGTTTCGGGAATCGGCAGAAGGTGTTTGCTATCATTTTCCTGTTTCCATTCGGCAAATGCGACGAAGTGATCGGTTGTTTGAATCCCTTTGCGCAGTTTTGGAACACTTTTCTTGGGTGTAATGCGCATCTCCAGCGACTGGATGCTTTCCGCCTCTCCGGCATTGACAGCCATCAGCCGGGCCTCACCCAGATATTCCGGAAAATGGTCTGACCATTGCAGATCTTTTCGGTCTTGATAATTGCAGAAATTGCGGAACCCCGTCTGCCCGTTATTTTGGATGATTTCACTGCGGAACTGCTGTTTCAGAAGCAGATACAAGTAGAATAAATCCTGTTCCTCAGGGGAGAACTTTCCTTCGTAAATGGCACGGAAACAGCCGTACAGAAGGACCCGCTCCCCCGATAAAAGACGGTATTCGTTGTCGTTATTGCGATGGGTTTCAGCCGAGATGGCATAGTCCAGACATTTGGGAACACCGTTTGGCTGCGGAAAGCGGGCTGCACGCTGGCGGAGACGCTCTACCACATGGTAAAGTTTTTCTTGTCGTTTGGGGCGCAAAAGGGTGTTGTCAAACTCAGAAAAGCACGACCACGCCCCACAGCTTTTGGCAAAGGGAGAAAAATCATTGCAGAGTTTGCAGACGAAAATTGTGCGCAGCCATGCGGCGTAATACATTCGCTCTTCCCAGGACATTTGATCGTCCATCGGACCGGCATAACTTTTGATGCGGAGATTTTCCCGGAAATATTTTTGCTGGAAATAGCTGTATATCCGCCGGGGATGATTCATCAGATAGACCCATGTGATGGGAAAACTTTGGGTTGAACCATTCAAATGAAAATGATTTTCCGATATGCCTTTTTCCAACATGTGCCGCAGTGCGGGCTCATTGGTGCGCAAAACACCAGGCCAGGCAAAGAAAGTGCGGGAAACCTGCTGTTTCACATCGTTTCCGGCCAGAAATGCGCAGGCAAACAGATCCTGCCCCAAGTTCAGCGAAACCACACGCCAGCCCAAAACCTCTTCCTGGCGACAAAGCGGCTCAGCACCGTCCGCTGTCAGGACCTCTCTGCCATAGGTGTAGGGCAAAGTAAAAATGGACGAAGCTGCCAAATATAAATCCTTCCGCTCTTCGTCCAGTTCCTTCAAAAGCGATTCATAGCGGTTGTAGATTTCTTCCGGGGAACAATTCAGCAGGTGCGGCTGTGCATAGTGAAGATAGCAGTCGCGGCTGAGCACCCCATGTGCATAATAGCCCCCGCCACCGCAGGAAGCTGCGGCATGAATGCGCAGATGGGGGTATGAGGTCTTATTGCGCAGGTTTTCCAGCAACAGTTCCGGCTGCGCCCACAGGAAAAGTGTTTGCAGGTGAATCCATTTGTTGCGCATGGTTGATTACCTTTGGTTAAGTTGAAGACTCATTCTGGTTGCTCGAATCGTTCGACGACAAGGGGTCTTCCTGCGAAGAAGCGGTGGCTTTAGAAGAAGCGGGGGCCTGCTTGGCGTTTGCGGCGCACTTTTTACTAAGGGTTTGCAATTTTTTTCGAATATCAGCCAACGAGTTAGGCGATTCTGGAGAACCAAAAACTTTGTCAAAGCTATTATCTTTTGACAGGTTTTCCAATTCTTCATATTCTTCCGGTGACAGGAATCGTTTGAGTGTGTCACCGTATCTTATAAGATCGGCTTTCCATGCCTCTGTCCCCTTGGATGCTTGATTTCGTATTTTTCGAAGAACGCTAATACATATTGAACTCTTTCCACTCCAAAACAGCACATCAGCAGTTTCAACAGAAAGAAAATCAGCCGTTTCGTCAGAAAGGAATACTTCTATATTTGGAATGGGTGCATTTCTTAGCAGTGAGGGAATATAATCCGCCGAGGCGAAACGAACGCCAAGTGGCGGCCCATTATCCGTTCCACTTTGAATAGATTTATAAACATTCTTTACATACGGCCTCAGAAGAGATGTTTTTTGTGCTTTCAGGTTTCTTTGGATGCAATACTGAACATCCCAATTCAAAAGAATAGACAGAGCACTGGCTAAGTTGGTTCGCTCATCGGATATATCCGATAAGGTTATTGTTTCAAATTCGTGAAAGAGCGGTGTGAATATATCAAAAGAGAGGAGTTGGTCGTCTCCGAGCTTTTCATCATCAGTAGTCTTGCTATCCCGTGGCTTTAATTTTCCAAATTCTGCCAATACCCTATACGAATATTTTCCTGCCCCACCACTTCCTGGCACAATTTCCCGGCACCATGCGGTGATTTGATTCCAAAGCGATACGTTGTTGCCATTTCTTGTTTGTTCTATCACTGTACGCAAATCCCCCACTCGAATTTCAAACGAATTCATCTGCCCAAAGATAGATCCTTCCGGGAGTCGATGGGGGTTGAACAGTGTACTACCCATAATGACCTGCACGTCCTGCCAACGTTGCCTTAGCGGTTTTTCCGACAGCATCAGCTCGTGCAGGCGAATGGAATAATACAGGTGAACGGCATAAATCAACGAATAGAAGCGGGAAGATCCGGGGGTTTCTGACAAAATATTCAGCGCTTCGCAGACATTGGCATAGGTTGCCCACTCCCGATTGAGATGCTCATTCAGATAAATATCATGTGCTTCACAGGCATCACAAAACTCTTTCCGATATTCTTCCGCTTTTTTTGTGGAAATCTCTCGCACAACATTTCCGCTGCCCATTACAGTCCCATAATATTCTGGCAGGAACTTCAAAACCATCAGGTTTTTATTGACATCGGCGGTTTTATCCAGTTTAAGTAAAAAGGCACGCTCGCTTTCCTGCAGATTAATACAAGCCCAGGCGTGTAGAAGATAATGCTTGAACCGGGCAATATTTTCTCCCCAATGGAGCCGTTGGGGAACAGCTTTTTCATCATCAAGCATTTTTTCATACCCGTTGCCCTTGATAACAATATCTTTATCATCGACAAAATTGGACATTGGGTAAAAATAAGCCAGGAAATGTGTCAATTCCCGCATGGTACGCGGCAAAAGATTGTGCAGATATTCCGGGGCCAAAAAGACCATGCCGGTTTTCCGGTACAGCAAGTGCAGAAGCTGCTCTTGGTAACTCCATTTCAATTTTGGATCGTCTTTTTCAAGATCCAAATATTTTATCAACAGGTTTGCGGTTGTTTCGTCTTCGTTGTCCATTGCATCGCGGTGCAAATACCTGATTTGTAAACCATGGTAAGAACGCTTAATCTCATCGTTTACATTTACCAGATGAACCTGTTTGGTTGAGGGCAGCAGCTTGTCCAGATAACGCTCCATCATATCATGGCAATCATCCAAACCAACAATGCCATGATTTCGCAGAGAGTCAGAAAATTCTTTGATAAAATTCTGTTCTACTGCCCCCTCAAGCTGAGACATATCAACTGCCAGCAGAACAACAACCTGCGGAACAAACAGATACCGGCGGATGTCCTCCAAAATTCGATGTGCCCGTCCGGTGCTCAAATCCACATCATCGATTTGCAGCACAAGAACGCCATTCTTGCTGCCAGTCCTGAAAGCCAGGTATTCCCGAATCAATCGATACAGTTGCCAACAAAGATTTGTCACATCCTGCTGGTTCCAGATCTGTTCCAGATCATCGACATCCTCATCAAAGATTTTTTCGGACATCATCTGCCGGATGATCCGAAGGCATTTCTGAAAATCTTCCTGCAACTGGTCAATATCCTGCCTATTTCCGGACCAAGGCTTATGCCGTTCCTCCTTCTGCGCGAAGTCGATAAAGTCACTGTACATTCGAACCAGCATCACGCGAAGAATAGAGTCATTCTTTCCCATCGTCGTCGGATCAATACGGGTAAGAATATGGAAGGAATGCTTTTCCATCCAAGCAAGGCCTTGCTCTTTTGTCCCCTTCGAACCATTCTCTTTCGCTTTTTCCAGCACGGTATCCCAAAAAGAACCTTTTTCCTCGTCTCCTTTTTCGGAAAGGTTCTGCAGTGCTTTAGCAAATGTCACCATGGCGCTCGTTTTCCCATGCCCACGCTCTGCGCAGAAAGCAATAATATTATTGGGATACCCCAGCAGAGAGCCGGAATCAATCTGTGAGAAATCAATGACTTTTTTGTCAAGGTCCTCCAGGTAGCAATCAGAATGGCGAAGAATTTCTCCAAGGATTCGTGTAGCTTCGGAAAAATTCTCGTGGAAAATATCATTTGCTATATAAATAGACCCCTCTTTGGCACGGTACTCGTCACCCTGACGGATGGTAATTGTCTTTGGGGCCGCGGCACCTGGTTCGCTCATATGAACATCCCCTCTTCTTTTGCAGATTGGTTTCCGAAAATGAAAAGGTGAGGTGTTTTTGAAAGCCACCCCACCTTTAATTTCTGTCGGCGGGAATCCAATTAACCGAGCCGATATGCTTCAAACTTTCTGAACTGCTTTTTTCTCATATTTTCATTTTTTCTTTTTGCCTGACGACGAAATTCTTCTTTTTGCTGTTTCGCGTCTTTTGTTTCATGAAAACTTTGGCGATCCTGCATTAGCCCAAAACGCCATTCAATCGCGTTCTGGCCGCTCTCGTTCAGCCCATTGATAAACAATAACAATTTCGGGCTTTGAGAACTTTGACTGGTATTTTCCAGACCGGCTTTTGATGATCTCGCTACCATTTTCCGAATCTCGTCATCCAACGAAAGATTGTTATCTAAACAATTTTGCTGTATATCATCCAAAACGAAAAGGTATTCTTCATACTGCATGGGCTTCAACGCCAGCGACGGCTCCCCGGAACACACAACCGTTCCTACGGTTTGCCCATCTCCGTTATCCGAAGGCAGCCGTAGCACAAGAGCGCCCTGATCCATCATATGAATCATACAAGTCGTCGCCTGCGCAAAATCTTCCGCAGACGTACATACGCTTGCCAGGCAACCATAGAAATCAGATATGGTATAGCGCTTTCCTGAAGAGGCCAGCTCTTTCTCGGAACGAAGTGCACTAATCCGGTAATTCTGATAAGCGTTTTCCTCTGACTCCAAACCCATCCGGGAGGCAAGATCGCGCACGGAATCAAAAATTTCTTTTTCCTGCGCACTTGGGCATTCTTCGCCATCCCAGCAAACATATTCATTGCGGTTTCCTGAAGCGTCTTTTTCGCACTCCGTTTCAAGATTTTCCAGCTCTTCCGCAATGCTTTGACCAATATCCGGTTGCTTGAGGCTGTTCTCTGCATTCCAAATCGGACTAGAATCGCGTAAAAGATCCGTCAGAATCTCTGTCAATAAAAAATCCTGTCCTGCAAAATTCTCTCTGCAGAGGGCGCTGATTGCCTTATCATCCACGCCAAAATTTCGTGTCAGTTGACGTATATTTACGGTGCATTTATCTGCTGGTACGCCTGCATATGATAACAGCATTCTGCTCAAAACAAGATTGACACTTTCGGCTAACCACCGTGCATTCCACAGATTTTCTGTTTCCGAAAAGCAAGTTGGATACCTTTCCAGAAGGGATCTCCATTCCTTGGCCCCCGCATACTCCAGCAGGCGCTCGCGAGCCTGGAGATAAGCACTGACCGGGGCTTGGGCCATGATCCAGTAGGGAATCACCATCCACTCTCCTGTTGCAGCACTCCGTTTAACGCGCAGTGACCCGATAGCGCGTGGGTGTTCTTTGTCCGGGAAAGGATAAAGGTAATGCAGCATCGGTTCGTTCCTTATGCCCGTCCTCACTTTCAAAAACTCGGATGGAAGGGCATGATTGGGTTTTGGCGCCGTGTCATAAACCAACCCTAACGCATGGGAAACATTGCATACATTCGAGGAAGTTATCGCCATTGAAACTCTGTTGGAAAGCTTGCGATAATCAATAGTTTCCTTCGATTTCTCTGCATGATAATGATACTGATACCGCGGATAAAGAAGAATTCCATTACTGCTTTCCATAAAGACGTCCACCCAAGTGGAATCCACCAATGCGTTGCGTACATCGCGTAAATCTTTCTCGCTGGCTGACGGAACCGCCTCGCGGTAGCAGGCCAAAACGTGAAATTCCATATTGCGCAGAATGGCATTGAGGGAACGACCGTGTACAATCACCTCATCCAAGTATACGATCATGGGAAAGGTTCCCTTGTCGATATATTCTTTCGTCCATTCATTGGCGCTAGCCAAGGCAGCACCGTCTGTGAGGCAGAAACTCGCATCACAATCCAAAATTTTCTTTAACTCATCCAGAGAAAGATTCTCCAAAAATTTTGGACGTTCTTCAGTATCAGTATGTTCTGCATAAAAAGCAACAATTTGCATGAACATTTCGACCAACACTGCACACCGGCGTGTGTTAATCACAATTTTCAATGTATGCCCCACACGTTCTGCTTTTTGTGCGTAGAAAAGAATCCTTTTCGAAATCCATTGGAAGAGAGGAGAGTAAAAACCTTCTAAGCATAACGCAAGCATTGCACTTTCGGCGTTTATTTTCATTTCGGCTGGAACAGCCGTTCCCCTTTTGAGTGATTCACCCTTCACCAAATCGGTTCCGTTTGTCGAGTATTCCATGCTATCCTCCTGGATCAATGGCTACGCTGGAGTTGCGCTGGCTATATGAATTGGGGTTGCACAAACCATAGCAGTCCTTTTCCGGTCAGTAAAACGCATGCTGCGCGGCCGAACATATGATGAAACCGCTTTATATACACCCCACACATACAACTTATGCGGGTTGCCTATGCCATTTACCTTATTCGGTGTTGTTTATGAAACCATAAAAGAACTGTACCTCAAATAAGCGCCGCACAAAACGTGCTTGGAAAGCATTTGTAATGCATGAACGCTTGTGTATATTGAATTGCATACGTCAAAAGATTAAACCCTGTCCTCATCGGTGAACCCGTGTTGACGAAGACACATACGGGGGAATTTTGCGAAAAAATTGTGTACGAGGAGCGAAATGGCAAGTACGTAATTTTTCGAAAAAGAATTCACAGAAAAACAAATCTATTAGGCATAGCCGTGCGAAACTGCACTCTGTGTTGCGATTCAAAATATGGGATTGCACTCATGTCACAATGTGACAACGGTATGTTACATTCCGCCGAGAAAAAACAATTATACAATATAATATACCATGTGAAGCACAAAAATCAACTGGTATTCTTGACAATTTTTACGATAGAATTCAGAATGCTTTTGTGCGAAACGGCCATGCACCATCTAAAATTATCAAAATCGCCTAATCTAATGCGATTAAGAAATGATTATCATAATCGATCGAAAATAAAGGCATGAATGGTTTCACCGCGCAGTCTCCGTACTCGGAAGATTGCCCTCTAAACGCCAAACCGATAGCCTTGCCAAGTGGTGCGGGCTTACAGGACGCCTGTGGGACACAATAACCGTCGAAGATGGCAATCCGTTGGGCAGCTATCGCGACCATAAAGACCGTAACGGTGGCGTTTGCCGTTATTTCTATATGCGATCTGGCAGGCGGCTACGGCCTGCAGCCCGCACAAGCGAATGCTGAATGATGAATGATGCGCAGAGATGCTTTGCTAAAAGTAAGCGAAACGGTTATAATAATTTTTGCCGATGGATAGCCTCCAGTTTCTTTCCAGTTGCTTTATTCTCGAACTAATTTCACCAAAAAGAGATGCCATTCTGTATAGGATTGGAATAGGATTGGAGATTTTTGATTTTGATCATATCGAAAAGTTACTATTATAAATGATTCGTGCGTTGTCTATGGAAGGATAAAACAAAAATGCGAATGCCGCGTTATGTTGACCTGGCTGAAAACTCTTGGCCGCTTTTTGTGATGACAAAGGCAACAACGTATGGCCTTACACATCCGCGATTCCTGTCTATTGACTGGACAAGGCCGTTCGGTATACACAGAATAAGGAAAAAACATATGGCGCGGGATGTCACTGGACGTAACTGTAAACTTATGCCATGAACCGTGAGAAAGCCTAAACAGTTTGTTTTGAATTTAGGCTTAGGTGTACCACACAGATCGTCTATGGGAATATGCGGGCAAACATTGTGCGCTGGCGCAAGGCGGACAGCGTGAAGGACTACCATCTGGTGCAGAGCTTTGCTGAGGGCGAGGTCATGCCAGAGTTGGTGAGCTAAATCGGGCTGGGGCTGGTCGAGCAGATGCTGGGCAGGCGGTATTGGACTGTTGTTACCACGTGCCTGACAACGAGCCATTATCATAATCATATCGTATGAATCAGTGTAGAGGTAGAGAATGAACGAAGGTATCGCATCAATGCCCAAAGCTATGTGCTGGAGATTCCCGCCATGTCAGACGAGCAGTACGAGAAGTACGGTTTATTGACCACTCAGACCGAACGAGCCACACCAGTGTTGAAGCCCTACGCCGAGTGACTGACCGAGAAAATCGTCAGTTGACCGGGCATACGGCGATTCGGTAGGATGTGGATTGTGCATTGGTCGAAGCGCTGACGTGGCAACAGTTTGTGCAGACGTTGGAAAGCAAGGGCCACGAGATGAATTTCAACCGCAAATATCCCACGTTGCACCCATCCGGCAAATCGTGGCCCGTGCGGTTCAAGCCCCTGTGCAAGCAATACTCCTTGTATTATAGTGTAGTGGTTATTAGAGTTCCTCTCCAAGGTCCTTGTGTGTCACACTTTCCATTTCTCTCTCGACGATTAGTTAAGATCAACCCCATCTGCCAACGGGCACTTGATTTTCACCAGATAATCGCATATAATTAGATTGCGAGGTGAAAATATGATAAAAACGACTGCAATGCTCTTGGAAGAACTGAAGAACTACGCCTCCCCGAAGGATAAACTTGCCAGAATGGTTGAACGGGGAAAATGCTTTCCTGTCGTAAAGGGGGTGTATGAAACTGATCGTAATGTCCCAGCCTATCTGCTGGCAGGCAGTATCTATGGGCCATCCTATATTTCCTTTGAGTATGCACTAAGCCATTACGGATTGATTCCGGAAGCCGTATATACCGTTACCTGTGCGACATTTGAAAAGAAGAAGAAAAAGTACTACGAAACCACATTCGGAAACTTCAGCTATCGTGATGTTCCGTCCAAAGCCTTTCCGCTTGGGATTCAGTTGGAACGGAGCGGAGCTTACTATTACCGCATTGCCACGCCGGAAAAGGCACTTTGCGACGAACTCTATGCGTTTCCGCCGGTTTCTAACGTCAATTCTCTGCTGCGCCTTCTTACTGAGGATCTTCGCATTGAAGAATCCGATTTGAAAAAACTAAATAGAGAAACCGTCGTTGGATATGCGGATGCCTATCGTTCTACAAATGTGAAGCGGATGGGCACACTTTTAAGGAGAATTCAAAAATGAGTACTGCCATAGAACAAATGCTGAAGGTATATCATCCCGAAAACATTTATGAGCAAAAGAACGCCATGCGAGAGGTCATGCAGGAAATCGTGCTGTGCGGTTTGTCCCGCGCAGGATTCTTCAAAAAGGCTGCCTTTTACGGTGGAACAGCTCTGCGAATTTTTTATGGTCTCGACCGCTTCTCGGAAGATTTAGACTTTTCTTTAGAAACAAGTGATTTCGATTTTGACCTGGATTCGTACTTCCCTGTACTTGAAAAGGAAGTTCGGTCATTCGGTTTGAATGTGACAATTCAGGAAAAGCAAAAGAAAGGAAATAGCAATATTCGTTCGGCATTTCTGAAAGGAAATACGAAAGAGCATCTGCTTTTGTTCTATCCAGACGAAAAACTGACCGATAATGTTCCAACAAATGAGGTCATTAAGATTAAATTTGAAATTGATATCGATCCACCTGCTTTTGCATCCTTTGAACACAAATACCGACTGCTTCCGGCTCCTTATGAAGTGAATATGTATGATATGCCTTCTCTGTTTGCCGGGAAAATTCATGCCGTTTTATGCCGGGCATGGCAGTCCAGAATCAAGGGACGCGATTTATATGATTATGTTTTCTATCTGTCCAGAGGAGCCGCAGTGAACTTGCCGCACCTTCGGGCTCGCCTGATTGACTCCGGATACATTGCGGAAAGCGATAAATGCCAGCTCAATGACGTAAAAGAGATGCTGTGCAATCGTTTTGACAGCATTGATTACGGTCAGGCAAAGCTGGATGCCCTGCCTTTTGTCCGGGATGCGGCAAACCTGGATGTTTGGAACGCAGATTTCTTTAAGCAAATCACAACGGGGTTGATGGAGAAATAAAGCATCGCGGGCTTTGGTGAATGAAGCGCCTGCAAAACAGCAGGCAGAAAATGATCCGATATGTTTACACGGCGTGAGTTTTCCGCAGGGGAAAGCGCACGCCTTTTTCTTTGTTTCATTTTGCGGGGGAGGTGGTGCCTATGCTTGCAAAATAAATCGTTCCCATGAAGTTAATTATAAAACACAGAAAATCAAAGGAGAAAGCCATGAAACGAAAACACATCATTGCCCTATGCGCCCTTACGGCTGCCGGGGGCGTACCTGACGCACCGGACGGCGGAAACCGTCAACACGTTCGCGGTCGGTCAGCTGGAGGCAGAACTGACCGAGCCAGAGTGGGACAAGCTGCCGGATGAAGCGAAGGTGCTGTACCCCGGCAAGACGGTAGCCAAAGACCCCACGGCCTGCAACGCGGCGGAAAGCACGACCGCAGCCTATATGTACCTGCAAGTCGAGATTCCCCGCGCCAGCGTGAGAACTTAT
>ERZ779915.157-NODE-157-length-12677-cov-2.18111_pt1 | contig 12677 bp, 5 predicted proteins | sample MGYA00511066_ERZ779915 | MGnify/ENA primary metagenome ERZ779915 (study PRJEB29588, sample SAMEA2154992) | human gut metagenome | biome: human gut; feature: human-associated habitat; material: faeces | place: Denmark | collected 2008/2010 ... | reverse complement strand
ACCGCGCCCCGTCCCTATGTGGAACAAGAGAGCAGCACCACGGTTGCCGCAGACCCGATTGTCCGGTACATGAGCCGCGCCCAACTCGAAAAGAGCATCGAGCGCACCAGGAAACTGATGCAGGAAGCTGCCAAGAAACTCGACTTCATCGAAGCCGCACAATACCGCGACGAAGTACTGAAAATGGAAGAACTGCTGAAAGAAAAAACGGAATAGAAGCTAAAAAGCCTGTCTGTATCAAACTGTTTGACGCCGCATTTGTTACTCTTTGCATATAACCCATTTAACAAACAAGATTATGAATAAAAAAAGAGGAACGGTAGCGCTGACAGCCTTGGCTGCCCTGTTTTCAGTAACCATACAGCAAGCGGACGCATGCACGCGCGCCACTTACATCGGACCGGAGAATCTGGTTATCACAGGCCGTACGATGGACTGGAAAGAGGACATCATGAGCAACATCTACGTGTTTCCGCGAGGAATACAACGGGCCGGCTACAATAAAGGCGAAACAGTGAAATGGACTTCAAAGTACGGCAGTGTCATTGCCACGGGCTATGATATAGGTACGTGCGACGGCATGAACGAGAAAGGACTGGTGGCCGGACTGCTGTTCCTGCCGGAGTCCGTATACGACCGTCCCGGAGACACCCGCCCCGTAATGGGCATCAGCATCTGGACGCAGTATGTGCTCGACAACTTCGCCACCGTGCGCGAAGCCGTGGACGAACTGAAGAAGGAGACCTTCCGCATCGACGCTCCCCGAATGCCCAACGGCTCGGCTTCCACCCTTCATCTGGCTATTACGGACGAAACGGGGAATACCGCTATCCTGGAATATCTGGACGGGAAACTAAGCATCCACGAGGGCAAGGAATACCGGGTGATGACCAACTCGCCCAGATACGAGTACCAATTGGCCGTCAACGACTATTGGAAGGAAGTCGGCGGATTGCAGATGCTGCCCGGAACCAACCGCTCCAGCGACCGCTTTGTACGCGCATCATTCTACATTCATGCCATTCCGCAGACAGCAGACGCGGCGATTGCAGTCCCCAGCGTATTGAGTGTGATGCGTAACGTATCCGTACCGTTCGGAATCACTACGCCCGACAAGCCTCACATCTCTTCCACGCGCTGGCGCTCGGTAGCCAATCAGAAAGATAAGGTATATTACTTTGAATCCACCCTTACTCCCAACCTCTTCTGGCTCGATTTGAAGAAGATGGATTTCAGCCCCCAAGCCAAGGTCAAGAAACTCTCGCTGACCAACGGAGAGGTCTATGCAGGAGATGCCGTAAAGGATTTGAAAGACAGCCCTTCTTTCACGTTCCTGTTCCAGACACCGGTTCTCTGAGATAGAGGGCATTCAAAATACTTTTAGACACGGATTTCACGGAAAAAGAACAAAAAAACAGCAAGCAAATTTTAGTTTTGGCATACCCTTTTATCAAAGATACATACAAAGGATTGCACCGTACAAATAAAAAGGTGCAATCCTTTTTACATATCCCTGCTTTTCATGTTGTTCTTAAACCTTTCTCATTATTTTTATATGTAGTAGGATTCTATCGTCAAAAACAGCCGGAAACCCAAAGTTAGGAGATGCTTGTTATTATATTCTTGATAAATTTTGTATTTTTGCATTATAAATCAAGAATCAATTTGAATAAATATGACTGGTATCAAGCAAAGAGATGAGTTGCAATCTACAATTTGGAAAATTGCCAATGAGGTACGTGGAGCTGTTGATGGTTGGGATTTTAAGCAATTTGTCCTGGGAACTCTTTTTTATCGGTTTATCAGTGAAAACTTTACCAGTTACATTGAAGGCGGCGATGACAGTATCCATTATGCCGATATGTCGGACGATGTTATCACCACTGAGATAAAAGACGATGCAATCAAAACAAAAGGCTATTTCATTTATCCCAGCCAACTCTTTGTAAACATAGCAAAGAGCGCCTATACAAATCCTAATCTGAATACAGATTTAGCTGCGATTTTCGATGCGATAGAAGGATCGGCCAATGGGTATCCGTCCGAGCATGATATTAAGGGACTGTTTGCAGACTTTGATACTACAAGCAATCGTTTGGGGAACACGGTAGAAGAAAAGAACAAGCGTTTGGCTGCTGTTATCAAAGGAGTGGAGAGTTTGGACTTCGGCAACTTCGAAGACAATGAGATTGATCTTTTCGGTGATGCCTATGAGTTCTTGATTTCTAATTATGCCGCCAATGCGGGTAAATCGGGAGGTGAGTTCTTTACACCTCAGAACGTATCAAAACTGATAGCGCAATTAGCCCTGTCGGGACAAACCTCTGTCAACAAAATCTACGACCCGGCATGCGGCTCAGGCTCATTATTGCTCCAAGCAAAAAAACAGTTTGACGCCCATCTTATTGAAGAAGGCTTCTTCGGTCAGGAAATAAACCATACTACCTACAACCTGGCACGGATGAACATGTTTTTGCATAATATCAATTACGACAAATTCGACATTGCTTTGGGCGACACATTGATAAAGCCCCACTATGGCGATGAAAAGCCTTTCGATGCTATTGTCTCCAATCCGCCCTATTCTGTCAATTGGGTAGGCAGCGATGACCCTACACTCATCAACGACGACCGTTTTGCCCCTGCCGGCGTACTGGCTCCCAAGTCCAAGGCCGACTTTGCTTTCGTGCTGCATGCCCTCAGCTACCTTTCCGCCAGAGGACGGGCTGCTATTGTCTGTTTTCCGGGTATCTTCTACCGTGGCGGGGCCGAACAAAAGATAAGAAAGTATCTTGTAGACAATAACTTTATAGAAACCGTCATCTCTCTCCCGCCCAATCTATTTTATGGAACGAGTATAGCCGTAAATATCCTTGTGCTCTCCAAACACAAAACAGATACAAAGACACAATTCATCGATGCCAGCGGAGAGGAATTCTTTAAAAAAGAGACTAACAACAATGTACTGACCGATGAACACATAGCAAAGATTATAGACCTATTCAATAAAAAGGAACCTGTGAAATATGTTGCGGCATCGGTAGATAACAGTAAAATAGAAGAAAACGGTTACAACCTCTCTGTAAGTTCTTATGTGGAAGCAGAAGACAAACGCGAAGTAATTGATATTGTTAAGCTGAATGCAGATATTGCCCGGACGGTGAAACGCGTTGATGCACTGCGTGCCGATATTGATGCCATTATAAGAGAAATAGAGGGGTAAGCCATGAATAGCGAAATAAACGAGACTATCGGACAATCTTCCTATAAGGAACTTGTTGAAGCCATTGGAAAGGCTTTGAGCGAAGGGCGCGACAAAGCTATCCAAACGGTAAATGCAACCTTGATAAAGACCAACTGGCAAATAGGGCACTATATTGTAGAGTACGAGCAGAAAGGAAAAGAACGTGCCGAATATGGGGCAGAGTTGTTGAACCGCCTATCGCACGACCTGACCGTTGCATACGGCAAAGGATTCAGCCGAAGCAACGTGTTTCAAATGAGGCAGTTCTATTTGGCGTTCCCAAAAATCCAAACACTGTCCGGACAATTGAGTTGGAGCCATTATCTGGAAATTCTAAAAGCAGGTAACGAACTTGAAATAAGCTTCTATACCAAGCAATGCGAAATCGAGAAATGGAGTGTGCGCGAGTTAAAGCGGCAAATGAAAAGCGGACTTTTTCAACGGTTGGCATTGAGCAGAAACAAAGAAGAAGTTCTGACATTGAGCAGACAAGGGCAAGAGATACAAAATCCGCAGGATATTGTGAAAGACCCTTTTGTACTAGAGTTCGTAGGCATCCCCGAAAAGCAAGTCTATTTGGAAGGCGAACTGGAAGATAGATTAATAGCCAATTTACAGGACTTTCTTTTGGAGCTTGGCAAAGGATTTGCCTTTATCGGGCGACAATATAAAATCAATATCGGTTCGCGACATTTTTATGTTGATTTGGTATTCTATCACCGTATTCTGAAATGTTTTGTGCTCATAGACCTGAAGCGTGGCGAAATTGAGCACAACGATATCGGACAAATGAATCTGTATCTAAACTATTTCAAGAAAGAAGAAAATACGGAAGGTGATAATGAACCGATAGGAATTGTTCTTGGAGCATACAAAGACAAAGTGCTGATTGAATATGCTACACAAGGCATTTCAAACCAACTGTTTGTAAGTAGGTATCAACTCTATTTACCTGATAAGAAACAATTGCAAGAAGAATTGCGTAAACTGATGGACTATGAGTAATATAAAGAAATTATTGGAAGGTGTAGAGGTAGAGTGGAAGACACTGGGAGAAATTACCAATATTCTACGAGGAAAAAGATTAACACGTAATCTATTGTCAGCAAATGATAAATATCCCGTTTTTCATGGTGGTTTAGATCCCTTAGGCTATTATTATAATGCTAATAGACCAGCAGATACTGTTATGATTATTAACGTTGGGGCATCAGCTGGCACTGTTGGATATAGTTCTGTTGATTTTTGGTCATCTGATGGTACGTATTGTATTGAACAAATGGCTAAACTAAACAATAAATTTTTGTACTACTTTTTATTGGGAGAACAGTATTATCTGAAATCAAGAGTTCGGGTTGCTGGAATTCCTACACTTGATGCTTTTGTTATAGAAAAACTTCAAATTCCTATCCCATATCCAAACAATCTCAAGAAATCTCTTGAAATTCAACAAGAGATTGTTCGTATTTTAGATAGTTTTTCAATGCTTACAGCGGAGCTGCAAGCGGAGCTGCAAGCGAGAAAATCCCAATATGAATATTATCGTAATCAACTACTCGCCTACCCTATGGAAGAGTCCGACCAGTCTTCACTACGTTCGAACCGGTCAGCCACTTCCCATCCAAACAGCGACAATTCAATACAACCATTATCCACATTGAATCCCCCCACTGGCAATTCTGTTTTACAGCCGCGGGGTAAAGTAGAATGGAAAGTATTGGAAGAGGTTGTAGAGATAAAACGGGGTAAACGACTTATTAAAAATCAATTAGAAAAAACTGGCAAATATGCTGTTTATCAAAATTGCATGATTCCTCTTGGCTATTACCATAAAAATAATGTAATAGCTGATACTACATTTATTATTAGTGCTGGTTCTGCAGGCGAAATTGGCTATAGTGATGTTGATTTTTGGGCAGCTGATGATGTTTATTATTTTGTAACAAAGAATGACTTAAAAAGTAGATTTTTATATCATTTTCTAATAACCCAACAACAGAAAATATATAGTCAAGTTCGACGTTCAAGTGTACCACGTTTATCAAAAACTGCTTTTGAAAAACTTCTTATCCCTATCCCCTCCCTCGAAGAGCAAGAACACATAGTCTCTATTCTTGATAAGTTTGACGCACTCACAACCTCACTCACCGAAGGTCTGCCAAAAGAGATTGAATTACGTCAGAAGCAATACGAGTACTACCGTAATATGTTACTCTCATTTCCAAAGAATAATATAAAATTAGTATGGGACAAACACTAACCGAAATAGCACAAACGCTCAAAGATGCGAATAAAAAAGTGCAGTTAATCTATGCTTTCAACGGTACAGGAAAAACGCGTCTGTCCAGAGAATTTAAAAGACTGATAGCACCAAAAAATACCGAAACAGAAGAGCTGGAAGACGCAAAAGCAAAAATACTTTACTACAATGCTTTTACGGAAGATTTGTTCTATTGGGACAACGACCTGAATGCCGACACCAACCGAAAACTAAAAATACAACCAAACAGTTTCACAGATTGGGTACTTCGTGATCAAGGGCAGGAAAACAATATAATAACCCATTTCCAACATTATACCAGCGATAAGCTAATGCCTAAATTCAATGAAAGATTCAACGAAATAACGTTCTCTATTGCTGCGGGCAATGAGAATACGATTGATAATATAAAAATCTCAAAAGGTGAAGAGAGTTGTTTAATCTGGTGCGTATTTTATAGTTTGCTTGCACAAGTTGTTGAAGTTTTAAACATAGCAGAACCTGCAGATAGAGAAACGGATAAATTTAATGACTTAAAGTATATATTCATCGATGATCCGGTTAGCTCTTTAGATGAAAATCATCTAATTGAGCTGGCTGTTAATTTGGCAGATCTCATTAAGAAATCCAATGGGTTACAGTTTATCATTTCAACACATAATCCGTTGTTCTATAACGTGCTTCATAATGAGCTTAAAAACTTATTATATGACAATAATAGGAAAAAGGCCAGTTGCTACATGCTCAATAAGAAAGAAGATGGTACTTACGACATTCAAATGAAGAAAGGAGATTCAAACAAAAGTTTCTCATATCATCTCCATTTAATACAAACAATTCAAGATGCCATCGCTACAAATAGCATTCAGAAATACCACTTTATGCTTCTGCGCAACCTCTACGAAAAAACAGCCAACTTCTTAGGCTATCCACATTGGTCTGATTTGCTGCCTGATGACAAACAAACCTATTATAATAGAGTTATTCAGTTTACAAGCCATTCCACATTGTCAAATGAAGTAGTACCGGAACCTACGGAACCGGAAAAACAAACGGTAAAATTCTTATTAAATCATCTTATTGAAAATAAGTACTGGAAGGAGGAACAACAATGATGCAATATAATACCATAGCGGAATTACAAAATTACATAGTTCTTGATAACTATGTAAAAAGTTCAATAGCATGCGAACCACCTGCCGGTTATCAGACGGAAGCCGCTTTGGAGCGTGAACTCATAGATGATTTGAAGAATCAAGGCTACGAATATGTTCCGGAAATTACCTCTCCTGATGCTCTGTTAACCAACGCAAGGAAGCAACTGCAAACCCTGAACCAGGTTGTCTTTACAGATGCGGAATGGACACGATTCGTGGATGAATATCTGGATAAACCCAGCGACAGCCTTGTAGAGAAAGCAAAAAAGGTGCACGAGAACCATATCTATGACTTCGTATTTGACGATGGGCATATTCAAAATATTTATTTGGTAGATAAGACGAATATCACCCGCAACAAAGTGCAAGTGATTAATCAATTTGAACAGACCGGGACGCAAGCCAACCGTTATGACGTTACGGTTTTGGTAAACGGCCTGCCTATGGTGCAGATAGAACTGAAAAAACGGGGAGTAGCCATTCGTGAGGCTTTCAACCAAGTACACCGCTATAGCAAGGAAAGTTTCAACAGCGAAAGTTCCCTATATAAGTACCTTCAGATTTTTGTTATCTCCAACGGCACGGACACCCGTTATTTTGCCAATACGGTGAAACGAAACAAAAACAGTTTTGACTTTACGATGAATTGGGCAAAGGCGGACAATACGCTGATTAAAGACCTGAAAGATTTCACTGCAACGTTTTTTCAGAAGAATACGTTACTGCAAATACTGCTCACCTACTCCGTATTTGATACCAGCGACACGTTGCTCATTATGCGCCCCTACCAGATAGCCGCCACAGAACGCATTCTGTGGAAGATTAAAAGTGCCTATCAAACGAAGCAATGGGGAACGGCGGAAGGCGGTGGATACATTTGGCACACCACCGGTTCGGGCAAAACACTGACCAGTTTCAAGGTTGCCCGCCTTGCCACCGGACTTGATTTCATTGATAAAGTATTCTTCGTTGTAGACCGCAAGGATTTGGATTACCAAACGATGAAAGAGTACCAAAGTTTCTCACCCGACAGCGTCAACGGCTCGGAAAGTACAGCAGGCCTGAAGCGAAACATCGATAAAGATGATAACAAGATTATCGTCACTACCATTCAGAAGTTGAACAACCTCATGAAAAGCGAGAGTAATCTGCCTATTTATCAGAAGCAGGTTGTATTCATCTTCGATGAGTGCCACCGTTCCCAATTCGGTGAAGCACAGAAGAACTTGAGGAAGAACTTCAAGAAATACTACCAATTTGGATTTACCGGTACTCCAATCTTTCCGGAAAATGCTTTGGGCACGGAAACTACCGCCAGCGTATTCGGTCGTGAGTTGCATTCGTATGTCATCACGGATGCTATCAGAGATGAGAAAGTGTTGAAGTTTAAAGTAGACTACAACGATGTGCGTCCACAGTTTAAAGCTTTGGAAGCGGAGCGCGATGAAGTTAAGTTAAGTGCAGCGGAAAACAGACATCTCTTGCTTCATCCCGACCGTATCAAAGAAATATCTCAATACATCCTACAGAATTTCAAGATAAAGACTCACAGGAACCAAGGAAACAATAAGGGATTTAATGCAATGTTCGCAGTGAACAGCGTAGAGGCAGCCAAACTGTATTATGAAGAATTAAACAATCTGCAGAAAGGTAATGAAAAGCCGCTGAAGATAGCCACCATATTTTCTTTTGCACCTAACGAAGAACAAAATGCAGTGGGCGACATTGCTGAAGAGAACTTTGAACCCTCAGCCATGAGCAGCAGCGCCAAAGAGTTTTTGGCAAAGGCGATCAGTGATTATAACACTATGTTCAAAACCAGCTTCGGAGTAGACAGTAAGGAATTCCAAAACTACTACCGCGACTTGGCAAAAAGGGTAAAAAGCCAAGAAGTTGATTTGCTCATCGTTGTAGGTATGTTCCTCACCGGTTTTGACGCCCCCACTTTGAATACGCTGTTTGTTGATAAAAACTTGCGTTATCATGGTCTGATGCAGGCATTCTCACGTACCAACCGTATATATGATGCAACCAAGACTTTCGGCAATATCGTTACGTTCAGAGATTTGGAACAGGCTACAATAGATGCCATTACCACATTTGGCGATAAAAACACAAAGAACGTTGTGCTTGAAAAAAGTTATAATGAATATCTCAACGGATTCATAGACATTGCCACAGGTGAAACGAAAAGAGGATATACGGAAGTAGTCAAAGATTTGACTGAAAGATTTCCCGCCCCCAATGAAATAGTGACAGAAGCAGATAAAAAAGCTTTCGTGAAGCTATTCGGAGAGTATTTGCAGATAGAAAACATCCTGCAAAACTATGATGAATTTACGCATCTGAAAGCCCTGCAAAAAATAAACCGGGAGGACAGTACAGCCCTTGAAACATTCAAGAACACATACTTTCTGACTGATGAAGACATAGCAGCCATGCAGGACATCGATGTACTGAAAGAACGGACAGTACAGGATTATCGGTCAACATACAATGATATCCGGGATTGGTTCAGGCATGAAAGGGCAGGCAAAGCTCCCGAAAGCTCAAAAATAGATTGGGATGATGTAGTCTTTGAAATTGATTTACTCAAATCCCAGGAAATAAATCTTGACTATATTCTTGAATTAATTTTTGAGCACAACAAAAAGATAAAAGACAAGGTTGCATTGGTAGACGACGTACGCCGTGTGATTAGAGCAAGCATCGGGAATAGAGCCAAAGAAAGCCTGATAATTGATTTTATCAATGAAACAGACTTGGAACCGATTCAAGACAAAACCGGTGTCATAGCCGCTTTCTTCGCCTATGCCCAAGAGAAGCAAAAAGAGGAAGCCAACACCCTGATAGCAGAAGAAAAACTGAATATAGAAGCTGCCAGACGATATATCCAAGCTTCCTTGAAACGAAAATATGCCAGCGAGAACGGCACCGACCTCAATGCTATTTTACCGAAGATGAGTCCACTTAATCCTCAATATCTGATGAAGAAACAAAGCGTATTCCAAAAGATTGTAGCTTTTATTGAGAAGTTCAAGGATATTGGCGGACAAATATAAACATACCTACATGGAACTATTAGTATACAAAGCCTCAGCCGGTTCGGGCAAGACCTTCACACTGGCAGTGGAATACATCAAGCTTCTGATGCTCAATCCCCGCGCCTACCGGCAGATACTTGCCGTGACCTTTACCAACAAGGCTACGGCGGAAATGAAAGAGCGCATCCTGACGCAGCTCTACGGCATCTGGAAGGAAGACCCCGCATCGGATGCCTACCTGAAACGTATCAAAGAAGATTTGGCAAAGAAGCCGGAAACCGCCTCTCTTTCCGACAGGGAGTTGCGCCAACGCGCCGGAATGGCATTGCAGTATATGCTGCACGACTACAGCCGCTTCCGCGTGGAGACAATCGACTCGTTTTTCCAGTCGGTCATGCGCAACCTTGCCCGCGAACTGGAACTCAGCCCCAACCTGAACATCGAACTGAACAACGCCGAGGTGCTGAGCGATGCCGTAGACAGCATGATTGAAAAGCTCACCCCCTCTTCGCCTGTACTGGCCTGGCTGCTGGACTACATCAACGAGCGCATTGCCGATGACAAACGCTGGAATGTGTCCAACGAAGTAAAAAGCTTCGGACGGAACATTTTCGACGAAAGCTACATAGAACGCGGCGAAGGATTGCGGTTCAAGCTGCGCTCTCCCGAAACAATAAAGCTCTATCGCGACGTACTGCGTGAAATGGAGACCGATGCACTGGAGCAGATGAAAGGCTTCTACGACCAGTTCGAAGGCGAGCTGGAAGGCCATGCCCTTGTGCCCGAAGACCTGAAAGGCGGTGCACGCGGCATAGGCAGCTATTTCCGCAAGCTGCGCGACGGACGGCTGGCGGATAAGGATGTTTTGAATGCCACCCTGCAAAACTGCCTGGCGGACGCCAGGAACTGGGCTACCAAGACATCTTCGCGCAAGGACGAGATTATCCGCCTTGCCGAAACCAGCCTGATACCCCTGCTTCAGGATGCGGAAAGATTCCGCCCGCAGAAGAATCGCACGATAAACAGTTGCCGCCTCTCGCTGCAACACCTCAACAAACTGCAACTGCTCAATCACATCGACGAAGAAGTACGCACCCTGAACCGCGAGCACAACCGGTTTCTGCTGTCCGACACCAATGCGCTGCTGCACAAATTAGTGCACGAAGGCGACTCTTCTTTCGTATTCGAGAAGATAGGCGCCAACATCCGCAACGTAATGATAGACGAGTTCCAGGACACAAGCCGCATGCAATGGGATAACTTCCGCCTGCTGCTGCTCGAAGGGCTTTCGCAGGGAGCGGACAGCCTCATTGTGGGCGATGTGAAACAGTCCATATACCGCTGGCGGAATGGCGACTGGGGGATATTGAACAGCTTGGGAAGCGACCAGTCTAAAGTGCCACTCTGCGATGCTAAAGTGCCACTTTACGATGCTGAAGTGCCACTTTACGACGCTAAACCCCTACACTGCGAAAGCGGTGTCCAGCTCCCCTTCCCTTTCCCGGTGCGCGTGGAAACCTTGAAGACAAACCGTCGGAGCGAAACGAATGTCATCCACTTTAACAACCGCCTATTTACCGCCGCAGTAGACTATCTGAACGCATTGCATCTGGAAGAGCTGAAGGAAGAGTGCATCCCCTTGAAACGCGCCTATGCCGATGTAGCCCAGGAATCTCCCAAGACGGAAAACAAAGGCTATGTCAAAGTCTCCTTCCTGGAGCCCGATGAAGAACAGAACTACACGGAAAAGACCCTGTCGGCTATGGGCGAAGAAGTGCAAAGGCTGCTTTCGGAAGGCGTGAAGCTGAACGATATAACCATTCTTGTGCGCAAAAACAAGAATATACCACCCATTGCGGATTACTTCGACAAAAAGCTGCACCTGCCCGTTGTATCGGACGAAGCGTTCCGCTTGGATGCCTCGCTTGCCATTTGCATGCTGATAGATGCCCTGCGCTACCTGTCCAATCCGGAAGAGAAGATAGCGAGAGCCTCGCTAATCACGAATTACAGTTTGCAGATTACCGGTAAGGGAGAAGTGGAAGCTCCCCTTGCAGCGCCTGCCGACTGGCACAAACTGCTGACCGCCGATGCAAGGACCGCGCTTCCCGCAGAGTTCGTCGCCCGTATGGACGAATTGCGCCTGATGCCTCTGTACGAACTGTTGGAAGAACTCTTCACACTATTCGACATGGGGCGCATCGGAAAGCAGGACGCCTATCTGTTCTCTTTCTTCGATGCGGTGACAGAGTACCTGCAAAACAACTCTTCCGACCTCGACGGTTTCATCCGCTACTGGGACGAGACGCTTTGCAACAAAACCATTCCCAGCGGAGAAATGGACGGCATACGCATCTTCTCCATCCACAAGTCCAAGGGACTGGAGTTTCATACCGTGCTCATCCCCTTCTGCGACTGGAAACTGGAGAACGAAACATACAACCAACTGGTGTGGTGCACCGCCCCCGAAGCGCCGTACAATGCCATAGACCTTGTACCCGTCAACTACTCGTCCACAATGGCGGAGTCCGTTTACCGGCAGGATTACCTCAACGAGCGGTTGCAGTTGTGGGTGGATAACCTGAACCTGCTGTACGTGGCATTCACCCGTGCCGGAAAGAATCTTATCGTATGGAGCCGGAAAGACCAGAAAGGCACTATGTCCGAACTTCTCTCCGCCGCCCTGCCCCAAGTGGCCAAAGCGGAAGAAGGAGGTTGGGACGAAGAAGGGAGCGTCTATGAAAGCGGAGCGGTATATCCGTCGGAAGAGGCGCTCCTTCCCTGCGTTCGGGAGGGAAAGAACAAGGATGCGGACACTTCGGACGGGAAAAGCCGCACTGTGAACAAGCTTGCACAGAAGCCCGTCAAACTTCCGGTACATACGGAAAGCATGCGCCACGACATTGAATTCCGGCAGTCCAACCGTTCCGCCGACTTCATAGCCGGAGTGGACGAAGCCGAGTCCGGCCGGC
>ERZ779915.115-NODE-115-length-14724-cov-1.9591_pt1 | contig 14724 bp, 9 predicted proteins | sample MGYA00511066_ERZ779915 | MGnify/ENA primary metagenome ERZ779915 (study PRJEB29588, sample SAMEA2154992) | human gut metagenome | biome: human gut; feature: human-associated habitat; material: faeces | place: Denmark | collected 2008/2010 ... | reverse complement strand
ATATAATAATACGAAAAAACTTATGCATTGTTTCATCTATTTCGAGGTAGACCCTGCGAATATAGATGTAAACATTCATCCTACAAAGACGGAAATCAAGTTTGAGAACGAGCAGGCTATTTGGCAGATACTTTCAGCGGCTGTGAAGGAATCGCTTGGAAAATTCAATGCTGTACCGTCCATAGACTTTGATACAGAGGGCATGCCTGACATTCCGGCATTTGAACAGAGTCGTCCCATCGAACCGCCTAAGGTGCATTATAATGCGGACTTCAATCCTTTCAAGACTTCCTCTGCCTCTTCTTATAGCAGCGGAGGAAGTTATCCGCGCCAAAGTGTAGAGTGGGAGGGACTGTATTCCGGTTTGGAGAAAGCAAGTAGAATGAATGAGCCTGTCGAGGAAGAACCGCTTGCTTTCGAGGAGGCGGTTTCCGCTGTAACGGAAGCCGTTGAGCCCGCTTCCCAATCTTCTTCTTTGTACTCCGGTGATTCTTCTTCCATGGAGAAGGGGGCACAGCATTTGCAATTCAAAGGACGTTTTATCCTTACTTCCGTAAAATCCGGCCTGATGTTGATAGATCAGCACCGTGCGCATGTCCGTGTGCTGTTCGACCGGTACATGACTCAAATTCGCCAAAGGCAGGGAGTATCTCAGGGGGTGTTATTTCCAGAATTGATTCAATTGCCAGTTTCCGAAGCTGCGGTGTTGGAAAGTCTGTCGGACGATTTGGCGGCAGTCGGTTTCGACCTCAGTCCTTTAGGTGGCGGCAGTTACGCTATCAATGGTATTCCTTCCGGCATCGAGGGGTTGAATCCGGTAGAACTGGTGCGCAATATGGTACATACCGCCATGGAGAAAGGCAGTGACGTCAAGGAAGAAGTCCGGACAATCCTTGCGCTGACACTGGCGCGTGCAGCAGCTATCGTTTACGGACAGGTGCTGAGCAATGATGAGATGTCCAATTTGGTAGACAGCCTTTTTGCCTGTTCTACGCCCAACTATACGCCTGATGGTCGTACGGTGCTTTCCACTATCAGGGAAGAGGATATTGAAAAGTTGTTCCAGAAATGATGATTTGTACATTATTTATCCATAACAATTAAAAAAAATCTTTTTTTCAGAACCTTTTAGTCTTGTCGGCGTTAATTAATCAGTTTGAATGATAAAGAATTTAATTAACCAACTTAACTATTTTAAGGTATATGAAAAAGATTCTAATGTTGCTGGCTTTGGCCGGCGTATCTGCTGCCACTATGGCACAACAAAAACCTGTTGTTGTAGAGCAGGTTGACATTATTCAGGTACAGGATAAGTACCAGGTAATCACAAATCCATTCTGGAGCAACTGGTTTTTCTCTATCGGTGGCGGTGCATCGGTAATGTATGGAGATAACGACCAGCAGTTGGGTGATTTCGGAAAGCGCATTAGTCCCACGATGAATATTTCTGTGGGTAAATGGTTTACTCCGGGACTCGGATTACGTTTGCAGTATAGCGGCCTTCAGGCAAAAGGCTTTACCATGGACCCCTTTGCTGATTATGTAAAGGGTACTCAGCGTGCGAATGGCTCGTACAAGCAACGCTTTGATTACATGAATTTCCACGGTGATGTAATGTTCAACCTGAATGCCTTGTTTGGCGGATACAACGAAGACCGTGTATATGAAATCATTCCTTATCTGGGTGCCGGTCTCACTCATAACTATACGAAGCCTCACCGTCAGGCACTTGCTCTGAATGCCGGTATCATCAACCGCTTTCGCATTTCAAATGCAATAGATATTAATTTGGAACTTAGTGCAATGGGAGCCGAAGATAAATTTGACGGAACAGTTGCCGGTAAGGGGTATGATGGTGTGTTCAGTGCAACGCTTGGTTTGACTTACCACTTCCCGAAACGTGGTTTCAACCGTCCGACCCCACAATTGATTTCCGCTCTTGAGCTGTCTGCCATGCAACAGCAGATAGCTGAAATGGCTGCTGCCAACCAACAGGTGGAGTCGGCTCTGACCGCTGCACAGAACAAACCGGTGGAAGTTACTGAAACTGAAGTTGTCGTTACCGATCCGAATATCGCACCGCGTACCGTATTCTTCAAGATTGGTTCTGCCGAAGTATCTCCGCGTGAGGTGATGAATATTTCTTATCTGGCCAAACAGATGCAAGAGTTCCCGAACACTACCTACACCGTAAACGGCTATGCCGACTCTGCAACAGGTACTCCTGAATTCAACAAAGAGCTGAGCTTGAAACGTGCACAGGCTGTAGTGGATGTTTTGGTAAAGGATTACGGTATCCCTGCCAACCGCTTGAAAATTTCTGCCGATGGTGGTGTCGACAAGTTCGGACAACCGATTCTGAACCGTGTGGTATTAGTGAAGTCTGCTAACTAACAGATAAATAGAAAAGAACAAGGGCTGTATCCGCTACCGGATACAGCCCTTTCTTTTATGCCTTGCCGCGCGGAGATTATTCCGCGCTGAATTTCTTTACCTGCTCTGCGATAAGTTCCGCATCATCGAAATAGTTAATCTTCATGGCACGACGCACGTCGTCCAATGTCGCTGCGGCTGTTTCGCGTGCCGCTTCACAGCCTTTCTTCAGCATATCGTAGATAGCCGGAATATCTTTTTCGAATTCCTTGCGGCGGTTACGAATCGGCTCCAAGGTTTCCTGCATGATATTGTTGAGGAAGCCTTTCACTTTCATATCGCCTAAACCACCACGTTGATAGTGGGCTTTCAGTTCTTCCAGAGAAGGATAGTCGGGCAGGTAACGTTCGAAGTGTTCGGGGCGGCAGAAAGCGTCCAAATAAGTAAATACGGTATTCCCCTCAATCTTGCCCGGGTCTTGTACGCGCAGATGATCGGGGTCGGTGTACATGCTCTTCACTTTCTTCTGAATCTCGTCGGCTGTATCGGAAAGGTAGATACAGTTGCCCAAAGACTTACTCATCTTGGCTTTTCCGTCTGTACCCGGCAGACGCAGACAGGCTGCATTGTCAGGCAGAAGGATTTCCGGTTCTACCAATGTGTCGCCGTAGATAAAGTTGAAGCGGCGTACGATTTCACGGGCTTGTTCAATCATCGGTTCCTGATCTTCGCCAACGGGAACGGTGGTGGCGCGAAACGCCGTGATGTCCGCAGCCTGGCTGATAGGGTAGGTGAAGAACCCCACCGGAATACTTGTTTCAAAGTTGCGCATCTGGATTTCCGTCTTTACCGTCGGGTTACGTTGCAGGCGCGATACGGTGACAAGGTCCATATAATAGAATGTCAGTTCGCACAATTCCGGAATCTGCGACTGGATAAAGATGGTACTCTTCGTAGGATCCAATCCGCAAGCCAGATAGTCGAGAGCTACTTCGATAACGTTCTGACGTACCTTTTCCGGGTTTTCCATGTTATCTGTCAATGCTTGTGCATCGGCTATGAACACGAACGTCTTGTCATACAGTCCGGAGTTCTGCAACTCCACTCTGCGTCTTAATGAGCCTACATAATGTCCGATATGCAGGCGTCCCGTGGGGCGGTCGCCCGTAAGGATGATTTTTTCTTTTGCCATATCTGTATCTTTTGTTTATTTCACTGAAAGTTTATAAGTTATCTGCAAAGATACCGATATTTTCTTCTCTGTCAAAGTGGATTCGGACTTTATCCTCTTTTCCTTAACAAGCGAAGAGATTCTTCGTCATTTTATTCTCTGTATTCTATGAGATAGAGGGGAAAATGTAAAAAACAGCACTAAATTTTGGCATGTGGTTAATTTGGATAACAGATTGGTTAGTTTGGATAACAGATTGATTAATTTGGATAACTGGATACTCAAATATAGATATTAATTTTGTAACATCAAAAAAACATGGGTAAAGTATATATAGCGAAAATGAATAGAAAAGTCCGGTTTGTTTTGAGTTGATTTCCAATTTTCATCTGTGTTACGTAGACAGGTGAAAAATCAGAAGATCAGCAAGGGAAAATTAATTTATTAAATATGTAATTAAGAAAATTATGAAACAAAAGAATGCAATTTATTTAGTGGTGGCTTTTGCGACTTTCGCCATATTCTCATGCTCCAAAGAAGAAATCATCGATTTGGATAACAATGCTCCGGGACAAAAAGCCGTTATTTCGATTAAAGTAGTAGGTGCGGGCAACAATTTGGCACAATCCAGAGCTGCGGGCGCTGCTGCCACTACCGATGCTGTAATTAACGATTATGTCGCATTTACTTTCCGTGAGGGTGGTGCTTTGGATAATACCCCTTTTTATGTGCGTTTTGATCCTAATCAGCCCGGCGACGCCGAGGAGCCAAGACTTGGTATTGGAACAACTGCTGCCAAAAAAGTGTATATAATAGCCAATGTCGGTCCTCTTGCCGACAGTCCCTTTGCCAATGTAAAAACAGAAGCAGAACTTCTGGCAGTTACCGGTGATTTAATGGAAAATAGCAATGTGACAACTCAGACGGAAGATAATCTTTGGATGTCCGGAGTGAATGATGTCTCTTTTTCTACTTCTCCGGACGGTTATATATATGGTGGCACTACAGTTTCGCTAAATTTTGTTGCGGCAAAGATAGAACTGGTTGTTCAAGACGAACGTGAGAACCGTACCGGTGGCGATATTGAGATTACAGATAAAAGTGTTGCATTGCTGTTTGCCGGTAAAAGTGGGAAATTCTTTGGTACCGATACGGAAAAAGCGGTTCAGACCGAGTTCTATTCAGGTGATGTTTCTTATAGTTCTTTTTCTGCCGGTTCCGCCACAGAATCTACTGTTTTGAAAGATGCGGTACTCACTCCTTTTACACTGAATCAAGGCCGTACGGTTTTCAATCATTTTTATACATTTGCCAATAACGGTACGAGTAAACCGACCATCCTTTCCATTCAGTCGGAAATAAGAACGATAGGCAGTAATGTTCCGACTCCTGTTTATTATCCGATTCAATTTACAAAAGCAGATGCCGGATACACTATCGAGGCAGGGAAACATTACACAGTAGAGATTTATTTGGGTGGTAATGTAGCGGGAGGTGGCGGTGCCGGTTCGCTCGATCCGGAAAAGCCGATAGTCCATAGTAATATGACCTATGTGATTACATCTGCCAAATGGTTTCCCGTAACCGTAAGTAAATCTTTCCATTAATTTCATTGTATAACACTCTTTATATTTCCAGTGTACCGGTTGCGATACTCACCGGTGTGACCGGTTGCAAAAGTAACTGCTATTTTCAGGTAATAAATTTATTTTTCTGATTAATTTGCTCAAATCGTAAATAAGTCGTTACTTTGCAGAAATTTTAGAGATAACTATGCAATCGCAAGAAAAGAGAAGTACATATAACCTACGCTCGAATGAATTTCATTCGCTGGCTGTCGGTTTCTCTTTTTCCGAAAACGATATTTTTAGTTCTTTGGTAATGCGTTAATCCTTATTCGGGGTAACGCATTTTTTTTGTGCCGGAATGTGAAGAATGAACTTAAATAGACAATAAGAGAATATGGAAAAGAATTTGAAGAAAGTGCTTGTCTTGGGCTCGGGTGCGCTCAAGATCGGTCAGGCCGGAGAGTTTGATTATTCCGGTTCGCAGGCTTTGAAGGCTTTGCGCGAAGAAGGTGTGGGTTCGGTATTGGTAAACCCGAATATTGCTACAATTCAGACATCAGAAGGTATTGCCGATAAAGTTTATTTCTTGCCGGTAACTCCTTATTTCGTAGAAGAAATCATCAAAAAAGAACAGCCGGACGGCATTCTGCTGGCTTTCGGCGGACAGACTGCGCTGAACTGCGGTACGGAACTTTACCTGAACGGTACTTTGCAGAAATACGGCGTGCGTGTGTTGGGTACTTCGGTAGAGGCTATCATGTACACGGAAGACCGCGACCTCTTTGTGAAGAAGTTGGATGAAATTCCTATGAAAACTCCGAAGAGCCACGCTGTGGAAAGCATGGAAGATGCCTTGAAAGCTGCCCGCGAAATCGGATATCCGGTAATGGTACGCTCGGCTTATGCTTTGGGTGGTTTGGGCAGCGGTATCTGTCCGGACGAGGAAGCGTTTGTCAAACTGGCTGAAAGTTCTTTCACGTTCTCCAAGCAAATCCTGGTGGAAGAATCCCTGAAAGGTTGGAAAGAAATCGAATTCGAGGTAATCCGCGACGCCAACGACCACTGCTTCACCGTAGCAAGTATGGAAAACTTCGACCCTCTGGGCATCCATACCGGTGAGTCTATCGTGGTTGCTCCTACCTGCTCGCTTACCGACGACCAAGTGAAGATGTTGCAGGAACTTTCTACCAAGTGTATCCGTCACCTCGGCATTGTGGGTGAATGTAACATTCAGTATGCGTTCAACGCCGAAACCAACGACTATCGCGTAATCGAGGTGAACGCCCGCTTGTCCCGTTCTTCTGCATTGGCATCCAAAGCTACCGGTTATCCGCTCGCTTTTGTTGCCGCCAAGATTGCATTGGGTTATACGCTCGACCAAATCGGTGAAATGGGAACTCCTAATTCTGCTTACGAAGCTCCGCAATTGGACTACCTGATTTGTAAGATTCCCCGTTGGGATTTGACGAAGTTTGCAGGTGTGTCTCGCGAAATCGGTTCAAGCATGAAGTCTGTAGGTGAAATCATGTCTATCGGCCGTTCTTTCGAGGAAATTATTCAGAAAGGTTTGCGTATGATAGGTCAGGGCATGCACGGCTTTGTGGGTAATGATAGTGTGGAATTCGAAGATTTGGATCACGAATTGGCTCACCCCACCGATCTGCGTGTGTTTGCTATCGCCCAGGCTCTGGAAAAAGGCTATACAATCGACCGTATCTTTGAGCTGACGAAGATTGACCCTTGGTTCCTCGGCAAACTGAAGAACATTGTAGACTATAAGAATAAACTCTCACAATATAATAAGGTGGAGGATATTCCTGCCGATGTGCTGCGTGAAGCGAAAGTGCTCGGTTTCTCCGACTTCCAGATTGCACGTTTCGTACTGAATCCGGAAGGTAATATGGAAAAGGAAAACCTTATGGTACGCGCCCGTCGTAAGGAACTGGGTATTCTTCCGGCTGTGAAACGTATCAATACCGTCGCTTCCGAGCATCCGGAACTGACGAACTACCTTTATATGACGTATGCCGTACAAGGGTATGATGTGAACTATTATAAGAATGAAAAATCGGTAGTTGTATTGGGTTCGGGAGCTTACCGTATCGGGTCTTCCGTTGAGTTCGACTGGTGTTCGGTGAACGCTATCCAGACTGCACGCAAGTTGGGGTACAAATCCATCATGATTAACTATAACCCCGAAACAGTTTCTACCGACTATGATATGTGCGACCGTCTGTATTTTGACGAGCTTTCATTTGAACGTGTACTTGACGTGATTGATCTGGAGCAACCGGGTGGTGTCATTGTATCAGTAGGTGGACAAATACCTAATAACCTGGCGATGAAGCTTCACCGTCAGTCGGTACCTGTATTGGGAACTTCTCCGCTTTCTATCGACCGTGCGGAAAACCGTCATAAATTCTCGGCCATGCTTGACCAGCTGGGTATTGACCAACCGGCATGGAAAGAATTGACCAGCCTGGAAGACATGGAAGAATTTGTAAACAAAGTAGGTTACCCGGTATTGGTCCGTCCTTCCTATGTGCTCTCGGGCGCTGCCATGAACGTATGCTATAACGAAGATGAACTGAAGGAATTCTTGCAGATGGCTAAAGAAGTTTCTAAAGAATATCCGGTAGTCGTATCACAATTCATGCAAGATACTAAAGAAATAGAATTCGACGCTGTAGCCCAAAACGGTGAAGTAGTGGAATATGCCATCTCCGAACACATTGAATATGCAGGTGTCCATTCAGGTGATGCCACATTAGTATTCCCGGCTCAGAAGATTTATTTCGAAACAGCTCGCCGTATCAAGAAGATTGGTCGCCGTATCGCTAAAGAATTAAACATTTCCGGTCCGTTCAACATGCAGTTCCTGGCTAAGAACAATGAAGTGAAAGTGATTGAATGCAACCTGCGCGCATCACGTTCATTCCCGTTTGTTTCCAAAGTATTGAAACGCAACTTCATTGAAACCGCAACCCGCATCATGTTGGGTGCTCCATACAGCCAACCGGATAAGTCGGCATTCGATATTGACTGGATCGGTGTTAAAGCTTCCCAGTTCTCTTTCTCCCGTCTGCACAAGGCAGACCCTGTATTGGGCGTAGATATGTCTTCAACAGGTGAAGTGGGTTGTATCGGTGATGACTTCCATGAAGCTTTGCTGAACTCTATGATTGCTGTAGGTTTCAAGATTCCTACAAAATCTGTCATGTTCTCGTCAGGTGCCACCAAATCCAAAGTAGATTTGCTGGAAGCAAGCCGTATGCTGGCAGAAAAAGGATATGAGATCTATGCAACTGCCGGAACCGCAACTTTCTTGAATGCACACGGAGTAAATACCACACCGGTTTACTGGCCGGATGAAAAGCCCGATGCAGAAAACAATGTCATGAAGATGATTGCCGAACATAAATTCGACCTGATAGTCAACATTCCGAAAAACCATACCAAACGTGAGCTGACTAATGGTTACAAAATTCGTCGTGGAGCAATCGACCACAATATTCCTTTGATTACCAACGCCCGTTTGGCAAGTGCTTTCATTGAAGCATTCTGTGAAATGAGTGAAAAGGATATTCAGATAAAGAGCTGGCAAGATTACAAATAATCTTTCTTAGGGATATTCAAAAAGGAGCTGATTCGTTTTTCTTGAATCAGCTCCTTTTTTATCTCCTAACGGGAAAGATCATTAAAACGATAAGTAAAAGTAGCCATCGCATAACGTCCCAATCCCCAAGTCCAAGTTTCTCCCTGTCCGGTATCATTCATCCAACGATTGACAAAATCCCGTTGTTGCAGAATATCAACAACCTGAAATTTAAGTAACCCTCTTTTCCCTTTCAGAAAACTGTAAGTCAGCTCACTGTTCCAAAGCCACTGCGTCGTATTGGAGGCCTCATCCTTATATCCCCTGCGATTCATACTTCTCACAACGGTATAAAGATTCAAGTTGAGAGGTAACTTCAGTCGACACTCCGCGCCATAATAAAAATCATACGTCCTGTAATCCGAATTGTTTGTATAACTGTTATCGGCTTGCTGATAAGTGATTGCTCCATTTATCTTAAACTCATGCTCTTCCAATTTATAGGCAAACTCCACGTCCTGCATCAAGTAGAGCATTTGGGAGGTGTTACGATCATTCTCATTGGCTTCTCCCATTATCTGCACATACGAAACCCTCCGGTTATAATTTGCATTAGTAGCAAGACGAGCGAAAATTTTCTTGAATAATTTATTCGTATAATATATATTCCCGCCAATGCCCCAATTACCATTTATATTCTCGGGCCGACTGGTATATACCCCACTCTTCTCATCATAGGTTCTTTTCCGGCTTATATCATTTATCGTATTATTATATCTCAAACCACAATATAACATTTCCTGCTTTTCCATATTTCCTCCTCTGTAATTCACAGATATACTTTGCCCGAAAGCGGGTTTCAGCCCCGGATTCCCCATTGTTATGTTCAGAGGATTAGTATAATCGGGCACAGACAACAAATCATAAATGGAAGGCTGCCGGGTGTATCCGCTATAATACACACTCATATTATGGTTATTGCCCAAATCATAATCAAAATGCAGTTCGGGCACTATGTTCAACACGGTAATGGTCGTATCTATCTTCACTTTTCCCCTGTTGCTTTTCGTCGTAGACTTCTGAGGCGACAGCCCAAACCGGATATTCAACCTCACTTTTCTCCAATTAAGTGTGGTGCGCAGTCCGAATTCATTGGAATGAAGATCATTACGAGTATAATCACTTAAACTATCCACCCTTCCTGCCTCATAACCAGATGGAAGACTTCCCCACAAAGCATCCTCATCCAAATTGTACGTAACCGCATTATTACTCTGCCGTTGATACTCATGCCGATAATAAACCTGAAGCATTTGTTTTCCTATTGGCTCCGTATAGCTGACCTCCCCCGCCAATAATAAATTTCTGGCAGGTGACTCCCGGTATTGATTTCTATATAAAACCGAATCTGCCCCCAGGTCATTCTTCAATTGATAATAAGTAATAGACGATTGCTGATAATTACCACTCGCCTGATTACTATAATCATTTCTTAACTCTATGGAGAGTTTCCGACCGATATCATTCAATTTATGAGTGATCAAAAGATTATTGCCTATCATCAGATTGTTCGTCTTATTTTGAGAATTTCCCGTATTTTTATTTATCCTGAACTCAGGAGGAATCATTGCATCGTCCCTCCAAGGCTCTGAAACATAGTCCAAAGGATTGGTACTGAAAGTCGCCGAAATATTTTCTGATACCGAATTTAACCGGCTATGATTGATGTTATGCCTGAAATTAATTTCCGTCCGGTCACTCAAACTTCCCGTCAGATATATATTCTCCCAAAAAGAACTATCCCTCCCCGTACTAAAGCCATTATTATAGGCATATTGGCTACCGTTAGGCAGATATTCTTCTGACTGGCTTCGCGATTCATCCGCGCTTTTATTATTATTATATGAAGCACTGACATTGAGGTTGAGCTTCTTTATTTCCGTTCCCAAGCTAAAACCAATATCCTTCATTTGAGCAGGATTATCGGCCATATCACTGATAAAATTACCATATCTGGGGAGTTTTCCTAAATCACCATACAAGGACATCCGCCATTTTCCGACAAATTTATTCAAACTCATTTTCGCTCCATACATATCCCCCGAACCTTTCAAAGCTGAAACGTCCCCCATTAATCCATCTGTCAAATCCTTCTTGGTCTTCACATCCATCACCGTTTTCTTCTTACCATCTGACACCCCTGTCATTTGCTCTTTATCCGACTGCTGCTCGTATACCTTTACCTCTTTCAAAGCATCTACCGGCATATTGTTCAAAGCAACTTTGCTATCTGCGAAAAACTCCTTTCCATTTAATAAGATCTGAGTGATTTCCTTTCCATGAAAATTCATCTTGCCGGATTTCTCGTCTAATTCCAATCCGGGAAGCTGCCTCACCAAATCCTGCAGAACAGCTCCTTCCGATGTCTTAAAGGCTCCGGTATTATATACTAATGTATCTCCGGACATCTTCATTTTCTGCAGTTCGGCCTTTATCACCGTTTCATCCAATACAATACTGGAAGGTTTCATCATCAGAGCACCTCCATAAACTTCTTTCCGATAAGCAGGAATATTCACTTTTTTTTCAATGGTTTCATATCCTAAAAAAGAAGCCCTTATTAAATAATTACCGGGATTCATAGGGTACAAACGGAAAACACCCTTCTTATCGCTCACCGTACCTTCTATAAAACTCGTATCAGGCAAAGAATAAAGTTGGATATTTACATCCGGCAAAGGATCGGGATAAGGGCGTTCTCCCTGTTCTCTGACAGAACCTGTCAAATGATAAGCTTTTTCTTTTCTTGCTTTATCTGAATCAAGCTTTTCCTGTCCACTAACCGGGAGAACAAAAGACAATATAATAAACAACGAGAACAGTTTAGTCATCTTGAAATATCAACAGGGTCCTATTTCAATGCTTCCGCAATGGCATTCATCAGATATCCAAATTCTTCTTTCTCATACCCGATGGAAGTATAAACGGCTTCTCCTTCTTTATTGAAAAGATAGGCGCGAGGAATTGACTTTTCAGCAAATAAAGAGAACACCTCACGTTTAGGATCGGGATATAACGGGAAAGTGAATTTCTTCCGTTCATTATAAGCCCTCAACTGTTCATCCGTATGCTCACGACCAATTACTAATAATACGAAGTCCTTGTTATCTTTATATTCAGCCCACAAAGTTTTCTCTATTTCAGCCAGTTCCAGCTGACATGGCCCGCACCAAGTGGCAAATAAGCTCACCAAAACGACCTTACCTTTCAATTCAGCCGAAGAAACATCTCCATATACCGCAGATTTTAGATGAAAATCAGGTAATTTATCTCCTTTTTTCAATTCTTGAGCATTTACGGCAAATACCATGCAAAGCATCATGAACAATAATCCTAACTCTTTCATTTTCATAGTTCTCAATATTTAATTATGGAATAACAAAGACAAATATATCTGTTTTTCTTATATTTGCCGCCAGAAAATATTATTTTTTAGCCTATGATGACTTTTATTTCATGTGCCAAAACAATGACCGGACGGAGCAAAATACAAACTCCTGTTACCAGTACACCACAATTCCAAACTGAAGCGATACAGAATGCACTTGATATGTCCCAATTCTCTGCTGAAGAACTGGAACGACTTTTACGTGTGAACAGCAAAATAGCAGCGGAGAACTATATGCGATTTCAAGATTTCTGTTCGGACTCTCCCTCGGCTTTAGCTGCCTTACTGGCTTATACCGGTATCGTATATAAACGTATCCACCCACAGGATTTTACCCCTGAAGATTTTCAATATGCACAGGATCACTTGCGAATCACTTCTTTTCTTTACGGATTACTCCGCCCGTTAGACCAGATCAAGAATTACAGAATGGAAGGAGATATCAAACTACCTGAACGTGGAGGAATATCCATGTTTGACTATTGGAAGCCAATTCTGACCGACACCTTTATCAAAGAAATTAAAGCAAAAGGAGGAATACTAATCAATCTGGCAAGTGGGGAGATGAAAGATTTATTCGATTGGAAACGCGTGGAGCAAGAAGTACAAGTGATCACACCAGAATTTCAGGTATGGAAAAAAGGAAAATTAACCACCGTTGTGGTTTATGCAAAAATGTGCCGTGGAGAATTGACACGCTTCATCATTAAAAACCGGATAGAGAATCCTGGGGATTTAAAAGGATTCAAATGGGAAGGATTCAGTTTTGATGCCGGACACAGCACAGATACCCACTATCTTTTTAGCCTTCTTTCATAAAAAAATATTAAATAGTCAACCTACTCAAACTTTTTATCAGCACTCATGTTATTTAGTTGAATTTGGGAAGATAAACCTGGACAATAATTAACTAATAGAAATGAGTATGAAAAAATTAATGTTTTTGCTGGCTGCGGCCAGTTTAAGTTCTGTAGCGTTTGCACAGCAGAAAAGCAATTCACAAAACGTCCTTGTAGGCGAGAGTGTAGATGTAATGGAGGTACCTGTGGATAAGTACAAGGTAGAGACCAATCACTTCTTCGATAATTGGTTCTTCTCTGTTGGTGGAGGTGCACAAGTACTGTTCGGCGATCAGTCCGATCTTGGTAAATTCAAGAAACGTATTGCTCCCGCTCTTCAAATATCAATCGGTAAATGGTTTACTCCCGGCTTAGGATTACGTTTGCAATATAGCGGTTTGCAGTCGAAGAGTTTTTCCAGTGAACCTTCCGCATATTCCAAACCTCACATGTTAAGCGAAGGATACTATCAGGATAAGTTCAACTACATGAATTTGCATGGTGACATCTTATTTAATGTCAGTAACATGATAGCCGGATATAATGAAGACCGCATATACGACTTCGTGCCATTCGTAGGTTTCGGTTTTGCCCACTCATATGATGCTCCACGTCGTAATTCACTGGCATTCAATTTCGGTATCATCAATACATTCCATCTGGCCAGTGCCTGGGACTTAAATCTGGAACTTTACGGAATGGGTACAGAAAACAAATTTGATGGAAAAACCACCAGTAAAGGCCCTGACTTTATGGCAGGTGCTACAGTGGGTATCACTTATAAATTTCCACAAAGAGGATTCAAACCAGCTCCGGATGTAGATGCTATCATGGCACTTACCTCTTCACAAATGGATGCTATCAATACCGCTTTGGCCCAACAGATAGAACAAAACCGTCAATTAAAAGCCCAACTTGCCAACCAACCCACTGAAGTGGTTACAGAACAAGTTACAGTGAACCAAATTGCTCCGGCTCCTCAATCTGTATTTTTCCAGATCGGTTCAGCGGTTCTTCCTACCAACTCTACTGTAAATTTGCAACAAATCGCAGATCTGGTAAAAGACAACCCGGGACTAAAATTGAAAGTAACCGGTTATGCTGATAGTGATACAGGTAGCGCTGCATGGAACAAGCAGTTAAGTGAAGACCGTGCCAACAACGTGGCTAATGAACTGGTTAAATTGGGTGTCAACAAAAACAATCTGATTATCAGCGGAATGGGTGGTGTAAACACCTTAACTCCTCCGGCATTCAACCGTCGTGTAATTATCGAAGCCCAATAATACACTACCTTCTGTCAGCAGAAGGTAATCATGCCCGCAATTCCTTATAAAAACAGAATTGCGGGCATTTATTTTTTAGATGGAATAGCCCCACTGATCCAGTGCAAACTTCCAATTCTCTTCCACTAACCGGACCGTACGGTCATTATACTTATACTTATTCTTCTTATATCCCTTCTTTCCGCCTATATATTGGCTAATAGCCGGAGCAGCTGCTTCGAATCCGGGAATAGAAAGAGATTTATAGATGTACTCAGTCATAGCCATTGCATCCGCTTCAAAATCCTCAAATTTCACTTCCATCAAATTTCCTTCAGGAATGAATCTTTTATCCGCCTCATATTTATGATACAGCTTGGCATAAATGGAAAGCACATTCTGTTCCAACGTCTCTGGAGAAATATCCTCCAGTTTCAACGGTTGGATTGTATTGGTGAAGAAATT
>ERZ779915.114-NODE-114-length-14754-cov-1.71563_pt1 | contig 14754 bp, 15 predicted proteins | sample MGYA00511066_ERZ779915 | MGnify/ENA primary metagenome ERZ779915 (study PRJEB29588, sample SAMEA2154992) | human gut metagenome | biome: human gut; feature: human-associated habitat; material: faeces | place: Denmark | collected 2008/2010 ... | reverse complement strand
GAACTACCAGGCCATAGATTTTTATATATAGAAATGGTGGGCGCAATAGGGCTCGAACCTATGACCTCCTGCTTGTAAGGCAGATGCTCTCCCAGCTGAGCTATGCGCCCATTTCTGCTGACTTGTTTAGTATACTAAATTTAATTATAATTGTCAATACATATTTTAAAATTTTTTTAATATTTTTTGTAATTTTTTAAAAATTTTGAGGAAGATCCTTGAACTAGGTGAAAAATCATAAATGGTGATTTTTCGCCCAGTTCACAAATCTGCCTTTATTTTAGTATTTCTATTGCTTTTTGTAGTTGGTTGTCATCTTTTTCTTGTATTGTTGTTTGCTGTTTTACGTCTTCTGATAAGTCAACTTCCACATCTGGTGTTATTCCTATTTTGTGAATTGCATTGTGATTTGGTGTATAGTATTCACTTACTGTTATTTTTAATCCACTTCCATCTGACAATTGGTGCAATTCTTGAATTATTCCTTTTCCATATGTTTTAGTTCCTACTAATGTAGCCTTTCCATTATCTTTTAATGCTCCTGCTAAAATCTCTGAAGCACTTGCTGAGTATTCATTTACAAGCACTACTGTCGGTATATTTATTATTGGTTTTTCAGTAGCTTTTGTAACCTCTTCTTTATCGCTTTTGTCTTTTGTTATTAGTAATGTAGAATCTTTATCAACTAGCATATTTGCTATTTTAAGTGCTTCGTCTACAATTCCACCACCATTATTTCTGATGTCTATTATTAATTTCTTTATTCCTTGTTTCTCAAGTTGTTTGTATTTTGTTTCAAATTCACTTGCACATTCTCCTTCAAAATCTGATATTGCAATATATCCTATATCATTGTTTAATACTTTTGTTGTTACATGGCTTACTACAACTTTTGTTCTAGTAAGTTCGAATGTTTTAGTTTCTCCATTTCTATATATTTCTAATTTTACTTTCGTTCCTTCTTCTCCTCTAATTTTATTAGAAGCCTCTTCTAGCTTATCTCCTGTATATTCTACATCATCCACTTTAGTAATAAGGTCACCCGGTAATATTCCTGCTTTTTCTGCTGGTGAATTTTCTATTGGTTTAATTATTAAAATTGCATTTTTTTCTAAGTCTTTAGTCATGTATACGCCAATACCAACAAAGTTTCCATTTGTTTCTTCCATTATTGTTTTCATTTCTTTTTTAGTATAATATGTTGTATATGGATCTCCTAAAGCATCTACATAGCCTTTTACAGCTCCTTCAATTAATTCTTCGTCATTTATTTCTCCAATATACTTTTTTTCTAACTCACTTCTAAATTGTGATAAGGTATATTCCAATCCTTCTAATGAAGTAGTATTCACTTTACTATATGATATACCATTATTGCTTAGATATTGATATGTAGTAAATGCTGTTACTAGAGATGTAACAATTATTACTATCAATACTAACATAATCATTTTATAAATTCTCTGTGTATTTCTATTTTCCATTTTATTAAATTCCTCTCTAAATCTATCTGTATATTATATTTATAAATTTTATAAATATTATTATTTACGGTGCTTTTACATAATTTAATGGATCAACTGTTGCTCCATTTATTCTAACTTCAAAGTGTAAGTGTGGTCCAGTTGAATTACCTGTTGAACCTATTTCCATTATTACATCTCCTTGCTGTACTTGTGCTCCAATTTGAGTTAAAACTTTTTGTCCATGTCCATACAATGTAGATATTCCGTCTCCATGTTGTATTATAACACAATTTCCATAAGAGCCTAATTCTCCTGCATATGTAACTACTCCTCCTAAAGCTGCAACTGCCGGAGTTCCATAATAAGCATTTCCTATATCTATTCCCAAGTGAAAATTAGTAACACCTTGAATTGGATGTTGTCTTGTACCATAATATGATGTTATTACAGTTCCTGCTTTTGCTACAGGCCAAATCATAAGTCCACCAGTATATTGAATAGAATAATCTCCATTTGCTATGCTTATTTCTCTAATTCTTGTTTCTATTTGTATTGTCTCTGTTTTATATTTTGTTATTTTTTCATTTAATTTTTTTTCATTTTTTGATAACTTTGTCATATAAGCTTCTTGCAAAGTTTTTATATTTTTACATATTACTTCTGACTGTTCTGCTTTTAATTTTAAAGTTCTATATTCTTCGGTTTCTTTATCTAATTTTTGTTTAGATAATTCTATCTCTTTTTTTTCTTGCTCTACTGTTTCAATTAGCTTATTATCATATTCCATAATTTCTAGTATTTTATAATATCTTGATATGAAATCTGATAGTGTTTTTGAAGATAACAAAACATCTATATATAGTATAGGTCCAGCCTCATATAGAGCCACTAATCTATTTCTTAATTGTTTTTCTTTTTGTTCATAATCTTTTGTCACTTCATCTAGCTTCTGTGTTGTTTCCTTTACCGATGTCTCTAGATTTTCTAATTTACTAGCTAGATCTTTATTCTCACTTTCATATTTTCTTATCTTATCATCTAATTCTTGAATTTTTATTAATGTGCCTGATATTTCTGTTTGTACATACTCTAATTCAATATTTGTTGCATCTAATTGCTCTTTTATTTCATTTCTCTTGTTGTCTAATTCTTCAATATTATCTGTATTCATATCTATTTCATTTTCTTGATTTTGTATGTTAGTTTCATTCGTCGCTAATGAATACATTGATATATTGACTATAAAAACAAAAATAAGGAGAATACTTATAAACTTGTTAACTTTCATTTACGCATTCTCCTTTCTCTAATTATCTATTTATTTTTTACCAGTGGCAATAGTCAAGAGGGTTAACTTCACTACCATAATATTGACTCTTACGAACTTCAAAATGCAAGTGTGGTCCTGTTCCTATACCAGAACTTCCACTCTTAGCTATCGTCTTTCCTGTTGAAACAGCTTGTCCCCTTGATACTAATATCTTACTTAAATGTTGATACAAAGTATATAAATTATCTGCATGTTTGATTATTACAAAGTATCCTCTTGCACTATTATATCCTGTTGAAATTACAATTCCATTGCCTGCTGACAATACTGGGGTTCCTGTAGGTACACCAATGTCTATTGCTCTATGATCTGATGTTGCTCCTGCAATTGGTACTTGTCTATTGCCATAATATGATGTAATAGTTTTATAACCTGGTGATGATTTTGATAGTGGCCAACTTAATGTTCCCACAAATTTTCCTGTATATGAATTGTTATAATCGTTAGCCGCTTTAGCTAATTCTTCCTCTAATTTTTGAATTTCTTTATTATAGTTATTAATTTGAGTTTGCAATTTCTTTTGTTCAGCGGTTAAATTTGCTACTTTAGCTTCTTTTTTGTCCTTTGCAACTTTAACTTTTGCTTGTTTATCTTGTACTGACTTTTTGCTTTCTGCTAATTCTTTCTTTTCTTTTTCTAATGCTTTTTTGGCTCTTTCCACTTCATTTTTTTGAGCCTCAACTTTATCCATTTGCTCATTATCTGCATCTGTTAATTGTTGAACCTTTGAGCTCATAGATATATAATCCCATATATTATCTGATGCCAATAGAACATCTAAAAAAGTTATTCTTCCTTGTTCATATATTGCAACTAATCTATCTGCTAGTAATTGTTTTTTTTCTTCATATTCTTCTTGTAGCTTTTCAATTTCTTTATTTTTTTCTTTTATGTTTTTCTCCATCTTAGTTATTTTAGAATTTAATTCTGTGATTTCAGCCTGGTAACCAGCAATTTCATCTTCCAAATCATCAATTTCATTCAAAATTGTTTCTTTTTCAGCTGTAACTGCTTTTTTATTTTTTGTTGCTGTACTCAAATTGTTTTTTGCATTATTTAAGTCTGATCGTGTAGTTGCAAATACACTAACACAAGCCATTAATATTAATAAGATAGATATAATCTTTTTTCTCATATTTTTCTCCCTTATACCTCTAAATATTTCTTCATTGAAATTGCACTTCCTAGAGCTCCTATTCCAATGCCTAATACTAAGTATACTATTAATAAAGTTTGGAACAATTCTGGGAAAGTTAGTAATGGTATATTTAGTCTGTTATTTATTAATGATTGCTCTATTTGCGTAATTACTGCATTGTATGAAAATGCTAAAATTAGAACTGATATTAGTCCTATTAACATACCTTCTACCATAAATGGCCATCTAATAAAACCATTAGTAGCTCCAACATATTTCATAATAGAAATTTCTTTTCTTCTTGCATGTACTGTAAGTTTAATTGTATTTGTTATGATAAATATTGAAATAAATACTAATATAACTAAAATAATTGTTGTAATTATATTTATTCCATCTGCTATTTTTATTAAAGCATTTATTGTATCTGATTTGATTTCTACACTTGATATTATGCTTGAGCTTTCTATTTCCGTTCTTACCTCGTCTGCCTTAGTTAAATCAGTTAATGTTACAATAAATGATGCTTTAAATGGGTTGTTTTCTCCATCATAGGTATCCCATAAAGACTTTCTATCTTTAAACATTCCCTTCATTTCTTCTAATGCATCTTCTTTTGATTTTTCAGTTATTGTATTTACATACTGATTACTTCTTATTTTATTTTTTAGTTCTTCTTTTTGTTCTGCAGTTGCTTCATCTAAAATAAATACTTCCATTCCTTGTTGCTCTTCAATAGTTTTTGTAATATGATTTACATTTTGACTAACTGCAAAGAATATTCCAAAAACGAACATTGTAGCACACATAATAACTAAAGATGCTATTGTGGATTTTTTATTTTTAAATACGTTTCTAAAACCTTCTCCTATTAAATAACCAAAAATACTATATCTCACTGCTATATCCACCCCTTCTATCATCTCTTACGATATTGCCTTCTTCAATTTGTATAACTCTTTTTTTCATTTTGTCTACAATATCTCTTGCATGTGTTGCTACTACTACAGTTGTTCCTCTCTTATTTATATCTTCTAGTAAAGACATAATTTCCCATGCTGTTTCAGGGTCTAGGTTTCCTGTAGGTTCATCTGCAATTAACATAGATGGGTTGTTTACTAGAGCACGTGCTAAAGCTACTCTTTGTTGCTCTCCACCTGATAATTCATTTGGGTACATTTTAGCTTTATTGCTTAGACCTACCAATGATAATATCATAGGAACTTGTCTTCTAATATGTCTTGGCGTTGCTCTTACAATATACATAGCATATGCAACATTATCATATACTGTTCTGTCTGGTAAAAGTCTAAAGTCTTGGAACACTACTCCCATACTTCTTCTTAAAAATGGTATTCTTTTTGGTTTTAGAAAAGTGGTATCTTTTCCATTTATAATAATATTTCCTTTTGTTGGTTCTTCTTCTTTTAATATTAATTTAATTAGTGTTGATTTTCCTGAGCCAGAACTTCCTACTAAAAATGCAAAATCTCCCTTTTCTATTACAAAGTTTGCATTATGAACAGCCTCTGTTCCAGTGTCATAAGTCTTGCTGACATTTCTAAATTCTATCATTTGAATAACTCCTAACTAAGATTAGACATCTTTTTTCTTATTCCCCTTTATCATAACAATAAAATACAATAATTGCAATAGTTTTTTTTGGAAAAAAGCAGAATAAATTCGCCTTAAATAAGCAATTATTCTGCTTTTCTCTTTATTTCTTGTTTTTACAAAAATTCACAAAAAATTCACAATTATTTTATTCAAAAAATACCGATATTAAAGGATATACAAATGATACTTTTCCCCTTTTGTTTTATTATCCCTTTATTTCTTCAATAATTGCTTGACTATCTAATTTAAAATATTTTAATAGTTGTTCTGCTTTTCCTGATTTTCCAAACTTATCTTGCATTCCCATTCTTACTACTTTTGTTGGATGCTCTTCTGATAATACCTCACAAACCGCTGTGCCTAGTCCTCCAATTACACTATGATCTTCAATAGTAATTAGCTTTTTAGTTTCTTTAGCACATTTTATTATCATTTCTCTATCAATTGGTTTTATTGTATGTACATCAACCACACGAATATTTATATTCTCCTTTTCAAGTTCCTCTTTGGCTTTTAATGCTTCTGCTACTTCAACACCTGTTGCAAATACAGTAGCATCTGTTCCATCTCCTATTTGTACCATTTTTCCTATTTCAAACTTTTGATTTTCATCATATATAACTGGTGTTGCAACTCTTGCCAAGCGAATATATACTGGTCCATCAATTTTTGCCATTTCTTTTATAGCCCATTTAGTTTGTACATCATCTGAAGTACATAGCACAGTCATATTTGGAATACTTCTCATTAAGCTTAAATCTTCTAACATTTGATGTGTTGCTCCATCTTCTCCAACTGTAACTCCAGCATGTGTTCCACAAATTTTTACATTAAGTTTTGGATAAGCAACACTATTTCTAATTTGATCATATGCTCTTCCTGCTGCAAACATTGCAAATGTACTAGCAAACGGAATTTTACCAGTAGTTGCTAGTCCTGCTGATATTCCTATCATATTTTGTTCTGCAATTCCTACATTTATAAATCTATCTGGAAATTCTTTTTCAAAAAGACTAGTTTTTGTTGCTCCAGCCAAATCTGCTGTTAAAACAACTACATTTTCATTTCCCTTACCTAACTCCACAAGAGCCTTTCCAAAACTCTCACGAGTAGCAATCTTATTATCTAAATCCATATTCATATTTCTCCTTTTATATAAAATACACCTCAACGAAGCAAGATGCTGATTATATTTCAAATTAACCTATAATATGTTGAAGCTTAAGCTCATTTATAGCCTCTTCATATTGCTCTTGATTCGGAGCTTTGCCATGCCACTCTGCCTTTCCTTCCATAAAAGAAACTCCTTTGCCTTTAATCGTACGAGCAATAATTACACTAGGCATATCTTTTTGATGTTTAGCACTATTAAAAGCATGTATCAAAGCTTCTATATCATGTCCATTTACTTCAATAACATTAAATCCAAAGCTTTCAAACTTTTCTTTTATATCAATTAATCCTGCTACTTCTTCTACATTTCCATCAATTTGTAATGTATTATAATCTACAATTGCACACAAATTATCTAATTTATTTTTACTTGCAGACATTGCTGCTTCCCATACTTGTCCTTCTTCGAGTTCTCCATCTCCAAGTAGACAATATACTCTGTATCCCTCATGTTCCATCTTTGAACCAATTGCCATTCCCACCGCTGCTGATAATCCTTGTCCTAGTGAACCTGTTGACATATCAACACCAGGAACCTTTTTCATATCAGGATGTCCTTGTAAATTGCTCTCTACCTTTCTAAAGCCTTTTAAAAGCTCTTTGTCAAAATATCCTTTTCTTGCAAGTGTTGCATATAATGCTGGTGCACAGTGTCCTTTTGATAATACAAACCTGTCTCTTCCTTTTGCATTTGGATTTTCTGAATCTATATTCATTTGGTTAAAGTATAAAACAGCTAAAATATCTGCACAAGAAAGTGAGCCTCCTGGATGCCCTGAATTTGCGTTATATACTTGTTCTATAATTTCTATTCTAATGTCATTTGCAATATTAGCTAATCCTTCTACTTTTGTAATTTTCATTATATTTTCTCCTTTCACGGTTATTATATGAGTATTATATATTTAATAAATATTTAATTCAACAAATTCACAAAAAATATACAATAATTTCAAAATGTTTTTGGGGACAGAATCAAAAAGGTGATTTTTGACACCGTCCCCAAAGGCACCTAAAGTTATTTATTTTGTTCCGAAAATTCTATCTCCTGCATCTCCTAAACCTGGTACTATATATTTGTTTTCATTTAAATGGTCATCTATATGTGCACAATATATTTGAACATCTGGATGCTCTTTTTGTACTCTTGCAAGTCCTTCTGGTGCTGCAATTATACATAAGAATTTCATCTTTGTAACTCCTTTGCTTTTTAGTAGTTCTATTGCATCTACTGCTGAACCAGCATTGGATCTAATATAATTACTTCTTTTTCTTCAATATGTTTTGGTACTTTAAAGAAATAATTTACTGGTTCGAATGTTTCTTCATCTCTATACATTCCTATATGTCCAATTTTGGCATTTGGTATTACTCTAGTTATTCCTTCTAACATTCCCATTCCTGCTCTTAAAATTGGAACAAAGGCATATTTATCTTCATTTAATTTTCCTGTTTTAAATTTGGTAATTGGTGTTTCAATTTCTACTTCTTCTAAGTCTGCCTCTTCCATTGCTTCATAGCATAAAAACATTGCTATTTCACTAACTAGCTCTCTAAATTCTTTTGTTCCTGTTTTTTTATCTCTTAATATTGCTAATTTATGTTCAATTAGCGGATGTTTCAATTCTTTTACTTCCATATTTAACTTCCTTTCTTATACTTCTACTGTTTCTTTTTCTTCTTTTGTTTCTGCTGGATTTAATTTTTTCTTTTCTGGTTTATTGTTTGGTATACAAAGATTTAACAATATTCCAATTACTGCTGCTAAGCTCATTCCTGAAATAGTAAGTGAAAAATCTCCATTTACTATTGATATTGCTGCTCCTCCTAAGCCTAACACCAACATTGTTGAAGCAACTACTACATTTTTAGGATCTTCAAAATCTATTTGTTTTTGAATAAGTACCTTTAAACCATTTACTGCAATAAATCCGTATAAAAGTAGTGAAACTCCTCCTAATACTGGTTGTGGGATACTTGAAACTATTGCTGTAAATTTACCTAAGAAGCCAAGTCCTATCGCTAAAATGGCTGCTAAACCTATTACCCAAACTGATGCAATTTTTGTCATTCCAACTACTGATGTATTTTCTCCATAAGTTGTATTAGCAGGTCCTCCTAATGCTCCTGCTACAAATGTAGCAATACCATCTCCTAATAAAGTTCTGTCTAATCCAGGATTTTTTAATAAATCTTTATTTATAATTGTACTTAATGCTGTGTGGTCTCCAATATGTTCTGCCATTGTTACAAGTGCAATTGGCGCTATTGTTAGCACTGGTCCAAAGTTTAGTGCATAATCTTTAAATGGCAATACAAAATTTGGCATACTGAAAAATCCTGCTTGTGCTACTTGAGTAAAGTCTACTAATCCTAAGCAAATTGATAATACGTAACCTGATACAATTCCAACTAAGAATGGAATTATTTTCAAAAATCCTTTTGCTTTAGTCATTACAATTGCCGTTACTAAGAATGAAACTGCTGCAACCAATACGCCCTTCCATTCAAATGGTGTTCCTGAGCTTAAACCTATTTGTGATATAGCACTTGGTGCTAACCCTAAGCCTATAATCATAATCATTGGGCCAATAACTACTGGTGGTAATAGTTTGTCAAGCCATCCCTTTCCTGTAAAGTGAATGATTGTTGCTACTATTACATAAATTAAACCTACTGCCATAATTCCTGTCATTGCTCCTGATGTTCCACCTTTCAAAAAGGCTGCTGCAATTGGTGTTATAAATGCAAATGAGCTTCCTAAATAAACTGGTGATTTTCCTTTTGTGCATAGTATATAAATCAATGTTCCTATTCCTGAAGTTACTAGTGCTACTGGAATTGTAAGTACTGTCTCTCCTGCTGCTGAATTTACTAATATTGGCACTAAAATTGTTGCACCAAACATAGCAAAAACATGTTGGATTGCTAAAATAATCCATTTGCCAATTGTTGGCTTTTCATTTACGTCTAAAATCATTTTGCTTTCGTTCATAAACATTTCCTCCTTTTATTTTTTGGTACAAAGCACAAATAAAAAACACTAATAGTATTATTAGTGTTTTTCTAAAATATTTATAGTAGGAAAATTAGAAATCATAAATAAAGCAATTACTTGCTTTGCTTTTGTTAGTTTCAATTTATTTCCTAAAAACTTTGTCATTTTTTGTACCTCTTTCGAGAAATATTACTATACTTTTTATAGAATTGCAATAGTTTTTTAGATTTGTAATATTATTGTAATATTTATATATTAAAGTATATGATTAAGGCACCTGTTATTGACACTAAAAAGCCTAATATTTTTAGCCCTGTTGAACCCTCATTTTGGTCTCCAAAGCCAAACATCTTTTTAGTTATAACTCTTGCATCAAAAATGCATATCACTCCAATTGTTGCTATTATTAGTCCTATTATTATTAAAATTACTTTTCCCATAATTAACCTCTAAAAGAATTCTACTGTATACTTGCACTCAAACAAAGTATTTGGTTTAAGCGAAATAATATCTTGTTTTTGTGTAAACACTCCTGTACTTTTTACACTATCTGCTGTTGAATACCATGGTTCAATACATATAAATGGTGCATTTGGTTTTGACCAAATTGCTAAATATGGAAAGCCTGTAAAATCCATAGTTAATAAAGTTTTGCCAGTTTCTTTGTTTTTTAAGCTTATTTTGTTTGATGTTATACCTTTCATAATTAAAGCATCATTATCAAATGTATGTGAATCTATAAGTATTTTCCTTTTATCTACTATTCTATCTTTAGCATAGTCTATTCCAACTAGTCCATCTACCAAGTATAAAAAGTGAATTTTCTCTTCGTCTTCTTCAAATTCTAAATAGTAATTTCCTTTTTTTAGCTCTTGAGCATCTATTTTAAATGCAGGATGTCCACCTATTCCAAAAGGTAAATTTATTAACCCTGTATTTACTACTCTATATATTGTAGTTAATTTATTTTCCTCAGTACGATATGTATTATATAATTCAAATTCATATGGATACCTTGTTAAGGTATATTTATTACTTTTTAAAACATAAGAATGAAAGTGGTCTAATTTAGTAATTGGTTCAAAGTCTAAATCTCTTGCAAAACCATGTTGCATAAGTTCATAAGTTCTTCCACCAATTAGTGTTTGATTTTTCTTTAGTTTTCCCACTATTGGGAATAGTACAGGTGAATGTCTTTTCCAATATATTTTGCCGTTTTCGTCCATACATTGTTCGCCTTGATGTATTTTTTCTTCGCCGTTTACTTTAAAACTTATAAGTTCTCCACCTTTTTTTGATGTTAGCATTTGAGTGTACATAGGCCTCTCCTTTCTTATTTTTACCATATATATAATATTGCTTTTTTATGTAAATGTCAAGGTTTATAGCGAAACACTTTGCTTTAATTTATTGTCTACCAGTTTTCTAAGCCTTTTATTTTTCTCTTGTGTTAATCCTTTATCTTCACTTTCAATTTTTAATGCTACACTTTGTACTGATTTTAGCATTGGCATATCTACAAACAGGTTTGCTATTTTGAATTCTGGAATTCCATGTTGTCTTGTTCCAAAGAATTCTCCTGTTCCTCTTAACTCTAAGTCTTTTTCTGCAATTACAAATCCGTCATTTGTTTCTTGCATTGTCTTCATTCTTTCTTTCCCTATTATATTTAAGCACACAATATGACTGATACTGTCCTCTGCCAACCCTTCCTCTTAATTGATGTAACTGTGCTAATCCAAATCTATCTGCGTTTTCTACTACCATTATATTTGCATTTGGCACATTTACTCCAACTTCTATAACTGTAGTAGATACTAGTATGTCTATCTCTCCATCTTTAAATTTTTGCATTATTTCGTCTTTTTCTTTTTGTTTCATTTTTCCATATACACATTCAACTCTATACTCTGGAAAGATTTGCTCTTTATATATTTTGGTCCATTCTTTTACAGCCTTTAAGTCTTTTGTAGTTTCATCTTCTTCCTCTTTTTCTTCCACTAGTGGACATACTACATATATCTGTCTGCCTTCGTCAATATTCTTTTTTATAAAGTTGTTTATTCTTTCCTCCATGCTTTTGGTTACAGCATATGTTTCTATTTTCTTTCTATTTGGTGGGAGTTCATCAATTATAGATATATCCAAATCTCCATATAGTATTAAGGCTAATGTTCTTGGAATTGGAGTTGCTGTCATTACTAAAGTATCTGGATTGTTTCCTTTTGCTGCAATTGCTGTTCTTTGTTTTACTCCAAATCTATGTTGCTCATCTGTTACAACTAAACCTAAATTTTTAAATGTTACATTTTCTGTTATTAAGGCATGTGTACCAATTAGTACATCTATTTCTCCATTTTGTAATCTTTCTAATATATCTTTTTTGTTTTTAGCTGTTGTTGCTCCTAATAGAAGCTCACATTTTATACCTAAAGGAGCTAGTATTTTGCTAAACTCTTCCATATGTTGTGTTGCAAGTATTGCTGTTGGAGCCATTATTGCTACTTGATAACCTGATTTTACTGCTTTATATGCAGATATAATACTTACTACTGTTTTACCTGAACCAACATCTCCTTGAAGTAGTCTGTTCATTGGCTTTTCTGATTCCATGTCTGCGTCAATTTCTTCTAATACTCTTAATTGTGCTTTTGTTAGTTTAAATGGTAATGAGTTTATTACATCTGACATTTTTGCATTTTTATCAAATGTAATTCCTTTATTTTTTTCACTGTTTCCTTTTAGTTCTAATAATGCAAGTTGCATTGTTAATAGTTCTTCAAATACTAATCGCTTTCTAGCTTGTATTTTATGTTCCATATCTATTGGAAAATGTATTTGATTTAAGCTGTTTTGCAAATCTAATAAATTGTATTCATTTAAAAGATAGTCTGGTAAAGTTTCGCTTAGTTTTCCATTTACCATATTTAAAGCATTTTCTACTGCTTGTCTAATTGCTGTTTGAGATAGTTTATATGTAGTCGGATAAATTGGCATTATTTTGCCTGTGTTTTTTGATGTATCTACTTTGTCAAATACAGGGTTTCTCATTTCAAAGTGATTAAATTCATTTATTGCTTTTCCAAAGAATTTGTAGGTTTCTCCTCTTTTTATATGTTGCTTAATATATGTTTGGTTAAACCATGTTATTGTGCATCTTCCTGTATTATCTTCAACCGTAGCTTTTATAATTGTCATGTTTTTGCGTATTCTATTTATAGTAACTTCTGACACTACTGTTGCTTGTATTGTAACTTCTTCTCCATTTATCAAGTCTGCTATATTCTTAGTTTTGCTTCTATCTTCATAATCTCTTGGAAAATATGTAAGCAAATCTTCAATTGTATATATATTTAAGCTATTTAGTAATGGTACTTTTGCTGGTCCAACACTTTTTACATATTGCACATTTTGCTTTAAATCAATCATTTTACTACCTCTTATCAAAATTTTTATTTAAATTACTCTAAAATAATTTGTCCTAATTAAAAATCGTCAAAAAGCATTGACTAAATACTAAAAAGTATGTATAATAATGATATAGGAAACAAACATACAGAATGTATGTTGCCAATTAGTTTGATAAACACTACATTGCCGTATCCAAAGCAAAATGTAGTGTTTTTATTTATTCCTTATTTGTACAAATTATGTATATAACTGTTAATAAGGTTATGTTTATAGTTATTGAAATTATAAATCCTATGATTAGGAATTGTAAAAGATTTACCATAAACACCACCTCACTTTCCCATAGTAAAAACTATGTAGTAAAGTGGCAACACACATCTGCTTGTTAAGTTTGTTTCCTATATTTAATACTATACAATATTTCTTTATAAAAAACAAGCGAACACTCAAAAAAATTGTATTTTTTTCCAGTGACTTGTCATTTAATTTAAAATATTGTATAATATATATTGTACCTGGGGATGTATTTGGTTTCGACAATATTCCAGAAGTATTGATAGCGAGTAGTGGATCTCTCACTTGGCCACTTTAATAATGTGAGAAATTAAAAACAAACGCTGATAATAGAGAATTAGCATACGCTGCCTAGTTAATGGCGCGTCATCTTACTCTAGGTGCCCACGCTTAGAGATTAAGGTGTCAAATTAGTGGGAAACAAAACTATTTTTAGTTATGAAAATAGTGGGTATCTTTAAATAACTACCTTTTTAATAAATTTGTTTGTTGTGTTATTATTTAGGGAATTTTTACAATAAACTGCACTCGGAGAAGTTGGTATGGAAAGAATATTGGACAGGAGTTCGACTCTCCTCATCTCCACCATTTTTTTATTAAAAACTCTTGCACATTGTTTTATTTTGTGCTAAGATATGTAGGTATTAAACATTTAGGGGTATAGTGTTAATGGTAGCACATCGGTCTCCAAAACCGCCTGTGAGGGTTCGAGTCCTTCTACCCCTGCCATATAAAAGGAGTTGATTTCTTATCAACTTCTTCTTTTTTTCTTGATATTTTGTATTGGTTAATATATAATAATTACACTAAAGATTGGAGATTGAAATGGACAAATTAAAGAAGTTATTAAATAGAGAAGTTATTTTTTATATTATTTTTGGAGTGTTAACTACACTGGTTAATATTATTGCATCATACATTTTAAAGGCATTTTTACATGTAGAAGCTAATATTGCAAGTACTATTGGAATTATACTTTCAATTTTGTTTGCATATTTTACTAATCGTAAATGGGTTTTTAATTCTCAGGCAAATACTATTAAAGAAAAATGGACTGAGTTTTTCAAGTTTATTTTAGGAAGAGCTTTTACTATGGTAGTGGAAATTATAGGGGTATTTCTATTAAATGATGTCCTTCACGCATTTTACAACTTTGGTGATAATATAGGATTTTTAATTGATAAGTGTATTATTACTGTAATTGTTATCATTTTAAACTTTTTTATTAGTAAATTTTTTGCTTTTAAGAAAAAATAAGAAAAGTGGCTTCGCCACATGTACACGATTGCTTTGCAATCGGCACAGTCCAATGTAACTTCACCTTGTT
>ERZ779915.111-NODE-111-length-14955-cov-1.90765_pt1 | contig 14955 bp, 15 predicted proteins | sample MGYA00511066_ERZ779915 | MGnify/ENA primary metagenome ERZ779915 (study PRJEB29588, sample SAMEA2154992) | human gut metagenome | biome: human gut; feature: human-associated habitat; material: faeces | place: Denmark | collected 2008/2010 ... | reverse complement strand
CATTATAATATATGCGCATGCGCGCGAAAAGAAACAACGGAAGGCTGAAAGAAAATACGGAGATACGGAAGGGCATTGTATGACACCCGGGTCTTGACATGTTCGACACCCGGGTCTTGGCATGTCTGACATCCGGGTCTCGGTATGCACGACACCCGGGTGTCGGACACAAGAAAAAGGCTAACAGGACAGAACAGAAAAGTAGAAACTGACAATGTGCAGTAAGCATAGGAAAAGTGAATAACTAACAAAAGACTTAATTTTCAAATCAGAATTTAGTCTTCTTTCTTGCAAGTGCAAGATTTTCTTGATAACTTGCACCATATTTCTTTTAATTTTACGTAATACGTTATTACTTGAAACTCAAATTCTAAAAATAATTTATTGGATAGAGAAAAATACCCCTTTTCTTTTCGAGTAAAAAAATGAAACAGTACCTAATTTTACATCTATTTTAGATAATATGAAATACAAAAAGATCATAGAATTGTTGCCAGCTTACACATTATTTATTTTCCTACTAAGTTCAAACAGTGCATGTAGTAATGGGCAAGCAAATAATAAGCAGACGGAAGACGCTGTAACAGACACTATTACAACTTTCGTATACCCCGAAGTACCCACAATGTTGAACACTCCCGAGTTACGCGCCGACTATCTGGCACGTCACTATTGGGAGCATGTAAACCTTGCCGATACCAACTACATACATCACCCCGAAGTGACGGAGCAGGCTTGGGTGAATTTTATTGATATATTACAACTGGTACCTGCTCAAACGAGGGATATTGCTTTGAAAACTTTATTTACACAAGCTGAAAAAGAGAAAAAGTGCTATACATATCTGACTTCTCTTGCAGACAAGTACCTGTACGATCCCAACTCACCGATGCGTAATGAAGAACTATACATATCTGTTTTAGATGCCATGTTGCAATCTCCTGTTATGGATAATACAGAAAAAATACGTCCCAAAGCCCGACGCGAGCTGGCACAAAAAAATAGAATAGGAACTAAAGCATTGGACTTTGTCTATACGCTTGCCAATGGCAGACAAGGCAATTTGTATAGCATAAAGGCTCCCTATACCCTATTATTCATCAATAATCCCGGCTGTCATGCCTGTAGCGAAACGATAGAAACATTGAAACAAAGCCCTTCCATCTGCCAAGCTATCGTACAGAACCAGATGAAAGTCCTTTCCATTTACCCCGATATTGATTTAGAAGAATGGCGGAGACACCTCTCCGATTTTCCTGCAGAATGGATTAATGCTTACGACAAAGAACAAGCAATCGAACTAAAAAGCCTTTACGACTTAAAAGCTATCCCGACCTTATATCTATTGAATAAAAATAAAACTGTATTGTTGAAAGATGTTACAGCTCAAGAAATAGAGGAATACTTACGGAAAATTTCTAAAAACATTTCAGAGTGACAAGCTACCCGGTATTGTCATACAAAACGCAACAAAGCATCTTTCATCAGGGAATAGATGCTTTGCTGCGTTTTATGTAACAGAGAGTATATTGTCTAAAACATATACATCATTCTATTATCTTTGCATCTTCGATGTCATCATCACTCTTGCTGCCGGTAACAGGTGCTTTAGGACGAAGACGGGTAAATTTGAACCAGTTTATCAATTCCGAAACCGCATAGACCAGACTGGTGATTCCGATAATGATAAACGCCGTAGAACGCACGCCCGTAGGATTGAACAGCGCAACCAGCCCGGCCAGCAATATAGCCACCGGAACAACGTAGAATCCGCCCGGCACAGGCGTCCATCTGCGGGCAGCCGACAGCGAGGCTATCTGCTGCACACCACCCATCACGAGGATAAAGCCCAGCACGAACGTCAGCAAATCGGCAAAAAAGCCCGGCATAATAACCAGCCATAGTCCAAATAACAGACTTCCTATCCCCTCGATAGGGAAACGGCGGCGCACTTCTGCATTTTGAGCATAATATCCTATAATACTAATAAGCGAAGGCACAAGGAAAATGACGCCAATCGTTATCACAAAATAATCACCGGCCTGATTGGGAAACATCACCAGCACCAAACCGATTACCAGCGCACACACAGCGCGCAAAAACGAATAACTTAATCCTTTCATGAGTTTTTGATTTTTTGCGAAGATACATTATTTATCCGAACAACCTCGCATGATAATACTGAAAAATCAATTTACATTGAGCCAGGCATTCAAGTCTTCGGCTATAAAAAGCCAATACAATAATAAAACAATGGCAATAATCACACCTATAGTAATCAGATGTTTCCGTTTCATAGTCCGTTCCTTTCTTTTTTTATAGTAAATAATAGTATCCGCCATAAACAACAAAACTTTAAGAAAAAAGTTCTCATAAGAAAAAAAAGAAAGATTTGCTTTGATTATTAAAACAATGTGCTTATATTTGCCTCGGTCAAAAATAAAAAAGATAATGAAAACAATGTTCGTAAATACATATTGGTGGTGGCATCCGTTACAACTCCGGCAGTCGTAAGGGAGCAGTGCTCGTATGTATATATGTACAATATAGATATAAAAAGAGCCCTGTCGCACCAAGCGACGGGGCTCTTTTATTTAAACGATGTATATAGCTAACAGTTCGCAACCGGTAACTGGCAGCCAACAATTAAATAATAAAACAATATATGGTTAGTTTCTTAGTTGACAAAGATGGTTATTACGGAGAATTCGGCGGAGCATACGTTCCCGAAATACTCCACAGGTGTGTAGAGGAATTGCAGAAAACCTATCTCGCAGTCCTGCAAAGTAAAGATTTCAAGCAGGAATACGACCGGTTGCTGCGCGACTACGTAGGACGTCCCTCACCGCTCTACCAGGCACGGCGTCTGTCGGAAAAGTACGGTTGCCGGATTTACCTGAAACGGGAAGACCTGAATCATACCGGCGCACACAAAATCAACAATACCATCGGGCAGATTCTGCTGGCACGCCGTATGGGCAAACGCCGCATCATAGCCGAAACAGGTGCCGGACAGCACGGCGTTGCCACCGCCACCGTATGTGCATTGATGAATATGGAGTGCATTGTATATATGGGCAAGACCGATGTGGAACGCCAGCACGTCAACGTAGAGAAGATGAAGATGCTGGGTGCAACCGTAGTGCCCGTGACCAGCGGAAACATGACCTTAAAGGATGCCACCAACGAAGCCATACGCGACTGGTGCTGGCACCCCGCCGACACCTACTACATCATCGGCTCCACCGTAGGTCCGCACCCCTACCCCGATATGGTGGCACGCCTGCAATCTGTTATCAGCGAGGGAATCAAAAACAGCTCATGGAAAAAGAAGGACGCGAGTCTCCGGACTATCTCATAGCCTGCATAGGCGGTGGAAGCAATGCTGCCGGAACCATTTACCACTATGTGGACGACCGCCAGGTACAGATTGTCCTTGCCGAAGCCGGAGGCAAAGGGATAGAAACAGGAATGACTGCCGCTACCATTGCCTTAGGCAAATTGGGCATTATCCATGGAGCACGCACCTACGTTATCCAAAACGAGGATGGGCAGATTGAAGAGCCTTACTCCATCTCCGCCGGACTGGATTATCCGGGCATCGGCCCCATGCATGCCAACCTTGCCGCACAAAAGCGCGCCATCGTTCTCTCCGTAAATGACGACGAGGCCATCCGCGCCGCCTACGAACTGACTAAGCTCGAAGGCATCATCCCCGCATTGGAAAGCGCCCACGCCCTCGGTGCATTGAAGAAGCTGAACTTCAAAACCGATGATGTGGTAGTACTGACCGTTTCGGGACGGGGGGATAAGGATGTAGAAACGTATTTGATGTATAAAGAATAAAATACAAAATATGAAGTATGATTATCAGACAGTGAGCCGCACGATGCTCGGCGACTTACATACACCCGTAAGCACGTATCTGAAGGTGCGCGACATTTTTCCTCAAAGCGCACTCATGGAGAGTTCCGTCTATCATGGCAGCGAAAACAACCGCTCATTCATCGGACTTTGTCCGGTAGCAAGCGTCAGTATAGACCACGCTGTTGCCGTATTCTGTCTGCCCGACGGCACACGTGAGGAACATCCCGTTACCGAAGAATACCATGCGGAAAATGCGTTACGCGATTTCCTCAACCGCTTTCACGTGGAAGGAGAATACAGCGACTATTGCGGTCTGTACGGTTACACATCTTTCAATGCTGTACGCTATTTTGAGAACATCGCCGTAAAAGACAGTCGCGAAGCCACCAACGATGCACCGGATATACTATACATATTATATAAGTATCTTATCGTCTTTAATGACTTCAAAAATGAAATGCTGTTACTGGAAATGCTCGCTCCCGATGAGAAGAGCGAACTGGACAAGGTGCAGAAAGCCATTCACAACCGCAACTACACAGCCTATGACTTCCGTGCTGTTGGCGAAACCACTTCTTCACTGACCGATGAGGAACACAAAGCCAATATCCGCCGAGGAATAGCCCACTGCATGCGGGGAGATGTTTTCCAAATAGTCCTCTCCCGCCGTTTCGAACAACGTTTCGTAGGCGACGACTTCAAGCTTTACCGTGCTTTGCGCAGCATCAACCCATCTCCATATCTGTTTTACTTTGATTTCGGCGGCTTCCGTATCTTCGGTTCTTCTCCCGAAACGCACTGCCGCATTGAAGGCCGCCATGCCTATATAGATCCCATCGCCGGCACTGCCAAACGTACCGGAAATCCGGAACAGGATGCTGCAAATGCCCGGTACCTGCAAGACGATCCCAAGGAAAATGCAGAGCACGTGATGCTGGTAGACCTTGCCCGCAATGACCTCAGCCGCAACTGCCATGACGTAAAAGTGGACTTTTACAAAGAGATGCAATATTACAGTCACGTCATTCACCTCGTGAGCCGCGTCAGCGGTACGCTGAACAGTGATACAGACTCTATCAGGACATTTATCGATACCTTCCCGGCCGGAACCTTGAGCGGCGCACCGAAAGTTCGCGCCATGCAGCTTATCAGCGAACTGGAGCCGCATAACCGTGGCGCATACGGTGGCTGTATCGGATTCATCGGCCTGAACGGCAGCCTGAACCAGGCTATTACCATCCGTACATTCGTCAGCCGCAACGGGATGTTATGGTTTCAGGCAGGCGGCGGCATTGTAGCCAAAAGTAATGCCGAATACGAGCTGCAAGAGGTGAACAACAAACTGGGAGCATTGAAGAAGGCAATTACCATGGCGGAAAATTCCCTGTAAAACAGAAAATCGGCTAATTGTATAAATCAACAAGAGTATCAAAAGTAAATTAATCAAACAGTTAATAACAATGGTAGTAATCATAGACAATTATGACTCCTTCACCTATAACCTTGCGCACTTGGTGAAAGAACTCGGTGTAGCGGTAGATGTACTGCGCAATGACCAATTCAGCATAGAAGAATTGGAACAATATGATAAAATCATCCTTTCACCGGGTCCCGGTGTGCCCGAAGAAGCAGGATTACTGCTGGATGTAATACGCACCTACGCAGGCAAGAAACCAATACTGGGCGTATGCCTGGGAGAACAAGCCATCGGACAGGCATTCGGTGGGAAGTTAGTCAACCTCAGCACAGTGTTTCATGGTGTACAGACCATTATACGGCTGACAGAACCGGATTACATTTTCCGGGGATTACCCGAAGAAATAGCCGTAGGACGCTATCACTCCTGGGTAGTAGATACTGAAAAACTGCCCGAAACGCTTGCCGTTACAGCTGTCAGTCCCGAAGGGCAGATTATGGCGTTGAAACATCGGGAATATGATGTCCGAGGCATACAGTTTCATCCGGAATCCGTGCTTACCCCGGACGGGAAGCAGATTATGAAGAACTGGCTGGAAGAATAACCTATTTTTAAACCACAAACTTAATCAGATGAAAACAATATTAACCCGGCTCTTCAACCATGAAGAACTCACTGTAGAAGAAAGCAAACAAATCCTGCTTAACATCAGCCGGGAGATGTATCCCGAAGCACAGATTGCCGCACTGCTCACGGTTTTTCAGATGCGCAGCATCACAGTAGACGAGCTGGCAGGCTTTCGCGAAGCACTTATGGAGACACGAATTCCGATAGACTTTGCGCCTTACCGCCCCATTGATATCGTAGGTACAGGCGGTGACGGGAAGAACACCTTCAACATCTCCACCTGCGCCAGTTTCGTTGTGGCGGGAGCAGGTTATAAAGTAGCCAAACATGGCAACTACGGCGCTACTTCCGTCAGTGGAGCAAGCAACGTAATAGAACAGCATGGCGTGCGCTTCACCAACAATCCCGACATATTGAAGCGAAGCATGGAAGAGTGTAACATAGCCTACCTGCACGCCCAACTGTTCAATCCAGCCATGAAATTCGTAGGTCCTGTCCGCAAAGCCTTGGGAGTACGCACACTGTTCAACTTGCTGGGACCGCTGGTAAACCCGTGTCAGCCCGCCTATCAGCTATTGGGCGTAGCCGACCTCGCACAAATGCGTCTCTATACGAACGTTTTCTACAGACTCGGCATCGACTTTGCCGTAGTCAACAGTCTGGACAATTACGATGAAATCTCACTGACCGATGAATTCAAAGTGATGACACGTCATTATGAACGCATCTATCGCCCACAAGCTCTCGGTTTCAGCGCAGTACGTCCCGAAGAACTTTCCGGCGGAGCCTGCAAGGAAGATGCGGCACGTATCTTCGACAATATCCTGAACAACCGCGCAGAAGCCGCCCAAACTCAATGTGTCATTGTCAATGCCGCCTTTGCCATTCAGGTCATGGAACCGGAAAAGGAGATTGAAGAGTGTATTGCCATAGCCCGCGAATCGCTGGAAAGCGGACGGGCGCTGAAAACATTGAAAAAGTTTATAGAAATTAACCAGTAAGGGATGAGGTGCGAAAAGGTATTTATAGCCGCATATCCCGTAACTCTTCACTAAAACAGCCATGAAAGATATTTTATCGGAAATCATCGCTCATAAACGAATTGAAATAGAACTGCAAAAGCAAGCCGTCTCCCTCGAAAGGTTGCAAGAAGAGGTTGCCGCCATGATGCAGAAAGACGCCACTGCCGGAACTTCCGTCGCCATACCTGTCCGCAGCATGAAACAGGCGCTTGCTTCTTCCCCCACGGGAATCATTGCCGAATTCAAACGCCGTTCTCCTTCGAAAGGATGGATACACGAGACTGCCCGTGCCGAAGAAATACCCGCTGCATACGAAACAGCCGGTGCTTCCGCAGTCTCTATCCTTACGGACGAAAAATTCTTTGGCGGTTCGCTGCAGGATATACGCATGGCACGCCCACTGATCGGCATTCCTATCTTGCGAAAGGATTTCATCATCGACGAATACCAACTGCTCCAGGCACGTATCGTAGGAGCTGATGCAGTATTGCTTATCGCCGCTTGCCTGACACAAGAAGAATGTGCCACCCTCACTGCCCGGGCACATGCCCTGGGATTGGAAGTGTTACTCGAAATCCACACTTTTTCCGAACTCGCTTATGTAAACGCGGATGTGGATATGGTAGGCGTCAACAACCGTAATCTCGGCACATTCGTCACCGATGTGAAAAACTCTTTCCATATAACCGAAAAACTCCGGCAGATACCGGCCACAGCCCTGGATTCTTCCGACAGCCAAAGCCTGCCGCTACTTGTTTCGGAAAGCGGAATTTCACATCCCGAAACCATTTGCCGGCTGCGCGCTGCAGGCTTCCGCGGCTTCCTTATCGGAGAAACCTTTATGAAAACCCGCCGGCCGGGAGATGCATTAAAAGATTTCATTTCTCCACTCCGTTCCTGAAAATGAAGTATTAATTACATAAATCATTAAAAAAATGGCTCCTCTTATCATAAAAGTATGTGGCATGACCGAAGCGGAAAATATCCGCAATGTAGAGCAACTGGATGTAGATATGATAGGCTTTATCTTCTATCCCAAGTCTCCCCGTTGCCTGTGCGAGATACCGGCATATCTTCCGGTTCGCGCAAAGCGCGTGGGAGTCTTCGTCAATGAAAGTAAGGAAACTATCCTGATGTATGCCGACCGTTTTGCACTGGACTACATCCAGCTTCATGGCAACGAATCGCCCGGATATTGCCGTTCCTTACGCAGCAACGGTCTGCACCTTATCAAGGCTTTTTCCATTTCACAGTCAAAAGACCTGGCAACCGTTTCCGACTACAAGGGATTATGCGATTATTACCTCTTTGATGCCAAGACATCACTGTATGGCGGCTCCGGCAACCAGTTCGACTGGAACCTGCTGCACCGTTACAGCGGAATGACGCCTTTTCTGCTCAGCGGTGGAATCAACCCTTACAGCGTTAAAGCCATCAGGGAGTTTCATCACCCCAAACTAGCCGGTATCGACATCAACAGCCGCTTTGAGATGGCTCCGGGAAACAAAGATGTAGAACGCATCGGAAAATTCCTCCAGGCAATAAGAACCGGTGAAACTGCCGGCTGACGGCATAACCGCCGACCGGCAGATAACGTAACTGTCAACAATAAATCTGTAATAACAAACTCACTATGAATCGTATCAACCAACTCTTCCAAGACAGCCCCAAAAACCTGCTGTCTGTCTACTTTTGTGCCGGCTTCCCCACGCTCGACAGCACAGCCGATGTAATCCGTACACTCGAAAAGAACGGAGTGAATATGGTAGAAATCGGCATTCCCTTCAGCGATCCGATGGCAGACGGCATCGTCATTCAAGATGCCGCCACCCGCGCCCTGCGCAACGGAATGTCTCTCCGCATCCTCTTTGAGCAGTTGCAGGACATCCGCCGGGATGTCCGTATCCCGTTGATATTAATGGGCTATCTCAACCCGATTATGCACTTCGGCTTTGAGGCTTTCTGCCGGAAATGTACGGAATGCGGCATTGACGGCGTAATCATCCCCGACCTGCCTTTCAGGGAATACGAAGAAAATTATAAGGCCGTCGCACAGAAATACGACATCCGGGTCATCATGCTCATCACCCCCGAAACCAGCGAGAAACGCATCCGCGAAATAGATGCCCATACCGACGGATTCATCTATATGGTATCATCAGCAGCCACCACCGGCGCACAGAAAGATTTCGACGCCCGGAAACAAGTCTATTTCAAGAAGATTCAAGATATGAACCTGCGTAATCCACGCATGGTAGGTTTCGGCATCAGTAACCGGCAGACGTTCGATACAGCCTGCTCCCATGCGTCCGGAGCCATTATCGGAAGCCGCTTCGTTACCCTGCTCGACGAATACAAAGGAAACGCACAAAAAGCCATCTCACATCTGAAAGAAGATTTGGGTAAAAGCGGTAAAGCGGTAGGACAGTAAGACAACTAAAATTCCATTTTTTTGCGTATCTCTGTGAATAATACGAAGATAAGCTACATTTCAACATAAAAAATGGACAAGTTCATTTTATTCTGTTATCGGTTTACATTATCTTTGTGCCCGAAAAAAAGAAAAAAGAGATATTTATGAAAGCAGATTATCCTTCCGTTCTCTTGATTTACACGGGCGGAACTATCGGAATGATAGAAAATCCGGAAACAGGTGCACTGGAAAATTTCAATTTCGCCCACCTGCTCAAGCATGTTCCCGAATTGAAGCGCTTCAACTATCACATCTCGTCCTATCAGTTCGATCCGCCTATCGACTCCTCTGACATGGAACCTTCCCTGTGGGCCAAAATTGTCGCAATTATAAATGACAACTACGAAAACTTTGACGGCTTTGTCATCCTGCACGGAACCGACACTATGGCATATACGGCATCGGCACTCAGCTTCATGCTCGAAAACCTTGCAAAGCCTGTTATCCTTACCGGTTCGCAGCTACCCATCGGGACATTGCGCACGGACGGAAAAGAAAATCTGATTACTTCCATCGAAATAGCTGCCGCCAAACGTCCGGACGGCACAGCCTTTGTCCCCGAAGTGTGCATCTTCTTTGAAAATGAACTGATGCGCGGCAACCGGACAACCAAAATCAATGCCGAAAATTTCAACGCTTTCCGCTCTTTCAACTACCCCGCTCTGGCAAAAGCTGGAATCCATATCCGTTACAACGAACACATCATCCGTCGCCCCGACCCTGCACGACCGATGAAGCCGCATTATCTTTTCGACACCAATGTCGTAGTCCTCACCCTGTTTCCGGGTATTCAGGAAAGCATCATCGATTCTGTACTTCACGTTCCGGGATTGAAAGCAGTGGTTCTCAAGACATTCGGTTCCGGCAATGCACCGCAAAAGGACTGGTTCATCCGGCAACTGAAGGACGCAACAGAACGAGGCATCGTCATTGTCAACATTACCCAATGCCAAAGCGGCGGTGTTGAGATGGGACGCTACGAAACCGGACTGCATCTGCTCGAAGCCGGCGTTATCAGCGGCTACGACAGTACGCCCGAATGCGCTGTTACCAAACTCATGTTCCTGCTCGGGCACGGACTTAGCCAGGCGGAAATCCGTCGCCGGATGAATTCGGATTTGGCAGGGGAAATTACCAAAGAGTAATTTCCTCTTTTTTTCCTCTTTTTTTCCTCTTTACTCCCTTTCAGACTTCTCCTTTTTATTCGCTCTAGACAATATTTACAAGTTTTCAAAACGGGTAAATGGTCGGATTTAGCAAAATATTCGCCTTGTTTTATCAAAAAAATACAATACCTGCAAGTAACAATCCGAATATTATGGCTATCTTTGCAGCATATTCAATTAAAAGTTGATTATTTTATTCAATAAGCAAACAAAACATAAAAACATTATAAATCAGCCTATGGAATTATTCTACCGTTTTTCAGTTGTTAGAGACTGAAATATAGCCAACCTATATGGCAACCCGAAAAACGTGAAGAACACCAGAAAACATATTCTCACGTTTTTTCTCATTTTGCGTTAAAGCAGGTTAGCAAATATTCATTGTCGTCAGTAATCGGGCGAGTTCAATAAAACAACAGTTTTTTTATTACTGCATAGTAAACAAACAAAGCAACAACGCTATAATAAACAGAACAATGAAAAAAATCTTACTGGTTGATGACAAAGCCACCATAGGCCGCGTACTCAAGATCTATTTAGGGACAGAATACGATCTGGAATATTTTGAAAGCCCTCTAAAGGCTCTTGAGTGGCTTAACGAAGGCAATGTTCCCGACCTTATCATCTCCGACATTCACATGCCCCACATGCGCGGCAATGAATTCCTGTACTATCTGAAAGGGAACGAGCTGTTCAAACATATCCCCGTAATGATGCTCTCCAGTGAGGAAAGTACCGTCGAACGCATCCTGTTGCTCGAAGCCGGAGCGGCAGATTACATACTCAAGCCATTCAACCCGTTGGAACTCAGGGCACGCATCAAGAAATACATCTGAAAAAGAACTGAAAGGAAGATAGGAAACAGCCAGACTGCCATCGACCACCTGAGCAAGGTTACCAATGGCATGTTCGTTACTGTCTCCGGTGCCCGTAAAGCTGCCAAAATCATAGACGGCATCCGCGAACGGTATAACACATCCATCCTTTACGAGCAAACCGACACAGAAAAGGATTGCCTTGACATCACCTGCCTCCACAAGAGGTTTCCACGCGTATACATAATACTTATCACCGAAGGATTGCCGGCAGAAGCCCGCAAAACCTATCTGCAGGCAGGCGTCAATAATACACTGCCGCCAAAAGCCGATGAAACGAGCATCCACCGAATGACTCAGTTCCTGCAAGTGCGTCAAAAGCATAAAATGCAGGAATTCAGCCAAAGCCACCGAAAGATGCTTAACACATTTCATCTGCCCGCATGGAAACGTGCGTTCGACATTTTATTTGCCATATGCGCCCTAATAATATTATCTCCGTTACTTATCGGTACTGCCATTGCCATCCGTCTCGAAAGTAAGGGTAAAGTCATCTATAAGTCGCAACGTGTAGGCAGTAACTACCGGATATTCAACTTCCTGAAGTTCCGCTCCATGTACACCAATGCGGACAAGAAGCTGAAGGAACTCAATGCCCTCAACCAGTACAAAATGGAAGAAGAAGCGGCAGGCGATACCCCCGACATCCGGTTCGACGACCTTACAGGCTCTTCCGATGAAGAAGCTAACTTACTGATTTCTGATGACTTCATCATACCGGAAAAAGATTTTTTCCGGCAAAAGGCCCAATCCAAAGAAAGCCCGTTTGTCAAGATAGAAAACGATCCGCGCGTCACACGCATCGGCCGTTTCATCCGTAAATACAGCATTGACGAACTTCCGCAACTATTCAACGTCCTGAAAGGCGATATGAGCATCGTAGGCAACCGTCCGCTTCCGCTCTATGAGGCCGAACTGCTGACCAGCGACGCATACATAGACCGCTTCATGGCTCCTTCCGGACTGACCGGGCTCTGGCAAGTGGAAAAGCGTGGCGGAGCCGGTAAGATGTCGGCGGAAGAACGAAAGCAACTGGATATTAAATATGCACAAGAATTCTGTTTCCGGCTGGACATGAAGATACTTCTAAAAACGTTCACCGCTTTTGTACAGAAAGAGAACGTGTAAGTATTAAAACTAAAAAAACAAACAGACAAATGATAAAAGCCCATACACATCCCCTATCATATCTCTGTACAGCTACATTTATTCTGTTCCTGTTGCCCCAGTCCATCCATGCCCAGACGGACATGACCCGTGAAGAGCGCATCAAAATTCTGGAGGCACTGAAAGAAAGCGATACCATTCTGGAGAAAAGTATCTCAGGAAGCCAGCTACCGGAAACGCAACACTATATCGAAGGTTTTGATCTGCCGCCCCTTTCCGTATTTATGGATGCCGTCATAGAAAACGCCACTGTAAAGCGGGCACAGTCCCAGGTAGAGCAGGTTAAGAACCAATACCGCATAGAAAAAAGAAACTGGTGGAACTACTTCCGTCTGAACGGAAATTATGCATACGGACGTTACAACGTATTGAACGACAACAGCGATTCCTACAACGACTGGTATCAGTCCACCACAGCCAGTTCCCGGTACACCTTCAACGTAGGAGCCAGCTTCAGTGTAGGTCTCGGCGATTTATTCAACCGCCCGCTCCGGCTGAAGAACTATCGTTACAACATCGAGCAGCTTCAATACACGCAGGAAGAAGTAATGGAAGAACGGCGGCTCAAAGTGCTGGAAGCATATAATAATGTGACGGCGCAACTGGCAACCATCAAAGCCAAAGCGGAGAATGCCGCCCTCTACAACGCTCAGATGAAAATCTCGGAGAACAATTTTATACAAGGTAAAATAGACATCATCTCTCTTTCACTGGAGCGGGCGCGCCGTTCCGGAGCGGTGACTTCCTATGCCGAAGCACGCGTTTCGCTGCATAACGCCATCATTTTACTTGAAATGCTGACAAATGTAAAAATAATCAAAGGGAAATAAAATCTTATGGATATAATACAGTTTATAGCACAATTCTTCTACCGCATCCGTTACTGGCTGTTGTGGGGTGGATTTATTGTCACAGCACTGGTGGCGTACTTCACCCAGTTCCTGCCGTTCAGCTATACTGTAAACAGTAATATCTATGCCGGTGTAACCAATGTTACCAATATTGACGGCAGTAAGATTGAAAACATCAGCAGCACTTTCGACAATCTCATCAACATAGCCAAGTCCAAAAGCACATTGGAGAAGGTCTCTCTCCGCTTGCTTGCCACGAACCTTGTATATGGCGAGGAGTGGCAGGATAATATGTACATCCAGGCAAAGCACTACCGCCAACTCCTGCAGCATACACCCAAAGAAGTGCTGGCTTTGGTAGACCGTTCCTCGTTGGACAAAACCGTCGGGAACCTGCAAGCATACCGTCAGGAAAGTGCCGCCAACTTTGTATACTCCATGTTCAGCCGTCCTACGGAGTTTTACAGTTTCCACGCACTCGAGCAGATAACCGTGAAACGTCTGGGAACAAGTGACCTGATAAGCTTTACCTACACAAGTCCCGACCCGGGTATCACCCAAAATACCATCAAGATTTTAGAGGACGAACTTATCAAAGCATACGAAATACTCCGTTTCAGCGCTACGAACAGTGCCATCGCTTACTTTGAGGAGCAAGTAAGACTTGCCAAAACCAACCTCAACAAAGAAGAAGACAACCTGATGCACTATAATGTAGAGCATTCGGTAATCAACTACGACAATCAGAGTAAAGATCTGGCGATAACCAAATACAATCTGGACGACCGTGAAGAACTTGCCCAACGAACCTACAAAAGTGCCGTGGCTCTCCGTCGGATGCTGGAAGATAAAATGGACATCCGCACCAAGATTATACGCGATAACACGAAGCTGCTCAAAGAACTTGAAAAAGTTACGGAACTGAACCAGAATATCCTGGAGCAGGAAATCTTTTCAACGGATACGGAACTAAAAGACAACGAACAGTTGCGACAGAACAGGACCGACTTGCGAAACTCGGAAAATAGAATCAGCCAGATTTCAGACAACCTCAACGAATACAATTTCACCAAAGAGGGTGTCGGTATCGATAATATGGTAACAGAATGGCTGATGGCATGTATCAACGAGGCAAAGACAAAGGCCGAACTGAAAGTCCTTCACGAACGCCGGAACGACATCCTGAACCAATATCGGGAATTTGCTCCAGTGGGCACTCAAGTAAAGCGTAAGGAGCGTGCCATCGGCATAGCCGAAGACACCTACCGTGAACAGCTCCGCGGACTGTCCGAAGCGCGGCTCCGCCTGCAGAACATAAAAATGACCACTGCCAACCTGCAAATCATCGCTCCGCCCGAGTTCCCGCTTACCGACAACGGCCGTAAGCGCCTGCTCTACGTCGTGGCTGCTCTGATTGGCAGTTTGATATTCATTACTTTCTACTTCCTCATCATTGAACTGACAGACCGCACGCTACGGGATGCCGAACG
>ERZ779915.100-NODE-100-length-15821-cov-2.63986_pt1 | contig 15821 bp, 19 predicted proteins | sample MGYA00511066_ERZ779915 | MGnify/ENA primary metagenome ERZ779915 (study PRJEB29588, sample SAMEA2154992) | human gut metagenome | biome: human gut; feature: human-associated habitat; material: faeces | place: Denmark | collected 2008/2010 ... | reverse complement strand
ATTATTGGGGTATCGGTTTCGATGAAAGGAAAAATAAAATGTTTAAAGTTAATGCCTATGTTATTGAGATTGAGCCGGATAATTTTTATGCTGTTGATATTGATGATTTGTTTAAGACTACTGTCGCTGATTGTGGTGATATTGATGATAGTGTGGTTTCGTTTGAGTCGGCTCTTACTACGGTTCTTGAAATTATGTATGGTGATTGTGATTTTGATTTCGTGCGGTTACGTAGTGATAAAGTTAATTGTCGTACATATCTTGTCACAATTGATGATGAGGCTGAATGATATAAAATAAACCGGTGACATATAAAACCCCGATAGGAAAAACCTATCGGGGTTAATTGTTATTTGTTAGTTGTGTTCGAATATATTCATATTGTATGCGAAATTGACGAATCCGGGTTTTCCTGTTCCGGTTAACACGTCTTCGATATTGAAATTCATACCGTTGAATTTTATTTTGAGTGGTGTTCCATCGTCAAGAAAGCCTAATAACATAAGCCATGAACCCCATGTGTTTGACGTGTTTACGGTGGCGAAAATATTTTGATTCCATTCTGTTTTGTTGCCTCGGAATACGTAGGATATGTCTAGACCGTTAATGAATACTGATAATGCACCGTTCGTTATACCCGAAAGTGTCACGTCTATGTGCCGTTCTACGCGCGGCATTGCCGTTGCGTTAGTTTGAATTGCGGTCGCTATGTATTGTGCGTATATTTCCGATCCTTCAGTGTTTGGGTGTATGTCTGTCATTCCGCTGTGATAGTATAGACCCCACGACGGCGCGTCCTTGACGGTGAGCACGTTTGCGTTGCGGCCACCGGCGCACATGACACCGTATTTTTGGCCGTCATCGCGTGTAGGCCATGTGTTATCGTACATCATTGGAATGAAAACGATTTTTGAATATGGGAAATTGGTTTTAGCGTAGGTGAGCGCTGTTGCAACGTCGCTTTCTTTCAGTTTGTTGTATGCATCATTACGGCCACCGCCGATTACAACATATTTGATTTTAGTTTTATCGGTTGTCGCGCTGTTAGCTCGTTGTAATTGCTGTAGGAATGTTGTGCCGGTGATGAAACCGCTACCGCCGGCTGCGTAATTGTTGCATTTCAAGCCCAGTTTTTGCGCCGCTTTTACTATCATGCTATCGGTTGTTGGGTTAGTTGTTCTGAAACCCTCGAAATAGCTATCGCCTATTGCGATTAGCGTATCTTGTGCGGCCGGTATTTGTACATATCGTTTGTCGCTTTCGTTTTTTGTATAGGTGTTGTTTATACGGTTTTTCAGATTAGTCGCGTTTTGTACGGTGTTCGCGCCTAATGCGTTTAGGTTGGCAGCTGCGTTGTTCGCGGTTTCGGTTGTGGCAGCGAGGTTTGTTGCGGTTGTGTCTATTTTGTTTTTGAGTTGTGTCGCGGTTTTGGTGTCGGTTACGCCTAACGCTGTCAGATTTTTATTGTTGTTTTGCGCTGTTTCTAACGCTTGCGTAGCTTTACCACCAGCAGTGTTTGTGTTAGTGTTGATTTTGTATAGATTATTGTCGATAATATCCATTGACGCATTGTATTGGTCAGTGAGATTAGCCGCGTCGCCGGTTTGATATTTTTCCAAGTTGAAGTTGGTTGTGTAATTGGTCATGCTAGTTGTCCTTTCTGAGATTCGTTGGATGATTTATTTCCTCTTGTACTTTTAGTTGATGTATTACGCGATCGAGTGTGCGCATTGCCGCGTTGTATTCGTCGCGTAGGTCGGCTAGGTCGCCGGTTTCGTATAGTGGCAGATGATAGAATGGGGTTTCTGTTGTCATGATTGTGTGCCTTTACTTGGCCGGTGGAATTGGGTAGCCTTCTGCGGTTTTTTTGAGTTTGCTTAGGTCGGTGACGGTGAATATTTCCGTGCCGATGCGGTTTAATATGTGGTTGAGAGTGGTACCGAGAGTTTGCGCATTAGTTCCGGTCAGACCTAGCGCTTTTATGAATGCGGCTAGGCCGTCCGGTAGCACGTTGTTGTTCAATGCTAGGTCTGCTTTATCGCTGACGCTTTTTATTGCAGCGTCGATTTTATCCATTGACGCATTGTATTGGTCAAGTAGATTCGCGGCATTTCCCGCTTCATACTTTTCCAGTGCATAATTAGTGGTGTCAACCATGATTTATCCCTTTCATGCTAACGGTGGGTATTGTTCACCGGTGGTTGGATTAGTGACGCGTGGTGTAGCGTCATTGAATATGGTAAGGTTGCCGATTGCGGGCGTTTCGTCGGTTCGGTGCTCGGCTAGTTTGCCGGTATTAATATCGGCGATCTGTGTGACGCGTGCGCCGTACACTGCTAGTTCGCGGTATAAATCGCGGAGCGCTGTCTTACTATCAGTATATTCACCTTTTGTAATATTCCATATTAGCTGTGTGTCTCCTATGTGGTCAATTTGTTCTTGCAGTTGCGCTATGGCCGTACCGTAGTCGTTTATGTGCGCTTCAATGTTTTTTATTCTTGTATCGTAGTCGTTCAATGTTTTGTTTATGTCGGTTATGATTTCGTCAAGATATGCCGTTATGTGGTCGATTTCACACGCAATGTGCTTTATTATTTCTTCTTGACTTTTAGCGTTCCAATAGAACGCGGGTATGGCGGGTGTGTACGGCCATACCGAGAAAAACGGCAGTAGTGGAAACATGTGTATTATCCTTTCAATAGTTGTTTATGTTTACCGTCCATAATGGGCTGAAACATGTTTCAAGATGCTCAAGTAACAATACGTCAATATCGACGTATTCGTTGTTTCTTATGCGATTGACTTTGGTCATGAAGTCACCGTTGGCAATTGTTTCGTATTGGTTGTCGGTCGCGTTGCTTGCGTAGTCTTGGTTTTCGGCCAATTGCGTTGCGGGAAAATCGGAAAACACGGTGCGCATTTTATGCCATGTGTCCATATCGGATAGCATGATACCGGAATTGCCGTCAACCGCTGCGTATAAGGGTTTCAGGGTCGGCATTATTTCATCTATCAATCGTAGGAAATGCCGTTTCCAGCGGCTTGCGGGCAATACGCCTAGTTCGCGATCGTAGAAACGGTTTTCGATTTTCTTGCAGCATCGCACGTATTGCGTGTCATCATAGGCGACGTTCCGCCATGACCATGCGGTGTTATCCCAGTCAACACCGCCCGGTATATCGAGTAGTTCGCCAAACGTGTACGTCATCACGCCGTGGAAATCGTCGCGCGATTCGTACGGCTGATAATGGTTTATGTCATTCTGCATTGTCATCGTCGTTCAATCTTTCAACGTCTGTCAAGTAAGCGTAGTTGCGGGAAACATTGTCTTCGTTCCATACAACCTGTATCGGTTCCTTGAGGTATTTTCTAAATCTTGTGTTGAGTATGTCGCACGCGGCACGCCGTTCCTCAAGTTCGCTGAGCGCGCGTAAATCGGTTGGTTCACCGTAATCGTTGATTTCGTCGGCGGTTTGTCGTTCCATTTTCAACGGAAGATTTTTAATACCCAACGCTTGATAGAACGCGTTCCAAGTGTTCTGTATATCGTTCTGCAATTCCATACCGATATATTCGACGTTGGTTTTAAGCACGTTTGCTTTCATCGAATCTGTGAAACCCGGTGTCGTCATGATTGCCATTTCGCCACCTGATATTTGCTTGATAACGTTAACGCCCGCAGTTTGCTGCCCGGCTGGAACTTCAAGGATGAACGGTGTCTTCTGGTTAAAACGATTCTGTCGGCGCGTCATGTATAAATCTTCTATTTCATGCGCGAAAAATTCAATGGTCGGAATGAGTGGCGTACGCGCACGGTTAGCGTAGATGAAAACACCATTGGAATTGTTAACCGGAAAACGCCAACCGTTGATACCGTAACTATCCCATTTCTTCGGTTTGTAATACACGTTGTAATTCGATGTAATCACCGCTTGCGTGCTGAAAAACACTCCCGGTTTGCTATGCGGGAACGCGATTGTGGCGTAACCGAAATACAGTAGATTGTATTCAAGGAACCATGTGTCGCAAGTTTTCGGCAGATTCAACCACTTGAAACGAGATAGCGCGATATTCAGCATTTGAGAATACGCCATCGAATACGCTTGTGAATTGAGCGTTTCGGCCTGTTGCCACATCGGTGCGCCGCGTTCGCCCATTTCCGCACGTGTCAATGGCCTTTTGTGTGTGCGTTTGCGTCCCATATTTTCCACCTTATAAATTGTTGTGTACGAAGTCGCCGCCGACTTCCTCGGGTCTGTTCCATATTGTAACACCGGAGTTGAAAATATTTCTGATTATTTGCAATTGTTCGTTTTGCGCAAGTGGGCATAGCGCCCATATATCGGCGGTTTGCCAATACGTGAAATGCTTGCAAGGTGTCAACGACGGCTTGTTGTAGAGTTTGTTGCTTGCTATGCCATAGCGTAGCATGTAATCGCCCGCCGCCGCTATCGCGCCATTGTCTTCGGTGACTATTTTCACGGTCATGGTGTCAAGCCCCGTAGCCTGTCTGAAATTGTCGCCGCCATACGCGCCAACGGGCTGCGCGGCATGGTTGAGCAAGTCACGCCATGCGGCGTTAACGTTGGAACGCGTGTTCATCATGATACGTTTGGCATTATCCACGCTCTGATTGCGCGACGCCGACGCGTTCGCGTTCGTCGTGTTCGTGCTTGTTGCGATCATGTCAGTTGCAGCGCTTGTAGCGTATTCGTTGTTACGGTCGGCCTGTGTGTTCGCGCGAGTTGTCACGTTGGTTGCTTGCGTTATCGAATGCTGTGTCTGTTCGCTGTTCGCTCTGTTTGCATTTTTCGCTTTCGTATTGGCGACATCATTGGCGGTGTGGTTGAGTTCTTCGTTATTGGTTATGGCGACACCGGTATTGTAGCCTTGCAGTGCAGCGCTGCCGATGGCCATGGAACCGGCAACCAACGGTGACGCCGCGCCACCGGTGCCGATCACCAACGCGGCACCGGCCATTGTGCCTATCGCGCTAGCGACGCTTGATAACGCTTGAGTCTGAGACCCCTCTATAAACGCCTTATTCTGTAGCGTGTTATCCTGAGCGACATCAAGATTTATCTTGATTGTGGCGGTATTTAAATCATCGTTCTGCCGCGTGGTCGAATATGTCAGATTATCAGTACGCACACTATTGGCTTCATTTTTCATCGCGGTGTCACGCTGATTAGCACGCGCCGTGTTCGATACCGCTGCGGCGCTGCTGCGATTCGTGTTATCTCGCGCCGTGTTTGCCGAGCGTGCGCCGTTTTCGTACGATATAATGGCGTTTTCGCGTGCTTGCGTGATTTCTCGATTGTATGCGTCGGCGCGGTGCGCGTCGATTGCGCGACGTTGCAGCGCGTATGTTGGTATGTCGTGCGATATGAGTGTTTTGATCATGTCCGCGTTCGGCACGTCGGCGGTAATGTTAGTTCCGTTGATGGCGTTAATGCTGATTGACGTATCATCGTCGCTATCGATGCCGTCAAGCCATGCGATTCGTCGCAATATCGGATAACTCAGAGATGTGACCGTCTGCACCGAGAGGCGTCCGCATTCCGCTATTTCCACACGGGTTTTATTTCCGATATTGTCGGATATTTCCAAGTGCGCGTACGGTGCAAGATACAGTCGTGTTATTTGAGCGTACTCGGCAGCGTATCCGAAATCGTCGATAGTTAAATCAATATCGGATAGTTTCGTTCGTGTGCCGCTGAGTGTATACCATTTGACGCCGTTCACACTGATAGCGTTACCAAGTCGCATCATGTTTGCGGTGGCGACGAAAACCGCTGTAATTTGCGACATGATATGTGGATAATATGCGAAAAGCGTGTCGAAATATTCACCCGATATTTTGGACGATTCGAGCGCATACATGCTTACGTTGCTTGCAGTAAGGTTATCGATTGAATTGTATGATGTGCCCGCGCCGGTGACGTTTGACGTGGAAATGTTTCCGGCACCCCACGCGAAATTCGTTACCGTGCCATCGGCATTACTGTATGTCGGATTGCTGTCCGTGATGCTCGTACCGCGCATGTTACTCATGGTTTGCAATTGTTCAGGTGAAAACGTTGCGGCTACACAGATGTATCTTGTACCGTTTTGCAGATTAACCGGCGTGCTTTTCCTGATATTCGATGCGGCATTACCATAGTCAACGTCAGGAAGCGTGAAATCACGGCAATTCACGCGCGGGTTTTTCAACAGTTCTTGCGGTGTCATTTCCGTTAACGGCGCGTGCCCGCGTGTCAGCATCATTCCGTTGATTGTGGTGCTGTTGATATAGTCCGTCCATACGTCGCGCATAAGCGTGCATGTTGTCGTGTTCGGCGCTTCCGCGCGTACGGAAGTGATGAAAAAATGATAGCGTGTCTGTACGTCGGTTTTTTGATATGGCGTATTGATAATGTCATGCGAAAAGTCAACGACAATGTAATTGTATTGTTGTGCCGTCATGTAAGGCACGGGCAATTTTATGCCGTCCGCGTCGGCGCGTGCGATATACATGTTCGTTGTCAGTTTGACGGTTTCGCCGTCCAGTTTATCAAACCATGTGTCTCTTGCAATGTCATCGGTGAATTTCACCACGTCGTGGTAATCATCGTACCAATTCACACGACACAGCTTGATTACCGTGTTTGGCGTCCAAACATTGTAATCGAAAACGTTGCGGTACTGACCGTATACGCGCGTATCAGTATTCGGGAACGCCGTTGCGTTTTGCAGATGTGGAAAGTCCATATCGCATCCTTTCATATACGAAAAAATGAGTGGCGCTTCACATGAAACACCACTCATTTTATACCATAGTCGAATCAGACTAATTGACGGTGAACGTGCATGTCGCGGAATGCTCCGTAGTCTCATCGTTAGGATTGACATACGTGGCGGTACCCGTCACGGTAATGACATCACCGGCCACAAGACCGTCACGCTGCACGTGCAAGCGCGCTTGATCATCCACGAACGTATTGACGTTGAGGTCGAACGCCGCACCATGCGCGTTATCGCCGCTTGCGGCATGGTTCGCCGCAACCTCGTACGTCGCCGCGTCCGGTGCCACCTGAACGGCGGTGCCGGTCGGCGTGACGGTCGCGGTGAGCTTAGGCGTGAGCTGCATCAAGTCACCTGCCTTGACGGTACCCGTAGTCGGGGTCAGCGTGAAACTTGTCACGGTCTGCGTCACAACATTGATGGAAGTGCCCGCGTCGGTGGTGAACAATGCGCACGGTGTGAACGGCGACACGCCATAAATGCCCCAGTGGTTGAGATACAGCGTGTTAGAAAGTGTTTGCGGATTATAGAACTGAGTAGTGCCGTACAGCGTATCGCGAACCTGATACCAATCGGTCGAAACAAGCAACGCCACCGCGCCCGGAATACCGAGACTCGGCACTTGAATGATACGATACGGCACGTCGGCTTTATCCAACTGGAACACAGTCGACAACGCATCGACATCGAGCGACGCGAGATATTCCGGTTCGACCAGCAGCACCATTTGCTGAGGATTAGCGTACGCCGGAATATCGGTCACGTTCAGCGCGTTGTACTGCGTTGACGGGAACTGCATGCGTCCGGCGGTCGCACGCAACGCCTTGAGCAACGTCTTAGCGGTCGTTTCGTCGCTTGGCACCGCGTCAAGATGCACCTTGTAGAAACCAAGATCTTGTTCATAATGACGAATCAGCGCAAGCATGATATTCATTTCATCATAATTGTCACTGTTGCGTGGTGTTTCCATAATCTGCGCAATGAAACGATTCAGACCAAAATCATCGACGAACGCCTGACGTAATTCGTCATCGGTCCATGAAATCGGGTATTGGTCTTTGCGGTTCATTTCATAGAACCATACCGCCGCTTCGGGACGGTGCATTTTCAGTAAATCTTCCGCGTCATCCTTGTAACCGTGTGCCTTAATCCACTTGACGGCGATTTCCTGCACGGTGCTACCCCAATACAGATTTTCTTTTTTAAAAATCGACAACGGGTTTTCAAACGGCGCGTTTTGCGCCATTACAGTAAGTCCGATACGATTGACCATGCTCCAAACACAGTCGTTCAAATATTGGCGGTTCATCGGGTCGAACAAGTAACGCATGGTGTTCGCAACGCCTGTCTGTGTCGCGCTCGGGATACGCTGCTGATAATCGTCAGTACCCTTGGTACGCACCTTATCCAAAATTGTCGCATTGTCTACAGCCATAATATTTTCTCCTATCGATTAAAGCGTGTAGTCAAGATTTTCCAAGTCTTCCGCCGCCGCTTGCGCGATTGCTTCCGCCGCGTCATCGTCGTTTTCCTTGACGGTCGCGCCGTTTTCAACCATTTGCGCGACGGAATCGGTGAAATTGTCATATATGCCATCGATTCGTTCGCTGATCGCGTCCGTGCGGTCACTGATTGCGCTCACCTTGTCCAGCACGTCACGCAGCATGTCGCGCAAGTCATCGAATTCGGCTACGCGATGCGATTCGTCGGGGGTGAGGTCATCGCGTTCGGCGGTGTCCCTTTCCTCGGAAGTTTCGTCATCCATTATTTTTTCCTTTCATATATGAAAAAGTCGTGCCGGTGAACGAATACCGAACCGGCACGACTTAAGAATAGCATACTTGCAACATGATTCACAACGATGGACGGCGCGCTTTTCCCTCACGGCCATATCATTGGCGGAGTCAACCGTGGTTATCAATGATAATGTTTTATCGCCCTCGTTACGGCACCTTGCGTATGCCGTGTTTATTTTACGCCAAAATTTCTGAGCATTTCGCTTATGGCGTGTTGCGTTTCCACCATATCATAGCGCAGATAACCCAACGCGTAATATGACGTGAGGTTTTTAATCAATTCCTTCGTCATGTTCGCGGTAAGATAGTTCAGCTTGTTATCGTCCCTTGTGATGGCGAAATACGGGACGTGCGTACCACCGTCGTATTTCGAGGATACGAAGACGTATCCACAACGCAAGTCGACATAGACACCGTATTCATGTCGCAGCCATCGGAAAACATACGTAAGTTTTGCATGTCCGTGCGGTTTTTCGATAAAATCGGTGTCGTGCCGTTTGAACCTGTTTTTTGCGGTCATGTCATCGTTGTTCTTCAGCATGCGGCCCGACACTGTATTCTTTGTTTTCTGCTCGGCGTACGCGTCATCCCGTACATAGTCGAACAGACATGTTTTCCCGCCCAGCCATTGCAAGCCGAACTCGGGCTCCAGGGGCACATCATAATGTTGGAAATACGGGTTGAACGCGTCGCAAGCATTACCGAGCAGAAATATTCTCGGTTTGCGCAGTTCCGTATCGTCGGCACGTTCGCGTGTGACGGTATCCACAAGTTTCGCCAATTGCTCGAACTCGTGTTTCAGATACGTGTGATACCGATCATCGTTATCTATGATGATTTCATCCATGCAAATATTGCGTACGTTAACGTACGTGCTTTTCTTTTTCTGCTGCTGCAACGACAAAGGTATAAAATATCCGATAGTTTTCCATTCGTTTTCTTTCTTGCCGGTTTTCTTTCTACGAATTTCGGCTATTTTATTGGTTGTCCGAAATTCATAATCAGGGAAAATATCATCTTGTACAATACGGCTGAAATAGTTCGCCGCGACGTCGTTGTTTTCTTCACGAAAGCGTGTCACTTCAACGAAACAGTACCCGTTTTTTAAGTAATCCTCTATCATGTATTTTCGTACACCGTAAGTCTTACCTAGACCACGTGCGCCGATAATCATGTTCACATCTGCGTTTCGTGGTAATATCAGCGTCTTAAGTCGGTCATAATAATATTTCGCCATCAATACTCACAATCATAGGTTTGCCATCCCGCATAATAAGTTCGCGGGGCATTGTTTCCGCATTCCTATTATACGTGTTTCGGATATATGTCAGATTCTCACCGTTAGCTTGTTTATCCGATTCACCTAGCCATCTGCCAGACGGATACAATGCTATCGCTTCCGGCGCGTCAACATGATATGTCACGCCCCGATAATCGGTGACGGTGCCGACGTACCTGTCCCACACATGCGGTCGATTGTGTTGCAATGTATGACAGATCTCATAATCTACCAATACATCATAACCGAGCGACATTTGCACGGTTTCGCGGAAACCGTGCCCCGCATGCATGACATCGGCTATAAAATCTTCAATGGTGTACACACCGTCCGGTCGCGGAAGTCCGGCGCAAGTGACATGCACGCGCCCGTTTTTGTCCAAACTGACGCGTGCTTTATTCCACAATTCCATGTGTTCGGCATAACGCGTGACACCGCCACAGTCCTCAACCTCGAATTTTCCGATATGCTCTAGCGTTGACGCCATATCGGGCGCGGTGTTTCGGACGCGTCGCATGGTGCGGTTGATTGCGTTTTCGATTGCGTTATGCAGCGGTTTGAGCGCGTCCAGCAATTCCGCGTCGCTCACATCGTCATCGCAACTGATTTTCAGGCTATCGGTATCGCCGCCCGTGACCGCTACGCGTGCGCCGAAATGACGGTATATCAGCATCATAGCTATCAATAGGTGCATTCTGCTGCCCGCTACGATCCGCATTCCGTACGTGTATAGGACGCGTGGTGTTTTCGGGCGTTTTTTCGCAAAATTATCGGGAGTGCATACCGTGGTTTTATCGACTTCAAGTTCGCCGGTTTCCGTCACGCGATAATCCGCTTTCATAACGTCCTGTGCCTGTGTGCCGTATATGCCATTAAATTGCCCCTTAACCGTAGACCCGTAATAAGATTGCAGAAATTTCATACTCAAAACGCCTGTCTTCGCGTCGTGCGCGATACCCTCCGGTATCGATTCAGACATATCCCCCGCGTATGGCACGCCCTCGGTATACCCCTTAATAAGGGTTTTCACGTCGGTTTTCCGTGCGAAAAGCATGTTAGATTGTAGGGTTACATAATCGGGCGGAACAATTGTCTTAGTAGTTGCTTCACCGTATAATACATGCATTTCGTCAAACTCGTACACTTGCGCCACGTTCCACAATTCAATTTCATTGACATGTAATATGCATTCGTCCGCGCGATACAATTTGCCAAAAGCGTACGTTGGATTAACGGCGCTGTCAACGTAACCGTGCGCCCTAACGCTGTTTTCCTGTGTTTTCGCACGTTCGTTGTTGCCGTAATCGGTATCCGCTTGCAACGTTTTCACAAACTTGGAACGTGGGCATATTGCAATCCCCCACGACTCGAAACATGTGTTTTCGCGTAATCTGAGATTCGTAAATCGTACCGCCGCATGTAATCCCGTAAAAAACGGATTATCATAATTCGACAACACATCTTCAAGCGACGTATTAACAATGCGTTCGCATGCGATTCGCAAAATATCCGTAGGCGCTGCCGCAAATTTCACCGGCAAACGTCGGCCATTAATGAAAGCATGATGCATCGATGTGACATCCAAGGACGCGACGTTATCCACGACAACACTAGCGGTTTTAGCACTCGTAAACGTCAATCCGCCACGGAAACACGCCTTTCGCAACGCATAAGACTTGTAATCCTTCGGAAATTCCTGATTACACGTCATCTCGAAAGCACGTTGCAATGTGATTTTCTTACCACCTTGCAACGTGACGCGCCGCCCACCAATCTCACGCCGCGCCATCTGCCGCACAAGCGACGTCTTAGTAAGCACGCGGCACCCCAGCATGTCAGACGTAAGCCAATGATTAGCGCGTAGCAGCCATTGCAAGTATTGGGGTATCACTTGCACATCGCGGCGCGCGTAAAATTTTTCTTCTTCCGTCAACGGTGTTTCAGGCGTACGCACAAGTGAGTAATCCCAATCGCCCACCGCTTTCGGCAATCCACATGTTTCGCCCATCGCGCGCAGCCCGCCCATTTCGAGATAAAACGTATCCCAAAAACGGCACACCACATTATCGCCTACGCGTAAATCGAGCGTATACACGCTTGTAGCGGTCTGCGCATTGACCTCAATCGCGTACGACTGTGCCAATTCCAACATGAGAGTTTGCATGTCGAACATGAGGTTATAGGCCGCGATTATCGGGATATAATCGTGCGTGCACCCATAGTCGATAAGATCGCCAATGTATGTCAACGCTTCGGACGTGTGCCGGTAAAACCGTACATCGTCCGTGTCGGTAGTGTACGATTCCAGTGGCGTAGCACGTAAATCGTTGAAAATGTATAATATCGGGTATGCGCGTGTTTCGACATCTTCGCCAATATTCGTTGTTTCGGTATCGAATATCGCCGCAATCTTAAATTTCTTGCGCTTTATCATCGTACTATATCAGGTGAGACCGCAATAAGCCAAACCGGACTACCACCGTCAACGTCCGTGTAATCCTCCAATTCACCTGTGTGCATTTTCATATTTTTGGCGTACTCCAACACCTTTTCGTTTCGTTGCATGATAGTATCAAAAAGTTCGCTAAGCGACTCAGCGTCATATGCTTTCATGATGACTTCTAGCCGTTTGTTCGGCGGAACGTTCGATTTCTGCCATATGTTTTGTGTGTATCGCCAAAACACCTTGACTTTTTCCCGGCCAAGATCTCCCAACGCGCTCGGCATTCCTTTGGACGCCATGCGCATTTCCTCACGGAAAATATTGAACGAACGCGTACGCTCCCTCGTCCGCCCTTTTCCACCTCGCACCTCGCCCACCTGTTGCACGAGTTTATCGGCGATTTCGTTCGCACGCTGATACAGTTCATTCCGCATGCCGCTATTACGGACACGACCAACATACGTGTTTTTCAACTGCGTTTCAAGCCGCTGAATGTAAGCACGTCGCGCGTTCGCTTCGCTTTCGGGCATGGTGTCGGTAATGCTTTTTTTCAGACTATTTATAGTGCGGCGTACGCGTTTGCGTTTCGCGGTCAATATGTCCGCTTGTTTATGTGCTCTCGACATGTCACCACCTTATAAAAAAAGTGCCATAGCATGTATGGCACTTTTTGTTTCATTCCGAACTACTTGATTTCAAGCGATTTCGTGGAACGACCACCGTTCAGCGGGGTCTGCTTGACCGCGACAGTGATGCCGTCCGGTGCGTTGAAATCGGGGAACATATCGTAGATATCCAACACGCTGCGGTAGATCCCCTGTGACTGACTGAAATACGTGTTGCCGTCTTTTCCGAAAAGATAGACGTTTGCGCATTTCTGACCGGTCTGAGAACGTACGCCCGGCGCGATGTAGGCCCCGACAACCGTCAACGGTTTCGCACCGCATCCGTTCAGCGACAAAGCGCTATTACGTGCGTTGACGATGGCGCGCTTGCCCTCGAACGTGCTGTTATCCATCGTGCAAATGTAACGATAGTTGTCAACGGTGTTCTGTGCGGTTTCCTTCACGGTGGCGTCGTTCATCTGTTCGTTTTCCTCGTTCATTTCAGTTCCTTTCAGATTTCGTCGTTATCGTTGCCAGTATCGGGGCCGGTTACGTCAGTTGCGACACGTTCCGCGTGCTCAATGAACGTATCAACGTCCATGACATACGTGTTTTTGTTTACGGTGATGTCGTCAACCAAGATATTAACAATACCGGCATCCATAAGCACTTTTACGGCCATTTCAACGTTACGAACATTTCCGTTAGTGTGAAATGTCTGCACTACGCCATCTTGGTCATAATAGTATATGGTGCTGTCCGCGATTACCTTACGTATCTTTCGCATGTTTGTTATCCTTTGTATCTATTTTATTTTCTGTCAACCATTTTGGCGACATAAATATTTATAGCACAAAAAATCGGCGCGCGCAAAAAGCGACACGCCAATTATTAATATTGATTCTCAATAACGCAAAATCTGCCCCGGATAAATCAAACTCGGATTAGACAAACCGTTAAGCGACGCGACACGTGCCCAATCACCGCCGAAAATCGACCACAAAGACTCACCGGACACAACCGTATGCGTACGCGCCATATCCGGTTGTGCAACTACGCCACCGCCATAACACACGGTTTCGCCCGGATAAATCACAGCCGGATTGCCCGACCCATACCCGTACCACGACTGCCACGGCAACAACCCGATGCGCACGGCAATGCCCGACAACGTATCCCCCGACGCAACCACCACGCAAGCAGACTGCGCGACATTACCACCGGTGTTCATTTCCGGCGCGGACACACTCGCACCGTCGCCATGCGCGTATGCATCCCACTGCCATCGTTCGCCCCGAAAATAATTCAAGTCCAATCGTCCGGCATACCCCGACACATATCCGTTCGACGTGTACTGACGCATGGCTTCACCATACGCACCATACAGCCATGGTCTTTCCTGATAACCGGTGACAGCCATTGACGCATACTGAGCGACCCACACACCACAATGCTCACGCACGAACGAAGTAAGCTGCCCCAGCGCTGACGCCTGAACATACACAATCGGCCACACCTGCGTGCGATCATGCACGTGGCGAACCCACGTTTCAATCCACGCGCCATTACCAAACTGCGGATTATCCTGAGACTCCCAATCCAAAACAAGCACCGCGTTACCAACGTATCCACGCACGTTGTCAACGAAAAAATCAGCTTCCGCGTTCGCGTCACGCCCCATCGCGTAATGATATACGCCGATACTTTTGCCACTATCCACTGCACGCCCGAGCTGATAGTTCGCTGCCTGATTCACACCATTAACCAGACACATGTTATTGAAACCACCGATACCCCATGTGGCCCCCGCCACGACGAAATCAGCGTCAAGCGCGTACGTATCAATATCACACTGCCAATTGCTCACATCCACCCCGCGCATGTCCGCGCTTGCAGATGGCACAAAAAACAATGACAACGCGCATACGCACGCCAACACGCTACGCCACATTCGTATCATCACTATCACCCTTATTATTCTCGAGCAATGCAATAAGTTCTTCCGTCAGAACATTATTCTTCGTCATTAAATCATTAAAATCACTGAACGTCGTGGCGATAAACCACGCCATACCGCAACACGCAACAATCGGAAACCCTACACTTCCGACAACGGTTACAATCGAACTAATATCCATCAAACCACCTCACAAATAAAAGTCATGACACATCGAACGACATGCCATGACCAAATATACTACAATCGCGTAGCCTATCCGAGAATTGAACTCGGCACGCACATTTTATAAGAATGCCGCTCTAACCACTGAGCTAATAGGCCATCACCACACCTCACCCGCCCCCCACAACCCTCGCCGCATTAAATCAACTATATCACGACAATGCGTAAACACATAATCCGACACATACGAATCACATTTAAGCCGCTTCGCACCCATAACAGCACCCCTTACATGACGTTCACCACGAACCCTGTAACCCTTGATGAAAACACAAGTATTACGCTTGCAATACATAAACAATCCCTCGCAATCACCGATTAATACGATACCCTAAACAGACTGCGCCCGGAACGTAAAACACGCCATCGGCAAGTAGGCTCTTAAACCCGTATGCGTCAATACAATCGACAAACCGAGTTTCGATTAAGCAATCGGACGCAATATCAACGAAATACACAAGCACATCGTAAATACTATTCACGTTAAAATCGATTGAATTAGACAATGCTTTAAAATTCATAAAACTCATTTTATTTCTCCCTTATTTTTCCTTTCATCGAAACCGATACCCCAATAATACCACACCATAAAACACGACACACCACAACCGCACCGCAATCCCACGCGCACATCCGCGTAGCATAACACGTCAACCATGTCAACACGGCACGGCATGTCGGGTGTATCATACCCGCTTAATGGGAACCATTCTCAATACAGGTTGTCTATCCG
>ERZ779915.82-NODE-82-length-17251-cov-1.72616_pt1 | contig 17251 bp, 9 predicted proteins | sample MGYA00511066_ERZ779915 | MGnify/ENA primary metagenome ERZ779915 (study PRJEB29588, sample SAMEA2154992) | human gut metagenome | biome: human gut; feature: human-associated habitat; material: faeces | place: Denmark | collected 2008/2010 ... | reverse complement strand
AAAGATAGTAAACATATTGTTACTATTATTGCAATTAATGCATATAAAATAATTAGTGTGTTATAAAAAATTTTCTTCATTTCTTTCATCCTCCGTAAACTTTCTTTCTTCTTTATAATATAACATAGTCATTTTTTTTTATCAATACATTTTTCGATTAAAACATCTAAAAAAAACTTTTGTATTTGTTTTGTAATATACTTGTAATATTGCTGTAAAATTGTATTATTTTTTTCATATTTTTTAACGAAAAGCTTATTGAAAAAATTTTATATGATGTTATAATTATATTAAGGAATGTTAAGTTTTTAATTTTCTTTTATATTTATGTGCAAAACTTTATTGTTTTGTTGGAGGAACAGATGATAAAATTAAATGATAATAAAACAAAATCAAATTTACTAAAACTTATTAATAGAGAAATTTCTTTTATAGATGCTAGTTTAGCATACCAAAGAAGTCTTAACAAAGAAGTTCTTTTGTGTATGAATTTAATTACACAAAATTCTGAAGTTATAGAAACTGCTATGGAATTTAGTAAAAATTACGAGGCCTTAAATAATGTTATGGCTCTATTAAAAAAATCTACATTTAATATAGATTCCTTGGAAGCTCTACTTAGCCAATTATATGAAATAAAAAATAATGAAAGTAATGTTGTAATGACTAATAAAATATCTAAATTTAATGAAAATTATTTAGATGTTATTGATGAGATTACCACAAATACCATGAAAATAGAGTGCTTTTTAAAGGCTGATTTTCAAGAAGTCGAAAATCAAAACAAGGCTATTGCTGAATCTGCTAAAAAGGTTAAAGTTAGAACCAAGGAAGTTAATTTATTGCCTAACACATTAATAATTTCTGAAATCGAGAAAAAAGTAGTTTTGCCTTACACTTTAACAGATATTAAAAATATTTTAAAAGCGAGTCCTGCAAAATATACATCTGCTCAAGATGTTATTAATCAATTATATACCATTCCTTTAAAATGCTATAAGAATTCTGCTATTTCACGTTTTAGAGAAGCATATAGATTAGTTAGACAGCGCGATAAAGGAACCTTATTACAGGCTGTTGATTTAGCAACAGAATTATTTTTCAATTATAATTTGCATCCTGCCATTATAACAGCTTGCAAAAACTCTAATGAATTAGATGTATACCTATCTTGTTTAGAATATAATGAGCTTGAGGATTTTACAAGTTTTAAAATTGTATTCCAAGGCTTGCCTGCGGTTTCAAAAAAAGCTTTTAAAAGAGGTCATAATTTGATGAACAAAATTAATAATGTAGAAAGTGCAAATAATTCTAGTACTACAAATCAAGAAACAAATGCAAATATAAATTCATAAATAATGGGCGATTAAAATCGCCCATTCTCAATTTAACTTTGCTATTTCTTCTAATTTTGGATTTTCCAAAAAATATATCCAATCTTAGTTATTTTGTTTTCTTAGTTGGTCTATCTTTTTATTTTTTCTTCGTTTTATGCTTTTCATCTTCATATCTCTGTTAAATAGTAATACAAGTATTATTATTACAAATACTGTTGTTATTTTTGATTGTAGCATTTTTACTATTAATCCTAGCAATGGAATTCTTTTTTCAAATTTTCCTTTTATTTGGTTATACTCTATTATTACATTATTGTTATGATAATTGTTGTCTCCTTTTGTTGTATAATATGAATTTTCTCCATGTCCCTGTATTTTTGTTATTCTTTGTATTTTGGTTATTCCATTTTCATCAAAAATTATTATATCTTGTAAGTTTAAATCGTCTGGTTGGCATTTCTTAGTTATTATTAGATCATTTGTTTTTATGGTTGGAATCATTGTTTTGTCTTCGGTTGTATACATTGTTGCTTTTCCTATTCTCAAATCCAATTTTTTGTTAAAAACTCCATATACTGTGTTTATTACATTATATATAATCATTAATATTAATATCAACCATAAAACTTTTCTTGGTTGTGCAGATATTATTTTTTTTATTTTATTTTCTCTTATCCTCAATTTTCTTTTTTTCTCTCCTCATTTTTTTCTTTTCTTCTACTCTTTTTGTATTTATGTATATTATTAATATTAAATTTAGTAACAATATAATATAAATTTTATCTTCTAGTAATAATATAATGTTTCCTATACGTGGAATTTTTAATACAATTGTTCCTAAAATTTGTTCATATGATATTTCTTCTGTGTCTTTGGTTAGATTGTTATCACCTTTAGTTACATATTTTAAGCCTTTTTCTGTTTCTTCAATTCCAACTATTCTATGTGTTATTATTTGATTATTTTGTTCAAATGTAACTATTTTATCTGTTTTAATTTTGTCTTTTTCTATTCCACTAACTATTATTATATCTCCTACATTTATTGTAGGCTCCATGCTATTTGTTGTAATTACATATGCTCTATAGCCAAACATTGATTTAGCATCTGTTTTGTCTAATGTAGATTTGGTTATAAGAAATATGTTGTATAAAAGTATTATAATAATTACAAATAATAGCTTTTTAACTATTTGCTTAGTTCTTTTTCTTTTTTCATTTTGTTTTTCTATTTGCTCTATATCGTACTCCATTATATTCCTTTCTTCTGTGTATTATTTTAGGTCAGTTTTTGCTGACCTAAAATAACCATTGTTTTTTATAAAATTGTATTTGAACTTTAATATGCTCAAGTAACAATAAAGTAGTCATGTGCTTCGCCTATGTAGGTTTCTCCATCATATAGTTCCACTACTATTTTGTATGTTCCTGTTTTTATGTCTGTTGGTAGTGTTACTATAAATGTTGGTGATGTCGCTTGGGCTGTTATGTTTATTGTTTCATTATATGTTGTTGATAATTCTTCTGTGTAGTCTCTTCTGTAGGCTTTTACTGTAAATGTTGGTGTTGTTATGTTTGCTACAGATTTTTCCATATTTACAGTTATGCTTGTTTTTCCTTTTTCTATTATCCTATCCTCGTCTGCAATTGTTAATTTTAATCCATATTCACTATTTTTTATATTTACTGTTTTTTTGTCGTGGTGTCTTATATCATATTCATAGTACTCTCCGTCTGCTGATGCTAATGTGTCTACTACTATTGTGTAATCTCCTGTTGTTAATGTTTTATTATGTTCTGTTTTTACTGTTATATTTGATAATATATTTGCAACATTATCTGCTACTTTTATTCTTGCTGTTCCATTTATGTTTGGATAATATGTTGTTCCATTTATTTCATAAGATATTCCCATCAGCTCTTGCCCGTTTAATAATGTTTGTGCTGTGTTGTCCCATACATTTATTGTTATTCCCATTTTTTTGTCTAAATATTGAGTATCATATATTATTTTTCCATTTACTACTTGTTGGGTAAATGTTGAGGCAGCTTTTATATTAAAGCTATCGCCTAATGCAACTGTTGTTGGTATTTCTTGTATCTGTGTATTTAATAATGCATCTTTGTCTACATATATTCCATATTTTCCTGTTTCTCTTTGTGAGCCTAATACACTTGCTATTGTCCTGCCCTCACTATTTCTTAACTCCATAACTAGTGTATTTCCTGTTGATGTTTGTGTTATTGTAGTTTCCTTAAAATCCACATGGAATATAAATTTTTCTTGAACTATATTATTTGTTGTATCTTGATATGTTGCTATTGCTGCTGTTTCGTTATAGTATTGATTTGTTGTTGGCATTTCCAAAAATTCAGATAGTCTATATTCATTTTTTTCACTTGATACATCTGATGTTTTTACAATATAATAGTAATATTTGTTATTTATTAAATCTATCATTGTTATTTTTGTTCCTGCTGGCAAACTATATGCATATCCTGTTGAATCTTTAGAAATTAAAGTTCTATAACTTGTTGGATATGATGTAGCATATTTATATTCTGCAAAGTTGTTTATTGTTAAATTATAATACATAGAAAATTCACTTGATTCCGTAATATTTGTTTCTACTGTTGCAAATGGTGCTTCAAATTTTTCTCCTGGTGCAATTCCTATTGCATACCCTGCTTGTTGTTCTTTCGAAGTATATATTGATATTTTTATTCTTAATTTCGTAATTTTATATCTTATTGGAGTTTGTGGTTGCAATACATCAAAATTTATTGCAACAAATCCAACAGATGTAGTCTGCGAAATATTTTGTGAATTGTAAAGATTTAATATTATACTTGGAACTTGTGTTGAATTATCAGATAAATATTCTATATCACCAGAGTGAGTTCCTGAAGTTGCACCTTTACTCACATAATAATCTGTAGTTTTGCTTGATACCCAACCTGATGTACCTGTTTGCATCTCTAAACCAAATGTAGTGTTTGCAATATCTTCTGTTGTTGCTGTAGCTGGTATTTGTAATTTATTCTTTATAGAAACTGTTGGCATTAAATCTGCTTCGAGATTAGAGACGTTAAATATAGTATTAGGTTCGCTATTACTTATTAATGGTAATTCAACGGTGTCTATTGTGCTATATTTATATGCTGTTAATTCTGTATCTAATTGACTTTCATCTGGAATTCTACCTATTAACCATATATAATAGTCTGCACTTGTTGGAGTTGGAATAATATACTTATGTATACTATCTGTTTGATTAGTGTAAAAACCATCTGTTGTTATATTATGATTTGCTTTGTGTTTACCCATTACATATACATTATTGTCTCCTGTACGTGTTGTAGTTCCTATTGGATTTGCAGAACTTGTGTACATTCCTAAATATGTCATTCCATTTACATTTCCGTATGTAGTAACATCTTCATTTTGTGCTATATTTAAGTTGTTTCCTTGCAACATATACATTTTATTGTCTACATTTGTTGTTAATACTTCGCTTCCATCTATTTCTGTTGATGTATCTATTTTAGCAGTTTCTAATGTTTCAGTTCCATCTGCGTTTATTAATATACTAGAATACTCTTTTAATAAATTAGCTCCATTATCTAAATATATAGTTGAATTGTTTGCTAATTTTAGGTGTCCTATATCATTGAATGCAAATTTTATAGTATTATATTGATTTACTGTATTGGTTGCTCCTTTTATATGTAATGTTGAATTATTTATAATTACTTGTGATGCTTTTTCAACTGACAATATGTTCTTTGCTAAAGAGCTTGCACCATAGTTTTTAATTGATATGTTTTTATTACCACTTATATTAGAATTATCACCATTTCCAAAAATACTTTGGTTTATCATAAGTGTTTCATATCCATTACCATCAATATTTACATTAGATTCACCTGTAACTCCTATATGTGAGGCAGTTGTTGCCTTTGCTCCTCCATAAACATTTCCATTAATGGAAATACTACCTATTGTTGCAGAATTATCTCCAACAGCATCTTTTCCAAAATTTATGTTGGTATTTCCATATACTATAGAATTATAGCCTCCACCATATATATTTCCTCTTATACTACCTTTAATTATATTTATATTGGCTGTTGCATTTGCTGTTACAGAGCCTACTTTAGAGTTGCTTCCAAGTTTCCCTCCATAGATGGCACTAGAAATTGTTCCTCCGTTTACAGTTATGTTAGTACTTTGTGTAATTTCTCCTGAGTTATAATTTCCACCATATATATTGCTTACTGTTCCTGAATTTACTTTTACATTTGTTTTTTCAACATTACCTCCATATGCGGATCCCCCATATATATTTGTTATGGTTGCTCCATTGCAATTAATATTTGCATTTGTTACCTGACTTGTTGTTGTTTGTCCGCCACCATATACTGTTGGTATTGTTGCACTTGAACTTGTTAATGTTACATTTGTTGTTGTTGTTGTTGAATTTGCACCACCGGCACCACAAACCATTCCTATAATTTTTGTTCCTTTTATGTTTACGTTTGATTTTGTTGTAACACTGTTAGCATTTATGCCTCCTCCATATATATAACTAGCTTGTCCTCCTGTTGCTATTATACTAGTTTCACTTACATTATTTTGTCCTCCTCCATATATTGTTCCATATGTTCCATTATTTATATTTACACTTGATTTTAAAGAAACTTTGCCTGTACCATTTCCTCCACCATATATTGCTAAATTGTTAGAAGCATTTAAATTAACATTTGTATTTCCTATTACATTTGTTGAATTTCCTCCTCCATAAACAGATCTATTTATTGTAGCATTCATGTTTATGGTTGTATTTCCTGTTAACCCAGCAGTTGTACTTAGTGCTAGTCCATTTCCTGCACCATATATTATTTTCCCCGACCCAATTGTTGGGGTTCCAGATATGGTAACCTTTGTGTTTCCTATCATTTTTGAGTTATTTGGTACAGTAGAATAATTATATCCTTTTCCACTACCATAAATATCCCCATTTATAGTTGGAGAACCACTTACCATTACATTACTGTTTCCATATAGCGCGCCAGAGTCTAATTGTTGTTGTGCTTCTGTTAAATTTTCTGAATATGCATAACCTCCTCCATAAACATTTCCTTTTATTGTTCCTCCAGAAATATTTATATTGGTTGATGTTGTTACATCTGCACCATAGCTCTTGTACGCATCTGAAGAATTAGCATTATATCCTGTAGTACTTCCTACTCCTGCTCCATATATGTCACTATTTATAGTTCCTCCAGAAATATTTATATTTATAGTTCCATAATAATATGCATCACTTTTAATTGCTGTGTTATTCGCGTTCCTTCCATATGAGGCTCCTATTATATTTTCAATTTGTCCTCCTGTTACATTTATTGTTGAAGTTCCTATAAATGTATTTAATGGATATGCCCAAGATGTTGGTCTATAACTTGAATCTGCATAATTTCCTCCTATTACTTTTCCAATACTACCATTTTTTATATTAATAATAGGGTTACTATATAATGTTCCAATTTCACTTCCACCTGCTATTAAGCCTATGCTTTTTTGTTGTGTTTGCTCTATATAATCTACTGTTACAATCCCACTAAAATTTACAGAAGATGATCCCATAATGTTATGAGAAACTGTATTATTAAGATTTGTGGCATTATTTGATCCAATACCATTACCCATTATAATTTTGTTAAATTGACCACTATTTATTTCTACTGTTGGAGTCCTAACTCCAGAAGTATATACTTCGTTAAGTTTTTTCCAGCCTCCATATATATCAAAATCTGGCAATCCATCACTTTGAGTATATCTATCCATGGTTATATTTGCTCCAAATTTAACCTTATTTCCCTGTAAATATAAATCAACCGTTCCTGTACCTGTTGTACTTGTAGAACCGTAAAATGTCAAATTTTCAAAATTAACATCTCCTTTTAGAAACCTTCCATTTGTTCCACCTGCTAATAGCAATGTTCCTCTTTCGTCCTGTCCATCATATGCTCCAGTTATTGTTACAGGTTTTTCATTTTTTTCGATTATTGATGTGCTTTGTGTAAATACAGACCCTGTATAATTATTCATTATTACCATTATATTTGTATTTATTGTTCCGTGACTGCTTAATTTTGTGTATGCATGGTCTATTGTTTTAACAGGTGTTGTTCTTGTTAATCCGTCATTTGTATCTAAGCCTGCTGTATAATCGACATATATAACTTTCCTCTCCGCTTTATAAACAAATTTGCCTTCTCTTGTTAATTCTGCATTATTACTATTGGTTGCTATTAATTTATACTCTTGTCCCTCTACTAATTCTGTTAATATTGTTGCTGTTTCTCCCTTTATTTCTGTTGCTGTTAGTCCAGAAATATCTAAAGTATACCATTTATATGTATAATCACTTTCGTTAATTAACTCTTTTGCTGTTCCTGTTAATTCTGCTGTTACTTTATTTCTTGCTTCATCTATTGAGAAAGCTATTTTCAGTTCTAATTGTGGTATTTCAAAACTCTTTAAGAAGTAAAAGCCATTGTTATCTTTTATAATTGAATCAACCTGATATGCCTCATCCCAGCTTGGATTTTGTGTAAATGTATTTGTTGTTGAGCTTTGAACTGTACCATTCACATACCATTTATATGTTAATGGTGTATTTGTATTTTTTGCAGTTATACTATATGTTGATTTGTTATTTGTGTCTGTTACAGTAACACTTGTATAGTTTGATGGTATTTTATAACTTTCTTCCCAGCTTAAATACTTACTTCTTGATAGTCCACTTCCATTAAGTAATGTTATATTGTCAACTCCTGTTGTAGAGTCATATGCTATTCCCTTGTTTATACCTTGTACTCTTTGAACTACTGTAGCTCCTTTGCCTGCATTAAATCCTATGTTACTTGTAGAAGACCCTGTTGTTACTGATGTGCTAAAAGATGTGCCATTTATTTTCATTGGTGATGAATATGCACTTGTCATTGTAAGATTTCCTGCATCATTTCCTTGCCAAAGTGTTGCATAATTACTTGTTGACGTATATGTTGTAGTATTTTTTAGATATCCAAATATTGGTCCTGCAAATCCATTTGATACTATTGAGCTGTTATACATACAATATTCTGGCCATACTGGTTGACCAGTTATTATTCCAACAATTCCACCTACTGCATACTGTCCTGCGCTTGCATCATTTGCGCATTTTGCCTCTATATCTAGCTCTACATCTGCAAAACAACCTTTTATACTGTATCTTGCGGCACTGCCAGGATCTGATTCTGAAATCGTAATTCCATTTCTTCCTTCTGTCATACTATTGCCAACAAATCCTGCAATTCCTCCTACTACTAGTCTAAATGTATTATCTGCTAATGTTAAAGTATTTTTACATACTATAGCAGAATTAGTTATACTGTTATTATAAATATTAGAATTTTTATACAATGTTCCTGCTACAATACCTACATGATATCCTTTTTGTGCTGTTGTAGTTGCTGTTGTTCCATTAACATTTATTTCTATATTAATAGAATCAAACATCACATTACGTATTTCTGCTTTTATTGTTCCTCCTCCAACGCTTCCAAAAAATCCATATGAATCAATGCTTGTAGTTAATGCTGCTATTGCTATTTTTGCATTTTTTATTACATATCCAGCTCCATCAAATGTTCCTTGAAAATGATAAGTAGTTGTTCCTATTGGAATCCAATAATTGCCATTCATATCCAAATTTCTAACTAGTTGAAAATATTTTCCTGAATATGTTGTTCCAGAGTTTACACTGTTTCTTAAAAATGCCAATTCTGCACAACTTTTTATTAAATATGGTGATGCAGATGTTCCATTTCCATATGTAAAACCTGTTGCAGTACTTGTTCCATCCCATATATCTGTCAATGTGCTATCCAAATTTTTTGCAGGAACGTTTGCACGTAATGCCATATTTTGCAAATTCATTGTGTTATCTAATAATACCGCATATGTTGAAAAGCTTGAGGCATCAAATGTAACTTCATTGTCCTTAAGCTCTATTTTTTCTATTTCTTCTACCTTGTTCTCATCATTTATGTGTACAACTTTATATTTTTGATTTTCTGTATCTATTGGTTCTACACCTGTTATAGTGACCTTAACATTTTCGTCAAAGTCTGTTGGGTTATATTCTTTTTCATTTGAAAGTAATTTTATATCATATGCTATTTGATATGTAATATCATTATTTAAAATATCTTTTAATGTTTCTTTTGTTTTTTCTTCGTTTGCTGTTTTGACTGAAATGGTTGCATCTGCTGGCATATAGCCTTTAACACTTATGTTTTTGCCTTCTACAATTTGTTCTAGTTGCTTGTTATATAATTTCTCTCCGTTTTTTTCTTTTTCGTCATATTTAACTGTTAATGTTAATTTTTGCTCTTCTATTTCTGTTGCTGTTAAATATATTTTTTCTCCCGGCTTTTTTTCCATTTGTGCCACTTCAGTAGTTATTTCGCTATTTTGCTCCAAATTTTCTTCTGATTGTGTTATTTCAGTTTCTTGTTCTTTAATTTCCTCGTTTGCTGTGGTGTTCTCGTCGCTTGTAGGAGTTTCCCCTACACTTCTAAGGTCTGCGAAATAGCTTGCAACTACTTTGTTATTTATCATGTCTGGCAAAACAATGTAGTAGCTGTTTTTTCCACTATTTATAGCATTTAATATTAAATTATCTTCTTTTAAATTTTTTCCATAATCTTTAATTGTTGTTTGTATTTCTTTTATATTATTAGCTCTAGAGAAACCTAAAATTATAATTTCTACTAATAACATTAACATTACTATTAAAATTATGGTTGTTTTCCTTTTGTTCGTTTGTCTCATTTTTATTTTCTCCATTTTACACGGGCGATTAAATGTGCCCCTACGTCTATAAATTACTTTACATTGTCATTATTTTCTTTTGCGGGCGATTAAAATCGCCACTACGTTTTATTTGGATTTTAATATTTTTCCAAATTCACATTCGCTTTCTAATTCATCTATATTTATATTATTTTTTAATAAATTTTGATTCGTTTTTATTTTTTCTAATGCATCTATTACACCATCTAGGTTATCCTTATCCAAGTCTTCTTTTGTAATATTTATTTTTAATAACTGGTATCTATCTTTTATTATAACCATAACATCTTTTTCATTTAATAAAGTTATATTATCTAGTATAGTGTAATATGGCCAATTTACGAATTCTCTTAATTCTTTTATTAATTGTTCTATTTCTTCTTCTGTTATTTCTTTTATATTGTCTTGTATACAATAGTAAACATATGTATAATATGAGCTTGCTAATTTAAGCGCATCAAATACTGTTGAGTTTTCGTTTATTTCTTGAAATATTTTTTCTTTTATTTTATTTCTGTCTAATTCAATATATAGTTGTTTTATTTCTAGAATTAAATTGTTGGCTTCTGTATTTAATTTTTCATTTGGTTTTTTAAATAATCCTGTACCGTTTATTTTTGCATTTAATTTTACTAATTTGCTTTCTCTTGTTTGTATCTCTTTTTGTGTTTGTGCATATGCATTTTTATTTTGCTCTTTCTCTGCATATTTTTTCTTAATATCATCTATTATAAATTTAAATTTTAAATAATTTTTATATTCCCACAAACTATTTAGCAATTTTCTTAAATTTATATCTATTTCTGCTTTTTTACTTTCATCAATTTGTGCTAATGTTGTTTTAGGGATAAATTTTTCGTAACTTGCTTTTATTAATTTTTCTGTATAGTCTTTTGTGTTTAATTTTGCTGTATAGAAAGCATTTATTATATTGAACTTGTCTGCTTCTTCTTTTTCTATTAGCTCTGTCTTTATATCTTTGTGTTCTATTAAAAGCTGATCAGCTGTAACATTTCTTAGTGCTTCTTCTTGCTTTTTCTCATAATATTTATCTATATTTTTCTCGTTTTCTGTATATATATAGAATATATTTAATCTAATATGAATTATTATATCTGGGCATTTCCAGTATATTTTCTCAAATTCTGTTTTTATTCTTTCTGAATTTACATTGCCTTTTTCCATTTCCTGAAAAAAAACCACCATATATTCATTAGCATATTTACTGTATGTAAAGTCTTTTGGCATTAGTGGTATACCAACTTCTTTGAATTTTTCTATAGCTTTTTGTATTGCTTCATTAACAACGTCTAAGTTTTTTCTATAGAATACATTTAAATTAAATAAGATTCTATCTAAGTCCATTTTTTCATATGAAGTTTTATATTTATTTATTACATGCAATGTTCTTTCTTTTTCTGCTACCTGCTCTTCTAGCTTTATTACTTCCTCTGATTTTTTTATTTCTTCTAATTTTTCTATTCTTTTTTTCATTTCTTCTAAAAGCTTGCTTTGAGCATCTGTAAATGTTTGTTTGTATTCTTGAATTTGAGTTAAGCATGCTTTTATATTTTTTGCATTGTTTCTAGGAAATGTATTAAGTATTTCTTTGTTTGCCTCTATTTGTTCATTTACTTCTTTTAAATTATTCATTTTTATCCCCCATTTTTTCTGTATTTTTTTCTTCTTTGTTTAAAAAAGTTATAAATTCAGATACTCTTGTATACATTTGTAATATTTCTCTAGAAGTTAACTTGTCTAATCCATTTTCCATTTTATTCACATTCCTTTCTTAATGCGTTAATTCCGTTCATTTTTTCTTCTATATTATCTTAAATTATAGCATAATGCCTTATAATACGCAAACAAATTTCCTTATTTTGTAATGGAAATTATTGCTTATTTTCCCTTGTTTTGTTTTACAGTCGAATTATTATATTTTTTGTAAATATATTATATTAATTAATAAAATTACTGTCAATAATTTAAAATTATTTTCTTTATAATTTCATAAATAATCAATTTCTAACTTATCTGTCAATATTTTACCTCCTGTTTTATTATCCATTTTTGTTATATTTAAAATTGCTTATTGTTCTCGCTTTGAAAAGTTATAAAAGAAAATTAAATTTGTTCAAATAAATTTGTTTTTTATGGTAACACTAATTTATAGAAATATTGATTTAAATTGTTGATATTTATTGTGTTTTATGTTATGCTTATATGACTATAGATGTTTTTAGCATCTAAATTAAAAAAGGAGGGAATTTATATGGATTTTAAACAATGGAGAAATTTTAACACAACAGGAGAATGGACTAAAGAAATAGATGTTAGAGGCTTTATACAGGCTAACTATACTCCTTATGAGGGTGACTCTAATTTTTTAACATCTCCTACAGAAAAAACAAAGAAATTATGGAATAAGGTTTTAGACCTTTATAAAAAAGAAACAGAAAATAATGGGGTTCTTGATGTAGATGTAAAAACTCCATCTTCTATAAATGCTTATGAACCTGGATATGTTGACAAAAGCTTAGAGGAAATTGTAGGATTTCAAACAGATGCTCCTTTAAAAAGGGCTATTATGCCTAATGGTGGTATTAGAATTGTAGAGAAATCTTGCGAAAGCTATGGTTATAAAGTTGATGAAAATATAGAATACATCTATCATAATTTAAGAAGAACACATAATGACGGTGTTTTTGCCGTATATACACCTGATGTAAGAGCTGCAAGAAGTTCTCACTTAATTACTGGGCTTCCAGATGGTTATGGTCGTGGAAGAATTATTGGTGATTACAGAAGAGTTGCTTTATATGGTGTAGATGTATTAATTGAAGAAAAAAAGAGAGAATTAGATATTTTAGATAGTGATGAATTTGTTGATTCAATTATTAAAAATAGAGAAGAAGTCCATGACCAAATTCTAGCTTTAGAGGATTTAAAGAAAATGGCTTTAAAATATGGTTTTGATATTTCTGTTCCTGCATCAAATGCTAAAGAGGCATTTCAGTGGTTATATTTTGGATATCTAGGTGCTATAAAAGACCAAAATGGTGCTGCTATGAGTTTGGGAAGAACTACTACTTTCTTAGATATATATGTAGAAAGAGATTTAAATGAAGGAACATTATCTGAATCTCTTGCACAAGAATTGATGGATCAATTTGTTATGAAATTAAGAATGGTTAGATTTTTAAGAGCACCTGAATATAATGCCTTATTTAGTGGAGACCCTGTTTGGGTTACAGAAGCTTTAGGTGGAATGGGTATTGATGGTAGAACTTTAGTTACTAAAAATTCTTTTAGAATGCTACACACATTAGTAAACTTAGGACCTGCCCCTGAACCAAACCTAACTGTTTTATGGTCAAAAAATTTACCTGAAGGATTTAAAAAATTCTGTGCAGATATTTCTATAAAAACATCTTCTATTCAATATGAAAATGATGATTTAATGAGAGCGACCTTGGGTGATGACTATGGAATAGCTTGTTGTGTTTCTGCTATGAGAATTGGTAAACAAATGCAATTCTTTGGAGCAAGAGCAAATCTTGGAAAGACTCTTTTATATGCTATTAATGGTGGTAGAGATGAAAAGAGCGGTGTTCAAATAACTCCTGAATTTGCTCCTATTACTTCTGAATATTTAAATTATGATGAAGTTATGGAAAAATTTGATAATATGATGGACTATGTTGCTAAAATATATATTAAGGCTCTAAATGCAATTCATTATATGCATGATAAATATTCTTATGAAGCCTTAGAAATGGCTTTACATGATAGTGAAAGAAATATTTTAAGGACAATGGCTTGTGGAATTGCTGGTCTTTCTGTTGTTGCAGATTCACTTTCTGCTATAAAATATGCTAAAGTTAAAGTTATTCGTGATGATACAGGTCTTGCTGTTGATTATCAAATAGACGGAGATTTTCCTAAATATGGTAATGATGATGACAGAGTTGATAGCATAGCTGTTGATGTTGTTAAAAGATTTATGAAAAAGTTAGAAAAACATCAAACTTATAGAAATTCAAGAGCTACATTATCTATTTTAACAATTACTTCTAATGTAGTATATGGAAAAGCTACTGGTGCAACTCCTGATGGCAGAGCAGCTGGAGAGCCTTTTGGACCAGGCGCAAACCCATTACATGGTAGAGATGTAAATGGTGCATTAGCTGTAATGAATACAATAGCAAAATTGCCTTATGAATATTCTGAAGACGGAATATCTTTCACATTCTCTATTACACCTAATACTTTAGGTAAAGATGAAGATACAAAGGTAAATAATTTGGTAAATATGTTAGATGGCTTCTTTATGCAAACTGGTCATCATATAAATGTAAATGTTTTTGATAGAGCTTTATTAAAAGATGCTATGGAACATCCAGAAAAATATCCACAACTTACAATTCGTGTTTCTGGATATGCTGTAAACTTTACAAAATTAACAAGAGAACAACAATTAGATGTTATAAATAGAACAATTCATGAAAGAATTTAAACATTTTAATTTGTTCCTTTTAAGAAGGGAATGATATTAATTATGGATAGTAAACTTGCCAGAATACACTCTTTTGAGACTTTTGGAACAGTTGATGGACCTGGAATAAGGTTTATAATCTTTATGCAGGGTTGTTCCTTAAAGTGTAAATATTGTCAAAACAGAGATACTTGGGCATTAGATGCTGGTATGCAATATTCAGTTGATGAACTTATATCAAAAATTGGAAGGTATAAAAATTATTTTATACCTTCTGGTGGTGGTGTAACTGTTAGTGGAGGAGAACCTCTTTTACAGATGGATTTTTTAATAGAATTATTTACTAAATTGAAAAGGCAAAATATTCATACAGCAATTGATACTTCTGGCTCATTTCCTCTTACAGATAGGTTAAAAACGCTTATTGATTTGACTGATTTATTTTTGTTAGATATAAAATGTATAAATGATGAAATTTGCAAAGATTTAACAGGAGTTTCTAATAAGTTAGAACTGGATTTTGCTAAATATCTAAGTTCAATTGGAAAAGATATGTGGATAAGACAAGTTCTTGTACCTGGATATACTGATAAAGAAGAAGATTTGCTGAATTTAAAGCAATTTTTGTCTGAATTGAAAACTGTTAGAAAAGTTGAGATTTTGCCATATCATGATATGGGTAAATATAAATGGGAACAACTTGGTTGTAAATACGAATTAGAAGGAGTACGTTTAGCAACACCTGAAGATGTGGAACGTGCAAAAGAAATTCTTAATATTTAAATAGAGGAGCTGCGAAAATAACTTTCGTAGCTCCTTTTGGAAGGAGGAGAACACATAGGCATGCATTAGCAACTTGATAACCCACCAGCCAGAGCTATGCCTATGATAATTACCGCAATGGCCATCCACATAACGATGGCCAAAATCCTTAATATGACATTAATTATTGCCATAATTATCCGCCACCACATACTCCTTTCTCCTTTCTGCTTTTTTGATGTTTCCATTATATATCATATTATGTTGTATTGCAATTACTTTTATCAAATCTTTTCTGTTCTTACATATTCATATACTATTATTGCTGTTGCGACAGATGCATTTAGGCTTTCTGTCTTTCCTAACATTGGGATTTTTACTTTTGTATCTGCCATTTCTTGTATTTCCTTTGATACACCATTTGCTTCGTTTCCTATTACTATTACCTTTTTGTTATATTTTATATCATATATGCTTCTTTCTGTATCTAACGATGTTACAATAACATCAAATTTGTGTTTTTTTATTTCTTCTAATGTTGTTTCTAATTCTGCTGTTTCTATTATATTTACTCTAAATATCGCTCCCATTGTTGAGCGTACAACCTTAGGATTATAGCAATCTGCTGTATCTGCAGATACTATTATTTGTTTTAAATTTGCGCTATCTACTGTTCTTAATATTGTTCCTAAATTGCCTGGGTCTTGTATACCATCCAAAGCAATAATTATATCTTCTGAATAGTCTATTTGCCCTTTTTTACAGCCTTTTTCTATTATTGCCAGTATGCCCTGTGGTGCCTTTACATCTGATATTTGGGTAAATATTTTTTCTGTTACATATATACATTCATATTTTGCTATTTCGTATAATAGGTTTTTGTCTATTGTTCCATCAACCAGGCATTCTTCGCATATTACTATTAATTTAATGTTTGCTTTTTCTATAATTGCTTCTTTTATTAATTTAATTCCTTCAATTATATATTGATTATTTATGTCTCTATATTTTTTTTCTTTTAGTTTTTTAATGTTTTTTATTAATTCATTATCTTTACTTGAAATTATATTCATTTTTCTCTCCTTCAAGATAGGCAGGCGATTAAAATCGCCCCTACACTTTGTAATTCACTTTGCTCTGCTCAAAATGGGCGGGCGATTAAAATCGCCCCTACATTGAAGATGTTGTGCAATTTTGTATACATGTTAAAAATTCCTTTATCTCCTCTATTATTTTGCTTCCCATTGTTACTGTTACATATGGTTCTATTCCTGTAGAAAATCTTATATTGGTATTATATTTTTTTATTAGCTTATCCACAATTTCTGGATTAAATTTTGCTTTGTCAAAGTAAAATACAACCTTTTCTTTTCTTTGCGATATTTTTATTACATTAGCAACTCTACACAAATTTTCTAATTCTGAAGGCATATGTCCATATCTATCTATAATTTCGTCTATTACGTTTTGTATATCTTCTTCTGTTCTACATAACGCAATATTTTGATATATTTCTATTTTTTGACTATTATTATCAATAAAGCTATCTGGTATATAACTTGAAACATCTATATCTATTTGTATATCTTGTTCTTCTTTTACTTCTATGCCTTGTATTTCTTTTACAACTTCATCTAGCAATCTGCAATATGTATCATAACCAACTTGCTCCATATGTCCATGTTGTATTTCTCCTAATAAACTTCCTGCTCCTCTTATTTCTAAATCACGCATTGCAATTTTAAATCCTGAG
>ERZ779915.70-NODE-70-length-18785-cov-1.7544_pt1 | contig 18785 bp, 16 predicted proteins | sample MGYA00511066_ERZ779915 | MGnify/ENA primary metagenome ERZ779915 (study PRJEB29588, sample SAMEA2154992) | human gut metagenome | biome: human gut; feature: human-associated habitat; material: faeces | place: Denmark | collected 2008/2010 ... | reverse complement strand
CAATGAAAATAGTTCTATCTGTATATTTAAAAATATATTTGCAGATATTGGAGATGAACAAAGTATAAGTGAATCTTTAAGCACTTTTTCTGCTCATATTACAAATATTATCAATATTACTAATAACGCAGATGAAAATTGCTTGATTTTATTGGATGAATTAGGCTCTGGAACAGATCCAATAGAAGGTGCAAATTTGGCAATAAGCATTCTTAATTTCTTTTATAATACTGGTTGCCTTGTTCTTGCTACTACACATTACCAAGAACTTAAAAATTATGCTTTAGTTACACATGGTTTTGAAAATGCTAGTTCTGAATTTGATGTAGAAAACTTAAAACCTACCTATAAGCTGTTGATCGGAATTCCAGGAAAGAGTAATGCATTTGCTATCAGTAAAAAACTTGGATTAAATCAAGAAATTTTAAACAACGCTTATTCTTTACTTAAAGATGATAATATTCATATAGAAGATATTTTAAAAAGCATTTATGATAACAAATTACAAATAGAACGTGAAAAACAAGATATTGATAAAAATTTGGCTCAAATCCAAACTCTAAGGAAGGAACTAGAAAAAGAAAATACGGGTGTTAAACAAAAAGAAAAGGAATTGATTGAAACTGCAAAACTTGAAGCCAGAAATATACTTTTATCTGCCAAAGAAGAGGCTAATGAAATTATCAAACAACTAAATAATATAAATCATGATTTAAAATCTGCAAATAGTTTAAGAAATTCACTAAATGATAAAATAAAACAATTTGATATTCCTCAAAAAGAAAATGGTAATTTAACCAAATCAGATATTCAGTTAGGTATGTTGGTGGAAGTTATCCCTTTTAATACAATTGGAACAGTAATAAGTTTTCCAAGCAAATCCAATGAAGTACAAATTCAAATGGGAAATACAAAAATGAATATTAGCTTATCTAATTTAAAGAAAACAGCTAAAGCTTTAGCAAAAGAAAATTTTTCTACCACAAAAGTAAACAAAAATAATGGTTCAAAATCAAAATACATTTCTCCAGAAATAAATGTTATTGGGCAAAATGTTGATGAAGCCACTTATATTATAGATAAATATTTAGATGATTGTACAATTTCTAATATTGCAACTATTAGGATTGTACATGGAAAGGGCACAGGCAAATTACGTGAAGGAATACACTCTTTTTTAAAAAAACACCCTCATGTAAAATCATTTAGACTAGGTACCTTTGGCGAAGGCGAAATGGGAGTAACCGTAGTAGAATTAAAATAAGCTAAAAATCACAGAAGTTTTTTCTGTGATTTTTTTGTTTTAATGTGAATATCCATAATATTGTTGCATTAACCAAGAATAATAGTCAAAAACATCTAATGTTGTTGGAATTCCATAGTCAACTCCAAATGTTTCTACTGTTATACTTTTTATAACTGGTGGCTCTATTGGTCTATCTGATGCTATTTTATTGCCGTCCGAATCTTTTGGTGCTTCTGCATTTTCTTCTAATTCACTTTCTCTATATACAACTTTTACATCCTTTATTTTGTTTACTATATCCATTCCCTCTATAACTTTTCCAAATGCCGCATATGTTCCATCAAGGCTTGTATTATCTGCAGTCATTATAAAGAATTGGGCTCCTGCTGAGTTGTAGCCTTTCTTTAATATATCTGCTGATTGGTTTCCATAGCTTGCTCTTGCCATAGAGATTACACCTGTTTCGTGTTTTAAAATATTATCATTATATCCGTTTGCAATGAATTCACCTGGTATGCAGTATTCTTTGTCTTGGTCCTCTGCTATTTCTTTTAAATCACTTAGTTTTGGAGCTCCTGTTCCGTCTCCATTTTTAGATCCACCTTGTATCATAAAATCTGGAATAGTTCTATGGAAATTAAGTCCATTATAGTAACCATTATTTGCAAGTTTTATAAAGTTTGCAACTGTATTTGGTGCCATCTCTGGATATAATTCTATTTTTATTGTCCCATATCCTTCAACTTCCATTGTAGCTATTGGATTTTGTACTTTTAATGTGGCCTTTTTGTATATTCCATATCCTACAAATCCAATCCCTGCTACTAATAATAAAATTCCTAAAATTAATAAAATTTTAACAAATACTTTCATTTTTTCCTCCTATAAAATCAAATTGTCAAAAACAAATTGTTCTTGCATCCTTTTTAATGACTGTTTAATAGTTCTAGCTCTTACTTCTCCTATGCCTTCAACTTCATCTAGTTGTGGAATGTCTGCTGCCAATATATGTTGAAATGATTTAAATGATTTAACTAAGTTGTCCACTATATTGCTTGGCATTCTAGGTATTTTATTAAGTACTCTATACCCTCTTGTGTATACACCAACTTCATCATAGTTTTCAAAGTCTTGATACCCAAGCATTTTTGCTATTTTATCTGATTTCATTAAATCTTCATGATTTAATTTTTCTATTTCCTCTAATATTTTGTCTGGTAGTTTCTTTTTACTTGGAGACATATAATCTTTTACAATTAGCAATTCCTCATTTTCTAGGTCGCCAACTAATTCTTTTAATTGAATTTCTAATAATCGTCCCTCATCACCTAATTCAAAAATGGCTCTTTCAAGACTTTGAAAACTATGATGAAGTTGGTGTATACAACTTCTTCTACCATTTTTCTTACCATTTCAGCTCTTTGTATTGATATTATCACATTTTCTAATGTAACTATATCATTAAATTCGTATTCATTTAATAGACTCAACTTGCTGTCAAATACTTTTTTGTATTTTTCAACCGTTTGCAGTGCTTGATTTGCCTTTGAAATAACTTTTGATGTATCTTCTAATACATATCTTTCATTTCCTTTAAATATTGTTATAATACTTCTTCTTTGTGAAATGCTTATTACCAAAGCTCCTGTTTGCTTTGCAGTACGCTCTGCCGTTCTATGTCTGGTACCAGTTTCTGTTGTTATTATACTAGAGTCTGGAATAAGTTGTGTATTAGCATACAAAATCTTTTTAAAATCAGCACTTAAAACAATAGCACCATCCATTTTAGCTAATTCATATAATCTTGATGATGTATAATCTATGTCTAATCTAAAGCCACCATCTACTAAATCTAAAACCTCTTTCGTGTCGCTTATAACAATTAATGCACCTGTCTTTGCCTTTAAAATGTTTTCCAAACCATCCCTAATAGGTGTACCTGGTGCAATAAGTTTTAGAATTTCTGTAATCATCATACCCTCCTTGTCACTTTTGGGACACACTTTTATTTAAGTCCAACTGCTTTCATTGCTTCAATAACGTTGCTAACACCTATTATATCTAATTTGTATTTTTCTTTCAATAGTTTTTTGTTACTTTTTGGAATTATACACGTTTTAAATCCTAGTTTTTCTGCTTCTTTTAATCTTTTATCAATTAAATTTACTGCCCTTACCTCTCCTGTTAATCCAACCTCTCCTATTACTAAAGTATCTTTTGGAATACTATAGTTTTTGAAACTTGATGCACAAACCAATACAATACCTAAATCAACTGCAGGCTCTATCAGCCTTATTCCACTTACCACATTTAAATATATATCTTGTGAACTTAAATTTAGCCCTGCTTTTTTTTCAAGTACTGCTACTAAAAGGGTTAATCTGTTATAGTCTATACCGTTTGCTGTTCTTCTTGGCATACCAAAAACTGTTGGAGTTGTTAATGCTTGCAATTCTATAAGAAGTGGCCTTGTTCCTTCCATACTTGCAACAACAATTGAACCAGCAGGATTATCTTCTCTTTCTGAAATTAATATAGAAGATGGATTTGCTATTTCTACCATTCCCTCATTTTGCATTTCAAACATTCCTACTTCATTTGTTGAGCCAAATCTGTTTTTTACACTTCTTAAAATTCTGTATGAAAAGTATCTTTCCCCCTCTAAATAAAGTACAGTGTCAACCATATGCTCTAACACTCTTGGCCCTGCTATATTTCCTTCCTTAGTAACATGCCCAATAATTATTGTAGTAATATCGTTGCTTTTGCACACTCTCATTATTCTTGAAGTAATTTCCCTTACTTGGCTTACTGTACCAGCCGCTGATGATATATCTTCTGAATACATTGTTTGTATTGAATCAATAATAACAAGTTTTGGGCACATTTGTAATATATTTTCCTGTATTAGGTCTATATCAGTTTCTCCCAAGAACATAATATCCTCATTATTAATATTTAACCTATCTGCTCTTATTTTTATTTGCTCTGCTGATTCTTCTCCTGAAACATATAAAACTTTTCCTTCTCCAGACATTTTATTGCATAATTGTAAAATTAATGTTGATTTTCCAATACCAGGTGCACCACCAAGTAGCACTAATGAGCCCCTTACTAAACCTCCGCCTAATACTCTATCCAGTTCGCCTATTCCTGTACTTGTCCTTACTTTTTCTTTACCTTCTACTTCTTTTAGCATTTTTGGAGTTGCATTTTTTTTACCTTTTTCTGCACTATTTTTATTTTCTTTTATTATCTTTTCTTCATAAAAACTATTCCATTCATTGCAGGCAGGACATTTTCCCAACCATTTAGCTGATTCATATCCACAACTACTACATACAAATATTGTTTTGTCCTTTCCCATTTTTCCCTCCTTTGTCACTTTTGAGATATTTCTTTTTGTGACAAGACGAACATTGCATGCGACCATCCTAATCCAATTACCCAATTGGATGTCATTGTTTTATTATCTACTTGCTCTGCCAATAGTCCATGTTCATTGCAACTGTTCACTACAAATTTTATACATTCTTCTGCTTTTTCTTTTTCTCCTTTTTGGTTATAATACATTGCCATCCATAATGTAGCTATTGGCCATGGATTTTGCCCTTCCATATAATGGTCTTGCTCAAATCTTAAATATCCTCCTGTATATGTTCTTAATGTTAAATTTATTTTTTCTATTGTATTATTAATCTTTTTTTCATCTGCTGAAAATAATTTAAATGGTTCTACCGCACCAAGTATACTTATGTCTGTTTTTTGATCATTCAAATTTCTTAATAATGTTTTTGTTTTTTCATCATACAAATTTTTTGATATATATTTTTTTAATTCTTCCATATATTTTCTTATATTTATTTCGTTTTTATGTATATTTTCAAGTTTTAATCTATTATTTGTATATTCTTCTTTTATATTTTCATATATTTCTAGCATACTATTGAATGCCCCATATATTGCGGCAAGCGAATATAAATGTACTCCTTCGTTCATTTCCCATATATCATAACTAATTGGTAGTTTTTCTCTTTCTTTTGTATGATATGTTTCTTCTATTTCATTTTTTACAACATCACTTTCATCTCTTGTGCCTAATATATTATCCATATAAATAAATAGAAACCTCGTTGCCTTTTCACACATTTTTAATGTATCTTTTAAAAATTTTATTTCTTTTGTCTTTTTGTAGTGTTCATTTACACCATATATTACACTTGCTGTTTCATCTATTTGATATCCCCAGCATGGAGCCAGCTTACCATCTGTATAAAATCTTTGCTCCCACATTCCATTTTCACTTTGTGTATTTTTGCAAAATACTTTATAAAACTTTTCGGTTTCCTTTGTCATATTTAATATGTCTAATGCCCTCGTTACAAACACTGCATCTCTTGGCCAGCAATATGCATATTTTCCACACTTTGTGATATTTTCGTCCACTTCTATTGCTGCAGATATTCCGCCAACTTCTTGATTTGTTAATAATGGAAATAACAATATTGTTCTTTTGTATACTTTATTTAATTTTCTGTTAAATTCTGTGTCTTCTTCTGGCATCTGTAAAGTATCATGGTCTTTAACATATTTTCTCCAATATTTTTTTACTGTTACTTCTTCTTTTTGTGCATCTATTTTTTTTATTGCTTTTATCTGTTCTTGTAAATCTATTTCATTTTTATTTTCTATTATTGATATATATACAACTAATTCTTTTATTTCATTTGGCTTTAATAAACCAATATTATAGCTTATACTAGAGTCTGGCGACATTCCTATATAATCTTTGTCTGCTATTTCTCCACTGTTTATGTTATTTTTAGTATCATTTAATTGATAACTTAACATTTCTTTATTTGACGTTATGCAAAATGCTGTATTGTGTGTATATTGTATTAATGTATTATCTTTTACAACTGCTCCTACCATATTATTATAGTCTGATAACAACTTTGAGTGTATCAAAAAATTCACATTTAATTCTATAGAATTCTTATTTTCAAATGTATATTTTTTTACTAATACACTATTTTTTAGTAATACAAAATCAGTTTGTGTTATTTTTAAATTAAAATATGTGTTTTTAATTTCGGTATTTAAAATATTAGTATCTTCTGTATAATACTGTTGATACATATTGTTAATGTCTTGATGTAAATATATAATCCCAGAATCGTTTATTTTTACTCCTGTTTCAAAGTAATCTATAAATTGCATATAATCAGGTGAAGGATAAATTAGTCTTAGTAATTCACCATTCTTGGAATAGCTGGCTGTTATGTTTTTTCCACCTATTATAGCATCATTATAATATTTATTCTTCATTTGTTTTCCCCTTTAACTTTTTTCAACTATTTTCACTATTTGATTTTCTAATTCTTTTAATCTTTCTGCCAATTCTGTTATATCTTCTTCTTTTCTATCTTCTGACAAATACCCATCTTTTACAATTTCTTCCATGTCTTCTATTTCTTCTTTTAATGTTCTCATTCTTTCTAATATTTCTAATCTTACAAATTTCTTCTCATTTGGTCCTTCTACTCTATTTGTCATACTTACTTTTTCTTTTAATTCATATGTTTCTCCATATTCTGGAATTGTTACCGGTATATTTAAATCTTCTAATATTTTATTTTTTAATATAATCTGTCCTTCTGCTTCTCCATGCACTAAGAAAATATGTTTTGGTTTTATTGCATATGAATAAATAAAATTCATTAACCATTCTTGATCCGCATGTCCAGAATATCCTTCTATATATTCTATTCTTGCATTTACTGCAATTTCTTCTCCAAATATTTTTACTGTTTTAGCACCATCTACTATTTTTCTCCCTAATGTTCCTGGTGCTTGATATCCAACAAATAATATTGTACTGTTTGGATTCCATAAATTATGTTTTAAATGATGTTTTATTCTTCCAACTTCACACATTCCACTTGCTGAAATAATTATAGAAGGTTCATTTTTTTCATTTAATTCTTTTGACTCATCTGCAGTTCTAGTAAACTTTAACCCTGGAAATTCTAATGGATTGTCTCCTCTCTTAATTAATTCTTGAGTTTCTTCGTCAAATAAATCCATATTCTCTTTAAAAACCTCTGTAGCAGATATTGCAAGTGGACTATCTACATATACTGGTGCACTCATCAATTTTTCATATTCTTTTTTAAATTTTTCATCGTCTTGATTTTCTTTCAAATTGTTTAATTCATATAGTATTTCCTGTGTTCTACCTACCGCAAACGAAGGAATTACCACTGTTCCACCATTTTCCAAAGTTTCTGAAACTATTTTCAAAAACATCTGAGCTTTTTCTTCATTTCTATTATGTAATCTTCCTCCATATGTAGACTCCATAACCAAGTAGTCTGTTCTTTCTATCATTGTAGGTGATGATAATAGTGGAATATCATTGTTGCCCAAATCTCCTGTAAATACAGTTTTTATCTCTTCTCCATTTTCGTTTATCCATACTTCTATAATACTTGAACCTAACATATGACCTGCATCATTAAATCTAACATGTATATTAGGGTCTATTTCTATTATCTCATCATATTTTACAGGTTTAAAAACTTCCATTGCTTTCAAAGCTTCTTCTGCTGTGTATAGTGGTGGCAAAGCCTCTTTTCCTTCTCTTTTTCTTTTTCTATTTTTCCATTCTATTTCCATTTCCTGTATATGTCCACTATCTGGCAACATTATAGTACACAAGTCGCATGTAGCCTTTGTTGCATATATGGGCTTTCTATATCCTTCATTATATAATTTAGGAATTCTTCCAGAGTGGTCTATATGAGCATGTGTTAAAAGCATAAAGTCTATTTCATTAACATCAAACAAAAATGGCTCTGCATTTTTTAATTCATCTTTTGTACTTCCTTGAAACATTCCACAGTCAACTAAAAATTTTTTTCCTGCTCCTTCAACTAAAAAGTTAGAGCCTGTTACAGTTTTTGTTGCACCTAAAAAAGTTATATTCATAAATTCCCTCCATTAAATAAATATTTTTGTTTTCTTTTTAATTTTTATTTTTTTGGCTTGTGTTATTTTTTTGCTTTCTAAAACCTTTCCATCATAATACTGTAAATATATAATATTATTTTCTTCTTTTGGTTCTATGCTTATACTTTGCAAATCTATTATTTGGGTATCAAATATCATTTTTAATATTACAAAATTTTCCTTAGAATCTTCTGACACATTTTCAATTACTTTTAACTTTGTTGCCTTATCTATTAAAGACTTTATAGTTTTTGCAAAACTTATTTTTAGTTCTTTTATATCTTTCAAGAACTCATTTCCATACATTATAAATCTATAATATCTTAATTCATATATTAATTCAATTATTTCTTTTTTATTTTCTATATTTTTTATTTTTTCCCTTAAGCCAAGTAAAAACATCCTGCACAATTCCAAAGTCTGATCCCCTTGTATACTTTCTAAAAAGTCATACTTATTCTTTGTATTTTCCATTCTTTTAATATATTCTTTGGGCTGTATCAATTCATTGCACTCTGTTATTCTCTTTAATAAAGCTGTTCTTTCTTTTTTTAATTCGTCATTCCACTCTTTTATAGTTAAATTTTCATATTTTTTGTTTCTTTTTTCATATTGTTTTTTTAACAAGTTTTTATCATTTTGTATCTTATCTATTGCATTTATTTTTCTATTAAATCTCTTTTTTTCATTTGTTAATTCTTCTAAAAACCTCTCTTTATTTTGCATTATTTCTAATTGTTTTTTATATTTACTTTTTATCTTTATTAGTTCTTCTTTCGCCTTTTGATTGCTATTTGCATATAAGTACATTAAGTTTTTATATAATATATCATTAAATTTGTTGCCTATTTTTACTCCATACTCAACTATCACTTGTTGTTTTAACATATCTATATAATCTAATGTTATATTATTGTTGTTTATAAATTCATACATCAATTTATAGCCTACTGTGTAATTCAATGTTTGGTATACTATATTATATTTATATTTTTCAGTTTTTTCATTGGTAATGCTCCATGACCATCCATTAAAATTTTTTATCACTTCTAGTTGATTTACTGTTGCTCCTATTTTTAGCACATCTCTATAAGCATTGTCTATATATTCATATTGTTTTGGTATTTTAATTGGAGTCCTAGAAATTTCTAATATTGCTTCTAACAGAAAATTCTCATTTTCTAATACCATTATTTTATCGTTTTCTATCTCATAACTTTTTTGGGCTTCTCTAAATTTTTGTCCTATTTCTGAATTATTTTTTATTATTTCTATTTTTGCACATTTATTTTGAATAGTGTTTATCAAATATTGTATAAAATCATTTTTTAAAGGAACTTGCCTTTTGGTTTTTTCATAATCAGAATATGAGTTTTCAATTTTATAAAACATATTTAACAGAAGATTTTTTGCGCCTAAGGAATACACCTTATTTTCTAAAACCTTCTCGAGTTTATTATTATAATCTTTTATATTAAATTTAGAAAACAATTTATTTTTAATCATTTCTTAATCCTTCATACGTTTTCTGTTTGTGTATATGATGTAGTTTTTAATTCTTGCCATCTTTCTTTAGACATCAAAACCTCTCTTGGCTTACTTCCTTGAAATCCAGATATAATACCTCTTTCTTCCATTTGGTCTATTATTCTACCTGCTCTTGCATATCCTACTTTAAATCTTCTTTGTATAAACGATGTTGAGGCTTGTCCTGTTTCAACAACAACCTCTATTGCTTCCATTAAAAGTGGGTCTGTATCATCATCATTCTCTTGTTCCTCTATTTCTTTATCTGTACTATTAGCTTTTTCTATTTGCTCTAATATATCATCATTATATGTAGCTTCTCCATTTGCTTTTACAAAGTCAACTACCTTTTCTACCTCTTTGTCTGATATAAATGCTCCTTGTACTCTGGTTGGTTTAGCTGCTCCTGCTGGATAAAATAACATATCGCCCTTTCCTAGTAACTTTTCTGCACCCGCCATGTCTAAAATCGTTCTAGAATCCACTTGTGAAGAAACGGCAAATGAAATTCTTGAAGGTATATTTGCTTTAATTATTCCTGTAATAACATCTACTGATGGCCTTTGTGTAGCTATAACTAGATGCATTCCCGCAGCTCTTGCTTTTTGTGCCAATCTGCATATAGAGTCTTCTACTTCTTTAGAAGAAACCATCATTAAATCTGCTAACTCGTCAATTATTATTACTATTTGTGGTAATTTTTCTGTTGAGCCTTCTTTGTCTAGTTCTTCATTATACCCTTTTATATCTCTAACATTTTTACTAGCAAACAAGCTATATCTGTTTTCCATTTCTTGTACTGCCCATGCCAATGCTCCTGCTGCTTTTTTAGGATCTGTAACAACAGGAATTAGTAAATGTGGTATTCCATTATAAACAGATAATTCTACCACTTTTGGGTCTACCATTACTAATTTTACTTCACTAGGTTTTGCTTTATATATTATACTTGCTATTAATGTATTTATACATACACTTTTACCTGAACCTGTAGCTCCCGCTATTAATACATGTGGCATTTTTGCTATGTCTGTTACAACTTCTTCTCCTGCCACGTCTTTTCCTAATGCAAACGCAAGCTTTGACTTATGTTCTATAAATTTAGAACAATCAATTATATCTCTTAAATGTACTATTTCGTTTTCCTTATTAGGAATTTCTATTCCAACAGCTTGCTTTCCTGGTATTGGTGCTTCTATCCTTATTGTTTCTGCTGCTAGATTTAATGCTATATCATCTGCCAAATTAGCTATTTTGCTTACTCTTACACCTTCGGCTGGTTTTAGCTCATATCTTGTTATTGCAGGTCCAACTGAAACATTTTCTACCTTCGCTGAAACGCCAAAACTATATAATGTTTTTTGCAATTTTGCTGCTGTATCTGTTACTGCCTTTTTTCCACCTTTTACAGATTTTTTTTCTCCCTCGCTTAATAGCTGTACTGGTGGAAATTCATAATGCTCATCCTCTACTGTTAGTGCATGTTCTAATTGTAAAACTTCCTTTACCTTCTCTTGTTTTTGTTCTTGTTCTTTCTTAAATAAGTTTTCTTCTATATATCCTTCTGATGCTTTCTTTTTACTGCTTTTACCATCATCATTTAAGTTTATTGTTATTTGGTCATCTAATTCAAGAGCAGCTCTTCTTTGTTCTTCTTTTTCTCTTAATCTTTTTTCTCTTCTTGTTTCTTTTTTATCTTCATTTTCTTCTACTTTCATTACTGTTGGTTTTTTTCTTTCTTCCTTAATTCTCTCCTTTTCTTCTGCCAGTTTTCTTTCTTCTCTTTCAGCTAATCTCACTCTTATTTCTTCTATTGGATTAATATTAAATATTAAAATTATCAATATTAATTCCACACCTAAAACTAGTATTGATGCACCTACTTTTCCCAATAATTTTGTTAATGGTATTGCACCTATTGCGCCTATTACTCCCCCTACTTTATCATCCGTTTTTCCTTGTTCATATGCGCGAGTTACTGTGTCTAAAAATCCATTAGAGAACTGTTCTACATCTTTAGGTAAATATACTATGTGCATAAAAATTGCAACACATACTAATAGCAATGCATATTGAAATAATTTAATATATGCATCTTCTTTTTTATTACATAATTTATATATTGCTATCAAGAATGTTCCTATTGGGACAATATATTTTATAAATCCCATAACTCCACTCAATATTGAACTTATTTGCTGTCCCATTATTCCAGATTGATTATATATAAGCACACCTAAAAGTACACTAAATATCACCATTGTTATTATTGATATGTTTGCATTATCCCTTTTCTTTTTCCTTCCTCTTTTTGCCAAATCTATCTCACTCCTATTTTTTCATTTTATATGAACTAAAAAATCAGAAGCCGGAAATCAATTTACATTGATTTTAATCTTAAACCCCCGACTTCTGATTTCCGAATTTTCTTATTTAAGTTCTTTTCTATTGTTTCTTATTACTTTTAAAGCATCTTCCAAAGCAACTTCTATACCTGATAGTACATTGTCAGCATATTCTTTAGTCCCTTTTGAAATTTCTCTAGACATCTCATTTGCAGTTTCTATAATTTCAACTTTTTTCTCATATGCCTTCCTTGTTATTTCGTGTTCATCTATCATCGAAATAATTCTATTTTCTGCTTCTTTTATTATATCATCTGCTTCATTTTGAGCTTGTACCAATATTTTTTGTCTCTCTTCTTTTACCCATTTTGCCTGTTTTAATTCATCTGGCAATTTTAATCTTATTTCCTTAATAATATCCAAGACTTCTTCTTTATCTACTATACATTTGCTAGAAAAGGGCATATTTCTACTTTTTTCCAATATATCTTCCAATGTTTCTAATAAAGTAAATATCTCCATTTCTCTACTCCTTTCGCTTTAAAAATATAAGATTTGCTCTCCCATATTTTCTTATATCAAATATTTCTGCTTCTATTTGAGTTAAGTTTTTTAACTCTCTTTCTTTTTCATCGGTTTCTATGATTATTACTCCATCTTTTTTTAATAAATTTAAAAATAATATTTTTTCTGTTGCTTTTACTGCAATATCTGCCTTATATGGTGGATCAATATATATTAAATTAAATCTAATCTTATCATCATATAATTGTTTCAGACATTTTTCATAATCATTATTTAATACAATTGCTTTATCTTTTAATCTTGTTTTAATTAAATTTTCGTATACCATTTTTGTTGCTTGATGCGATTTCTCACAAAAATAGGCTTTTTCTGCTCCTCTGCTTATACACTCTATGCCTATTGCACCACTGCCAGCAAACAAGTCTAAAACAATAGCATCTTCCAATTTGTTTTGAATTATATTAAACAATGATTCTTTCACTCTATCTAAAGTTGGTCTTGTTTCTATACTATCTATTGAATTTATTTTTGTTCCTCTTGCTGTTCCACTTATTACTCTCATAGCACCTCTACGATTTTACATATATATTTTATCTTTTATATACAATATGTCAATAATAATAATATAATTGTAATATACATTTAATAGTTTTGTAATATATTGGAATACTGTAATTCAATTGTATTATATAACAAAGTATAAAAAAATGTCAATGGCATTGCAATTTTCCATTGACATATATAATTTAAAATAATTTTAAAAATTTTATTTTGTTATTGATAAAATTTTATATTTTATTACTCCAGCTGGTGCTTGTGCTTCTACTATTTGGTTCTTTTTAGCTCCTATTAAAGCTTTTCCAATTGGTGATTCGTTTGAAATTTTATTTTGTGATAGGTCAACTTCCGTAGATCCTACTATTGTATAAGTAAGTTCTTCATCAAATTCCATATCTAATATTTTTACAGTATTTCCAACTTGTACGGTTTTAGTATCTATTTCTGATTCATCTATAATTTTTGCATATCTAATTTTATTTTCTAATTCTGCTATTTTAGCTTCATTTGCTGCTTGTGCACCTTTTGCCTCATCATATTCAGAATTCTCAGACAAATCTCCAAATCCTAAAGCTACCTTTATTCTATCTGCTATTTCGCCTCTTTTTTCTGTAACTAAATATTCTAATTCTTTTTCTAGCTTTTCATATCCTTCTTGAGTTAATAAAACTTCTTTTTCTTCCATTTTTGTCAACCTCCTTTTCTACATGAAGTCTATACTGTTTTCACAGTATGATATATACTAATCCAAATTTAAAGTTTTGTCAAGGAATTCTTTTAAATTCCTCTTGTGAAATTATCCCTTTATCCCCTATTAGATTAAGAATATGTATATTGTCTTCTTTTATTCTGTCTTTTATTCTTGCTAGCTCTTGTTTTTGATTTACTAAGCTCATATATAGTATATTTTTATTTATTTTTTCCATCATCCTTCCAAAATGTTCTATTAGTTCATCTGGAATTTGTATATTCACATTATTTATGCTTATTCCTTCAAATGCCATACTTTCTATTTTCACTTTTTGTTCAATATTAATTAATATTGCTGTTCTGTTTATATTATATTTTTCTATTTCTCCTATGCCATAATCAAAATTCACTATATATTTCGCTCTTCTCAAACTTTTTCTTTTATTATTAGATAAATATATTGTTGTTTCTTCTTCAAATATATTTTCTACAATTTTTTGAAACTTACTAAGTTCTTCCGTTATTATATTGGTAGTTTTAAATTTCTCCGATAGCGTTTTTATATTTTCTAAATATATATCTTCATCTTTGTTTATCAAAAAGTATATATCCTCTTGTTCCATTTTTTTCCCTTGAATTTCAAATATATATTCTAATATTTCCAATATCAAATATTTAATTATATCTTTTTCATCTATTAGGATTTTTTTATCTACGTATTGTTGTATTTCTTCTTCACATGCTACCTGTTTTATATTATCTTTTTTTATTAATTTTCTTAATTTTTCTACACATCTTCTATTTAAGTTACTTATTTCATATATATAATATTCTTTAAACTTTGTAGTAATTATTATATTTAATTTTTTTTCCCACCATCTTGCTCTATTAGATAAAAAAATATATCCTACCATTTTTCACTCTTTCTCGTCCTTTATATATTAAAAAATAAATCTTAAAATTAATAATTTTAAGATTTATTTTAATATTATATTATCTTTTTGCTAATTTATTCCTAATTTTTCAGAAATCATCTTCCATATTGCCTCTGTTTCCATATCCTTTTGCCAATATGCTGCTCCTGCTAAATTATATTTGTCTATTAAAGAAATTTTTTCACTTAACGATTTTTCGTCTTCTAGCCACACCTTATAATTAGCTCCATTTTTTTCATATTCCACATAATACTGTTTTAATTCGTCATCCCATTTCTTTATTACATTATCAGGAATTACGCTTTGTATATTTTTAATTGCTATAGCAAAGTTGTCTAAGTCGCCACCCTTTTCTTTCCATAATCTTGTATAAAAAGGTAATGCTAATATTAGTTTTTCGCTACTAACTTCTTCCTGTGTCCCCACAAATTTATTTACATTTGTTTCTATCCAATCATACCCTGAATTTGTTCCAACTTTTTCTGAAGAACCTCCATGTTGATCATAGGCCATAAATATTATATAGTCAGCCTTTTTTCCTATTATGTGTCGATTATAACATAAAGACCAGTTTGGCGAACCATCTGGAGCTGTAACATCAACAGATAATACTGCTCCTATTTCTTTTAACCTTGGTGCTAATTCTATTATAAATCTAGAAAATAAATCTTTATCTTGCATAAACATATACTCAAAATCAATGTTAATTCCATCTAAGTTATATTTTTTTACTAAGCTAATTATATTTCCTATTAATATTTGTCTTAACTTATAGTCATTCATTATATCTGAGGTTGTTTGTATATAAGTATTGTTTGAAATGCTTGGCCAAACCTTATATCCATTCAAATGTGCCCATTTTATATATTGAGTTCCATCATTTCCCACATTTTCATCAATTCTTCCTTTTCCTTCATCTGTCAAGGTGAAAAATGTTGGAGATACAACATTTACGCCTTTTATTTTTGTGCCTGTTCTGTCAGGCGCTGAACCATATTCCGAAAAATAGTCCCACACTAAACTTACTTTTCCTTCTATTTGTTTTTGGTTTTGTTGTGCATTTCTTGATACAACAATATTTTGATTACTTTTTTCTTTTATATATCCTAAATTTCCATTTGACGTTCTTACCTTAATCCAGCCATTTTCTTTTGACACAACTATCAATTGTTCTGTTTTCTTAATTTTTTCTAATGTTTTAGAAAAAAATGTTGGTTTATATTTTATATTTTCATTTTTTGTGCATTCTAATTTTTTTTGCTCTCTATCTAAGGATTCAATTACAACTTTATTTGTTTCGCTTACATATTCCACGCTTATGTTATAGACCTCTTGTAATTCAGATATTGGAATAAGATATGCATCAGTCGTCTCAATTGTAGGACTTTTTATTATTTGCTCTTTTCCATTTATTTCGATTTTTTTGCTATCAATACCTAATGCAGCAATTTTATTTTCTGCTGTTGTAATTATTTGATTATATTTTTCATCAAAATAAATATATTCATCAAAAAAGTTTTGCATATCTGATTTTGAAAGATATATTACATTGTTATCATCTATATATACATCTTTTTTTAAGCTCGTTGTAACATTACTATTATTAATAATTAAGTTAGTTCTGTCTTTTATTTCATCTCTTATATAATTAGGTGCTATTTTTAGTATTGCTATTGCAATCATCAACAATACTAAAACTACTATAATTTTTATCACATTTTTTTTCATCTATTTTTCTCCTCATTTTATATATTAATATCTAAGTTATCACATAAAAATTAATTATTCAAGATTTTCTGTTTATTTTTGTATATTTTATTTCTTTTTAGGAAAATATATAAATAAGTTTATAGGTAAATATAACTTAAAAACCTAAATTTTTATTAAAGGATGAATTTTATGCAACCTATAGATACAAAACAAGCTTATGGTAATTATGTAAATAAGAAATCACCTAATTCGCCAATTCTTAAGAATTGTCTTAACGCATTTTGGGTTGGTGGATTAATTTGCTCCCTTGGACAATTGATATTATCTTTTTGTCAATACAAAGGTTTTGATGAAAAAGCCTCTGGTACAATTGTTTCCATTATCTTAATTGGATTATCTGCACTCTTAACAAGTTTAAATATTTTTAACAAAATTGGTAAATTTGCCGGAGCAGGTTCTCTTGTTCCTATTACTGGTTTTGCAAATTCAATTGTAGCCCCATCAATAGAATATAAATCTGAAGGATATATAATGGGAGTTGGAGGAAAAATGTTTACAGTTGCAGGTCCAGTTCTTGTATTTGGAATATCTACTTCTGTAATAATTGGTATTATTGCCACTTTCTTTTTTTAAAAAATGGAACAATTAGGGACTGTCCCTAGTTGAGAAAATGGAGGTTTTATGAAAAAAATCGGAAGTCAAACTATTCAATTTATTAATACTCCAACTATTTTGGAGACTTCTAGCATTGTTGGTCCTAAAGAATCGCAAGGTCCTCTTGCTAGTTATTTTGACCAATGTTTAGAAGATGAGTTTTGGGGTGAAGATACATGGGAAAAAGCAGAAAGTAAAATAATAAAGGAAAATGTTAATTCTGTAATTTTAAAATCTGGAATTCCTGCAACTAATATTGATTTTTGTTTTGCTGGTGATTTACTAAATCAATGTATTTCTTCTAGCTTTGGACTTAGGGAATTAAATATGCCCTTTTTTGGTGTTTTTGGTGCTTGTTCAACTTTTGTTGAAAGTATGTGCTTGGGAAGCGTATTTATTGCTAGTGGTGCTGCTTCTAACGTTCTTTGTGCTACTTCTAGCCACTTTTGTAGTGCCGAAAAACAGTTTCGTTTCCCTTTGGAATTAGGAAACCAACGCCCACCTACTTCTCAGTGGACTGTTACCGGCTCTGGTGCTGCTGTTTTATCTTCCAATGGCATTGGTCCTAAAATTACTTATATAACACCTCGGAAAAATTGTTGATATGGGAATCAAAGATGCTAATAACATGGGAGCAGCTATGGCACCTGCCACGTTTCTTTAAACACAAATATTTTTATTTTTAAATTGCTTGTGGCACAAGCGTTAATTCTTCGTTTATTTTAATATACTCTAACATTCTTTCGTACTCATCTGTAAATTTGAATCTTATAGTAATATCTCCACCCTCGTGTACATATATACAATCGATAAGCTCAATCACTATTTCCCTAGTAAGTTTAGTTATGTTCTTTTTACTCTTTAGGTTTTCTATCCAAATATTATCTCCTAAAATTTGGTCTTTGTATTTTTCTGTTTCTTGTTCTAAATATTTAATGTTTTGTTCAATACTTTGTATATTCTTTTCATAACTATTCTTATACTCAAAATATTCTTCTTTGGAAATATCACCTAACTTCCAATCTTCATATACAGATTTTTTTAGTTTTTTGTATTTTTCTAATTCATTCTGTTTTGATTTTATTATTCGTTCAAGATTAGAATTAGCTAGATTTCTTTTTTCAGATTGATTAATTTTCTTAATCATATATTCCATTTCAATAGCTATATCAATCTGCATTTTTATAGATTCTAAAACTGCTTTTTCTAAATAATCACTTCTTATTGTATGCTTTGTACAAATTTGTGCTGATTTTTTCCTATATGTGTTGCATACATAATAATAATATGTTTTCCATTTATTATTTGTAGATTTTTTGTTCATTGCCCTTTTACAATCTGCACATCTAATGCAAATAATGAGACTTCTCCAGTACCATCGTTTTTTATTCTTGTATCTCTATTGATTATGTCTTGTACCTTGTTAAAAGTTTCTTTATCAATAATTGGCTCGTGACTATTTTCTACAATAATCCAATCTTCTTTTGGCACATCAACTAATTTATGAACTTTATAGCTTAACATTTTCTTTTTTCCTTGTATCAGAGTTCCTGTATACATCTCATTTCTTAAAATATGAGCTAC
>ERZ779915.46-NODE-46-length-22074-cov-2.47486_pt1 | contig 22074 bp, 10 predicted proteins | sample MGYA00511066_ERZ779915 | MGnify/ENA primary metagenome ERZ779915 (study PRJEB29588, sample SAMEA2154992) | human gut metagenome | biome: human gut; feature: human-associated habitat; material: faeces | place: Denmark | collected 2008/2010 ... | reverse complement strand
ATCAACACCCGTGATGGAGGCTACCTTTTCTCCATATGTAGATGGAATATGGCGAAATTTATTGGTATCGGCATTAAACACATTCAGTCCCCCACCATCCGTTCCTATCCATATATCCTTTTCGTTTTGTTCTTGATAAAGGCTTAATACAGATTTCTCGCTGAGTCCATAATCGGCATTAAGGAGTGCATCTGCATATAGTTTGATGCCTACTTCCTTAATATTGAACATTCCACTGCGTACGCTGCCAGCCCAAATCCCATTTTCCGGATCTGCATAAAAAGACAAAATAGAATTGCTGGGGAGAGAATAGGCATCTCCCGGAATATGTGTTAATACATCCATTTGATTGTTTTCAGGATTTAGAACGGCAATTCCTTTGCCATCGGTACCTATCCAGATGTGGCCATCATATTCAGCCAATGCAAGCACAATGTTACTCTGCATTGATGAATTGCCTGTGTGGTAGGTGTGAAGAAGTTTACCATTCTTATTGTAACATTGCACTCCTTTACAATACGGAGTCACCCAAAAATTACCTTTAGAATCAGGCAGCATCGTAACTACGTCGCGACAATCAAATGGGACATCACGTGTGTGTCCGGTACGAATATCTATCAGCAAAGCTCCCACCCAACGGTTGGCAGCCAACAGGGTATGACTGTCAAAACGGTAAAGATCGGTGATTTGGAATTTTATATTGGAAGTAATCGAACGGAAAAGAGCGATTTTCCCAGTCTTATAATCATATTTGTATAATTTGTCAAATCCTCCGAAAAAAACACCGTCATCCCAAAGGCAGATGGAGGAGGCTGATATAAGGTTTCCATTTAGGTCACATGCCCGGTAAAAGGTATCATTGACCGCATCATACAGAAAAATTCCTTCGCTGCCAAGTGCCCAAATATTATTATTGCGGTCTTCTACCAATTGGTCTATATTGCAATTCAAATATTTCTTTTGTTCATATCCGTCGAAGCGTCCGATACCGTTTTTGGTCCCCATCCAGGCATGACCTGTACGGTGGCTGACTGTCATGCAGTTGACTTGATAAGAGAGTCCTTCACGTACGTCAATCCGTTGAAATATATATTGTTTGTCACTTAGTTGCTTTCCCCATAAGACGGTTGGCAATATCCAAACAAGTACAGTTAATAAAATTTTCTTCATAGTATAAAAAAGTAAAACAAAAATATTGTTTTTGCTTCAATAATGCAAATAATCTTATAAATTTATTCCGCTATTTTAACAAGTATAATCGCCGTCAAGTTTGGTATCAGTAATTTATTGTATATCAAGATTTGTACCAATAAATTAACGCTGTTTATAGAGCATAGGAGGATTATACGATAATGAGTGAAATAGTCATTTTTGGAGCAAAAAAAGATATTTCTATACCTTCCATTCATTGTGGAACGGATACTTTTGCAAAAAACTATTTATCATAACTAATACCTTTGTTATACGATGAATTACATCTATAAAATTTTTCTACACTCCCTCATTGTGGGAATATTCTTTGGAGTCGGTAGACTTTCTGCTCAGGCTACTGTTCCCGAATGGCAAAGTCAATATGCTATTGGAAAAAATAAATTACGGCCTCATACTTATGTATGGCCATACGACAAAGCTACAAATATCCGTCAAGGAGATTATGAAAATTCTCGCTATTATATGAGTCTGAACGGGAGATGGAAATTTTCTTGGGTAAAGAATCCTGATAATCGGCCCAAAGACTTTTATAAGCCTGGATATTATACGGGTGGATGGGCTGACATCAAAGTGCCTGGAAACTGGGAACGTCAAGGTTATGGAACTGCTATTTATGTGAATGAATCCTACGAATTCGATGACCCGCTATTTAACTTTAAGAAAAATCCACCACTAGTACCATATGATGAAAATGAGGTAGGTTCTTATCGGCGTAGCTTTACTTTACCATTGGATTGGAAAGATCGCCGGACCGTCATCTGTTGTGAGGGCGTTACCTCATTCTATTATATTTGGGTAAATGAGCATCTATTGGGCTATAATCAAGGTTCGAAGACTCCTGCTGAATGGGATATTACTCCATATGTAAAAGAGGGAGAGAACACAGTTGCCCTGGAAGTATATCGTTGGAGTGCGGGATCATACCTGGAATGTCAGGATATGTGGCGATTGAGCGGTATAGAACGTGATATCTATCTGTATAGTACTCCCAAGCAATATATTGCAGACTATCAAGTGACTTCCACTTTAGATAAAGAAACGTATACGGATGGGCTTTTTGCTCTTGAAACAACCATAGGAGGGGAGGCTGAAGGTGCTGCCACATTATCGTATCGGTTAGAAGATGCTTGCGGAAAAACTATTCTGGAAAAGGATTGTCCGGTTCAAAGCAAGGAAAGCGGCAATTTCATTTTTTTTGAGAAAGAGACTTTACCGAAAGTGAAACGTTGGAGTGCGGAACATCCTTATCTTTATACATTGATTATTTCTCTAAAAGATACTTCAGGAGAAATCATACATCTGACAGGGTGCAACGTAGGGTTTCGTACCTCGGAAATCAAAGATGGACGATTTTGCATAAACGGTGTGCCCATATTGGTAAAAGGGGCAAATCGTCATGAACATTCTCAATTGGGACGTACAGTCAGCAAGGAACTGATGGAGCAGGATATTCGTCTGATGAAGCAGAATAATCTGAATACAGTGCGAAATTCGCATTACCCCACTCATCCGTATTGGTATCATCTCTGTGATCTTTACGGTCTGTATATAATAGATGAAGCAAACATTGAGTCGCATGGCATGGGGTATGGAGCAGCTTCGCTTGCTAAGGATAGCACATGGCTTCCAGCCCATATGGATCGGGTACAACGGATGTACGAGAGGTCAAAAAATCATCCCGCCATCATAATCTGGTCATTAGGAAATGAGGCAGGTAATGGTATTAATTTTGAACGCACTTACGATTGGATGAAATCAGTAGAGCAAAGTCGTCCAGTTCAGTATGAACGTGCTGAACAACAATATAATACTGATATTTACTGTCGCATGTATCGTAGTGTGGATGAGTTGTTGGCTTATGCCCATCAGACAAGTCCGAAAGTATACCGCCCTTTCATTATGACGGAATATTTGCATACAATGGGTAACAGTGGAGGCGGTTTGAAGGAATATATGGAAGTGTTCGAGAGCGAACCTGTCGTACAAGGCGGTTGTATCTGGGACTGGGTCGACCAGTCATTCAGAGAGGTGGATGCTCATGGTAAATGGTATTGGGCGTATGGCGGTGATTACGGACCGGAAAATATACCAAGTTTTGGTAACTTTTGCTGTAATGGGCTGGTGAATGCTGTACGGGAACCGCATCCTCATTTAAAAGAGGTAAAAAAAGCTTATCAATATATTAAATGCACGCTCAAAGATCCTAAAAATTTAACCATCGCTATCAAAAACTGGTATGACTTTACCAATCTGAATGCTTATGTGTTGAAGTGGAGCATAGTGGGAGATAATGGTAAAATGTTAGCGAAAGGGGAACAGTCTATAGAAGTTGCTCCACATGCCACTACTGAAGTTTCATTGGGAGGCGTACGCTTACCCTGGAATATCCGTGAGGCTTATCTGAATTTAAGCTGGACGCCTAAGAAGAAAAGTGCTTTCATCGGAACTGATGATGAGGTTGCTTATGATCAGTTTGTCTTGCCTGCCAATAGTCAGTATCGTCCGACATTGGCTAAACTGTCTGAAAAACCGGAAATTCAGATTGATCCGAAAACCGGAGCATTAACATCATACATCTATGAAGGACAGGAATATCTTGCCTCGCCTGTGCGGCTGAGTTTATATCGCCCTGCAACGGACAATGACAACCGTGAAAAGAAGGGAGGCGCAAAGGTTTGGCGCAAATTAGGGCTAAATCATTTGGTCCAACGTGTATTATCTGTAAAAACATCAGGACACACTACTTACAGTGAAGTGAAATTATTGAATGATAAAAATGATACAATAGGGTCTGCTACATTTGAATACACCATTCGCAAGGATGGAATATTGTCTGTACAAACCCGTTTTGTTCCGGATACAACGTTTGTCAGTTCATTGGCTCGTGTCGGGCTGGTTTTTGAAATGCCCCACAGTTTTAATCGTGTCACTTATTTGGGCCGAGGAGAGCATGAGACTTATGCTGACCGAAAACTTTCGGGGCGTATCGGTATTTATCATACTGATGCAGAACGAATGTTTCATTATTATGTGCGTCCTCAGGCTACCGGTAATCGAACAGACGTGCGTTGGATGCAAGTTAGCGATGAATTAGAAAAAGGATTGTCTGTGTGGGGGGAGAAGCCATTTGAATTTAGTGTATCTCCTTTCACTGATGAGAATATAGATGCTGCCGGGCACATTAACGAGTTGAAAAGAAATGGCACGGTGACCGTTCATCTTGACGCTTTGCAAAGCGGTGTGGGAACGGCTACTTGCGGACCGGGGGTACTGGCGCCTTATTTGGTGCCTGTAAAAGAGTATCTGTTTAGTTTTGAAATACGTCCTTTAAAATGATGAGGCACTTTTGACATATCGGAATTTTAAATAGTATCAATTGTTTATGAAGAGAATTTTATTTTTTATCATATTGTTTTGTATAAGCCTTTCTGTTATTGCCCAAGAATCTTGTCCGCAAGTTATTCCGGCTTTGCAACAATGGCGTGGAACAGGTGGAACTCTTTCCTTGCCTGTACGAGGCAGCATTGTAATTCGCACAACCGATAAGGCTGCGTTAGAGTCCACAGCTCGTATTCTTATATCAGACTTGAAGGAATTGATGGGGTGGGATTATACTTTGCGTACCGGCAAACCTCGTAAGAACGATATTTGCTTGTCCCTCACTCCACCTGATGAGGAGTTGGGAGAAGAGGGATATGTGCTTGACTTTTCCGGTTATGCTTGTATAAAAGCTCCTGCCGTAAAAGGTGTATTTTGGGGTACGCGCAGTTTGCTGCAGATCCTTTTTAATCATCAAGGTACTCTTCCTAAAGGTACTGCACGCGATTATCCTCAATTCCCTAATCGAGGATTTATGCTGGATGTTGCCAGAAAGTTCTTCACGATGGATTATCTGAAGCAATATGTAAAGATATTGTCTTTTTACAAGATGAATGAGTTTCAAATACATTTGAATGATAATGGGTTTCCGCAATTTTTTGAGAATGATTGGAATAAAACCTATGCTGCTTTTCGGTTAGAGAGTGAACGTTTCCCAGGATTGACATCCAAGGACGGGTCATATACCAAAAAAGAATTTATAGAGTTACAGAAGATGGGGAAAGCTTATGGAGTAAACATTATTCCAGAAATAGACATCCCCGCCCACTCTCTGGCTTTTGCTCATTATAAGCCGGAAATAGCCAGTCAAGAATATGGTATGGATCATCTTGATCTTTATAAAGAGGAGACTTATCGTTTTGTGGATACATTGTTGGACGAATATCTTTGTGGAGACTCACCGGTATTTATCGGTCCGGACGTACATATAGGAACAGACGAGTATAATAAAAAGGAGGCTGAACAGTATCGTTATTTCACGGACCGGTATTTGAAATACATTGCGAAATACGGTAAAAATCCCCGTATGTGGGGTGGCTTGAAATGGCTCCCGGGAAAGACACCTGTGCAGGCAGAAGGAGTAACTGTCAATGCATGGTCGTATGACTGGATAGACCCGGAAGCATCTTTAAAAGACGGATATAAGTTGATTAACTCTTGTGACACTTATCTTTATATTGTACCCTCAGCAGGTTATTACCGTGATTTTCTGGATCATCAATGGTTGTATGAAACTTGGTCACCATGGTTGATTAATAAAAAGTTGACATTGCCCGAAGGTACCGTTGGAGTACTGGGAGGCATGTTTGCCGTGTGGAATGATAAGTGCGGCAACGGTATATCAGAACAAGACGTGCATGTGCGTTCTTTCCCAGCCCTACAGGTATTGGCTGAAAAGATGTGGAAAGGCAGCAATTGTCAGGTTTCTTTTGAACAGTTTGAGGATTTATGTCGTCAGATGCCCGAAGCTCCCGGCGTGAATCTGTTAGGCCGGATACCGTCAGGTGTATGTCAGACTGCTTCTGGTGAAGTGCAACTTACCCCTGCTGGGGAAGTCTGTGTGCTAAGCGGAACCGATTCTATTTCTACTGTGTTACAAGAAGTGGGGTATCCGTATGCTGTATCTTTCAAAATTTGTCCCGATGAGAATGCTCCCAATAGTTCCATACTATTCAAGGGACCTCATTCTGTGGTGTATGCCAATTGGGAAAACAAAGGCTGCCTGGCTTTCAGTCGTGACGGCTATACATTTGTGTTTCATTCCTATCATTTGCCCGAAGGTGTGTGGAGTGATATTCGTATAGAAGGTGATTACAAGGGGACTTCCCTTTATGTGAACGGTAAGTTGCAGGAACGTCTGGAAGGCCGCACCAAGAAAGTCTATTGTCAGCAGTATAAGCGTATGGAGTATATGGAGTATCAGGAGACACTGATATTTCCCTTACAACAAATAGGGGATGGCTTGAACGGTTTTAAAGGAAAGATTAAAAATGTAGTGTGCAAGCAGTTCTGAGGGAACGTTTCTAATGTTTTTTCCTGTCTCTTTGATTCGGAAATTTAAATTATTCATTTATGAATGCCTATTTTAATATGTATTTGGGTACTGAATTGAAAGATAAGTTGGACGAAACTTTCTTCAGTATGTTGCCGATTCATAGTTGGGTAACCGCTCGGCCAGCACATGCGTGGTGTGATGTCATGGGATTTGGCCACCGACTGTGATTATGAAAATTCACTTTCTTTACAGCGTGCAGTAGTAGAGGAAATCAGGAAATAACAGAGATGGAAGAAGTGGATGCGGAAATGCTATCGCAGGAATCAACTCATTGCTATGATTCTCTTTTGTGTGAGCTGCTTGGTATGTACTTTATGGATAATATGAAAAGAAACAGGATTATATTTATAGGATTGTTAATGAGCCTTGGCGTTTATGGTCAGGGCATACAACCACCCTTGTCTTACTGGTTTGATACTCCCACGACGTTAAACGGTCATGCTGTATGGTATGGTGGAAATCCGGAATTATGGAAGGATAAGAAACCTATTTCAGCTGGAGACCATGCTAAGAATCCGGATGCAGAATGGGAATCAGCTTCCTTGCCTTTGGGCAATGGCAGTATAGGTGCTAATATTTTAGGATCAGTAGAAGCCGAACGTATTACCTTTAACGAGAAAACCTTATGGAGAGGAGGACCGAATACCGCTAAGGGAGCGGCGTATTATTGGAATGTAAATAAGCAGTCTGCTTATCTTCTTGACGAGATTCGTAAAGCCTTTACTGAAGGTAATCAAGAAAAGGTCGAACGTCTGACCTGCCAGAACTTCAACAGTACAGTTCCATATGAATCTTATAAAGAAGACCCATTCCGGTTCGGTAACTTTACGACGATGGGAGAATTCTACATAGAAACAGGACTAAGTACTATTGGGATAAGCGGATATCGCCGTGAACTGTCGCTCGATTCAGCCCGTGCAATAGTACAATTTTGCAAAGATGGAGTAAAATATAAGCGTACTTCATTTATATCTTATCCTGCAAACGTTTTGGTGATGCGTTATAGTGCTGACCGCCCTGCTAAACAGAATCTTAGATTCAGTTATGCTCCTAATCCGGTTTCGGCAGGCTCTTTACAACCTGAAGGGAAAAATGGATTGGTTTTTCGAGCCAGATTAGATAATAATAGTATGGAGTATGTAGTGCGTATGCGGGTTTTAACGCAAGGTGGAACTGTAACGAATACTCATGACCAACTCCTTATCGAAGGAGCGGATGAGGTGGTATTTCTGATTACAGCTGATACTGACTATCTGATTAATTTCAACCCTGACTTCACTAATCCGAAAACGTATGTGGGAGTAAATCCGGAAGAAACGACAGCTTATTGGATAAATGAGGCAGAAAAACAAGGCTATGAAGCGTTATATCAAGCTCACTATGCAGATTATACAGCATTGTTCAACCGTGTGAAACTGAACTTGACAAATTCATCTGATTTTCGTGATATGCCGATTACTCAACGTTTGAGTCGTTATCGCGAAGGTCAAAAAGATTTCTATTTAGAACAATTGTACTATCAGTTTGGTCGTTACTTGTTGATAGCTAGTTCTCGTCCCGGCAATCTTCCTGCCAATTTGCAAGGTATATGGCATAATAATGTAGATGGTCCGTGGCGTGTGGACTATCACAACAATGTCAATCTGCAGATGAACTATTGGCCGGCATGTTCTACCAATCTGAGCGAATGCATGAAACCGCTCATAGATTTCATCCGTACTTTGGTAAAACCTGGTGAGAAGACTGCTCAGGCATATTTTGGGGCTCGTGGCTGGACGGCTTCCATTTCTGGAAATATCTTTGGTTTTACTACACCGTTGGAGAGTGAGAATATGTCGTGGAATTTCAACCCTATGGCAGGACCATGGCTGGCAACACACATTTGGGAGTATTATGATTACACCAGAGATGTGAAGTTTCTCAAAGAAATCGGTTATGAACTGATTAAAAGTAGTGCAAACTTTGCCGTAGATTACTTATGGCATAAACCCGACGGTACCTATACTGCGGCTCCTTCCACTTCTCCTGAACATGGTCCGGTAGACCAGGGAGCAACCTTCGTACATGCAGTAGTCCGTGAAATTCTACTTGATGCTATCGATGCCAGCAAAGTGCTGCGGGTGGATGCTAAAGAACGCAAATACTGGGAGCAGGTATTGGAGAAGTTGGTTCCTTATAAAATTGGGCGCTATGGCCAGCTGATGGAATGGTCTGGTGATATGGATGATCCGAAAGACCAGCATCGTCATGTGAACCATCTCTTTGGCTTGCATCCCGGGCATACGGTATCACCGATAACCACCCCTGAACTTTCCGATGCTTCCAGAGTGGTGCTGGAACACCGGGGTGATGGAGCAACCGGTTGGAGTATGGGTTGGAAACTTAATCAGTGGGCGCGTCTGCACGATGGTAATCATGCTTATAAACTTTTTGGTAATCTCTTAAAACACGGAACATTGAATAATCTTTGGGACATGCATCCGCCTTTCCAGATTGATGGGAATTTTGGTGGCACAGCCGGTGTTACGGAAATGCTGCTGCAAAGTCACATGGGATTCATTCACTTGTTGCCAGCTTTGCCCGATGCTTGGAGTGACGGTTCTGTGTCCGGACTTTGTGCCCGTGGAAATTTTTCATTGGATGTATGCTGGAAAGATGGAAAGCTGCGACAGGTTGACATTATTTCTTATGCGGGAACACCTTGCATATTGAGATATCGGGACGCTGTGCTGATTTTCAAGACTCAAAAAGGGAAAAGCTATCGTGTAACCTATCAGAATGGATGTCTGATTTTGAATAAACGATAGATTTCTTGTTCGTATAGTGAAGTTTATGAATTTTTTTCCTGGTTGGAAATGAATGTAATACCGATGAAATGGGCATAAATGCTTTATTTCAGAAACTGGAGTCCTTAAAAATACTATCAATGAAAATATAGTGATTTTTAGACCTATTAATAGTGATTTTTGTACTTCGGTTTTTGGATTGTTTTGCAATTTTGCAGCGTTGAAACGACAATATTTATTTAAATTTAATTCTATGAGACAAAGACTTCAAAAGGCGATGCTTGTGATGGTGCTATGTCTGTTGGCTGTAACCACAGCTCTCGCTCAGGCCATTCAAGTGAAAGGTATTGTGTACGATGGTAATGGTGAAACGATGCCTGGTGTAAACGTACATGTAAAAGGTGCTGCCAGTGGTACCATAACTGATGTAAATGGTAATTATACTGTTTCTGTTCCAAATTCCAATTCTATATTGGTATTCTCTTTTATTGGATATACAACGCAGGAAATAAAAGTAGGTAATCGTACCAATATTAATGTAACATTGAAAGACGACTTGCAGCAATTGGATGAAGTTGTCGTCGTGGCTTACGGTACGGCTCGCAAGGGTGACTTGACCGGTGCTTTGACTACCATGCGTCCGGATGGTAATGAGGCTATGAAAGCGACATCTATAGACAATCTGCTTGATGGTAAAGTTGCCGGTTTGGTAGTAAATACAGCATCTGCTACTCCGGGCGCTGCTTCCTCTATTACGATTCGTGGCGCCAGTTCTTTGCGTGGCGATAACCAACCTTTATATGTGATTGATAATATCCCGCAGGCTTCTACCGGTGAATTTGCTTCTTCTGGTATTTCAGGTGACTTTCAGATTGCACAAGACCCCTTGGCTTCGCTGAATCCGGCCGATATTGAAGATATTACCATATTGAAGGATGCTTCTTCTACCGCCATCTATGGTAGCCGTGGTGCTAATGGTGTCATTTTGATTACTACAAAGAAAGGTAAGGAAAGTAAGGCTAAAGTAAGTGCTTCGGCTAACTTCACCATTGCAGAGCCTTCTGAACTGTTGAATATGATGAGTTTGCGTGAGCATGCCTTGTATCGTAATTCGCGTCAGACGGATGAGAAAAACTGGCAGTTCCACCTGGTTGGTGACGAAGTACGTTATGTATTCGGTGATGCTACAGGTTCTTATGATCCTGATAAACCTGAATCCTATCATGTGCTGGCTGAACGAAACTGGCAGAAAGAAATTTATCAAACCGCTTTTTCTCAGAACTATTCCGTATCTGTAAATGGTGGTACAGGTAAGACTACCTACTACGTCTCTGCTAATTTCAAGGATATTGAGGGAACCGTGAAGCAGACAGGACTGAAGCAGGGTGACTTACGTGCCAACTTGAATGCCGACTTGTCCAAGGCTGTTTCTCTACGTTTGTCCTTGGCTGGTTCTCTCCGTCAGAACGATATGATGGCCGGTGGTAATACATTGGGTGGTTCTACAGGTGCCGTTTCACGTACGGCTTTGGACTATGCTCCATATGAAATGCCGGAGGACGACCCTGCTTTCGACCAAGAAGCTAAAACAACGGTATTCAGTTGGTTAAATGATTATGTAGACTTGGCTGATGATAAAACTTTCAATGCCAGCTTGGACCTGACATGGAAAATCAGCAAGTTTCTGCGTTATAATCTCCGTACCGGTGGTAACATCAATACCAATGAACGTAAACGCTGGTATGGTCTGGAGCTGTATCAGGGTATGAATAATCAAGGTTACTTGGCCATTTCCAATCTTGACAAGAGCAATTACTCGGTAGAGAATCTGGTAATGTATAATACGAAGCTGGGTTCTTGGGGTAATTTGGATGGTACAGTCGGTATGACTTACGAGGATTACAATTTCTTGAACAAAAATGTTGTCGGAACCAAGTTTTCTGTAATGGAAATGCGCGAAAATGGTATGCACATGGCCGGTTCTCGTGAATATCAGACACCTATTCAGAAAGATTATCAGTTGCTTTCTTACTTGGGACGCGTGAATATCAATCTTTTTGAGAAATATTTGATAACAGCCTCTATTCGTGCCGATGGTTCCAGCAAGTTTGCCAAGAATAATCGTTGGGGGTATTTTCCCTCTGCTTCTATCGCCTGGCGTTTGGAACAGGAAGAATTCATGAAGAGTTTGAAATGGCTGAGCCAATTGAAGCTTCGTTTGAGCTATGGTATCACTGGTAACCAGAGTATCGATCCGTATTCTACTTTTGCCATGTATGGTGGCGGTAGTATTATCTATGCCGACAAACTGGGCAATGCATTGAATACGCTTACTATTACTAACTTGGCAAACAATAGCTTAAAATGGGAAAAGACAGCTTCCTGGAACGTGGGAGTAGACTTCGGCTTTTGGAATTCCCGTTTGACAGGTACTATAGATGTTTATAATAAGAAAACTACAGACTTGCTTATCAGTCGGGATCTTCCGGGTTCGGCAGGTTTCTCTACAACCTATTATAACCAAGGATCATTGACAAACAAAGGTGTGGAATTCTCACTGAATGCCTGCATCATTGACCATAAAGACTGGAAATGGAATGTAAGCGGAAATATTGGTGTCAACAAGGGAAAAATCGGTGATTTGGGTATGTTGCCTGGACAATTTGGTGCATTGGGTGAAAGAGTCGGTTACTTTGGTAATTCTTTGGGTGACCACTTCGGTGTAGGCCATGTGTTCCTGGCAGGTGAAGCTCCGGGACAGTTCTACGGTTATGTGACTGACGGTATCGTACAGGTTGACGATGTGGTAGAAGGTAAGGGCATCCGTTATACTAAGGCTGATGGAACGGAAGGTTACTATAAGACTGCCATGGGGCAGACATTGAAAGCCGGTGACGTGAAGTTTGTCGACAGAAACGAAGACGGTGTGGTAGATGATAAGGATAAGGATATTATCGGTAATCCCAATCCGGACTTTACTTATGGTATCCAGACCAGCCTTTCCTGGAAGTCGCTGACGCTGAAAGCTGCTTTCAACGGCGTACAAGGTCGTGATATATTGAACACCGGTAACCGTTACATAAACACACCGGGTATGAAGTCCAACAACATCACTTCTGAAGCTTATCAGGGAATGTGGACTGCCGAAAACCCCAGCAATCTCTTCCCCTCGGCCAACTTTGAGGTACAGAACATGGTGATGGACCGTTATGTAGAGGATGGAAGTTACTTCCGGTGTTCAGACATTACATTGAGCTATGTTTTGCCCAAGAGCCTGATTTCCAAAATCGGAATGAAAAACATGTCAGTATTCGCCAGTGTGAAGAATGCCTTCATCCTTACCGACTACAGCGGTTATGACCCTGAAGTGAACAGTTTTGCCTTCGACGGACTTCGTCCGGGCGTGGATATGAACTCTTATCCTACACCGCGTTCCTACATCTTCGGTTTGAACCTTACTTTTTAATTCCATTACACTAACAACTTAAATGACTGAATAATATGAAGAATTTTAAATATATTGCTTTTTCTTTCCTGCTTACCGGCAGTGCTGTTTTGACCGGTTGTTTGGATGAAGAGCCCCTTTATTCCCAAAATAATTTGGTGATTTTCAGCAGTGAGTCCAATGCCAGGCAAGCTCTCTTGGGATGCTACGGCTATATGGCTGCTCCCAACGGATATGGTCAGCAATGGCAGGAATTGCCTATCAGCGCTTCTGGCTTTGCTTGGACAAACCGTAATTCCGGTGAAGACCCTAATGTCAGTTTAAATGTATTGACTTCCAGTACACAAGTGGAGTATGCTTGGAACGGTATGTATAAAGTAATCGCTGAAGTCAATGCTTTCCTTGACTATTTGAACAAGAGTGAACTCTCGGATGATATCAAAAACAAGCTGGGGGCAGAAGCACGTTTCTTGCGTGGTGTTGCCTATTACAACTTGGTTTCCCATTTTGGTGACGTTCCCATGAGAACTTCAGCCTCTTCTTCCGATGGAATCGCTATGCCCCGTACGCCGAAAGAACAGGTGTTCGGATTGATTATCGATGATTTCAAGTCTGCTTTGGTGTTACCGGAAACACAAAATGATGGCTATGCCACAAGTCTGGCAGCCAAGGCTTATTTGGGCAAAGTGTATCATAAAATGGCTTGCTTGGACATTGATAAACAAACGAATCTGAACAATGCCAAAGCCATGTTTGATGAAGTGTACGGAAAATATCAACTTCAACCGAAATTTGGCGACTTGTTTGTAGACAATGTAAATGGAAGCAAAGAATCAATCTTCCAATTGAACTATAACGCAGAGTCCACTTTGGTATTCAATCGTGCTTGTAACCGTTTTGCTCCGGCTCACTCAAACAGTGGTATCGCATGGGGGACGTACAAGGCAACCAAAGCGCTTTACGACTGGATGCGTGCTACCTATCCCGGTGATCCCCGTTTGGAAATAAATTTCCTTACCAGCTGGCGCCAGCATAAGAATAATCAGGCTGATGATGTACCGCAAAAGGGCGACCAACCGTGTGCCAACGACTCTACTTACTCTTATCCGTACATCACATATAAGGTGAAAGGTGTCTATGTGATGAAAGACGGAAAACCTGTAATGGAAAACGGCATACCGTTACAGCAAGATTTTGTAGCAGAACTTCCTTATGCAGACATGGAAGACCCTTCGAATCCTTCTATAGCAAAATTTGCTGACTATACCAAGATGGCGGAGGCAATGAATCCTGATAAAAAGGTTCCTTTGACAGGTCAGGCTCTAAAAGATTCCACACGTTTGGCCCGTATTGGAGAAAGTGTACAAACAGATTATGCAGCTTCTGGCAAAGAACACGCTTCTCCCTATTTCGGAAAAATGTTCGATAAGAAAGCTACGGGTACACGCAGTCATAAAAATCTGATTGTATACCGTTATGCCGAAATGTTGCTTTTGATGGCCGATGTATATAATGAATTGGGGCAGAAAGACCGTGCTATTGATTTAGCTAATGAGGTATTGACACGTGCCCGACAATCATCTGCAGGGACTTCTGCTCAGCCGGCTGACTGGCCGAAGACTTTGACGCAGGATGAAGTGAGAGAGCATCTGTATTACGAGCGGATCTTTGAATTTGCAGGTGAGCCCAATATGTATGAAATGGTACGGTTGAAAGGTGTGGAACTCTTTAAAAAGGCCTTGGAAAAACACAATAATCATGAGATAACGAGAGCCTCGGTAGAAACGTATCAGGAAACAAAAAATAATAAGCAGGATCGTCTTTATAACGAAGCGGAAGGTGGAGCATTGACTCAGGACTTCTTGAAGAAGAATCTGCTATTGCCGATACCTTTGTCAGAAATCAATTATAACGAAGGCATTACGGTAGATGACAACAACTTTGGTTATTAATCTGTTTTTGCCTTAGTAGCAGTTTTGCAGATATTTGCTGGAGGCATAGAGTAGCTGTTCGCTCTGTGCCTCCTTTTATTTATTAAGCTAAGTCCGGGATGCACTCTCCATACTAATCAAAATAATATGAAAATAGCGATTATTGGAGTTTTTATAGTAAATATAGGGCTGTAATCTATATAAGAGCTTGCCATTTTTGCAGACGGAATTAATAATATAGTGTGTGTAATCCATAATTCGTAATCCTAATAAAATGAAAACAACACATGTACTTTTTTCAGTAGCAGGGGTGACTATTGTATCTTCCTCACTTTTTTCTTGCCAGCAAAAGCAGGAACAGAAATATAAGCCGTATAATATTGTGTACATCATGACCGATGACCATACGGCACAGATGATGAGTTGCTATGATCGTCGTTATGTTCATACTCCCAATTTAGACCGTATTGCGTCTGATGGAGTGCGATTTGCCAATAGTTTTGTGGCCAATTCGCTTAGCGGGCCTAGTCGTGCCTGCATGCTCACAGGTAAACACAGTTGCGGTAATAAGTTTTACGACAATAGTACTTGCGTATTTGATGGTACTCAGCAGACTTTCCCGAAAATCTTGCGTGAAAACGGTTATCAGACAGCAATTATCGGGAAGTGGCACTTGGAAAGTCTTCCTACTGGATTCGATTATTGGGAAATTGTTCCCGGTCAGGGTAATTACTACAATCCGGATTTTATTAACATGAACAACGACACTATCCGGAAGAAAGGATATATAACGAATCTTATCACAGATATGAGTATTGATTGGATGGAAAACTCACGGGACAAGAAGAAGCCGTTCTGTTTGCTCATTCACCACAAAGCCATCCACCGGAATTGGTTACCGGAAATCAAAAATCTTTCACTTTACGAAGATAAAGTCTTTCCATTGCCGGAAAATTTCCATGATGATTACGAAGGACGTATTGCCGCTGCTTCTCAGGAAATGGGCATTGCTGAAGATATGGATCTTATATATGATTTGAAAATGCTGAAAGACGGTCAGGAGTCGCGTTTGAAAAAGACATATGAATGTATGCTGAACCGTATGGACTCGCTTGAGCGCAAGCAGTTTGAAGATTTTTACGCACCTATTACTGAAGAGTTCTATAAGCTCAACTTGAAAGGCAAGGAACTGGCGGAATGGAAATATCAGCGGTATATGAGAGACTATATGAAGGTGGTTAAGTCATTGGATGACAATGTCGGAAGAATCCTGGATTATTTGGAAGACAAAGGTATGCTGGAAAATACATTGGTGGTTTATACCTCTGATCAGGGATTCTACATGGGTGAGCACGGATGGTTTGACAAACGTTTCATGTATGAGGAGTCTATGCACACACCATTGCTTATGCATCTGCCCAAAGGGCTGAAGGCAAAAGGAGAAATCCGTGAGATGGTACAGAACATCGACTATGCTCCTACCTTTCTGGAACTTGCTGGCATTCCAGTGCCCGAGGATATGCACGGAGTATCATTGCTGCCGCTATTGAGAGGTGAGCATCCGGTGGATTGGCGCAAGGCTTTGTACTATCATTTTTATGAATATCCGGCAGAGCATATGGTTAAACGTCATTACGGAGTACGGACAGACCGTTTCAAACTTATTCATTTTTACAATGATATTGACACTTGGGAGCTGTATGACCTGAAGGAGGATCCTACAGAAATGCATAATTTATACGGAAACAGCGACTATACGTCAATTGTAGATAGTTTGAAAGAGACCATGCTGGAGCTGCAAGAGCAGTATAACGATCCGGTGCGGTTCTCGCCGGAACGTGATAGAGACTGATTTTTCACCATATAAATATAGAAATGAAAAAAAATATCTTCATTTTGACCTTCTTCTTTTTGTGTGTCTGCATTCTTTATGTCAGAGGTGAAGAGCGCAAGATGCAAAAATTAGAAATTGTACCTGCACCGGAGAATTTTACGCTTGAAAAGGGTAATTTCATATTTAAAGCCAGTACGGTAATCACCGTAGAGGATACAGCTATGGTATCTGTAGCAGAACAGTTCGCCTCGCTGTTCAATGTTCCTGCAGGCTTTACTCCTCAAGTGAAAACAACAGCGAAAGCCGGTGATGTCTGCCTTCGTTTTGACAGTTCCTTAAAAAAAGAAGCTTATCGCCTGGTCATCACTCCTAAGCGGATTAACGTGTATACATCGAGTAAAGAAGGGGCGTTCTATGCCTTTCAAAGCTTGCGCCAACTTCTGCCTTCAGAGCTGGAGGGAGGAGAGCGTGCAATGAATGTCGATTGGAGCGTACCGGTTGCTACCGTGAATGACAGTCCCCGTTTCGGGTACAGAGGCGTGATGATTGATGTAGCCCGATATTTTATTCCTAAAGAAGACCTTTTACGTCTGATAGATTGTATATCTTTGTTGAAGATAAATACATTGCACTTGCATCTTACTGATGATAACGGTTGGCGCATTGAGATAAAAAAGCATCCTTTGCTTACGGCTGTAGGCTCCCGTCGCGTAGAACGGGAAGGCTTGCTTTTCCATGAGAGGCACAACCAACGGCAAGGTGAGCCTACCGTGGAAAAAGGATTCTATACCCAGACGGACATACGCGAGATTGTGGCATATGCTTCCTCACGGTGTATTGAAATTATACCTGAAATAGATATGCCGGCACACAGCAATGCGGCTCTTGCAGCCTATCCGATGCTTGCTTGTCCTGTAGTGGATAAATTCATTGGTGTGTTGCCGGGACTCGGGGGGAATCATGCTGACATCATTTATTGTGCGGGGAATGAAAATGTTTATCATTTCCTGCAAGACGTTCTTGATGAGGTAATGGCGCTTTTTCCTTCCCGGTATATTCATTGGAAAACGCATTGGAAGCAATGCCCGCTTTGCCAGAAACGTATCAGAGAGGAAAAACTGGCGGATGAGGAAGATTTGCAAGGCTATTTTATGCGACGTATGAGCAAGTATGTACAAAGCAAGGGGCGTGAAGTGATGGGATGGGACGAACTGACCCAATCGCAGATACCTGATGATGCTATTATATTCGGCTGGAGAGGTATGGGTGAAGCTGCGCTAAAAGCAGCCAGGCAAGGGCATCGTTTTGTAATGACTCCTGCTCGTGTCATGTATCTTATCCGTTATCAAGGTCCCCAATGGTTTGAACCGTATACCTATTTTGGAAATAATACATTGAAAGATATTTATAGTTATGAACCTGTGGGACCAACTTGGAGTGATGGGATAAAGTCGCTGTTGATGGGTGTGCAAGGTTCTATGTGGACAGAGTTCTGCAACCGGACCAGTGATGTGGAATATATGTTGTTCCCCCGGTTGGCGGCTGTGGCTGAAGTGGGGTGGACTATACCAGGAAAGAAAGACTGGAGCCGCTTTCTGAAAGCACTGGATCATTTTACGGAACGATTGGCTGTCAAAGGAGTGAATTTCGCCCAATCAATGTATAATATTCAGCACTCTGTAACGGTTCGCAATGGCAAGTTACAAGTCACCCTGGATTGTATTCGTCCCGATGTGGAGATAGCCTATACCTTGGACGGGGGTGAACCAACGGTCAACTCTCCGCGCTATGTAAAACCTCTGATTGTAAAACAGAGCACGCTGCTGAAATGTGCAACTTTTTACAATGGAAGGCGCATGGGGAAAACGCTGACGTTGCCGGTTTGTTTGAATAAGGCGACAGCTTGTACAGTATATACGGACTCTCCGGCAAAGGATGTGCTGGTTAACGGAGTCAGAGGGAGCAGTCGCAGTTCTGACTTTGAATGGGCGTCATGGGAAAATAACGATACAATCTGCATCACCCTTGACTTAGGCAAGAAAACCCGTATGCAGAAACTCATAATGGGATTCAACAACAGTTACGGCATGGGCATCCACAAACCGCGCAGGATGGAGGTCTGGGTATCGCCGGATGATCGTCAATACCGGAAAATAAAAGAACAGTCCTTTACAGAGACGGAAATATTCAGACAGGGTATGTTTACAGAGGATGTGCAGTTTGATTTAAAAGATGAGTCTCGCTATGTGCGTATTGTTGCCTATGGAGCTGGTATGAATCCGCCAACGCATGTTCGTCCGGAGCAAACAACGAAGGTGTGCATAGATGAGATAATTATTGAATAGAAAAAGAATAACCATGAAAAAGACATTTTTTTCTGCTTTGATGTTGTTGAGCTGTTATACACAGTCCAATGCACAGGAATATTACGAAAAGCATTTGGAATTTCCACCACAAGCTACGGTGGAGGAGAAAATAGATATGGCCTCCCGGTTAGTACCCACACCACAGCAGTTGGAGTGGCAACAGATGGAACTGACGGCTTTTTTACATTTTGGTATCAATACTTTTACAGAACGTGAATGGGGAGACGGCAAGGAGGATCCTGCGCTTTTCAATCCAACCGGACTGGATTGCGAGCAATGGGTGCGTGCCTTGAAAGAAGGAGGTTTCAAGATGGCTGTCATTACTGCCAAGCATCATGATGGCTTTTGTCTATGGCCGACCAAGACTACCCGGCATTCTGTAGTGTCGTCACCTTGGAAGAATGGCAAGGGAGATGTGGTGCGCGAATTACGCAATGCCTGCAAGAAATATGGCTTGAAGTTCGGTATATATCTTTCACCCTGGGATCGCAATGCCGAATGTTACGGACAAGGCGATGCCTATAATCGGTTCTTCATCGAGCAGCTTACGGAGTTGCTTACCAACTATGGAGAAGTGCATGAAGTGTGGTTCGACGGAGCCAATGGGGAAGGGGCTAATGGCAAAAAGCAAATTTATGATTGGGAGGCTATTGAGCGTACAATCCGGCGTTTACAGCCCAAAGCGGTTACTGCTGTCATGGGCGATGACGTTCGTTGGGTAGGCAACGAGAAGGGCATCGGACGTAAGACAGAATGGAGCGCTACGGTATTGACTCCTGGTATTTATTCCCGTGCCATAGGACAAAATAAGGAGCTGGGTGTATTTGGCAAGTCAAAAGATTTGGGAAGCCGGGACATTGTGGCGCGCGCAAAAGAGCTTTTTTGGTTTCCTTCGGAGGTGGATGTATCTATCCGTCCGGGCTGGTTTTACCATTCCAAGGAGGATAGTCATGTAAAATCGCTTGCGCATCTGGCAGATATCTACTTCAAGTCGGTAGGATATAATTCGGTGTTATTGCTCAATATTCCACCCAATAAGTCGGGACTTATCCATGAAAATGATTGCCGCAGGCTAAAAGAGTTCTTTACTTACCTCAAAAATACTTTTGAAAAAGATTATCTGAAGAGGGGGAGAACACGGTGGGAAGCCCTATCAGGTACATCGAAAGAATACATGGTACGGAAGGATGCTCTTGTAAACACATTTATGATTCAGGAGGATATAACCAAAGGACAACGTGTGGAAAGTTTTTTATTAGAAGGCTATTGGGATGGGAGTTGGCGGACACTTGCCGAAGGTACTACTGTGGGCTACAAGCGTTTGGTGCGTTTTACAGAGTGCCAACCGGAGAAAATTCGTCTGACGATACGCTCTGCGCGTAACGAAGCTCACATTCTGCGTACAGGACTTTTTTATGCCCGTCCGCTGACAGACAATAGCGCTAAAGTTCAGTTGGGAAATGTGCCGGTAAGCCAATGGCGTCTTTCCGGTACGGATGAGACTATGCGGAAGGCTTTTGATAAAAATGTACAGACAGTATGGCGTACGGAAGGGCTGAAAACATTCATGGTAGATTTGGGGCGCGATGCCGAAATCACCGGATTCAGCTATACACCTGCGCAGGACGATAATCTGGCAGGAACTATCTATAAATACCGTTTTGAAGTCAGTATGGATGGCTCGCATTGGAAAACATGTGCCACATCCGGGGAGTTCAGTAACATTATGCATAACCCTGTGACTTGTTTCGTACACTTTGAACAAAGTTATAGAGGACGTTTCTTCCGTCTGGTTCCTCTTGCTGAAATAAGTGGGAAACCATGTACATCGATTGCTGAAATAGGAATATTCGCTGTTGCTTTACCTGCTAAAGATGATGAATCTGCAGTCTATCCCGTTCCCGGTGCACCGCTTACTTTAAAAGTTGGGGATGCGCATCCGTCGGTGGATGGATGGAGTTTTTTTACTGCACATGAGTTCCTGGAGCGGGATACCCGTAATGGACTGCCGTTGGGATTCATCGAACATCGAGGCAAGCATATGAGTCGTGATGCCCGGGTAGATAACAGCCGTTGTTCGGAAGTGAAGAATGGTGTATTGCAGATTCGTAGCATAGAAGAAGCTGATTCGGTGGATAACCGTTTCGGTAAGCGTGTGAAATTCTCACATGGATGTTATCGGACTGCTCTGCCCGGAAGTAGTGAGGAGTGGTGTAATTTTACAGAAAATATGCGCATTGAGGTGCGATTCAAACGTAATGCCTATGAAGGGTTCAACGATGCGTTGTGGTTTATGGGCAATAATAATCTTCCTTGGCCTGCCAATGGTGAGATAGATCTTTTGGAGAACCCTAAAAGGAAATTGAATAACCGTGCTCATTTCACCCTGCACTCGGAAAATCATTATGCCGGTGTAGTTGGTGGTGCAGGAAGTGTTACTTCGTCTATTGAAATCAGAGATATGTCAAAATGGAATATCTATTGGTTGGAATGGTATCCCGACCGTATAGTAGGTGGGGTAAATGGAGCTACTTATTTTGAGCACAAACGAGGGGAAAATGGTAATACCGATTGGCCGTGGAGTGATCCTAAAGGTTTCTTTATGATTTTTAGCACCGGTATCTCAACCAATCCCAAAGCATGGGCCGGAGCTGTGAAACCTGAACTGTGGGACAACAGCGCCATGCCTTGTATGTACATAGATTGGATACGTGTTTATGTCAATAAACAATATAAAGGAACGGCAGCTCCTGCCGTGAAATACTATTAGAAGGACAACAGACCGATGTTAAAAGCAGGACTGGGAGTACGGTCCGTTATGTGCAATAGTTGGGATTTGTTTTTTCATATATTGGCAAGGAGGAGCAGTACACGATGCTGTATCGCTCCTCTTTCCATTTATAAGCAAGCCAAATAAAATGGGGCAATATGCGCTTTTCTTTTTCGCTGGGGGGAGTTGCTTTTTACGGGTCAATGTAAAAACCTGAGGGGTAAATTTATAAATTGTTATCTTTGTCTCCAAATTCATAGCTTATGGAGTTAAACGGTTATCGCCTTCTTCTTCCT
>ERZ779915.27-NODE-27-length-27224-cov-1.88023_pt1 | contig 27224 bp, 17 predicted proteins | sample MGYA00511066_ERZ779915 | MGnify/ENA primary metagenome ERZ779915 (study PRJEB29588, sample SAMEA2154992) | human gut metagenome | biome: human gut; feature: human-associated habitat; material: faeces | place: Denmark | collected 2008/2010 ... | reverse complement strand
GTATAAAATTTTCAATGTTCTTTCAATTTAGCCTTGACTTTTTATTTGCAGGCTAAAAAGAAAATTTCCAGTTTGTATAACTGGCAACCCAACCACAATTAAATCTTCACAGCTTTGCTAAGCAGGAAATCTGAAAAGGTCTCCTGCTTTTTTGCACCTAAAATTAAATATGGAACTCTAAGGCACTTGCTGTTTTCGTTTTGAAAATGACAGGTGCTTTTTTCGTTTCAGGAAAGGAGTCACATGAATGTATTTGAAGTTGTAAAAGAAAATGTTACTGCCCGACAAGCCGCAGAAGCCTATGGCTTGAAAGTGGGTCGCACAGGTATGGCGTGCTGTCCGTTTCACTCGGATAAGTCCCCCAGTATGAAGCTGGATGAACGCTATTACTGTTTTGGCTGCGGAGCAACCGGAGACGCTGTTGATCTCACAGCGAAGCTATTCGGTATCGGGCTGAGGGAAGCTGCTGTCAAACTTGCTGAAGATTTTGGTCTTAACTATGACAGCCGACAAAAGCCCAGTGTCCGCCCTCGTATTCGTGAGCCGACACCGGAACAGAAGTATCAAAAAGGAGAAAATCATTGCTACAAGGTGCTGACGGATTATTTTCATCTTCTTAGAGAATGGGAAAAGAAATACGCTCCTAAACAGCCGGATGAGGAATGGAATCCCCTGTTTGCAGAAGCACTGCATAAGAAGAACTATATCGAATATCTGCTTGATATTCTTCTGTATGGTTCATTGGAGGAACGAAAAGCACTTGTGGCAGAACAGAGAAAGGAGGTGTTAAAACTTGAACAGCGAATTGCAGAACTGTCAGCAGACAGAACCATGCACAGTAGAAGAAATCCGAAACAGCTTAGAGCAGAGCGAGAAAGGTAAGGTTTATAATACTGCCGCAAATTATAAGCGTGTTCTGCAATATGACCCACTTTTGAAAGGGGCTATCCGAAAAAATCTTCTGACCGAAAGAATCGACATTGTGAAGCCCCTCGGTTGGTATCGTGACAGCCCGACATTGACGGATGTGGATGTGAAATATCTGCTCCTATATTTTGAAGAAAACTATGGATTGACCGTAGAGAAGAAAATCATAGACGCAGTTGCGGTTATTGCCAACGAAAACCGTTACCACCCTGTCTGTGATTTTCTTAATGCCCTGCAATGGGACGGAACAGAACGCATACGCTTCTGTCTGCACCGCTTTCTCGGTTCTGATACAGATGATTACACCTATGAAGCATTGAAGTTGTTTCTGCTGGGAGCTATCTCACGAGCCTTTAAGCCGGGGTGCAAATTTGAGGTTATGCTCTGTCTTGTGGGCGGTCAGGGAGCTGGAAAGTCCTCTTTCTTCCGTTTGCTTGCGGTCAATGATGACTGGTTCTCTGATGACTTGAAAAAGCTGGATGATGAAAATGTGTACCGCAAAATGCAGGGGCATTGGATTATTGAAATGTCGGAAATGATTGCAACCGCCAACGCTAAGAGCATTGAAGAAATCAAGTCCTTTCTGAGCCGCCAAAAGGAAACCTATAAGATACCGTATGAAACACATCCGGCAGACAGAAAACGACAATGTGTGTTTGGAGGTTCTTCTAATACCCTTGACTTTCTTCCCCTTGACCGAACAAGCAACCGCCGCTTCGTTCCGGTTATGGTCTATCCTGAAAGGGCTGAGGTTCATATTTTGGCGGATGAACAGGCTTCCAGAGAGTATATCAATCAGATGTGGGCAGAAGCTATGGAGATTTACAGAAGCGGCAATTTCCGTCTGAGATTCAGTCCGGCTATGAACGATTATCTGAAAGCCCACCAAAAGGATTTTATGCCGGAGGACACAAAGGCAGGACAGATTTTAGACTATCTGGAACGCTATTCCGGCAGCATGGTCTGTTCCAAACAGCTTTATAAGGAAGCACTGGGGCATGATTATGACGAACCGAAACAATGGGAACTGCGAGAGATCAATGACATTATGAATAACGCTGTCACAGGCTGGATGGCGTTCAGCAATCCGAGGTATTTTCCAGAGCCTTACCGCCGACAAAAAGGCTGGGAGCGTATTAGGAACGACAACGAGCCTGACAACAGCATGGATGGTTTTCAAGAAATCCCGACAGAGGAAATGGAACAGTTAGGACTTCCAGAAGAATGGTTGAAGCAAAAATAAAAGCCCGTTGTCGCTTCGGTTGTCGAGCCGGTTGTCGGTCTGGTTGTCGGGCAAAAATCCCGAAAGCCTTGATATTGCGGCACTTTTCCCTCTCTGACAACCATGACAACCAATATTATAAAGAAAAAGGAAATAGTAAAAAGATAGTATCGCCCGATAAAGAAAAAAGGTTTTTTGATGTCCGTTGTCGGAACTTCGTTGTCAGACCTTTCCTTGTCGGGCTTTTTTCATTTAAGGAGGAATATCGTATGACAAATATTGTGAACAGTACACTACCCATCCCAAATAACCATTCGGAGAAAAACAAACCGGATGGAGTTTTTGTGATTAAGCAAGGCAAAACAAATTATAAAGTCAAAGTGTTTTTTGACCATAGTAGCGGTTTGACTGCGGAGGACAGGTTGAAACGCATTATTCAGGCAGAAGCAGAGAGAGAATCTGCGTAAGTAATATGAAAAATATCCACGCACCCCCTTGACAAAAGCTTTCAGAAGATACACTGCTGTCGGCCATGGAAACCGCAGGCAACAAGGAATTTGAAAAGGACACGGAGAAGAAAGGTCTGGGAACCCCTGCAACGCGCGCCGCAATTTTGGAAAAGCTGGTATCCTCCGGCTATGTTGAGCGCAAGGGCAAGCAGATGATTCCCACGGAGGACGGTGTGGCCGCGATCCGCAATATCCCGGACTACCTGAAATCCGCCAGCATGACAGCTGAGTGGGAAAATGACCTGCTGCGGATGGAGCGCGGCGAGATCAAGCCCCACGATTTTATGCAGGGCATCCATGGACTAATCGATAAGATGCTGGCCGACTTGCGGCAGATTCCTACCGTCGCGGCGGCTCCCCATCATAATAAGGTAAGCGTAGGAAGCTGCCCGGTCTGCGGAAATTCTGTGCATGAAAGTAAACTCAGCTTTTGCTGTGCAGACCGCAGCTGTAAATTTGCTCTCTGGAAAGAAAGCAGATACTTGTCCAACATGAGAAAAACGCTGGACAAGAAGATGGCGGTAGACCTTTTGAAGAAAGGCCGCACCCATGTAAAAGACTTTTATTCCGCGAAAAAAGATAAGACATTCGCCGCTGACCTTGTGATGCGCGTCGAAGAGGGTCGCGCACAGTACAGTCTGGAATTTCCCAAAGCACCGATGAAAAAGAAAACGTAAAGGAGGTTTGACCCTTGCCACAGATTAACGATATTCGAGAATTGGCGCAGCAGAACGCCCGGTATGTCAGTAACTCGCCACAGGACTGGATGAGTTATCTGGATGTGGCGGCGCGGCTGTACCGCTATTCGTTCACCGATACACTCCTGATCCACGCACAGCGGCCCGATGCGACCGCCTGCGCAGAACTGGAACTCTGGAATCAGAAAATGAGCCGATGGGTCAACCGTGGCGCAAAAGGCATCGCGCTTCTGGATGATACCGGACCGCGTACCAAGCTGCGGTATGTGTTCGATATTGCTGACACCCATCTGGTGCGCGGCGGAAAAACACCGCTCTTATGGAATCTGGACAGCCACGAGCACGAGCAGGCTATCTTAGACCATCTGGCAGATACCTACGGCCTGTTGCAGACAGACAGCATGAATACTGCCCTGATGGAACTGGCACAGCAGCTGACCGCCGATAATTTGGATGAAGCGATGGACGGTCTGGCTTATGAGGTGGCGGATACGTTTCTGGAAGAACTGGACGAAGATAACATCCGTGTCCGCTTCCGGGAACTGATGACCAACAGTATCTTCTATACGCTTTCCCGCCGTTGTGGGCAGGAGCCTATGGATGCGCTGGACGATGATGACTTTATCCGCATCGTGGATTTCAACAAGCTGCCTGTGCTGTCGTTTCTTGGCAATGCGGTTTCCGAACAGTGCGAAGCGGTTCTTTTTGACATTGGCCGAGAAATGCGGAAAATTTACAAAAAAGAAATCACGCAGCAGCTTGAAAAATCTGTTGACAGCTTGTATAATACCAATACGGACTTTAACGCATTAAAGCGTGAAACCGAAGAAACCACGACCAAAGGAGGACAAGAAAATGGAGTTGACGTATTACCGCAAGGGAGATTATCTGTTCCCGAATCTGGCCGTGCAGGACGAGCCGCAGACCATCGGGAAGTACGGGATGCTGCGCAGGACGTACCTGAAAGAGAATCGCAAGAACTGGTATCAGAGTATGCTGATGAGCGGCAGGCTGAACCAGCATCTGGCGCAGATCGAGGAAGCAGCGGAGAGCAGGGTGGAAACCCTGCTGGACAGCCTGAACGAGAAGTTCCCGGCACCGAGCAAGGAGCAGGAGCCGCTGGCATGGGCAGCGCACCAGAACAACCTGACGGCGATGGCCGAGGAGATCGTGCTGAAGGAATTGGTGTACAATTAACCGAAACAACAACGGAACAGGATTTGAGCGAAGCAGAGGAAGAAATTGCCTCTGCTTTTTCTTTGCCTGATCTGCCCACCGTGGAACAGCAGATTCGCGCTATTGAAGAACCGATTCGGGCGCAGTACGCAGAGAAAATTGCACTTGATCCCGAAGTCGTCGATGAAATCCTGCGCACGGGCAGCAACCGCAGTAAAGGCCAGCTGCGCCTGATCTACAATTTCATGGTCGAGAAAACCCCGGAAGAATACACGGAGTTCGTGAAAAACGAATATGGTACGGGCGGCAAAGGCTTTGAAATTGACGGCGCAAAGTATGCAGTCTGGTTCGATGATTTAGGGCTGCGTATTGCAGTAGGCAGCACGGCAAAGGGCGGTACGCTTGCCAATGCGTTTTTATCCTGGGAGGATGTGAGCAATCGTATCCATGAACTGCTCCGGCAGGGTGAGTATGCTCCGCAGGCGGTTCTGGATGCTGCACGGCAGAATGCTTTGCAGGAACACGCGCAGACGTTGGCTTATATGGAACGTGACTTGGCAGACGGTGTTGCCGAAGCAGTGTTTCAGGATACAGCAATCTTCAGGGGCGGTTTCCCGGAACTGACAGACAGGCTGGCAGGCTTGCTGGATGATACGGATTTTCTGACTGACCTAAACGACAGATTATCTGCGCTGGGGGAAGCCTACGCCGAAGATAAAGACCTGATGCGGATGCACTTTTATAAGCCGGATAAAGTGGCAGCTCTGTTCCAGCAGTTTGCAAAACCCTATCAAAACTACTCGGCGCGGGATGGCTTTCACTGGAATGAGTACAAGAAGTTCATTACGGAAGATGAAATAAACGCTTATTTCACACGGGGCAGCAATTATTCGGACAGTCGGCTGGCAATTTATTCGTTCTTCTTAAACCATGAAGATAAGAAGGAGCGGGCAGACTTTCTGAAAGACCATTATGGAATCGGCGGCAGCAGCCATGCACTCTGCGGGGCAGACGATTCCCACGAAGATCACGATGGCAGGGGCATTTCTTTGGAGCGTGGCTCATACGGGAACCCGGATGCAAGCGTTCATCTGAACTGGAATCAGGCCGCAGGCCGAATCGACCAGCTGATCCGTGACAGTGAGTATTTGAAGCCGGCAGACTACTCCCGGATGCCTGTCTATGAGCAGGAGCAGATGGCAATGCGGGTGATGGGCTTCTATCACCATCTGCCGAACGACGTGGAGCGGCCTTATCCGCAAGACCTTTACCATGAAGAAGGACGAAAGGCTCTCGTCGAAAAGCTGGCAGACCCTGAACAAGCAACGGAACTTCTGGAGCAGATGGACACTGCACTGCTGTCTGTGCCGCTGGATTCCGAGGAATATGAGCGCAAGGCAGAATCCCTCTCTATCCTTCACCAGTATGTCGAGGGAACGTACACGATTTTTCCGGGAAAAAAGAGGGCTGTTGAGATTGCGGTTCCTGAACAGGGGCAAATTTCCATGTTTGACTTAATGGAGCAGGAGCCGCAATCGAAAGAGCAGTCAACCGCCGCAGCGGTTGAGAAACCCCGAAAAGATGTGCCCATTGCAGATGAAAAGCCTTCGGAGCAGACGCTGCAGCCCCTGCCGCTGGATGCTGCCAACGAGTATAACGCTCTGAAAGAGCGTTACCCGGATGCACTGGTCGGTTATGAGCAGTACGGCAGCTTTGAGTTCTACGGCGAGGATGCAAAGCGCGTTTCGGAACTGCTTGGCAGCAAACTGTTGGAAAAGAAAACTGCACTCGGCAAAGTTGAGGTATCTGGTTTTCCGCGTGAACAGTGGGTTTCACAGGCAATGAAGCTCTGGAAGCAAGGGGAGAACGTCTATCTGTCCGGCCAGCAGGAAGATGGAACCCATGCCCAAACAAAATACTTCCGCAGAGAGGAATATCTGCCTGTTAATACCATCATCGAACTGGACGATAGAGAGTTCCGTGTGGATTCGGTGGACTTTGGAAATGGAACGGTCAGTTTGCAGGACATGACCCTTGCAAAAGAAGCCCGGTATCCGATTTTCCAAACGGAACAGCTGGAGTACATTCGGCATCTGTACGAACAGGCAGATGTACCGATGGAAGAAGCGGTTGAAATCACAGTCTTTACGGCTCTGCACAATGCGGGTGTGGCCTACGAGGATTTCTCCCCGGAGCAGATGGATGTGATCTATTCGGTGGCAGAAGCAGGCGGCGAGTTGGAAGAACTGCTGAATCCTGACTTCCCGCCAGAACAGATGCAGCTGATCGCAGATGTGCAGAACCGAACGGATGCCATCAGCCGTGCAGCAGCAGAGGAAGCCCTTGACCCGCTGACCCAGCAGCCTATGACCCCGGCAGAGGTCAACCATGCACGGCGGCAGCACAATCTTCCGCTGGACAGTGGAGCAGAAACAGAACAGCCTGCACAGCCCAAACAGAAACCTATTAACTTCCGCATTACGGACGATGATCTCGGTGCAGGAGGGCCGAAAACAAAGTATAAAGCCAATGTGGAAGCCATTCGGGTGCTGCAAACACTGGATGCAGAGCAGCGGCAGGCTACCGCAGAAGAGCAGGAGATACTTTCCCGGTATGTGGGCTGGGGCGGCATTCCGCAGGCGTTCGATGAAAACAACGCGGAATGGTCGAAAGAGTATGCCGAACTGCAGTCCCTGCTCACGACAGATGAGTACAAGGAAGCCCGTGCCAGTACCCTGAATGCGTTTTACACTTCCCCTACGGTCATCAAGGCGATGTATGAAGCCCTGGGCAATATGGGATTGTCCAAAGGCAACGTGCTGGAACCATCCTGTGGTGTCGGCAATTTCATGGGTCTGGTGCCGGACAGCATGGAGAAGATTCGGATGTATGGTGTGGAGCTGGACAGCATTTCGGGCCGCATTGCACAGCAGTTGTACCAGAAAAACAAGATTGCGGTGCAGGGCTTTGAAACGATGCAGTTCCCAGACAGCTTTTTTGACTGTGTTGTGGGCAACGTACCTTTCGGTAATTACAAAGTGCCGGACAAGCGGTATGACCGCCACAATTTTCTCATCCACGATTATTTTATCGCCAAGAGCCTTGACCTTGTGCGTCCGGGCGGTGTGGTAGCGGTGGTAACGTCCAGCGGTACGATGGATAAGAAGGATTCCTCTGTCCGTGAGTACCTTGCCAACCATGCCGATCTGGTAGGTGCGATTCGTCTGCCGAACAATGCGTTCCAGCGCAATGCCAACACTGGCGTGGTTGCTGACATTCTGTTCCTGCAGAAGCGTGACCGTGCAGCGGTGGAGCGGGCTGACTGGGTGGATCTCGGTGAAACGCCGGAAGGCTACTCCATCAACCAGTATTTTGCAAAGCATCCTGAGATGGTGCTGGGCGAGATCACCACGGAAAGCACCCAGTACGGCAAGCAGGAAACTACGGTCAAGCCCATTGAGGACGCAGACCTTGCCCAGCAGTTGAAAGAGGCAGTCAGCAATATCCATGCTACCATCACGGAGCCGGAAATCTCCGACGATGAACTGGATGTGCAGGAAGAACCTATCCCTGCAGACCCCAGCGTGAAGAATTTCAGCTTTACGAACGTGGACGGGCAGATTTACTACCGCGAAAATTCTTTTATGAATAAGGTGGAACTGCCTGCCGTAACTGCAGAGCGAGTGCTGGGCATGATCGCTCTGCGGGAAACCACCCGGAAGCTGTTGGATTGTCAGCTGCATGATGGTTCGAATGCAGAAGTTCAGCTTTTGCAGAATGAACTGAAACAGCAGTACACCGCATTTAAGGCGCAGTATGGTCTGATCAACAGCACTGCCAACAAGCGGGCGTTCCGGCAGGACAGCAGCTATTGTCTGCTGGCATCACTGGAAATTCTTGACGAGGAGAAGAATCTCAAACGGCTTGCCGATATTTTTACCAAACGTACTATCCGTAAGCCGGAGCCTGTTACCTCAGTGGACACGCCAAGCGAAGCCCTGGCACTTTCCATTGGAGAGAAAGCAAAGGTGGATGTGCCGTTTATGGTGCAGCTCTGCGGTAAACCGGAACAGGAAATCATGGATGAACTGGCAGGTGCGATTTTCCGAAATCCTGTGACGCAGCAGTGGGAAACCTCGGATGAATACCTGTCTGGCAATGTTCGTGAAAAACTGGCCACAGCAGAAACCTTTGCGGCGAACCATGTAGAGTACCAGATCAATGTGGATTACCTGAAACGGGTACAGCCCAAAGACCTGGATGCTTCGGAAATCGAAGTGCGGCTGGGTGCAAACTGGGTAAAACCGGAATACATCATGCGATTTATGAAAGAAGTGTTCAAAACACCGAACTACTATGCCGGGATTGACATTAAGGCAACCTATTCCGAAATTTCTGGTGCATGGAACATATCTGGCAAGTCGATGGATCGCGGCAATCCGCTTGTCACCAACACTTACGGAACCCTGCGCGTCAATGCCTATAAGCTGCTGGAAGATGCGTTGAATCTCCGCGATACCAAAATCTACGATACGATTCACGATGCGGATGGCGACCATCGTGTGCTGAATAAGCAGGAAACCATGCTTGCACAGCAGGCACAGGAATCCATTCGGGAAGCGTTTAAGCAGTGGATTTTCAAGGATTTAGACCGCCGCGAGGATTTGTGTGCGACCTATAATCGGATTTTCAATGCGATTCGGCCCCGTGAGTACGATGGCAGTCATATCCGCTTCGAGGGCATGACCCCGGAAATCTCTCTGATGCCGCACCAGAAAAATGCGGTAGCGCACATTCTGTACGGCAACAATACGCTGCTGGCGCACTGCGTGGGCGCAGGCAAGACCTTCCAGATGATTGCTGCCGGCATGGAGAGCCGCAGGCTGGGCCTGTCGCAGAAAAACCTCTATGTGGTGCCGAATCACCTCACGGAGCAGTGGGGCGCAGATTTCCTGCGGCTCTATCCCAATGCGAATGTGTTGGTGGCAACGAAGAAAGATTTTGAACCCAGCAATCGAAAGCAGTTCAGCTCCCGCATTGCAACCGGCGATTACGATGCCATCGTGATCGGTCATTCGCAGTTTGAGCGTGTGCCGCTCTCCCCGGAACGGCAGAAGGCTATTATCGAGCGTCAGATTGACGATATTACGCTGTCTCTGGCCGATGCCCGGAGTGAGGATAGCCGCAGTTTTACGGTCAAGCAGATGGAAAAAACAAAGAAAACGCTGGAAGCAAAGCTACAAAAGCTGAACGACCAGACGAGAAAGGATGATGTGGTTACATTTGAGGAACTGGGTGTGGATCGTCTGTTTGTGGACGAGTCGCATTTCTATAAAAATATGTTCCTCTACACAAAAATGCGAAATATCGCAGGTATCGCGCAGACCGATGCACAGAAGTCCAGCGATATGTTTGCAAAGTGTCAGTACTTGGATGAGCTGACAGGCGGCAAGGGCGTGACCTTTGCAACCGGAACCCCGGTCAGCAACTCGATGGTGGAGCTGTACACCATTATGCGTTATCTCCAGTATGACACCCTGCAGAAGATGGGATTGAGCCACTTCGATGATTGGGCGGCATCCTTTGGTGAAACCGTCACGGCAATCGAGCTTTCCCCGGAGGGAACGGGCTACCGTGCGAAAACACGTTTTGCCCGGTTCTTCAATCTGCCGGAGCTGATTTCTCTGTTCAAGGAGTCGGCAGATGTGCAGACGGCGGATATGCTGAACCTGCCTGTGCCGAAAGCGGAGTACATCAACGAAGTGTTGAAGCCCAGCGAAACACAGGAAGAAATGGTGAGTTCCTTTGCAGACCGTGCCGAGGCCGTGCGCAATGGCAATGTGAATCCCAGATTCGATAATATGCTCAAGATAACCAACGATGGAAGAAAACTGGCACTTGACCAGCGGCTTATGAACGAGATGCTACCGGATGAGCCGGAGAGCAAGGTCAATCGCTGTGTGGACAATGCGTTCAAGGTCTGGGAAGAATCTGCCCCGGATAAGGGAACACAGTTGATTTTTTGCGATTTATCGACACCAAAAGCCGATGGAACATTCAACGTCTACGATGATGTGCGGGAGAAACTGGTGGCGAGAGGTATTCCTCGTGAAGAGGTGGCATTCATTCATGAGTATAACACGGAAAGCAAAAAGGCAGAGCTTTTTGCAAAAGTGCGCGCCGGACAGGTGCGTATTCTGATGGGGTCTACGCCGAAACTTGGCGCAGGAACCAATATTCAGGATAGGCTGATTGCCCTGCATCATCTGGATTGCCCGTGGAAGCCGTCTGATCTGGAACAGCAGGAGGGTCGTATTCTCCGGCAGGGAAACCGGAATAAGCAGGTGAAAATCTATCGTTATGTCACGGAAAATACGTTTGACTCGTACATGTGGCAGATTTTGGAAAATAAGCAGAAGTTTATAAGCCAGATCATGACTTCCAAATCGCCTGTCCGTGCCTGTGATGATGTAGACGATACCGCACTGTCCTATGCCGAAATCAAGGCACTGGCAACGGGCAATCCTTACATCAAGGAAAAGATGGATTTGGATATTCAGGTCAGTAAGCTGAAATTGCTGAAAGCCAATCACACCAGTCAGATTTATAGCTTGGAATCGGATATTGCCCGTCGTTATCCGCGAGAGATTGCTGCGGCACAGGGCCAAATCGAAGCACTGAAAACGGATATGGAAGCGGCAAAACCGCTTCTGGCGCAGGATAAAGACCACTTCTCTATGGAAATCAGCGGCAAGGTGTACACCGAACGCAAGGAAGCGGGTGCAGCCATTATCGAGGCTTGCAAGGCTTTGAAGGCGGCTGGTACCGAGGGCAGAATCGGCAGCTACGGTGCGTTTGAACTGCATTCCCGGTTTGACAACTTCGATAAGGTGTTCCGCTTGTCCATCAAGGGTGCATGGAACTACTCGATGGAAGTCGGCAAAGACCCGCAGGGTAACATTCTGCGCGTTACCAATGCGCTGGCAGGCATCGAAAGAGCATTGCCACAGGTGGAACGCAGACTGGAAACCTTGGAACAGCAGTTGGCGCAGGCAAAGGAAGAAGCCAAACGTCCCTTTGCGCAGGAAGCGGAACTGGCTGAAAAATCTGCGCGCCTTGCGGAGCTGAACTCTCTGCTCAACATGGATGAAAAGGGCAGTGAGGATGCGCTGGGAGTGGACGAGGATGCAGCCGAAACCGAAGTTGCAGACAGGCCGCGCCAGCCTGTGAACTATGCAGGCCGCGTTGCAGAGCGCACTGCGGACAATGTGCGGAAACCCTCTGTGCTGGCGCAGCTTCATGCAAAACAGGCAGAGCGCAGCGCAGAACCGCAGAAATCCCAGAAGCGGAAAAGTCACGATATGGAACTGTAAATGAGAGCAGCCCCGTCAGTTTTGTCTGGCGGGGCATTTTTTTTGAAGGAGGGCATTTGCTGACATTAACACCGATCAATTTGAAAACGGCAAACGCATTTGTGCAGCAGCATCACCGCCACCATAAACCGACGCGAGGACATAAGTTCTCCATTGGCGTATCGGACAATGGCGCATTGGTGGGGGTTGCCATCTGCGGCAGACCCGTGGCACGGCGGCTGGACGATGGCTACACGCTGGAAGTCAACCGTCTATGTACGAATGGAACGCCGAATGCTTGCAGTATTTTGTATGCGGCGGCATACCGTGCAGCACGGGCCATGGGCTACAACAAAGTTATTACCTACATTCTGGACACGGAGAATGGCAGCTCCCTGAAAGCTGCCGGCTACACCTGTGAGGGCAGAGCCGGAGGCTTGGAATGGAACGGCGCGAAGGCACCGAAACAGGCTGACCAATATCCGCGCCAGATGAAAACACGATGGGTCAAGAAAAAGGAGGATTTGCATGGCAGTTGACCGCAAACAGCAGATGAAAGAAATCACGGAACGGCTGGAGCAGGGCGTAAAGGACATTTTTACATCGGAAATGTACACGACGTATCTGCGCACGATGGCAAAATTCCACAATTACAGCTTCAATAATACGCTGCTGATCGCTATGCAGCGGCCTGATGCCACACTGGTGGCAGGGTTTAACGCATGGAAGAATAAGTTCAACCGTTACGTCAAAAAAGGCGAAAAGGGCATCCAGATCATTGCTCCGGCTCCCATCAAGGAAGTGGAAGAACGCGAGAAAATCGACAAGGATACGGGCTTGGCTGTGCTGAACGAAAACGGTGAACCGGAAATGGAACGTGTGGAGTATGTGGTTCCGCGCTTCCGAGTGACGACGGTTTTTGATGTTTCACAGACCGATGGGGAACCGATTCCATCGCTGGAAGTGAACGAACTGACGGCCAGCGTCAAAGACTATGCGCTGCTTACGGCGGCAATCGAGCAGGTATCGCCTGTGCCGATGCGGTTTGATGAAATCGAAGGGGATGCCAAAGGCTATTACAGTGATGCAGACAAAGAAATCTGCATTCAGGTCGGCATGGGCGAGAGCCAGACCATAAAGACGATGATCCACGAGGTTGCTCATGCGATGCTGCATAACAGCGATTTCATGAAGCAGAACGGCGAGGAAAAAGACCGGCTTACAAAGGAAACCGAAGCCGAAAGCATTGCATTTACGGTCTGCTCGGCTCTGGGCATTGACACATCCGATTATTCATTTCCGTATGTGGCAAGCTGGGCCAGCGGCAAGGAGATGAAGGAACTGAAATATTCGATGGATATGATTCGATTGACCGCAGCCGACTTTCTGGAAAAGCTGGAAGCAGCAGTCGCGGAAAGGAGCACAGAGCGCATGACCGCGATGCAGTATGCGGAAAAGTTGATTGCAGACAGGGAGCAGGAGAAAACGATTTTCGATGATGAGCAGCGAAACCTCATCGTGAATTTTGCTTTCAAGCTGGATGACCGGGCTGCAACGGAAGAATTGGTGAACGGTCTGGCGGCGGCACTGGCCGAGGATGACAAAGAAGAAGTCAACCGCTTGATGTACGATGCGCAGGAGAAAATCGAAAATCTCCCGGATGGGATGATTGGACTTTCCGAAATGCACGACTACGGCTATCTGAAAGATGATGTGCTGCCGCTGACGAAAGAAGGTGCGAGGGAATGGCATCGGCTGGGTGAGAGGATTTATCCGTTGTTCCGTGATGGAACGGCAGGTGATTATGTAAGCCAAGAGGAAATCGAGCAGCACGATGGCATTTTCGGCATTAAGGCTGACGTATGGGATGCGATTTTGTTAGAACAACGGGAAGATTATACTGAGGACGAGTACGCGCGTCCAGACTTTCAGCTGACAATAATAAACCGTGAAAAGGCTCTACGGCTGTATGACGAGGGAAAGCAGATTTATCTCGTCCGCGTCAGCCCGTGGCCGATTCTTGTCACAGCACGAGAGGAAATTGAGCGCGGAAGTGATACCTTCCAGATTGCAATAGCAGATTTGGAGCAGGAGCGGAACATGACAGAACAGGAAAATGTGCTGCTGTATGGCAACGAAAAGCAGTTCAGTATTTATCAGATCACCGCCCGTGACCCGGAACACGACTACCGCTTCATGGGGCTGGACTATGTGCAGAAGAAAGGCATGACGGTTTCCCGTGCAGATTATGACCTGATCTATGCCGCACCGCTTACGGACAAGGATACGCTGGATGGCATTTATGAACGGTTCAATATCCAGCGCCCGGCAGACTTTACAGGGCATTCGCTGTCGGTCAGTGATGTGGTGGTACTCAATGATGGCAGTACGGTCAAAGCCTACTATGTGGACAGTATCGGCTTTGCCGAGTTGCCGGATTTTTTCAAGGAAAGGAATATGGATTTGCAGAAAGAGAACCTTTTGAACGAAAAATTGCAGGAAATCGAAATCTTTGATAAGCCTGGTCTTTTCAGCAATGGCCGACTGCGGGATGAAGATGTGCCGGAGGGATTGTACCGCTATGACCTGCGCGGTTCGGACTATGACCCAGGCCAGCCCATTACAGTGGAGAAAACTGTGGTGGTGAACCATGCGGCATCTGTCCTGATGGCCGAAGAACTTGACCTTGGCGCGGAGGGGCGGCTGGAACTTGGCGAGGAAGGACTGAACTTCACAGGCGCAGAGTTGACCGTGCGAGAGTTCATGGAGGAACAGCAGCAGAAAAACAATGCACTGATCCACAGCGATTCCTACCATATCGCAGTGGAGGGGCATATCGGCACATGGTACGCTATTGATGAAACGGAAATTGGCGGCGAAAAGTTCTTCCTGCTGGAGCATGAGGAACACGGCGATATGGCGGCTTGTGTTGCAGTCAATGAGCATGGCAAGCTGGTAGCAGAAGATTTGTGGAACGGCTTCGATGAAGATTTTCAGGAGGCCGTGCAGAAATATCTCTCTGAAAAATGGAATATGCCGAAAAAAGAAGATGTGGTATCGGAGATTATTGAAAAGGCTGCGCCTGTGCTGGACAACAGCGCACAGGACTATTCGGATGTGCCTGTCTACTATGAGCCGTTCAGCTATGCCAAAGAAAATGACGAGGTGGATTTATACCGCACATCCTATCGGCTGAACAGTGAGTGCAAGCAGGCAATCCATGAAGCGATTGCGGACAATTATGACGGAATGTACCTTGGCGATGGTGCAGTCGATCAGGTGGTGCGGCAGTACGGCATGGAGCGTGTGGGCTACATTCTGGCGAACACTCTGCATCATAAAAGTTACGATGGCCGCTTTTCTCCCGGCAATAAGGAATGGGCAGAGCAGGTCAGCACCCCGGAGCATAATGCAGACCGCATGACCTTCCGCACAGACTGGGTGGTTGACAGCCACCCGGCTATTCTGGATGGCTTTGTAACGATGTTCCGGGAAGAACTGGATGCGCAGAAAGAACAGGAACAGCCTTTCGTAAAGCAGTTCTATGTGGTCGAGAATTTGCAGGCCGCACCTTTGAGGATTGAGCGATTCGGAAATCTGGACGATGCAATGTCGCAGTATCAGGCACTTCCGAACCATTACATGAAAGCCTTGGGTGTGGAGAAGAATCCTGATCCTCTGCCTGGTTCGCTGGATATTTTGCAGTGCAGGAACGGCATTGATACCATTGTGGAGGACTACAAAACGGTTCCGGGCTGGGATAACCCGTATATCCAGAATCATATTGTGCAACCGTTGCAGGGGGCTTTGGCTGCGCAGGATGTGGAACTGGCCTACGAATTGCCGGATGCCTATTTCCACATCCAGACCTGTGACGATGGCTTTGACTATACCTTATATAATAAGGACTTCACGGAGCGGGATGGCGGCATTCTCGAAATGGACGGAGATGAGCCTGTGCAGGAGGCTATGACGGAGCTGCTGGCAGAGTTCGGCTGCGATGTGGCAGAGGGTAAAGTCATGGACGCGGCAGAACTGCGGGAACAGGCTGATACGGTGGTGGAACAGCAGGCAGAAGTTTTGAAAGAAAAACTCGCTGCAGAAAGACCTGCGCCGGAAGAAACGCTCAGCTTTTATGTTGCGGAGTGTTTGGAGTTTACGTTTGCAGGAGAGTTCCACGACCATCTGACTATGAAAGAAGCATTGGAAGCCTACGACAAGATTCCGTCTGAACGGATGAACGCCGACAAGTGCATTGGATTCTGCATCGAGGAAGATGGAGGCTTTGTTGGAATGTATGAGTTGGTCGTGAACGATAAAGTGCAGCGTGAGAACATCAACTCCATCAACTACTTCAGGGATGATAAGTTGGTGCAGCAGGCGATCTCCGATATGGAAAAGCTGATGGCGGCACGACAACAGAGTAAGGAGCAGGAACGCAGCAACACGAAAAAGTCTGTTCTGGATGCCCTGTGCAGTTTGAAAGCCAAGAAACAGGAGCAGCCTGCACAGGAACAGGATAAGCCGAAGAAAGCGAAAAAGAAAGGGATGGAGTTATGAGCAATGTACGCTTTGATGAACTGGAATTGATGCTGATGGCGATGTTTGAGCAGCCGACACTCAAAGATACGATTCAGGTGTTGACGGAGGTTCAGCCGCTTGTGGCAGAGGATGCAGAGATGACTGCGCTTGTCCAGCAGACTATCCCCAAGATGCAGCAGTTGAATGAGCAGCAGTTCAAGGGGCTGGAACTGGAATGGTATAAGCCGGAAGAACCAAACAAGAAAACAGGGGTGGCAGAGAAATAATGGCAACAGATATGTTTATGATCTACCAGATCAATGATGCTGAGAAAAATCGGGAATACCGCTGCCGCAGTTATGCGTATCAGATTGAGCATGGCTTTATGATAACTACGGACAATTATGAAATCAGCTATTGCGCTAAAGCATCGCAAGGTCTGTTCCCGGCGAAAATTCGTGAAAACATGGAAAGCCTGAATCCAGACAAATTCAAAATCAGAAAATTTGGTGTTAGTGACGTTATTGCAATCACAGCGGCAGGAAAGACCGCATTTTACTATGTGGACAAAGAAGCACTGGTAAAGTTCAACGGCTTTCTGGCACCAAAAGCTGAGGGCAGCTACCTGATTTTGAATGAGGGTGGCTATCAGATAGAAGGCCAAACAGATACATGGAAAGTTATTGACGAAAAGAATGTGCAGGAGCAAAGATTTGTACAGCTTGTCTGTGAACAGACAAAAAAGCAAAAACCGGACATTGTTCTCCACGACAGCGGAGTTTTGGTGGCGCAGACGATTTACGGATTTGACAGTTCGGTTATGAAAAAAATCGAAAAGTTTCTTCGAGAACAAAAGCCGGAACTGCTGCATCATCAGAAGTTTTTGGAGAATGGCACCGCAGAACGTGCCAAAGAATCCGGCACAGAGCAGAATTACAACATGATTGATGGCTGTGTCAACAATAATCCGAAGAAACCGCGTATCATCGGAAATCGGATTTCAGTCCTTGACCGCCTGCACATCAAACTGGAAGAGCGAAAACAGAAAAGTCAGCCCCAACAGCAACAGCAGCAGGAAAGAAGCCGGAAAAATTAAAAATCCGATGCAGTGCAGAGTGGTGGTTCCATAAAAAGAGCCACCACTCTTATTTTGTAACCGAAACGGAAACAAAATATTATGAAACTAAAAAATAGTTTCCAAATGATTGATATTCTTGGCGAGAGAGCGTATAATATAAGTACAAGAATAGGAGGCGATTATATGCTGGATGTAAATATGATAATTGCAAATAACATTCAGGCTGAACTGAAAAAAGAAAACAAAAAGCAAGTTGATCTGGCGGAAGGAATCGGAGTCTCCAGGCAGACAATGAGCAAAATTATGAATGGTGCTAGAGCAATCAACGCGATTGAACTTCATAAGATTTCTGAATACCTTCATGTGTCGATGGATTCTCTGATGAAGATGCCGGAAAAGCCGATGGACACAAATGTAATCCATGCGTTTATGGGGCGTGTTAAAACTGAGGAAGCAAGAAAGGGAATCCGGCTTGCGGATGAACTGTCCGATATGATTCTGTTCCATACTAGGGTGTGCGAGAATGGCAAAAGGATGGAGCAGCCATGGGAGGATAAGTGATGAGCAATGTTCTGGAAGATAGCCTCTTTGTAAGCCAAAACAAGAAATTTGATGAAATCAAATCCATCGTCAGACAGTTCTCGGCAGAGTATGTCGGCAATTCCATTATCAAGGACAATATCTTTGCTGTTATACAGAACTATGCCAGGAAGAAAGAAATCGCGCTGGAACTGCTTCGTTACCCGATCCATGATGATGAATTATGGGCGTTGACTTTTTTGAAGCAGGATACGATTTTTGTGTGCGTAAATACAGCACTTCCGCTTTGTAAGCAATTTTTTGCGGCGGCGCATGAACTGTATCATATCTACTGCTATGTGGAAAATGCAGACCAGAGCTATATAAAAAATGGTTCTATGCTGGATTCGACAACAGGGGATGAAACAGGAAGAACGCAGGAGGATTTGGAAGCAAATGCCTTTGCAGGGCTGCTTCTGATGCCGGATCAACTGCTCCATGAGCAGATTCTGCTGTATGGGCTTGATAAAGATTTGGTTACAGTAGATTCTGTCCTGATGCTTATGGATATGTTTGCAATGCCCTATAAGGCAGTTGTACTGCGTTTGTTTGAAAGCGGAAACATATCTCATCAGCAGGCTGAAAAGCTGCTGGAGGCAGGCTCTGCGGACGTAATGGAAAGAGTATCGCTGACAGGTAAAGCAAAACGCTGGCAGCTCGATGGAAAAGGAACAGAATCTTTTGGCACACTCCTTGAGAAAGTTGAGTACAACAGACAGCATGAGTATCTGACGGAATCCAGAGAAAAAGAAGATGTGGCCTATCTTACTCAACTGAAAAAAGAGTACGGCTTGGATTGAGGGAGGTCAGATCGAAGTGAAAAGATACGCACTGCTGGATACTGACTTCATTTCCAAAACGCACTCTGTTCAAGATGATGGCGGCAATCATTTGATTGATCGGGTCATGGAATTGCCGGAGTATGAGTTCTTTTGTCATGCGCAAATCGTAACGGAACTCAATCGGTATAATGCTGATACGCCAATCTGGTTGAGTGAGAAGATTGGAGCGCAAAAGATAAAAAGCTACACGGATCAGGAAATCCTTGAAAGCCTGTCACTTGTGCGAGGACCGCTGGCGTGTGCGACTTATACGCAGATGTTAAAATTGGCCTGCGATGCCTTTTCTAAGGATTACTTTTCGGAACATTATCGGGCATTGGAAGAGGCTGATTACGCGGCAATATCGAGAGAGGACTATTTGAAAGAGCTTGAACGACTCGATATAGAAGTTGGTAAGAAAAACAATCTAGGGGAAATCAAGTCGTTTGTGCTATTACAGGTTCTGTCGGTGATGCTTGGTGAGCAGATCTATGTGTTCTGCTCCGATGATAAAAATGCTCGAAATGGAGCCACAAATTTTGAAGATGTTCGGTGCATCAGTCTGGTATCAGTATTCTCACGCTTAAAAGAAGAATCAAACTGGACACTTGCCGATGCTGAGCCGTACATTGAATCACTCATTGCGTTTTATCGGGATCATCACCAGACTACTTTCCGTGTAATGGAAGCGTCTGAGGTCAGAAGATTGCAACGGATACCATGCAGGCAGGTGTTGCAGGAAATCTTTGATGGGAAATTTATTGAACTAAAAAAGGGTATGCTGCGGTACAAGCAGTAAGTGAAACGAATAGCCAGCGTATTGTGTGGACCACATGATACGCTGGCTATTTTTGTTTCTAGGGGACTTTGAAAACTGATTAGAGGGACGGTTCGTATTTTCGCGTGTGCTGCTGTTCGTGCTGCTGCACTTCTTGTTCTGCGCCGAGGATGCTGTCTACATTGGCACACACGGTCTGGAGTTCTTTGTGATAATCCTTGAAATAACGGTAAGTATCGTATTGGGCGTCCTTCTGAATCGTAAGCTGCTCTTTTTCTGCCCGGAGGTCTTTCATGGTAGGAAACTTCCCATCAGGCGAGTGCTGCTTCAGAATTTGAAGTGCTTCCTCATATTGGGCAAGTTCGTCCGAGTGAGCTTGACGGAAAATCTTCTTATTCGGAGCTTTTAGAAATTCTCCGTAAATGGATTTTGTGGAGAGATATTGACCAAGATAATGAATCTGCTCGTTTGTTTTTCGCAGCTTGCTTTCAGTGAGCTTTGCATCGCCGCGCGCTTTTGCCATTTTGGTATAGATGGCATCCGCAGTTTCGGAAAGATTCTCACGAGAATCATATCCATGCTCCTGCACATAGGCAACGGTCCGGGCCATCTGCTGCAGATTGGAAATTTTTACTTTCTGCGCATAAGCGCGGCTCTGCTGGGCTTTTACACAGGTCTGCAAGTCAATCACAAGGCGCAGATCGGACTTGATGAACAGTATGGCCATAGGATCATCTGCCGTCCAATGAGGGTTGTTCTGCATTGCTGTCCGTGCGTTTTCTGTAAAAATGCGGAGAAGCCTGTCGCGGTCATAATTGGAACCCAGTGCACGGGCTGAGATATACTTTTGTCGGTCAGCAGGCAGATAGCTGAATCGTCCTCGATGGTCTTTTACGGAAATTCCGTATTCTGCTTTCAGCAATCTCTGAAATTCTTCAAAAGATGTGGCACGTTCCGCAATGTCCGAAATGGCGTTGCGGATTTTTTCTTTGCCCGTTTCAAAAGTGGTGTGCATGGGAGTGATGCCCTCGATCATAAGCTCCATGTTGGTAATGTCCAGATTCTGCTGACCGCGCTGTTTGGCGTAATACTCCTGCGGGGAGATTCTGTCAGGGGCAGGGGAGAGCAGATCGACTTGATGCAGTCCCTCTCGCTGGCAAATGTTCATCAACGATTTCTGTAAGTGCTTCAAATAGTCTTTGGTAAGGTGGTGCTTGTAGCCAGCCTTACAGTCGATAGGCCGCTCTGTAAATGGCTGCGGGTCAACATCAGATTTGCGAAGGCTGTTGATTATGATGTGGGTGTGAATGTTGCCTGTGCCGTTTTTACCATCGGTGTGGGTACAGACCAAAGCCTGATGCCCCGGAAAATTGGCCTTTGCATATTCCATGCCGATGGCCTGCGCCCACTCACCAGTCAGGTTGTGGTCAGTGTTGTCTTTCGGATCGTGGCTGATGATGTAATGGTGGCTTTTGATTTCATCGTAAGTGTTGTTCTTGTTATACTCCTGGTTCAACAGTTCACATTCAAGGTCAAAGGTTTCGGGATCACAGTTCAATCCCTCAAGGTAAAATTCATCCCGGAGCATCATATTCCCGTTTTCATCAAGGACAGGAACCAGATGAAATTCATCATGCTGGTATTTCAGATAGTCGATGGCACTCCCGTAATTGGCATTTTTACTTGCGATGTGTTTTAGAATTGCCACGGTATACACCTCCAAGCTGAACGATTTCCTGCCGCAGTTCACGGATTTCCGCAATACACTTTTTCAGTTCTTCCAACATTCCGCGTGAAGACAGACCGCCGCCGTGAAAATAGCGGGCAATCTGGTTGAGGTTATTCCCGATGCCAGCAGCCTGAGCAGTCAACTTTTGAATTTCACCAATATCGGCAACGATGTTGTAGTTGACAGTCACTTTTTCAGATAGAGCCTGCTTGCGCACAAAAGTGGAGATGGGATAACCGGCATCTTTTGCATATCCGGCCACCAGTTCATATTCAATGCTGCTGAAACGAACCATTACATTGCTGGTGCGTCTGATGCTTTCTGCCTTTTTTGGTCGTGCCATAGTGTGATCCTCCTGCGCTTTTATAGTTGCGAAGCAACTCCCGATAAGCCGTAGGCGTTCGGCTGCGAACACATTCATGTGGGGCCAGATAGCAAAAATCTGAGATTTTGTGCGTACCGTGGGAATGGGGAACGGAATCCCCATCAAGATTGCCGGGGACGAAAATCACGAAAGTGAGTTTTGAGTTACTATAGGCGAATCTTGCGCTAAGAGAGAAAAACCCCAGTGTTTTACCGTATTCCGCAGGCCCATCAAAAAAGCTGCTTCTATAAATATGAATCCGAAGCCCCGATGCAGGATACACTTTTCAAAATTTCCTGTAATTTTTTCAAACACTGTATCCCCCAATGCCTTTCTGAATTCATATTAGTAAAGGGGGATTGATTTCCATGAAGCAGAAAGAACGATTTGACGAAAAGCCAAAGCAGGAGCATACGGAGCCTAAGCATCACAGAAAAGCCGTCATCAAGGGCATTACCGTATATGAATCGTTCCGGCCAGAAGGCAGCGAACTGTGGGATTGCCTGCTGCAGAGCATGGGAAAACACTGAGAAAAATTTTTTGAAATTTCAGAAAAATATACGCAGCAGCTTGATTTTCGTGTCGCAGCTTGGTAAAATACAGACGGGTTAAGTGAATAGTGCAATCAAAAGCCATTAACTTTCTGGATTTTACCATGCAATATGCGTGGAGACGGGAGGTTTAATGGCTTTGTTTTTTTACAAGGAAAAGAATAAAGACATACGGGCAGCGGCCTATCTGAGATTGTCCATCGAGGATGGCGACAAGGCCGAGAGCAACAGCATCGGCAACCAGAGAGAACTGATTCGGGATTTTGCTGCAGAACGGCCAGGACTGCATTTGGTCGAAGAATACGCTGACGATGGCTACACGGGAACCAACTTTGAACGTCCGGGCTTCAAGCGGATGATGGAGGATATTAAATCCGGCAAAATCAACTGCATCATCGTCAAGGACTTATCCCGACTTGGTCGTAATTACATTGAGATGGGAAAGTATCTGGAACAGATTTTTCCCATGATGGGGATTCGCTTCATCGCCATCAACGATAACTATGACAATGCGAACACCGAGAGCAGCGATTCGGACAGCATTGTAGTTCCGTTCAAGAATCTGTTGAACGATTCCTACTGCCGGGATATTTCCATCAAGGTGCGCAGCCAGTTGGACATGAAACGGCGCAAAGGAGAGTTCATCGGTGGCTATGCAATCTACGGCTACTGCAAAGATGAACGGAACAAAAACCGTCTGGTGGTAGACGAGTATGCGGCAGATATTGTCCGTTCTATCTACCGCAGAAAACTGGAAGGTATGAGCGCACAGGCGATTGCCGAACAGCTGAACAGCGAGAATGTGCTAGCCCCCAGCGAGTATAAACGGCTGTGCGGTTTGAATTACCATAGTGGGTTCAAAGCTGGCATTCATGCAAAGTGGCAGGCGATTCAGGTGCTTCGGATTCTGAAAAATGAAGTCTACACAGGGACGATGGTGCAGGGCCGACGGCAGAAAATTAATTACAAAATCAAAAAAATTCGGGATGTGGAAGAATCCGGCTGGATCAGAGTTCCCAATATGCACGAAGCCATCATTCCGCAAAAGCTGTTCGATACCGTGCAGGAGGTCTTGAAACTGGACACTTGTGCATCGAAAGGACAGCAGGCTGTCAATCTCTTTTCGGGCATCGTTCGCTGCGGTGGTTGTGGGCAGAACATGGTGCGGCGCACGGTGTCGAAAAACGGAAAGAAATATATTTATCTGCACTGCGTCACAAACCACAATGGTTTGGGCTGTTCCTCACATCTTATCAGCGAAAGTAAGCTGGCCGAAGTGGTGCTGGCCGCATTGCAGGGAAAAGTTCAGCAGATCAGCGGACTGGAACATCGGCTTGATGAAATCAATGAGATCCCCAAGAATGAACGCAGACTGAAATCTGTGGAAGAACATCTGAAAATGCTGGAGCAGGAAGAACAGAAATACCAGACCCTGCGCCGACAGCTTTATGAGGATATGAGCAGCGGTATTGTCAGCAAGGAAGAGTACAAGGAGTTCAGCCATTCCTTTAATGAAAAGGTTGAAGCTATCCGTAAGGCCAAAGCAGAAATGAACCGCCAGAGGGATTGCCTGAACAATCTGGATGTAGAACATCTGCCGTGGATCGAAGATTTCAAGTCCTACCAAAACCTGGCAAGTCTGAACCGCCGCGTTCTGGTGGAACTGGTAGAGAGCATCACAGTCTATGACAAAGAACACATTCATATCCAATACCGCTTCGATCAGGAAATTCGCAATGTGCTGGAATATTGCAGTAGTGTTCCGGCAGCAGAAACGGAGGAAAGTGCAGTATGAAGTGTGTAAGTTATACCCGGACACTTCCTTGGAAGAACCATCAAGGAGAACTGACGATTGCCGAGCAGAATCAGCGCATTGCGGCATATCTGGCGGAACATAAAGAACTGGATTTGCAGAAAAAGTATTCTGACCGCAAAGGTGCTGAAAATGCAAGTGTAGCGTTTGACAAAATGACAGATGATGGCGTAGAGCGAAAATTTGACTGCATCATCGTGGCATCCGTGTACTACTGCGGGCCTGATTTCCCGGCGGCACGGCAGGCAATCAAGGAAACGCTTTATGCAACGGGCATCGACCTAATCGTGCTGGATGAGGGCTTGGACACCAGAACGGCCAGCCGAAAAGAAGTCGAGGACTATTTTGAAGCAAAACGCTGTGAGATGCACGCAGAAATCATGTTTGCGTGGAGAAGGAAACAAGGCGCAGGATTCCGGTTGACAAGCTCTGTTCCATTTGGCTATATCCGCAGGAATGGCGAAAGCAACATGATAAAGGATGAAGAAGTTGCTCCTTATTTAAGCGAGGCTTTTTCCAGATATGCGTCCGGTCAGAAAATGCGTGACATTGCAAAGTGGTTAAATGAGCAGGGTGTTGAACCCCCAATGAGACACAAAAAGAGAATTTTGGGAAAGCCTTATGATGCAGAATCCGACCAGTGGACAACCGATATGCTGCGTTGCTTGTTCCGAAATCCGACTTATACAGGTGCGGCGGCAAATGGAAGCCGCCAGATCATTGCAGAAAACTGCCACGAACCATACATAACCAAAGAACAGTTCTATGCTTTCCCTTGCAATATGAGGGAGGGGGAGAACAAAATCTCCATTCGGAAAAGCTACAAAAAACCGAACCCGCTGGCAAAACACATTGTCTGCACCTGTGGCTACGCACTTTGCTGGCATAAGGATAAGAAAACGGGGGAAGAACTTTTCTATTGCCGCCATTGCCGCGCACATAAGGAAAACGGAAAGAATTTGAAAGTTCCGGCAGCTACCATTTATAAAAAGGTGATGGATGCTCTGGAATTGGAACATCTGGAAGAAGAAAAGCTGGCTGTAGCGATTCAGCAGGGAGCAGGCAGGAAAGTTATTGAAGCAGTCCGAGCTGAAAAGTCGGTGCAGATGAAGTCCGTTCTGGCCGAACTGAATATGGAACAGTTTCGCCGTGTGCCGCTGTATGAGAGCTATATGGCCGATGAAATCACCAAAGAACAATATGGTGCCGAACTGCTGGACTACGAAGAAGCACATCGGAAGCTAAATGAGCAGCTTACGGAAATTATGGAAGATACACTGATATGGGAACGAGCATTAAGCCTGCGCAATCCATGGATTCAGCAGATGGCACAGTATAAGGCCCCGGAGGAACTTGACCGCAATTTTGTGAAGAAATACATCGAACAGGTCACAGTTACATTACTGGGCGATGGTCAGGCAGAAATCAGCCTGACCATGAAAACGGATGAATGGAAAAAGATGCTTGGCCAGATAGAGATGGGGGACACAAACGATGGCAAGAAAGAGTAGAAAGAATCTTCCGCAGCCGGAACAGGCGGCAGTTTCTGTGCTGCTGCCGGAGCTGGAAGAAGCAAAAATGCCAGCGGCAATCTATGGGCGGCTCTCTGTTGAGGATGAAGAAAAAGAAGAAAGTATGGAAACGCAGATCGCGCTGGTGCAGGACTATATCAACCGCAGCAGGGAACTGAGTTATGTGGACACCTACTTCGACAATGGATTTACGGGAACAAATTTTAAGCGGCCTGCATTTACCCGCCTGATGAACGATGTGCGGCAGAAGAAAATCAAGTGCATTGTGGTGAAAGACCTTTCACGCTTTGGTCGTAACTATTTAGAAGCGGGGTATTATATCGAAACAGTGTTCCCGTTTCTGGGGGTCCGGCTGATTGCAGTTACCGACAACTTTGACAGTAACCGCAAAGAGGATATGGAAAGTCTGGCTCTCCCGATTCGGAATATGGTCAACGCGATGTACGCGAAAGACATATCCAAAAAGATATGGACTTCCTTGCAGCGCAAAAAAGAAGCAGGCTATGCTGTCGGAAACGATGCTCCGTATGGCTATATTCGGAACCCCGTGACAAAGCGCAATGAAATTGACCCGGAAGCGGCATTTTATGTGCAGTTAATTTTCCAGTGGGAACTGATGGGCGTACCAATTTTTGAAATCGCTCGACGAATGACGTTGTTGCAGGTTCCGACTCCACGGGAGTGGCATAGGAAAATTGTTGAGGGTAAAGAAGTGACTTCCTGTAAAAAGTGGGGCGTAACCACGATTCGGCACATTCTGGAAAATCAAACCTATGTGGGAGATACCATCAACAATAAAAGTACGCAGAAGTTATTCGCAGGACAGGACAAGTGCGACCTTCCGAAAGAACAGTGGTGTATAGCAAAGGACACACATCCGGCTATCATCGCAAGGGATGATTTTGAAAAGGTGCAAAAAATCTTGGACAAGAATCGAAAGGTATTCAATACCGTAAGAGCAAAGTCGGAGCAGATTCGGGCAGAATATCAGAATGACCTTGCAGGAATGGTGTTCTGCGCAGATTGCGGAAGACCAATGGAGTTTGAGCGACTGCCGCATGGAGCAGAAGAAAGTAAAAAGGTCTGCTACTACATTTGCAAAGCGAGGCAGGCTGACGACAAGTGCATCGGCCACCAGATTCCAGAAAAACTGCTGAAAGCCCTGATAATGGATCAGCTGCATTTGTTCATTGTCCAGCTGTGCGATAAACGGAAGGTGCTGGAAGAATTGCAGAAAATCGAGGATGTGCAGAATCCCGTCTACCGGGCAAAGGGTGAAATTATGAGCCTGACCGATAAAGTCAGCCAGATGGCCAAGAAGCGGGAACAGCTTTATGCGGACTATGTGGCGGGTGTGGTGGATTCCGAAGATTACCAACTGATTCGGGAAGATTATTCCAGACAATACGATGGCCTGCGAGCTGCGCTGCAGGAAGCGGAGAGCAAAAAAACGGAAGTGGAACGGCAAATCGAAGAATACCTGAATATGACTTCTCATTTGGAAGAACATCTGGACAACTTTGAATTTTGATACCTACAATTCTTTAACACCTAACTGGTATTATAAAGTGTTA
>ERZ779915.9-NODE-9-length-43001-cov-2.77996_pt1 | contig 43001 bp, 61 predicted proteins | sample MGYA00511066_ERZ779915 | MGnify/ENA primary metagenome ERZ779915 (study PRJEB29588, sample SAMEA2154992) | human gut metagenome | biome: human gut; feature: human-associated habitat; material: faeces | place: Denmark | collected 2008/2010 ... | reverse complement strand
TGATTGCATCCGTGCGCGATAAGTCCATCGTGCCGCCAAAGCCCAACACGCGCCATGAAAAGTGCGTGGCGGCAATGGCGGGCGTATGGGATGACGAACTGCCCGAACCCATCACAAGAGAGGATAAGATTCTTTTCGAGGCTGCATCCGGCGAGGATGTGACGCTTTCCGGCAATCCCCTCATGCTGGAGAACTGCATCGGCGGGAAGGCACTAAAAGCGTTACACGTCTACGGCAAGAGCACGCAGGACGGCACGCCCAGCCCGGACAACCCGGCGCCGATCGTGAGCGCGGGTGACAGCGGGAGCGTGGCGGTTAAGGTACGAGGAAAAAATTTATGGGATAATTTTAAAACATTATCATTAGGAAACGTCGAGCAAAAAAAAGGAACATATATAGCAACAACATCTACTATGCAAGTAGACATAACATCTGCTTCTGTTGGTGTTAGACCGTTGCGTTTAAAAGCGGGTAATACTTACACATTTTCATTAAAAACCACAGTTAGTATTTCAAACTATAAATTTGTATGTTTAAAATACACGAATGGTGAAGACAACAACATTGTATTTGCAAACATTGATTTTGTTAATTTTGTTCCCGAAAGAGATGTAGAAAACGTAGGTTTTATTTTATATGACACCGTTGCGGGAGATAAAGTATATGATGTCCAGCTGGAAATGGGTTCAAAAGCTACATCTTATGAACCCTACCGCGAACAGCTCCTTACTCTACCCACTCCCAATGGCTTACCCGGCATCCCTGTCACCTCTGGCGGCAACTACACGGATGAAAATGGGCAGCAATGGGTGTGCGACGAGGTGGACTTGGAAAGGGGGGTGATGGTGCAAAGGGTTTGGAAAGCGCAAGTCAATACAAAAAACGGCACTGTTGATGAAGAGTATCGCATAAGAATAACCATTGATGACAAAAAAGGGGAACCTGGCGATTTTAATTGCATTATAAGCATAACACCTTATATATCGTGGACTTCCTGCGTTATGGGCAATTTACTGTATTTGAAAAACGTGGAAAAGCCAGATGGAAGTTTTTATACCGCAAAAGAGTTACAAGCCTTAGCTCTTGACGTAGATGTTGTATATCAACTCGCCACTCCCATTGAAACCCCGCTCACTCCGGCTGAAATCGCCGCCTACAAAGCGCTGACTACCTACGCGCCCGACACTGTGGTGCAAGCGAGCGACGGCGCGGGGATGGAAGTAACCTACAAATGCAACGTGAGAAAAGCCGAAAAGACCATCAATGACCTGTACGCCGAACTTACGGCAGAATTGGAGGCATAACATGAGCACGACCGCGAGACTTTGCAAAATCCTGATTACCAAGAGCCGCTATACATACGATGATATGTATGCAAAGCTCGACCTTTTCCTCTTGATGGGTCGCATCAGCGATGAGGATTATGTCGAGCTGACCGGAATGCTGGTTAAGCCTGAAGAGACGGAGCAACCGGGGGACGGCGAGCAGAGCGATGTGATTTCCGGTGAATAAGGCCGAAAAAGAGGTCATCCAAAGCCAACTTGACAACGAAAAGGCCGTGCTGCTTGATCTCAAGCGCCAGTATGCGCGGGCGCTGCGGGACATCAACGATAAAATCAGGATGCTGCAAAGCGATGAGCTGACGCAATCGCGGGCTTATCAAATCCAGTACCAGAAGGCGCTCAAGGCGCAAATCGAGGCTATTCTGGATAAGCTGCAAGGCGATGAGTTCAGCAGCATTCAGGATTATCTTTCCCACAGCTACACGGAAGCGTATGTCGGCACGATGTACGGCTTGCACGGGCAGGGAATCCCCATCATAACGCCCATTGACCAGCGGGCGGCGGTGAAGGCGGTTGTCACGGACAGCAAGCTATCCACAAACCTGTACGCGGCGCTGGGCTATGATATGGACAAGCTCAAGAAGCACGTCCGCGAGGAAATCACGCGCGGGCTTGCCTCTTCCCTACCCTATGACCAGATTGCGCGGAACGTGTCCATGTTTTCCACCCTGCCGCTTGCCAACGCAAAGCGGATTGTCCGCACCGAAGGCCACAGAATCCAGCAAGCCTCCGCTGAGGACGCGCGACGGGCTGCAAAGGCCAAGGGCGCGGATGTTGTGAAGCAATGGGACGCAAGCCTTGACGGCAAGACGCGGCCTCTGCACCGGGAGCTTGACGGGCAAATTCGGGAGACGGATGAACCCTTCGAGGTGAATGGGATAAAGGTGAATATTCCGGGCGCTTTCGGCGACCCGTCGCAAGATTGCAACTGTCGTTGCGTGGCGCTGACCCGCGCACGGGCGGCGCTGGATGCGGATGAGCTGGCGACGCTGAAGCAGCGGGCGGAGTTCTTCGGACTGGATAAGACGGAGAGCTTCGAGGATTTCCAAAAGAAGTACATGAAAGCGGCTGAAACCGTTGAAAATACTGGAAAAAGTGGTATAATCAGATACGAAGGAAAGCGCAAACTCGCCATTCCCCAAATGAAACTATCTGGCTATGCTCTGAACCCGCAAAAAGCGCCTGACAAAGCTGCTGCTTTTGAAAAGGCGCTGGGCTATACGCTGCGCGATGCTGAAACCCTTATACAGGATGTTCTCGATCACCTTGACGATGAGGCATTTATCGAAAAAGGCGATGCTGGCCACGGCATGAGATACGAACAAATCCTTTTGCTCACTGGCCTGAACGGAAAACAGGCCAATGTGCTGACTGCGTGGATTGATGATGGGAACGGCGGCAAGAGAATGACGAGCATCTATGTAACGAAAAGGAGGCCGAAGGAATGAAAATCGAACAATATGACCGCGTTCTCCTGAAGGATGGAAACCGGGCTTCTATCGTTGAGATTTTCGACGAAGGCCGCGAGTTTCTGGCCGATATAGATAAAGACGGAGACACATACACGGAAGAAATCAAAATTGATGATATCAAAAAGGTTTTGAAGTAAGCACCGTTCAATCGAATGGTGCTATTTTCATGCAAAAAAGACAGTCAAACACGGCTGTCTTTTTATGTTGGATTTGAAAGGAGATATGAACCATGAAACCCTGCTTCAAAGTTTGGTTTAAGGCTGCCGGAATCCGCGCCATCAAGACGGTGGCACAGGCAGCCATCGCAACCATCGGCTCGTCTGCCGCTATGGGCGACGTGAATTGGGCGCTTGTCGCGTCCTCTGCGGCGCTGGCGGGCGTGCTTTCCCTGCTGACCTCCGTTGCCGGACTGCCGGAGTGCAAGGACGACAAGGAAACGCTGGAAGAGCTGGACACGCTCGACGAAGGGGCGGATGAAGATGTATGACCGACAAAAGGTGCTGAATATCGCCCTCGCGGAGGTCGGCTATCTGGAAAAGACCAGCAGAAACGCGCTGGACGATAAGACGGCCAACGCCGGAGATGCGAATATCACCAAATATGCGCGCGACCTTGACGCTATCAGCTTCTACAATGGCCGAAAACAGGGCGTGGCATGGTGCGACGTGTTTGTGGACTGGTGCTTTGTACAGGCATACGGCAAGCTGGCGGCGCTGAAGATGACCTTCCAGCCGACGGTGAGCAAGAACAACGCGGGCGCTGGTGTCAAGTGGAGCCGTAAATACTACGAGCAAAAGGGACAGTTCTTCCATTCCCCACAGGTTGGAGACCAAATCTTCTTTGGCACTTACGGAAGCGAAACCCATACTGGCCTTGTCTACAAGGTAGATGGCAGCCGCGTCTATACGGTCGAAGGCAATACATCCGGCGCGAGCGGCGTGGTCGCAAACGGCGGCGGAGTTTTCAAAAAGAGCTATCCCCTCTCCCACGGTCGAATCTGTGGCTATGGCCGTCCGGCGTATGGCGTACAGACAGCGGCAGAGCCGAAACAGGAACAACCCAAAGAACCCGAAGAAAGCGCGGATTATACGCTCTACACCGTGAAGAAGGGCGACACGCTTTGGCGCATCGCTCAAAAGATGCTTGGCAGGGGCAACCGATACAAAGAGATCAAGCAGCTCAACGGCATGCAGGGCGACAAGATTCTCGCTGGGCAAACCATCAAAATCCCGAAAAAGGCATAACGGCGCACAATGCGCCTTTTTTGCATCGTCCAGCGCCGGGACGTAAAAGCGGGCGCTGTCTCAAAACGTGGACGACCCACGTTAAAAGCGTATATCAGAAAGGATAGGGGCATCTATGACGATCAACGAAATTCTCAAGGCGAAAGGCATTTCTGACGAAACCGTGGCCGACATTCTCGCAGCGATGAAGGAAAACAAAATCTTCACGGCGGGCGAGGAAAACCTTGATATCCGATACGGCAAGCTGAAAACCCAGAATGACGCGACCGCGCAGCAGCTCACCGAGGCAAACGCGCTCATTGAAGAGCTGAAGAAGGGCACCAAGGGGCAGGAAGGCTTGCAGCAGAAGATCACGGCGTATGAAACGCAGGTGCAGCAGCTTCAGGCGGAGCTTGAAAAGACCAAGCTCGAAGCGGCCATCAAGGTCGAGCTGCTTTCCAGCAAGGCGAAGGACGTGGATTATCTCGCGTACAAGCTGAACGAAAAGCTCAAGCACGACGGCGAAACGCTGACGCTTGACGATAACGGCGCAATCAAGGGCTGGGACGACAAGCTGGCCGGGTTGAAAACCCAGTTCCCGACCATGTTTGAGACGGACAGCGGGAACGGCGACGGCTATCAGATTTATCAGCCCAACAAGCTCAAGAGCGGTGACGGCGGCGAACCGACCCCGACGAAGGAGAGCTTCAAAACCATGAGCTATGAGCAGCGCGTGGCCTTGAAGCAGAAGAACGAGACGCTTTATAAGCAGCTCTCCAAGTAACGACAAGAAAGGATGATATAAGATGGCAAGGACTGGACTTTTCGGCGGCTTCTACTTTGACGAGGAAGTTTTCACCGACATGATGGCCGAGGCCGAGTATTGGAGCAACCCGATTCTGGCTTCCGGCGTTATCCGCAATGACCAGAGCATCATGGACGCTATCGGCGCGAAGGGCAACGTCGCGACCATGCCGATCTATACCCCGCTGAACATCCATGACAGCAACATGGGCGCTCTGAACAACGACGGCATGACCGATAACACCCCGGTTGAGATTTCCGGCAGCAAGCAGACGATGATGCTGATTCAGCGCATGAAGGCTTTCAAAGCCAAGGATTTCACCAAGGAACTGACGGGCGCTGACCCGATTTCCCGCATCAAGGCCAGCGTTCAGAGCTACTATAAGCAGGTCTGGGAAAACGAGATGATGAACGTTGCACAGGCGGTCATGGGCGTTTCCGCGCTCTCCGACCATGTGACCGACCTCTCCATCACGACGGGCACCATCGCCGACGCGAACAAGATCAACGAGACGACGCACATTGACGCGGAGCAGGCTGCGCTTGGCGATATGGCGGGTGGCCTCGGCCTCATCGTGATGCACAGCAAGATTTTCGCCGCGTATAAGAAGCTGGCGCTCGTCGAGTATGACAAGTACGTTGTCAATGGCGCTATCAAGCAGGAAATCAACCTGCCGACCATCGGCGGCAAGCACGTCCTCGTGACGGATTACTACACGCTGGACGCAACCACGACGGGCTTCCCGGTCTACAAGACGTATCTTTTCGGCGAAGGTGCTTTCCTGTCTGCCGATAAGACCAACTACGAGAACCAGTATACGACCAATTACGACCCGCAGACGGCGGCGGGCACTGACCTGTTCTATACCAAGCAGGGCAAGGTTCTCCACCCGAACGGCCTTTCCCTCGCGGTGGACAATATTGCCAAGGAATCCCCGACGTTCGCCGAGCTTGGCACGGCGGCCAATTACAGCCTGAAGTTCAACCACAAGAACGTCAAAATCGGCCTGATTAAGTCCAACGGTTAAGAGGGGAGTGCCCGAAACATGAACAGATTTGTGATTGTGGACGGGCTGCCTTACCTGTACGCCGACGGCAAAACCTACACGGTGCGCTGGGACGAAAAGGGCTTTACGGTTGGGGCGGAGGTTCAGCTCTCCGTCCCTTCTCCCTTTTTTACGTTTTCCGAGCTGTCCGTCAAGGCGAAATGCGCCGGACGGCTTGACAGCATCGCGGCGGTACAGGACGAGCAGCAGGATGAGCAGCAGGATGAGCAGCAAGCCCACGAAACCAAATTGGAAGAGCTGACGGTCGCCGAGCTGCGTGAATTTGCCGAGCAGCGTGGCCTTGATCTCGGTGAAGCCAAGAAAAAGGCGGAAATCCTCGAAGCGATTAAGGGCGTGATGGAATGATTTTGACGGCCGAGGCGCTACGAAAGCACATCGAAACCGACGAAACCGACGACGTGCTGGAAGAAAAGCTGCGGGCGATGGAGCTTTTGATTCGCGCTTATACGAACAACAATTTCCAGCAGCGGGCGGCGCGGCGCGAGGCTGACGTTGTGGGCGGTTTTCTCTACATGGAGGCGCTCCAACCCTTTGATGTCGGCGACACGCTGCAAATCAGCGATTCCGAGCTGAACGACGGCCTCTATACGGTCACGGCAGCGGATGACGCAACCGTCACGCTCAAAGAAAAGACCTACGACGAAAAGAATGTCCGCGTGACGCGCGTCATCTATCCCGCCGATATCAAGATGGGCGTGGTCAACATGATGAAATGGGAACTGAATAACCGGGAAAAGGTGGGTATCAGCTCTGAAACCATTTCCCGGCACTCTGTGTCTTATTTCGATATGTCCGGCGACAATTCCATTGCCGGATTCCCGAAGGCGCTGCTGGGCTTCCTAAAGCCCTACATGAAGGCGCGATTCGGTCAGGGGGTGCGCGTATGAAGGGCATCGGCGGCAACCTGACGGCCATCATCGAAAAGCGCACAGTGACCAAGAACGAAATCGGCGAGCATATTGAAAGCTGGCAGGAGGCGGAAAGGCTGCGCGGCTGGCTCGATCTTGCTTCCGGCGATTCCCGTTATACGGTATTTTCCGCCAAGGTGCAGCAATCCACGCACGTATTCATTGCGGATTATAAGCCGCTGCCGGATGACGTGACGGCTGAAAATGCACGGGTGACGATTGCGGGCAAGCGTTACGACGTGATGCTGATTGACAACCCGATGGAGCTGGGCGAGGGAAGTCAGCTTGAAATCTATCTCAAATACACTGGGGGACAGTGATATGGCGAATGTCGTCTTTAACGATATGAGCTTGGAGGTCGAGGCGGCGCTTGATGAAACCACTATCGCATGGTTGAACGCATGGGCGGCGGAAATCGCCTCCACGGCGGCGAGAAACTGCCAGATGGATGAAGACGCGGGAAAGCAGCTCAAAGGCTCCTATGGCTTCCAGACGGACGACAGCGCGGGCAAGGCGCAAGTCGGAACACCTCTTGAGGCCGGATATTGGGAAGAGTTCGGAACAGGCGAATACGCGGTTCACGGCGACGGTCGAAAAGGCTGGTGGATTTACTGCCCCGGACAGCCTACCATGGGAGGCGGCCAGACATACGCAACAAAAGAAGAAGCGCTTGCGATGGCTGCTTATATCCGCGCACGGTACAAGAAAGAGGCCATCGTCACCAATGGCCGCAGACCGAGCCATACGCTTGAAAACGCCTTTAAGGGCAATCAGGCGAAGGCCAAAGCCGACCTTGAAGCAAAGCTGAAGGAGAGGATGGAAGAATGACCACTGAAACGATGAAATACATCAATAACCTGATGGGCAGCCTTTCTATCCCATACGCCTTCATGGAATGGAAAAGCAGGCCTCCGGGCGACCGCTATTTCGTCGGCGAGTATACCGAAACCCCAATGGCGACGCTTGAAGAGGACGGGCGGCAGGAAACAACGTTCATCCTCCGGGGCTTTACGCGTGGAGACTGGGGGCTGCTGGAAAAGGACAAGGCCGCCATCGAAAAGAGCGTGGCGGTTACGACCATCCTGCCGGACGGGACGGGGCTGGCCATCTTCTACGGCGGCGGTTATCCCGTGCCGACGGGCGACGCGGAGCTGAAAAGCATTAAAATCAATCTGACCATACAGGAATGGAAGGTGAACTGATATGAAAACGGGTATCAATGGCGTGTCGGTAAACACGCCCAAGAATATCCTCTTCGGTGCTGGCACGATTCACAAGGGTCTGAAGTACGAGGGCGACAAGTGGAACTTTGACGCGAGCATCATCGGCGCGACGAGCGGCGGCAGCAAGCTCTCCATCGTGCCGGAAATCACGAAGGTCGAGGCCGACGGCGTGTTTGTCTCCGCCAAGGGACTGAACAAGAAGACGGGCGAAACGGCCACGATGGAGGTCAATCTGCTGGAGCTGTCCAAGGAGGTCATCACGGCGGCGACGCTGGGCAATGCTGGAACGTCTGCCGATACAAAGTATGATCTCATCGAGAGCAAGGCCGACATCGTGGAGGGCGACTATTGGGAAAACATCGCCTTTGTCGGCGCAACGCTTGACGGCGAGCCGATTATCGCCATCCTCGACAATGCGCTCTGCACGAGCGGTCTTGAGCCGGAGAGCAAAAACAAGGAAGGCGCGGTCGGTAAATTCACCTTTGAGTGCTATGCCGAGCTTTCCGGCGACCTTGAAACGCTGCCGTGGCACATCTATTATCCCAAGGCAACCTAATCAGAAACCAACCGGGCGGGGGCTGCTTCCCTGCCCGATTTTTATAAAAAGGAGAGAGGCACATGGAAAACGTTGAATATACGCTGCGTGATTTGACAGCGGACGATATCTTTCTGGTCGTCAACGTCATCCGAAAAATCGGCATCAAGGAAATGAAAAACTGCTTTGCCACGCCGGAGGTGCGCGAGGCCATCAAGGCCACGATGCAGGGCAGCGATGAAAAGAAGACGGAAGAAAACGACATGACGAGCGTCGGCGTGGCCGTGATGCTGGAAGTCGCGGGCGTGATTATCGACCATCTGCCGGATTGCAAAGCCGAAATCTATGCCCTGCTTGCGGCGCTCTCCGGCATGAAGGCGGATGAAATCGCCGCGCTTCCGTCTCACGTGTTCATGGCGATGGTCAAGGACACCATCAGGAAAAAGGAGTTCCCTGATTTTTTCGCGGATGTGCTCGGATTGTTGAAATAAACGACGTGCAATTCTTTGACCTGATTTTCCGGCGCTATGCCTCCCCTCTCACCCTGCTTGATGGGATGATACGGGGCGGGCGGCTGGAGGAATTTGTCAATGAATTTGTCGGCCTATACAACAAAGAGCAGGAAGATGAAACGCTCTGGAAGATTTGGCTGCATCGGGTTTTCGACCAGTCCTATGCAGATTTCCGCGCGTCTGTCAAATCGGACGCGAAAGCAGCACCAACGCAGGAAGAAATCAAGAGCACCGTCTCGCAATCGTATAACATGCTGACGGGCTTTGACCCTTCTGGGGGTGCAAGAGGTGGAGCTATTCAAGATTCTGGGGACAATCGCGATTGACAACGAACAGGCCAATCGGGCGCTGGAGGAAACGACGGCCAAAGCGGACGGCGCTGGGAAAAAGTCGGAATCCGCCTTCTCAAAGATTGGCGGCGCAGCGCTGAAGGTCGGAAAGGCCGTTGTCGCTGCGGGCGTGACGCTGGGAACAGCGTGGATTGCGGCCATTGAGGGCAGCCGGGAATATCGGACGGAAATGGGCAAGCTGGACACGGCCTTCGTAACCAACGGCCATTCCTCTGACGCGGCGAAAAAAACCTATCAGGATTTACAAGCCGTGCTCGGCGAAACGGACGTTTCCGTTGAGGCTGCGAACCATCTGGCTGTGATGACGGACAACGAAAAGGATTTGCAGACGTGGACGGATATCTGTACGGGCGTTTTTGCGACGTTCGGCGATTCACTCCCTATTGAGGGGCTGACGGAAGCGGCGAACGAAACGGCCAAGGTCGGCGAAGTGACCGGACCGCTCGCGGATGCGCTGAACTGGGCGGGCATATCCGAGGATGAATTTAACGACAAGCTGGCCAAGTGCTCCACCGAGCAGGAACGCCAGAAGCTCATCATGGAGACGCTGAACAATACCTATAAGAGCGCATCCGACCAGTACAAGCAGACCAACAAGGACGTGATGGACGCAAACCGGGCACAGGAAAGGCTCAACGGCGCAATGGCCGAGCTTGGGCGTGTGGGCGAACCCATCCTGACAGCCGTGAAAAACGCGGTTGCGGGCATGGTTGAGGCTGCCGTCCCAAAGCTCGAATCCTTCATCCGCAAAATCAAGGACATGCGCAAATGGATGAAGGAGAACAAGACGACGGTGGACATTATGAAGGCGGGCATTGTCGCGGCGACGGTCGCGGTTTCCGGCTTTGTGGCCGTGATGGGTTTTTCCGGCGCGATGAAGAAAGCATCGGCGGCCATCAAGCTCGTCACCGTGGCCATGAAGGCGCTGAACGTCGCCATGAAGGCCAACGTCATCGGCATTATTATCACGCTGATTGCGGCTCTTGTGGCTGGTTTTTTGTACCTGTGGAAAAACAACGAGGGTTTCCGAAATTTCTGGATTTCGATGTGGGATAAAATCAAATCTGCATGTGGTTCGGCCACCAAGTGGATTAAGAGCAAATTCAACGACCTGAAAGGCGCGGTGAAAACCGTTCAGGATTCCTTCGGGAAGATCAAAAGCGCCATCACCGACAAGATGGACGATGCGCGGGAAAAAGTGAAAAGCGTGATTGACAAAATCAAGGGCTTTTTCCCGCTGAAGGTCGGGAAAATCTTCAGTAACCTGAAAATTCCAAAGATTTCCGTCAGCGGAGGAAAAGCACCTTTCGGAATCGCTGGCAAGGGAAAGCTGCCGAATTTTAATGTGAAGTGGAACGCCGAGGGCGGCATCCTTGACAAGCCCACCATTTTCGGCATGACGGGTGACACGCTGCTCGGCGGCGGAGAGGCCGGAAAAGAAGCTATTGCCCCTATCGACACGCTGCAAACCTACATCCGGGAAGCGGTGCGGCAGGATAACGAGGCCATCATCCGAACGCTCATTGAGCAAAACGGGCTGCTGATGGACTTTCTCCGGCGCATCATACCGAAGGATGTGAGGCTATCCAATGGTGCGCTGGTGGGCGAGCTTCTGCCCCTGTTTGACGCGGGCATGAACGACAGGCTGACCCACACGATGAGGGGAAACACACGATAAAAACTTTTTTATGGAAGATGGGCGGTGAAGCCTATGAACATTTTTGAACTTTTCGGCACCATTGCAATCGACAACGCAAAAGCAAATAAGGCGATATCTGACACGGAAAACAAAGCGAGCGGCCTATCGAATACGATGGAGGCCGCTTTCGGCAAAATTGGAAGTCTGGCCAAGAAAGTCGGTACGGCGGTTGTGGCGGCCTTTGCCGTGGACAAAATCAAGGACTTTGGAAAAGATTGTGCTGAAACCTACGCCAGCATCGCGGCGGAACAGGCATCTTTTGAGCAGATTATGGGCGACTACGCCTATATGGCGCAGGAGAAGATGGATAAGGTCGCCAGCGAGACGGGCATGGTATCTTCTCGCCTCACGCCTTACATGACCAGCATGACGGCGAAATTCAAGGGCTTGGGCTATGGCGTGGATGAGGCGACCAACCTTGCACAAGAGGGCTTGACGATTGCTGCGGATGCGTCGGCCTTCTGGGACAAATCGCTTGATGAATCTATGTCCCACTTGAACAGCTTCATCAACGGCAGCTATGAAGGCGGCGAGGCAATCGGTCTGTTTGCCAACGATACGCAGATGGCGGCCTATGCCGTTAAAAAAGGCATCGTTTCGGAAACAAAGGCATGGTCGGCACTGGATGAAGCAACCAAACAGGCGACGCGCTTGCAATACGCCAAGGATATGATGGCGCAATCCGGCGCAACGGGGCAGGCGGCGAAAGAATCCGGGGAATATGCAAACGTCCTTGCAAACCTGAATGAGCACATGCGCCAGTTTAAAGGTGTTATCGGCAAGCCCATTCTGGAAAAGCTCATTCTTCCGGCAATGCGGACGCTGAACAAGATCATGCCGGGGCTGACGGAAAAGACCGAGGCTTTTATGACGGGATTTTCCAACGGCCTTGATAAAGTTGCCGGGTATTTTAAGGACGTATTCACTGAAGACGGGTTGAACCTCAAGGCGTTGCCGCAAGCGTTCAAGAAAATGGGAACGGACATCGTGTCCTATCTTAAAAACTTGTCCGTTGGCAATGGTGATTTTTTCAAAAATATCGGGCAGAGCATCGGAAATCTGTTCGTCAATCTCAACAAAGCAATCCGTGGGGCACTATCGAAACTGGTTGATGATATTCCTTCCATCCTTTCGGCGGTTGCTAATGCCATCAGTACGGCGTGGCAAAGCGTGGTTTGGCCGCTGATTCAGGGCTATTTCAAGGCGATATTCGGCGTTGATTTGCCTGACTGGAGCCAAATTGCCACGGATATCTCGACAGGATGGAATACCGTTATTTGGCCAGCTATTCAGAATTTCTTCAAAACAGTCTTCGGAATTGAATTGCCGAGCTGGACGGATTTGACGCAAAAGATTTCTGATGGATGGAATAATGTGATATGGCCAGCCATTCACGATTTCTTCAAGGCGATTTTTGAACTCAATCTTCCGTATTGGAGCGATCTTGCTACAAAAATCGCTAACGGCTGGAATGATGTGATCTGGCCGGAAATACAGAATTATTTCAAGGCAACCTTCGGAATTGATTTGCCTGACTGGAATGATCTTGCGCTGAGAGCCGCGCAATGGTGGGAAGATGAAGCCCTTCCAGCCATTCAGGGCTTTATCAAAGCACCGTTTGGTATTGAACTTCAAGACTTCGGAACGGTTGCTGCCAATATCAAAGCATGGTGGGACGATGTGCTGAAAACGGTGGGCGACATTTTCAAATCCATATTTGAAGTAAAACTGCCTTCTGCTTCGGAAGTCGCAGATGGCATCACATCGTGGTGGAACGGCGTAAAGAGCAGCATTGCGGGAATTTTCAATATCAACGCCAATGTCAGCCATTCGTTCGGCGGCGGTTCCTCCACGGGAACAGGCGGCGGAAGATCAATTCCGGGACACGCCAACGGCCTTGATTTCGTTCCACGCGACGGCTATCTGGCGCGGCTGCATTACGGCGAAACGGTGCTCAACCGGGCGAACGCTGACGCATGGAGAAGCGGCACAATGGGCAGCGCGGAGGTCGGGCGGCTTGAAACGGCCATCAATGCTCTTTCCGGCCTGATGCAGCAGATGGTCGCCAATACGCGCGGCGGCCAGCAAATCGTCCTTGATTCCGGCGTACTGGTTGGCCAGCTTGCGCCGCGCATGGACGAGCAGCTCGGCACCATCAGCGGACGCAAAGGAAGGAGGAATTGACCATGATGGGCGTGATTTTCGGAGAAAAACATTCCTATCGGGATTGGGGGCTTGTGCTCAAAAGCCGCCCTGTCATCAGTCCTCCGACCCCGAAAACAAAATTGATTCAGGTTCCCGGCTCTGACAGGGTGATTGACCTGACGGAAAGCCTGACGGGCGCTGTTCACTATGAACTGCGCCAGATGAGCTTTGAATTTCTGATGATTGATGAGCGGGAGCGCTGGCCTATCACCTATTCGGCAATTCTCGCGGCGTTGCATGGAAAGCGGCTCAAGATCACGCTTGACGACGACGCGAATTATTACTACGAAGGGCGCGTCACTGTGGGCGACTTGGAAGCAGACAAGAAGGCCGCGACGCTGACCATCACAGCAGAGGTTGAACCGTACAAGCGGGAGCGCTTCGGCACGGGGAGGCGGTTGTGATGTACAAGATATACGTGGACGGTGCGCTGCTCTGGGCGGATAATGCGGACAGTGTGGAAACGGACATTCTCACGCCCAAGCTGAAGCTGGATGTGAACGGCGCGGGTTCGCTTTCCTTCGTCATGCCGCCGGGAAACTTGCTCTATAACAGCGTCAAAAAGCTGAAATCCATCATAACCGTGGAAGAAGACGGTGACATCATCTTCCGGGGGCGCGTGATGGATGATACGCGGGACTTTTACAATCAAAAGAGTGTCTATTGTGAGGGCGACCGCTCTTTTTTGCTCGACAGCCTGAAAAAACCGTACAGCTATAACGGCAATGTACAGGCATTTTTCCGGGAGCTGGTGAGCGGCCACAATGGGCAGGTGGACGCGGAAAAGCGCTTCACGGTCGGCAATGTTACGGCGGTCGATCAAGCCTTGACGATGGACGCCGAGGACGACAGCTATCAAAGCACGTCGGACGCGATTGAAAACCGCTTGCTTGGCGCATACGGCGGCTATCTGGCGACGCGGACGGCGGGCAGCGTGACTTATCTGGACTGGCTGAAAGAGCCGAGCGGCGCGGATGCGCGGGAAATCAGCTTCAGCGTTAATTTGCTTGAGCTGAAAGACAAGCTCGACGCGGCGGATATCTTTACGGTGCTTTTGCCTCTCGGCGCTTCCGGCATGGACGACGACGGCAACGAGCAAGACCCGGTTTCTATCGCTTCGGTCAACGGCGGCGTTGAGTACATCCAAGACGATAACGCGGTGAGCCTGTACGGCAAAATCTGGCGAGCGCAGACGTGGAGCAACGAAGAAGACCCCTCCGCCCTGCTGACCAAGGCGCAGGAATTTCTGAGAACGGGCGCTTTGCTGCGAACGATTACGCTGACGGCGGTTGATATGCACTTCATCGACAGCACGACAGCAAGCATCCACATCGGCGACAAGGTGCATATCCTATCCAACCCGCACGGCATGGATTTGACGATGACCTGCGCCCAAATGGAAATCGACCTGCTGAACCCGGAAAACACGACGTACACCTTCGGCGAGCCGCCGAGGACACTGACGGAAAACTACGTCAAGACGGATGAGGCCGTGGAAACCGTCACAGGAACGGGGCGAAGGGGCGGCGGCGGTGGCAGCCAAAAGAAAACCGAAGCGAAATTGCGTTGGGCAATCATCGAAGCGAATGAGAAAACCGCGCAGATTAACCTATTGACGCATGACCAAAATGAGCTGACTGGCCGAGTAAGCAACGCGGAAATCCGCCTTGACGGCATCGCCGCAACGATTGACTTAAAGGCAGACAGGACGCTCGTTGATGATCTGGAAACCCGCGTAACCAGCGCGGAGGTCAATATCGACGGCGCAAACGCCGCAATCACCCTCAAGGCCGATGCGAGTATTGTGGACAGCCTTGGAGAACGCGTATCAAGCGCGGAAGTGACAATCGACGGCCTGAACAGCGAAATCGCCCTGAAGGCGGACAAGATCACGCTGAACGGATATGTCACGGCCAACCAGCTTAAAACGGAATTTTCTAATTTTGAAAGCGGCATTTCCGACACGCTCTATGTGCGGGCATTAAGCGCAACCAACTTTGAATGCAACAGTTTGAAACTCGCCGGGTATGGGCTGTCCTTGACGCAAAAAAAAGTTGTGACAAGCGTGAGTAGAACGAGACGCTATGTGAAATCCCCTTCCGACGTATCTATTGAGATTTACGAGTGTTCCGGCGTAAGCACAGATACAATCTACTATGCATCTTGGGAGTGATGAAAATGGACGTGGAAAATATCATTATGCAGCTCGGAAACGTCGGGCTGCTGCTTGAATCAGTGGAAACCAAAGGCGAGCAGAACCTGAACAACCTGCTCGCGGCTATCCAGATCACCCGGAAAACCATCAAAGAGCTGAAGGAGGCGATTGACCATGAAAATCGAAACGAGCAAGGGGAAAACGTTTGATATTGAATTTATCTGCTCTCCTTTCAGGGATGGGAGCAAAGCCATCATTGAACTGGAGGATGCGCGGCCTCTGGCCGAAATCGCCGCTGACTTTGACGGCCTTAAAAGCATCAAAAAAACTGGTTCCGGCAGGGATGACAAGGCCGTCTATGAAATGTATGAAGGCTTTTCTCAGCTTGTAGGCATTCAGCGCGACACGGCAGCGGGAAGTGTACGCCTGACGCTGGCAAAGGAGGCCTGACGCATGGCCGATACCATCGAAACGCGAATCTCCATGCCGCCCGTCGAGTTGAACAAGGGAATCAGAAAGACCTTCTTTGAAACGCTTTTTGTCACAGGAAACAAAAAAGCCCACAGAATCGACGTGCCGCTTTTGCGCAACGGGCAACCCGTTTCCATCCCGAGCGGCGCGAAAGTGGAGGGCTATCTCACCAGATACGCCGACGATGTGACGGTGCGAAATCCGGGCACGGCATCCGGCAATGTGGTGAGCGTGACACTTGAAAAAGGCTGCTATGCGAAAACCGGGGCTTTTGCGCTGACCATCCAAGTTACAGTGGACGGCGTAACCAATACCATCTTCTGGGGCGAAAGCAGCATCTTCTCTAGCGCGGCGGATACGGTCATTGACGGGGATTATATCATCTATGACCTCGCCGAGCTGCTGAAGCGAATCGACGCGATGAAAGCGGCAACCGAGGCCGCAAACACGGCAGCTACGAATGCGGATAAGGCGACCGAGGCGGCAGAGACGGCAACCACGAACGCAGACAGCGCGGTCAAGGCCGCAAATACGGCAGCCACGAACGCGGACAACGCGACGGAGGCGGCAAACACGGCGGCCACGAGCGCAAACAACGCGACCGAGGCAGCAAACAAAGCCGCCGAGAAAATTGATAATATGACCGTGCAGGTTTCCGGGCTTGAAGCGGGTGCGACACCAACGGCAAACTTGGAGCTTGTGGACGGGCATTATAACCTGTCTTTTGCTATCCCCAAGGGCGACAAGGGCAACACGGGCGCGACGGGCGCGACACCGCAGATCACCGTCAAGGTCGTTACAGGCGAACCGGGAACGGCGGCGAGCGTCGCGCAGAGTGGCACGGCGGAAGCTCCTATCATCACCCTGACAATCCCGCGCGGCGACACGGGCAGCCTTGGGAGCCTAACGATCAACGGCAAGACCCCGGACAGCGCGGGCAAGGTCGAGCTGACGGCGGCGGATGTTGGGGCGCGTGCTGACGACTGGATGCCGACCGCAGCGGACGTTGGAGCGCTCTCCGGCACGGACGCGACGCTGACGCAGACAGGGAAAGCCGCCGACGCGAAAGCGACGGGGGATGCGCTTAATCAGCTAAAGACCGATGTTGACGCTAAAATCAATCAATCCGACGCGTTGACATTAGAAGAGATTATGGCGAGCACGGGCTTGTCTAAAAAAGTCGCTAGTGCGGAAGCTGTTAAGGCCATTAAGAATAATGTTGGCACATTGAAACAAGGAAATTTCTACACTGAAAGTAATAAAGGAAATACAATGCCTGCTGTATACGGCGGCTTTATTCGGATTAGTGGCAGAAGCTGGCCGGGAAATTTTGACGGCGATACTTACTATTTCGGGGTTGATGCTGATTCAATTGCATATTCAGGAACACAAATAAATGGCGCTGCACAAGTCACTTGGAAAACGCTGCAAGTGGGGTAATGTATGATTAAAATCAAGATAAACGCCTCGGACGAAATCCGGGAAGTAACGTTTTCGCGGCACAATGAGCATGTTATTGAGCTTGGCGGTATCGCCGACGCTCCAACAACAGGCTTTACGACGTGGCGCATGGACGGCGTGACCCAGCTCGGCGATTTCAGCGGCTACACGACCGTTTACCGCACCCTTGACAACGCGGTGCAGCTCTCTAACGACGGCAGTGTGTACGTCGAGCCGGAAGTGCCGGAACCGGGAGAGCCACAACCGACGCAAGAGGAGCGCATTAAAGCGCTCGAAGACCAGAACGAAACCCTGCTGCAATGCATTCTCGAAATGAGCGAGATTGTGTATGCTTAACATTTTTGGACGGCTCATTATAATGAGCGGAAAGGAAGAAGATATGATGGCTATGTTGTGGGCACAGCAGATTATGCTTGGTAAGAAGACCTACGCGCAGGTTCCGCGCCTGCTCAAGGATAAGGTCAAGGAAGTCCTGATCGACAGCGGTTGCGAAGACCTCGTGACGGAGTGACGCAAGGAAGCCCTTACCGCGCTGCATCGGTTCCTGATGGGAGGCATGTGGCATTAGCCGTTTGTACCATCTGCTTATTTTATCTAGGACGCTTTTATTAACCAACAGCAGCGCCACAGGAAGGGGCGGATATGAAAGGCATCCGATTCGGCGGCCTACATACATATGATGATCTGCATCTGATTTTGAGCAAGAAAGAAATCGGTTCCCCTGCCGTGAAAACCAAAAAGATTGACGTTGAGGGCGCGGACGGGGAACTCGATTTGACGGAATTTTTCGGCGAACCGAAATATGAAAATGTGCGGCACAAATTCGAGTTTTCCACAATTATTCCACAGGCCATGTTCATAACCAAATTCTCGGACATCAAAAACGCACTGCATGGAAAAAAGCTGCAAATCATCCTCGACGATGAACCCGGCGCTTACTATGTGGGGCGGCTCTTTGTCTCCAGCTTCACCGCTGAAAAAGGCATCGGGAAAGTCACGATTGAGGCGGATTGCGAGCCGTGGAAATACAAAGCCGCGCTGACGGTTATCAGACAGACCATTACGGAGGCCGCGACGATCACGCTGGCCAACGCACGAAAGCGAGCCGTGCCGGAAGTACGGATTGAAACGGATGACAAGCTGCGGCTTACTTTCGGTTTCAACGTCTGGGATTTGGGCGCGGGAAGCTATACCCTGCCGGAACTGGAACTTGTGGCGGGCGAGAACGTGGTCGAGGTTACGGGAGCGGGGACGATTACGTTCACCTATCAAGAAGGTGATTTGTGATGTATCGCGTTTATTGTGACGGGCTGCCAATCTACAATGACAAGCTGGAGGGGCTGAAGATTTTCAGCCCCTCTCTTGATCTTGAGCTGAACAAAACGGGGAGCTTTTCCTTCACACTCTACCCCGATCATCCTTACTATGGCAGCATTCAAAAGCTCAAGAGCATCATCACCGTTTATCAGGAGGATTATCTGCTTTTCCGTGGTCGTGTGCTGGATGATGAAATCGGCTTTTACAATGAGCGGAAAGTCACATGTGAAGGAGAACTGGCTTTCTTACTTGACAGCATCAAGCGACCCTATGATTTCACGGGTAGCGTGGAGGAATATCTGGCGCTGCTGCTGGATAGTCACAATGCGCAGGTGGATGAAACCAAGCGCTTTATCCTCGGCAATGTGACGGTGACAGACCCAAATGATTATATCGTGCGGTCAAATATCGACTATACCGACACATGGAAGGAAATGAACGACAAACTGCTGACCTTGCTCGGCGGCTTTCTTTCAGTCCGGCATGCGGACGGCGTGGCCTATCTGGATTATCTCGCAGACTTCGCGCTGCTTTCTCCGCAAAAGATTGAGTTTGGAAAGAATCTGCTCGACCAGAAGCGGATTATCAAGGGCGCGGACGTGGCGACGGTCGTCATTCCGCTGGGCGCAAAACTCAAAGATGCGGAAGGCAAGGACACGGACAAGCGCCTGACCATCGAAACCGTGAACGGCGGCGCGGATTTCATCGAAGATGCAGCGGCTATATCACAATATGGCACGATTGTCAAAACGGTTATTTTCGACGATGTGACCATCGCGGAAAACCTGAAGGCCAAGGGGCAAGCCTATCTTTCAAGCCTTGTCAAGTTGCCTGAATCCATCGAACTGACGGCGGCCGATCTGGCGACGGTGAGCACGTCCTTTTCATCCTTCCATCTGGGAACATACGTCGATGTGGTCAGCAAGCCGCACGGGCTGAATCAGAAATTCCTCGTCCGCAAGCTGTCTATCAACCTTCTCGACCCTGCGGCCAACAAGTTGACGCTTGGCGGCGTATTTGAGGGGCTGGCGGCCTCGCTGAAGGGCTTGACCGATACGCAAGGGAAAATCATCAATGAAATATCCGAAAGCGTCAGAAAGGCTTCTGAAGCCGTCTACAACGTGGAGCAGAATCTTGAATCATCCATCAGGCAGTCCGAAGAAAACATCAAGGCGACCGTCGCGGAGAGCTACTATCTGAAAGACGCAACGGACGCGCTTGTTTCCTCCGTCAGCACGACCATTGAACAGACGAAGGAAAGCGTCGAAATCCAGTTTAACCAGTTTAACGCCGACCTTGAAGCGGTTGCCAACGGCACGGACGCAGAATTTGAGGAAATCCGCAAATACATTCGTTTTGTGGATGGCTCAATTCTGCTGGGGCAGGTCGGGAACGAATTGGAGCTGAAAATCAGCAACGACCGCATTTCCTTCTTGCAGGATGACACGGAAGTTGCCTATTTCTCGGACAATAAGCTCTATGTGACGGATGGGCATTTCATCAACGCGCTGCAAATCGGTGATTTCGCCTTCATTCCCCGCGCCAATGGGAACCTGTCTTTCAAGCGGCTGGATGCGAGGAACACCGGCAGCATCGTCGGATATGCAACCATCGACGCGACGAAAGTCATGTGAGGAGGGCTTATCATGGCATACACAAAGCACGTCTGGAAGAGCGGCGAGGTTATCACGGCGGAGAAACTGAATTGCATCGAGCGCGGCGTGGATTGCCTCGCGAATTGCAGTAACCTATGGACAAACCAAAACCCAGAAGCGGAATTTGCAGCGCAGGAAATCGCCCTCGATTTGGCCGATTTCTGCGTGGTCGAGGTCTGCTTCATCCAAGAGGTCGGCGGGAAGTATGTCAACATCAGCGCAGAGATCGACAAGCGGCGAGCCTATCAGCACGGCGGCGCATGGCATGGCCTCGTGAAATATGGCAATTATGAGCGCACCTTCTCCGTATATGATGACAAAATCGGCTTTTCAGACTGCAAGCACGGCATCAATTACAACGAGAAGCTGATTCCGTACAGCATCCACGCGTTTGAATAAGGCGGTGAGAGTATGGCGGCATCCGGGACAATTACCAAAGCCATACGGACTGGCTATGAAATGCGCCTCGTTTGGAAGGTCGGCAGCCAGTCCGTCGCCAATAACACGTCATCCGTCACGGTACAGGTGCAGCTTGTTTCCAAGGGAAGCAGCTACACAATCAATTCATCTGCCAGCAAGAGCGGAACGGTGACGATCAACGGCACGAAGTACAGCTTCACGTTTTCCGCTGCCCTCTCCGGCAATCAGGTCAAAACAATCTATACCAAGACGGTTACGGTTGCTCACAACGCGAACGGCTCGAAGACTTGTACCTTTGCTTCGACCATCGGCATCAAGGTCACGCTGGGCGGCACATACTACGGCGACGTGACGGCAAGCGGGAGCGGCACATTTGACACCATTCCGAGGGCGACAACGCCCACGCTTTCCGCGTCAAGCGTCAACATGGGCAGCTCCATCACGATCAACATGCCACGAGCGTCCGGCAGCTTTGACCACACGCTGACATATACCTTCGGCAAGGCATCCGGGACAATCGGGACGGGCTTGGGAACAAGCAAGGCGTGGACGGTTCCTCTCACGCTGGCCAATCAAATCCCTTCCGGCACATCCGGCACATGCACCATCACATGCAAGACATACAACGGAAGCGCCTTAATCGGCACAAAGACGGTATCTTTCAAGGCCAACGTTCCCGCTGCCGTCGTGCCGACGATTTCGGATGTCAGCATGGCGGAGGCGGTTGCAGGGCTGGCGGCGCAATTCGGCGTATTCGTTCAGAGCAAATCAAAGGTCAAAATCACCATCAAGGCGGCTGGCGCTTACGGCTCAACCATCACGGCCTATAAGACGGTCGTGGACGGCAAGACCTACGGCGGCGCATCACCTACGACCGGGACACTTTCAAGCGGCACCAAGACGGTCACGGTGACGGTGACGGACAGCCGGGGACGGACGGCGAAGACAACCAAGACGCTTGTGGTCGTCGCCTATTCCGCGCCGCTCATCAAGACGCTTGTGGCCGTCCGAACGCTGGAGGACGGGACGGAAAACTACGAGGGGACACACGGCAAAATCGGGTTTTCCCTCGTCATTTCGCCTGTCTCAAGCAAAAATACGGCCAAGTATACGCTGGAATACAAAGCTAAATCGGCCACAACGTGGATTCCGCTCAAGAGCGGGAGCGACTATATCGCGTCAGGTTCACTTATCACCGACGACGTGATGGACGTTGATTCTGCCTATGATGTGCGGCTATCTGTGACAGACTTCTTCGCAACCGTGCGGAAAACGGTGGAAATCCCGACGGCTTTCACGCTGATTGATTTTCATTCGTCAGGTCGTGGCCTTGCGTTTGGCAAGGTTTCCGAGCTGGCCGGATATGTCGAGTTCGGGCTTCCGGCGCTTTTCCGTCACGGAGAAACACCCGGAGGCGCGAAGGCGCTGGATTCCGGCGTTGATCTGGACAACCTGCGGGAAAGCGGCTTTTACAGCTTCAGCTCGGCGACGCTGGCGACGATGAAGAACTGTCCGATTACATCCGGCGCGTCCGGCTGCATCATCGTCCTTGACATGGGCGCGGATGGGCAGCGCATCCAGCTTGCCGTCCGCTGCTCGGAAACGGGCTTTGAGCTATGGCAAAGGACATACTACTCATCCAAATGGCATTCGTGGACAGAGTTGAGCGGCTTTGATACGGGCTGGAAAAAGGCAACGCTGACAAGCGACTTTGAAACCTACGCCGGAAACGCGGAAAATACGCTGCAATATCGTCGGCGCGGCGGCATGGTGCATGTGAAGGGCGTGGTCACGCCGAAAGCCACACTGGCGGGCGGCACGACGAATTACACCATCACGACGCTTCCCGTCGGGTACAGGCCGCAGACCCAATCAAATTTTGTTTGCCAAGGAAGCGGCGCTGCCGTATGGCTTTGCACTGTGACAGCCGCCGGATTGGTGCGCTTTGCGCGGTACAGGAACGGAAGCGCGTGGGCGGATGCGGTGGCGAATACTTGGCTACCGGTTGATATTTCCTTTATCCTCGAATGACAAAAATCTGGAAGAAGGTCAAGACCTATGGACACGATCATTGTTGCGGTTATCTCTTTGGCAGGAACTTTGATGGGCAGTTATTTTTCAAACAGCAAAACGACCGCCCTGCTATCCTACCGAATGGAGCAGCTTGAAAAGAAGGTTGAAAAGCACAATTCCGTTGTTGAGCGGACGTATAAGCTGGAAAAAGACGTGGAAAAAGCGTTCATCCGAATTGATGAATTGCGGGAAGATATCCACCAACAGGGATAAGAGAAAAGGCCGGGGCGGTTGCCTCGGCCTTATTTTTTATATGGTCAATTTGAATGTACGGCCATATTTTTCTCTTTTAATCTTATTTTCTTTGAATAACGTTCTGCAAACATCCTGAACATAATCTTTTACTTCTGGGTTAAAGTGTGCATAAAGCTCTGTCTGGACAATACCGGGGTTATTTTTTACGATTTCGATAACTTGCTTTTTCAAATCAGGAATCAATATGTTTTCTATATATTGTCTTTTTTTATAGTTTTCTTCTATTTCGTCAAAATGTTCTTCAAGATAATGCAATTCAGATTGCAGTTGCTCCACCTTATCAGATTTTGCCCATGAGCTTTCAAACCAATAAAGATAACATTCACCTTTCTTTTTATAAATTCTCTTCGCATCTTCGAAATATTGCAAAAGGGATTTTAAGGCGGCATATTTTTTTGCCGGTTCCCCATATTGATATTTATAGTATTCTCCATAAAAATACATGACTTCTTTTTCTGCGTCTTTGATGAAATCCTCATGCACAAACACCCAACCAACGGGCAACTCACCTTCCGGTGTGAGCTTGCTCATATCTCTTTCTTTGCTAATTAAATCCTTGTATTTCTGGCGTTTGTTTTCAGCAACATCGTTTGTCTGGCTCTGCGATGGAATTTTTTTCTTGTGAAACTTGAGAAGAATAAAAACAACGACAACGATTAAGATGAGCGCGGACATGGTAAGACCACCTTCACACAGAATTTGATATCTCTATATTGCACAAATCCAAATGATTGTCAATAGATTCTGTGATTTTGACGAAAATGTAAAAAAGACGCGCACCCGATGGATGCACGCCTCTATTTTTGCTTGTGGTTAATTCTTGCGCCGTTCGGTGCTAGAATTAACCACAAACAGAGGTCAAAAAAAAGTAATGTCTTTGATATCCCTTTTTCCGTATCTGCCTTTGCCCCAGTCGATTTCAATTTCTTCGATGAAGGAACGCCAGAAAGAGCGCTTGTGTTCATCGTCCAGCGAGTTATACAGATCACGCCAGCCGGATTGAAAAAGGCATTGAATCCGTTCATAATCGACATGACCCATTTGCTGCTGCTCGGCTTGTGCCGCTTCGATTTTCTCCACGATGGCATCATATTTCCGATCATATTCCTCTGCGGATTTGATACGATTTTTCTGCCATGAGTAATTGAGACGGTCTAGCTCGGCCTGTAACTCGGCGACATTATATTTGCTTGTTTTTTCGCTTTCCGCTTCGATAGCATTTACTTCAATCATTTTTCTGTCAACAATGCTTTCGATTTTATCAAGGAGGACTTTTTCAAGGGTTTCTTCAAACACGGTATTTCCATAATCACATTTTTTATCGCGGAGTTTTGAGTTGCATCTATATGTCTTATATGTGACGTTTCTTATCCCTTTGTTTGGACTGTGCGTCCCACCTGTGAGCCGCCTTCCGCAATTTGGGCAGAGAATCAACCCGGAAAAAATATAGGTTCTTTTTTCGCCTGTGTCCCTTGGCGTTCTGGATATGAGCTTTTGCAAGCGGTCAAATTCTTCGCGGCTGATGTACGGTTCACAGTAATTCGGATTTCCCTTGTATTCTCCGCAAATCATTTCGTTTTTGAGCATGTTTATACACGCGTTATAGCTCAAACTCATACCGTATTTGTTATTTACATAGGACATCGCGCCCCTGATTGCTCCATGTGTCAGAGCGTGATTGATTAAGTCCATCGCGATTTCTTCGTGCTCTTTGGCAATGTACTTGTGACGCTCGCCATTTTCCGGCGCAGAAACCGTATAGCCGAACGGCAAGCACTGTGCGCCAAAGAGCGGCTGGCCGGATTTGATCTTGTATTCATTGACCATGCGGATACGTTCTCCGGCTTGGTCGGCCTCAAATTGCGCCATCGTGAGCTTCATATTGACGAAAGCCTCGCCGGACGGAGTGGAAAGGTCGTATTTTTCCTCGGTGGCCGTCCAGATCACGCCGCCGACAGCCAAGCGCTTCATGCACTCGTGATACTCGGCGACGGAGCGGAAGAAGCGGTCGAGTTTAATAAAGATGATGCGCTTGAATTTTCCTTTTTCTGCGTCCTGTATCATGCGTTGCAATTCAGGGCGCTTTTTGATGAGCTTGCGGCCAGACACACCTTCATCCTTGTACCACTCGACGATCTTCATGCCGTGCTTTTCGGCGTATTCCGTCAGCTTCTCAATTTGCGCCTCAATGGATATGCCGTGTAGCTTTTGCTCCTGCGTGGACACGCGGATATAGGCGGCGACTTCCTCGATATACTGATTTCTTTTGACTTGCTCTTCTATGATTGACATTTACGATTCATCCCTTTTGTCGTTTATCGGTTTCTCCTTCTTACTATCTATCAATCTGCCCTGCAAGATAATCAGGGCGGCGGTGGAGGCCAGCGCGAAAACGCAAAGCAACATCGCCAAGGGCGAAACGCTGCTGCCTCTGATGAGGCCAATGTCTTCGTTGCTGGCATCCATGGCGATGTAAAACATCAGCGCCACAACCAGAAGCACGCAAAGCGCAATGAGGCACTGTGAAACACGCCTCCACGCGGCAATGGATTCTTCGAGCCGTCGCGTGATGTCCTTCTCGTGCTTCACCTCGGTTTCGAGGTCGTGGGCGTGTATGGTCAGCGCGTCGTCTGCCTCCGGCGATGGGGAACAATCAAGCTCCGCGTCCGTGCAGCCGGAGAGCAGGCGGATAATGGGCTGGATGGTTGAGAAGCGGACATCCGACCCGGAGGACGAAAGCAGCCTGTCAACCGTGCCTTTCGGCACATTCGTTGCGGCGGCGATATCCGCATTGGATAAGCCGAGGCTCTTCTTTCTGGCCTTGCACCAGATCAGCAGCTCGTCGCCTGTCATGGTCAGCAAACGTTTGAGACATTCCCTGCCGGGGTTTTGGCAATTCAGACATTTCGAGTACACGGCAAAGCCTTCTTTCTGTAAACCCGTCCTTTCATGTGCAATTCTTCCCGTTACATCATATTCGATTCGTATACATTTTTATGACTGGGTATAAAAAATCACATACGATGTGAATACATCACCTTTGCCCGTTGCGATTATCCGCGCGGGGTGATAGGCTTGAATCAGGGTCGAAACGGCCTATCTTCCAGAAATGCGGGGGCGTTCGGGTGGTGCTGCTGCGCTCCCGCATTTTCCCAAAAACTGAAAATTACGAATGTAGGAAATCGTATTGCAAGACAAAAATTATGCGTGTATCATATTTTTTGTCTAAAATCAAGCGGAAAGGGGCAAGCCCAAAATGAGCGCTATTGACCAGCTTATATCTTACATACAAACCCTAACCCCCGAACAGGTGGAAAAGGTTATTTTCCAGATTCCACGATTGTCCGAATTACTGATAGAATCATCGCCGCCTTGTCTTCCGGGACAGTCCGCACAAAATCCATAAGCTCACGCATATTGTCGGAAAGCCCCTCGTCTGCGTCGGGCTTTTTTTGCTGCTCTTCCGGCGGCTTTTCTTCTATCAGGTCGGATTTCTGGATTCCGAAATAATCCGCCATGATTTCGATTCGATCTATGCGCGGGTATTTCTTTCCGTTCACCCACTCCGTCACGGTGGAATATGGAAAGCCCCATATATTCGCAAGCTCCCGCCTGTCTTTTCCAGATTGCTCGATATAGTATTTCAGATTCTTCGAGAATATGGCCTTGTTGCCAAGTGCGCTCAACCTCATCACCTCCTTCCACCTATATATTACACCTAAAGCGGCATAATTTCAATAAAAAAAGAAAAAAATTACGCTTTTAGTGTTGACAAAGTTATTCTGAAATAGTATTATGGTATCGACGATAACGCTTAAAGCGTTTTGAAAGGCAGGTGACAAATGTGAGGATTTCATTGAAGGCTGCAAGAATCAACAAGAATTTGACGCAGGAGCAGGTGGCGGACGAGCTGAATGTCACCAAGAAAACCGTTGGTTCTTGGGAAAAAGGGAAAACCCGTCCAAAGCTGGAAAAGATTGAACCTTTGTGTGCGCTGTATGGCGTAACTTATGACGACATCGCGTGGAATGTCTAATTTTTTTACCACGTATAACGCTTTAAGCGTCACGAGGGAAGGAAAGGAGCGAGTGAATGAACGAATTGCAGGTTTTTGAAAATGCCCAGTTCGGGCAGGTGCGAATCATCGAAGAAAACGGCAAGCCGTTGTTTTGCGGTTCGGATGTGGCGAAAGCGCTTGGATATATGCGCCCAGCCGATGCTCTTGCTCAACATTGCAAGGGGTCGGTAAAACGCCGACTCCTTACGGCGGGCGGAGAACAGGATGCAAAGTTTATTCCAGAGGGCGACGTTTACCGCCTTATTGCTCGGAGTAAACTCCCGGCAGCGGAACGATTTGAAAAATGGGTATTTGATGAAGTCCTTCCCAGCATCCGAAAAAATGGCGGCTACATCGCCGGACAGGAAACCATGACGGACGACGAGCTGCTGGCCAACGCCTTGATGGTCGCCCAGCGGAAGATCGCGGCGCGGGATAAGCAGATCGAGGTGCAGGAGAAGCAAATCGAGGCCATGCACCCGAAGGCACTTTTCGCGAATGCGGTCAGTGCGAGCAAAACGTCCATCCTCATCGGAGACCTCGCCAAGCTGCTGAAGCAGAACGGCGTGGATATCGGCCAGAAGCGGCTTTTCCAATGGCTGCGGGAAAACAAGTACCTCATCAGCCAGAAGGGCGCGTCGTATAACAGCCCCACCCAGCGAAGCATGGAAATGAAGCTCTTCGAGGTCAAGGAAACGACCATCACCCACGCCGACGGCCACATCACCATCAACCGCACGGCAAAGGTGACGGGCAAGGGGCAGGTTTATTTCATCAACAAGTTCGTTGGCAAGAGCTGACGGCAGAAAGGAGCGTCCAGATGGACGGGAACGGGAAAGAACAACTGGCGGTAAAGTGAGAAAGGAGAAAGGAATAGAAAACTTGATGGAAATAAGACCACTAACTTTAAGAGAAGCAAGCGAGTTTGTCAATCAATATCACAGACATCATAAAGCCACGGTGGGATGTAAGTTCGCCATAGGCTGTTATGTTGAAGACCATATGGTAGGAGTTGCCGTTTGCGGCAGACCTGTTTCCCGGCATTTGGATGACGGACTCACCTGCGAAATAAACCGTGTATGTACTGACGGCACAAGAAACGCCTGCTCCATGTTATACGGGGCTTGTTGCAGAATTGCTAAAGAAATGGGGTACAAGAAAGTAATTACCTACATTTTGCAATCCGAAAATGGAGCGTCCCTGAAAGCCAGTAATTTTCAGTGCGAAGGAATTGCGGGCGGTGTGAAATGGACAGGTGTGCGGGATAAAGGCCAAAACATTCCGCACGAAATGAAAACCCGATGGGTTAAAGATTTGTAGGAAGGATGTAAAGTCGATAACCGCACGGCAAAGGTGACGGGCAAGGGGCAGGTTTATTTCATCAACAAGTTCGTTGGCAAGAGCTGACGGCAGAAAGGAGCGTCCAGATGGACGGGAACGGGAAAGAACAACTGGCGGTAAAGATTTTGACGGTGCTGGCTAACCTGTACGCCGACCAGATGGGCGTGAAGGTGGATTTCACCATCAAGACCGTGGACGAAAAAGAAAGGAAGCCGATGTATGAAAAAGTATGAGCTGACCGACGAAACCCGCGTCTGGGAAGGCCGGACGCTGCACCGCATCCGGGCGCTCATCGAGCTTGAGCTGGACACTGGCGATACCGTCAAGCCGGGTGATTTGGGCGGCTGGATTCAAAGCGAGCTGAACCTTGCGCAGGAGAGCAACGCGTGGATTGCCGACGAGGCGATTGTCTGCGATTCTGCCCGATGCTTTGAAAGCGCGTTGGTGTTCGATCATGCGATTGTCAGCGGAGAAGCGCAGGTGTTCGGCAAGGCGTGGGTTTGCGACAATGCCCAGTGCTATGGGCATGCGGACATTTCCGGGACTGCGTGGATTCACGATAACGCCAGAGTATATGAACGCTCGTCGGTATCTGGAAGCGTGTGGGTTCGCGGCGATTCGGAAGTATGCGGATTTGCGGTGATTTCCGGCGACGTGAAAATCAATTCGGCGTTTGTCTGCGGCCATACGGAAATCCATGATACGAAGGACATCGTTTAAAAGAAAGGAGGGTTGACCGTGGACAAGCCTGTATGCGTAGAGTGTGACCGCATGATTACGGATGAATCGGCCTTCTACATTGAAGGCGAGTGGGTGTGTGAGAGATGTATGGAAACTTACAGACGGGAGGTGCTGGAGGGCTAAAACCAGACAGCGCTGGAAGATAGGCGTTTCTGGCCGGAAACCATACAGGGAGGCCGGAAACCATGAAAGTATTGGAGCTATTTGCAGGGACACGAAGCATCAGCAAGGCATTTGAGGCGCGGGGACATGAGACGTTCAGCATTGAATGGTCAGAAAATTTTGAAAACATCAGCCTCCGCGCCGACGTGAGCACGGTGACGGCGGACATGATTCTGGAGCGGTTCGGGCGGCCTGATGTGATTTGGGCAAGTCCAGACTGTACAACGTTCAGCATCGCCGCCATCAGCCATCACAGGCGGAAGAACCCGGAGACGGGCAACCTCGACCCGGTGAGCGATTACGCGAAATTCTGCGATGAGGTTGACCAGCATGTGCTCAACCTGATACGGGCGCTCAAGCCGCGCTTCTGGTTCATCGAGAACCCGCGCGGCGGGATGCGAAAAATGGTATGGATGAAGGGCATCCCCCGATATACCGTCACCTATTGCCAATATGGCGACAAGCGAATGAAGCCGACTGATATCTGGACGAATCATCCTGCCCCACGATTCAGGCCGCCATGCAAGAATGGCGCATCCTGCCACGAAAGAGCGCCGAGGGGCAGCCGGACAGGCACCCAAGGGCTGAAGGGCAGCAAGGAAAGAAGCGTCATTCCTGCGGCGCTATGTGAGCACATCGTGGATATCTGCGAAAACCCGTGAATGGAAGATAACCGTTTTGACCCCAAGAAAAAGAAAGGGGTCAAGACGCATGAAAGAGTTCAAGAGTTTTTACAAGGAAGTCGCCGGAAACGAGGGCGGCAAGTGCCGTTACAACGTGCGGCTGGACACATACGGCTGCGGCTGCCAGCATGATTGTTCATACTGCTATGCCAAATCGCTTTTGAGCTTCCGAAACCTTTGGAACAGCGTGGAGCCGTCCGTCGCGGATATCGGGAAGATTGAGCGGAAAATGGCGAAGATTCCGAAAGACACCATCATCCGCCTCGGCGGGATGACCGATTGCTTCCAACCGCTGGAGGAGCGGGCGCGGGTGACGCGCGAAACCCTCCGGCTGCTCAACGCCTACGGCATCGGCTATCTGATTGTGACGAAATCCGACCTGATTCGCGAGTACATGGACATTCTCGACAGGGAAAAGGCGCACATCCAGATCACGACGACGTGGATTCCCTGCGAGAAGGCCGTGAGCACGGAGCGGCGCATCGCGGCCATCGAGGCGCTACATGCGGCGGGCTATGACGTGGCCGTGAGGCTTTCGCCTTATCTCCCCCAATTCGTGGATTTTGAGCGGCTGAACGCCATCAAATGCCCCAAAATCATCGTGGAGTTCCTGCGGGTGAACCACTGGATAAAGAAATGGCTGCCGCTCGACTATTCGGAATGGACGGTCAAGCATGCCGGATATCTCCATCTCCCGCTTGAAAAGAAGATTGAGTATCTATCCCGCGTGACGGGCTTTGACGAGGTGAGCGTCTGCGAGGACGTGACCGAGCATTATGCCTACTGGCGGGAGTGCGGGAACCACGACAAGAGCGATTGCTGCAACCTGAGAAAGTGAGGAAAACATGAATTACTATTCTATCGACGAGAGCGCGGCGCGGCTCTCACATGAAATGATGTCGATGAGCGACTATCAGAAGGGCGAGAAAACCCTTGAATATCGCGGCCTGTGCGATTTCGCCGCCGAAATGGCCGAACGGGAAAAGCAGCGCAAGCCGGATTACGCTGAGGCCATCGACGCGCTGCTGGACAGATACGCGCGGAAGCTGGCGGAATGGATGAATACGGAAAGCCGTATCGGGACGCTTTGCCCCTCCATCTTCATTGCCGGAGGAGATGGCGTTTCCGCCAAACGCAAGGCCAAACAGAACGCCCGGATGGATGCGCACATGAAAAAACGTGCGGATATTGACAAGCTGCTCGATAAGATTTGCAAAATTGGCACGGGTGGCATCAAGGCCGGGGACGCGGGTGTGCTGGTGAAGCTGGAAAGCAAGCTCGCAGACCTGCGGGAAGCGCAGGAAACCATGAAGGCCGTGAACGCCTTCTATCGCAAGCATAAGACGCTGGAGGGCTGCGATCTTCTTACGACGGAACAAATTGAAAAGCTCAAGGTGGCCATGACCAGCCCGTGGCGTACAAACTCCGCGCCTTTTGCCCCCTATCAGCTTCAAAACAACGGCGCAGAAATCCGGCGGATTGAAAAGCGCATCGAGGCTATCAGCGCCATCAAGGAAGAAGGCACCAAGGAAAGCACGGTCGAGGGAGTGGACGGGCTGCTGGTGGTCGAGAATACGGACATCATGCGGATTCAGCTTTTCTTTTCTTGTAAGCCGGATGCAGACGTGCGCGACATTCTCAAGGCAGAGGGCTTTTGCTGGGCACCGTCTCAAGGCGCGTGGCAGCGTCAGCTCACGGAAAACGGGCGCTTTGCGGCAAAGCGAGCCGTCGAGCAAATCAAAAATCTCTATACGGAAGGTGATAACGGATGACGAAAAACGAATGGGAGGCTTATTACGGGCAGGACACAAAGCCCAGCAAGTACGGGGCAAGGAAGGTCGTCGTGGATGGCGTGACCTTCGATTCCTCGAAAGAATATATCCGATGGAAGGAATTGCAGCTTCTTCAGCGCAGCGGCGAAATCTGCGAGCTGCAACGTCAGGTCAAGTTTCCCCTGCTCCCTGCTCAAGAATACAGGGGAAAGCGCGTGGAAGCGCCTGTTTCCTACATTGCGGATTTTACCTATATTGACCACCGCACGGGCGAATATGTGGTCGAGGACGTGAAGGGCTTTAAGACAAAAGAATACATCCTCAAGCGGAAAATGATGCTTTATTTCCACAAGCTCCGCATCCGGGAGGTTTAAGGGGGAAGGCGGCATGAAGAAAAAGCCCCCCCAAGAGCGGAGAAACACGATCAACAAAAGGCCGGGGCGAATCGTCGCCCTCTGTACGGCCAAGGGCAAAGTTATCTATTGCGAAGACCTACTCAAGCAAAGAAAGGACGGGAAAACATGATTTTGAACATTTGGAACATCCTGCTGACTGGCTTTTGCCTCCTGCTGGCTGGCGGCATCATCCTCGGCGTGGTCGCCTTTATTGTGAGCGCGTGCTATCTGAAGGACTGGGCGAAGATGGAGGCGGACAGCAAGCATGACCGTTGAGAAATCGCCGTGGACAAGCACGGCAGACAAGAAGACCCTGCCGCCATACGGCAAGCGGGTGATTATTCAAACCCGCTGGGGCTATGCGCTGGAGGCGGAGCGGATGCGCGGGACGTGGCGCTCCGCCCTCTATAGCACGATCATCGACGAAACCAACGTCCTCTTCTGGATGGAAAAGCCGGAACTCCCGAAGGCAGCGGACAAGCCGCCGGAGCGTAAAGCCGAACAGACGGGGTTTCAGCAGATGATGATGGAGGCGTAAAATGTTCGATCTAAACGTTGCCATTCGACTGATGAACTGCTTTCCGGGCAGCTTTATCAATCACAACGGAGAATTTATTGCACATGAAAAGGCAAACGAGTATTTCTCTTTATCCACCTGCGGAGATGAGCTTGATGTGAAGTGCAAGGTGCTTGAATGGCTATCAAGAGCGGCCAGCAAGGGAGAACCGTATCGAACCGCCAAGTCAAATCTGGCGTTTCAAAGGTTTATGCAGGACGGGGTTAATCGCTATTTGGAAACCGAGTTTTCTCAGGCGGATTTTGACGATATATACACCCATCTTGGAAACGCACGCAATCACGAAAAGACGCGACGCTTCATTCTATCCGGCTATGATATGTCTATTTTGCCGATGAAGATGGAGGCGTGAAATGCAAGCCGTGAAGATATGCGACGAAGGCGCAAAGCGGCTTATCGTCGGAATTGTGAAGCTGGCGGCGGCAGATTGGCGGCGGTCATATCGGAGACTGAAGAAAGAACCGTATAATTATACGGCAAATTGCAGGATTGTCGATTGCGAACGCTTCTTCTGCTCCGCCCACTTCGCGCGGCTGACGGCTACTGACGGGCGGGAAATGCTTGCCCGAATGATGGAGGAAGAACATGAAAAAGTTTAGTGATTTGAAGCAGGACGACATGCTGCTGGTGCAGATGAACGCGGATAATCCGGCTGTCGTTCCGAAATCGAAGTATGATCTTCAGATTAGGCAGGAAAGGCCTTTCCGCGCGTGGATTGCAGCCGGGTTTCATGTGCTTTTCAACGAGAACGGCATTCTTTTACTGCTGAAAGAGGAAGAGGCGGACAACCTCGAATTTAACGAGCTGCCGGAAAACTGGGCATCCTCCATGTTCGAGGCTGTGAAGGATTTGCAGGTGACGCGCGATTTCCTTAATGCTTTGAACCTCGCCAGTGCGCTGAACGGCAATTATTTCAAGGGTGAGGAAATCACGTTTGATGCTGAGCATAACGAGCATTGTTTGAAATATAAGCGGGGGTGCATTTGCTTGAAATGCAAATATGACTATTGCGAGTGCTGCATTGCGGTTGACGAATGTCCCATATATACGTGTCCGCATTTTATGGAGGAAGAAAGCCATGAGTGAAACACCGAAGTGCCCCGGATGCGGGGCTGACATGGAGTTGATGCATTTGTGTAAAGCCGCATTTTGCTACGCCTGCACGAAATGCGGCTGGGATTCGCCAATCGGCATTGATTCTGAATCGGCGTTCCGAATGGCGATGCGCCGCGCAGAGCCGGAGAACCGCGTGCTGACCTTCGACGAGGTTGCCACATACGCTGACCTTCCAGAAATGACGTTGATGTGGGTGGAAGTAAAATTTGCGAAAGAAAGCGACATTTTTCAGGAAATTCCCATTGGTTTCAACGGTGAGCTTGTGCAATTTCTTTATCCGAATGGTGCGCAGTTATATACAGATAAGCATAATTACCCGCCAGAAGATTACGGTAGCCGCTGGCGCTGCTGGTTGAGAAAACCGACGGCGGAAGAAACGAAAAAAACGCCTTGGGAGGAAGAAAGCCATGAGTGAAACGCCGAAATGCCCATATTGCGGGGATAGGATGGAGCTGCAAATCGTACCGCCTGAGCTCGGTAAAGAAATCTATACCGTATGGTATCAGTGCGTGGTGTGCGATAGCACCTCTCCGCAGCTTGAGATTCCCGCAGATAGCACGGACAGCCAGATTGAGGCGAAAGCTCGTGCATCTGTGATGCGCCGCATCGAGCCGGGAAACCGGGTGCTGACGCTGGCGGAAGCGCAAAAGAAGTGCCAAGAAGATAGAATCACATGGTATGAGCCTTTCCGGCATGAAGCACCTATCGTTTTCCCGGCGTATGTTGCGCCTATTGACCCGACGGATAGGCTTGTCAATATATACGCTTTCTTTGCGAGCACAGAAAAAGAGGTCGAGCTTTACGGCAAGACGTGGCGCTGTTGGCTGAAGAAGCCGACCACGAAAGAGATGAAGGTGACACTGTGGGAAAACTGATGACTAAAATTCGGCAGAAGTTATGCCGACATTGCTTCGCGATGGCACAGATCAAAACGGAGCATGATGAAGAATACTACATTTTTACTCACGTTTGCGTGAAGTGCGGTCAAAACTTCGTTGTGAGAATTCCACGAGATTATATTGATGCGTGGGAAACGGAGGACAAGCCATGAAAACACCTGAAGAGATTAAGAAAGGGCTGGACGCTTGCGGCACGGATGAGTGTCACGGGCAGCACACGGATTGCCCTTATAATGACGGCCATACTGAACCGTGCATCATGTATGTGTGTGGGGATGCGCTTGCCTACATCAAACAGCTCGAAGGCCAGATCGACCGCATGCTCGACTATATGCACGGCGATTGCGGCGCATGTAAGCATCGGAACGTTCACGGCCTCGCGGGGACGACTTGCGGGGATTGCGTGATGGAATGGGAGCGCCCAAATTGGGAGTACGCCGGGGAAGCCGACGAGAAGGAGAATAACAATGTTTGAGATTTACAAGGAGCTTATGGAGCTTGCCGTGTACCTCATGGACGGGAATTTCTTCAGCAAATGCGGCGGGCTATTCATCGCCTTTGTTGCCACCGTCTACCTCATCAAGCTCGTTCTCCTTCCCTTTCAAGTCGCGGAAATTTGCAAAATGATGAAAAAATAAGCGCACAAACGAAACAGCGCAAACGGAGGTGATTTTATGGCCGCTGTAAAGTGGGTGAAAATCACGACGGACATGTTCGACAACCGAAAAATCAAGCACTTGCGCAAGCTGCCGGACGGAAACAACATCGTCCTCATCTGGGTGATGCTACTGACGATGGCGGGGCGCTGCAATGCTGGAGGCATGATCTTCCTGACCGAAAACATCCCTTACACGCCCAAGATGCTCGCCGATGAACTGGGCTTTGAGGAAAACACGGTCAAGCTCGCCATCACCGCGCTGGAACAGCTCAACATGGTCTGCACCGATAACGGCTTTTTCTCCATCGCCGGGTGGAACGAGTATCAAAACATCGAAGGCATGGAGAAAATCCGGGAACAGACGCGCCAACGCGTGACCGCTCATCGCCAGAAACAGAAGGCGCTTGCGGCTGCTGCACAGAGTAACGTTACATGTAACGTTACAGTAACGCAAAGTAACGCAACAGAAGAAGATATAGATATAGATAAAGAGAAAGAAAAAGAATATAGGGATATGGGCGCATCCGCGCCCAATCCCTCCCCCTCCCACAAGCCGAAGAAGCCTGTGAAACACAAATACGGGGAATACGCAAACGTGCTGCTCACAGACGACGAGCTTGAAAAGCTGAAAGAGGCGTTTTCCGACTGGGAAGAACGGATTGAGCGGCTTTCCGGCTACATCGCCAGCACGGGAAAGGCGTATAAAAGCCATTATGCCACCATCCGCAACTGGGCGCGGAAGGATGCACAGGCGCAACCCGTCACACGGCGGGCGGAGGGCGCATCTTACAGCCGGAAGCCGACAAAGGCCGAAGAGCTGAATGATTTCTACGACATGGCCGCCAACTGGGCGGCGGAAGGCGGGGAAAACGGATGAAAAACAAAGACATCAGGAGGAACGGCAGCGGCTACTATGACGAAACGGCCTTCAAGGCCATCAGCGGCATGAAGCCACAACCGGGTGAAATCTGGACGCATAAGGTGAGCGACGGCCTGATGCTGGTGCTCAACCGGGATGAACATGTGTGCGCCTGCCTGAAGCTCGGAGAAAAGCCAGCGATAAACAAAATCATGGTGCGCGGCAAGACGATGATGTGGACGAATCCCATCATGGTCGGCTATTGTTTCGACGAGGTGCTGGAGGCATACGTCAAGACCATGCCGGACACGGAATTTCTGGAAGTGCAGAAAGCTGTCAAAAAGGCGCTGGGGCTTTCTCATGTGCCGGATAAGGCAAACGGTCAAGCACATGCGCCGGAAGCGCACACGGACGAAAACAGCCCTATCTCGGATGATTTTGAAAAGCTGGTCGATGAGCGGGACAAGCTGAACGCGAAAATCAGCCAAAAGATGATTGACGAGTACACGACCCTCAAAGCGAAAATTAAAGTGATGGAGGACATGAACGTGGAGAAAGGCGGTGTGCGGGAATGACGAAACAGGAATTTGCGGCGTTTGCCAGCGCGTTGAAAACCTACTATCCGCGCGAGCAGCTTCTTCCGAACGAACAGGCCATAGAGCTATGGTATCAGGAGCTTGCGGATATCCCCATGCAGATCGCGCAAGCGGCGCTGCGGAAGTGGGTATCGACAAGCAAGTGGTCGCCCACCATCGCCGACATCCGCGAAATGGCCGTCGATGTCAAGCGCGGCGATGCGCCGGACTGGTCGGAGGGTTGGATGCAGGTCAATCTCGCCATCAAACGCTATGGCCGATACAGGCCAGCGGAGGCAATGGAGAGCCTCGACCCCATCACGCGGAAGGCCGTGAAGAATCTGGGCTTTCAAAACCTCTGCGACACGGAGGACATCGGCTACTACACGCGGCGATTTCAGCAAATCTTTGAGACAGAAGCCAAGCGGGAACAGATGCGCTATCAGCTCCCGCTTGGATTACAGGAAACCATTGCAGAGATTCAGGGTGAGTTCCGCTTCAAGCTCGAAAGCGGGGATGCGCATGGATAAAGAAAAGGTCTGGCTGGTGGAGGCCGTCGGGCGCGACGCTTTTGGAAACTGGCTGCGCGTCTACACGGAGCACCAGTGCAAGGATATCATCGCGGCATGGGATTTCATTCAGAAAATCAATCCGGGCGGGGTTTTCGCCTATGTCTGCATACGGGAGGGCGTGAAAGATGAGCGAGGCCAAGGATTACTTGAACAGAATCAAATGGTACGACGTGCTGATTGACAGCAAGCTGGAGGAAATGGAACGGCTGAACGATCTTGTCCGCCGGATAACGCCCAGCATGAGCGGAGCCGCTGGCGGCGGCAACGGGGACAAGCTCGGCGATACCGTTGCGAAAATTGTGGATTTGCAGGACGAAATCAACCGAAAAATTGATGAGTTTGTGGCGCTCAAACAAGCGGCATCTTCCATGCTCTCGCAGATTACGCGGACGGATTATTACAAAATCCTGCACATGCGCTATATCCGCTATATGAGTTTTGAATCCATTGCGCAGGATATGGGCTGCACATACCGCTGGGCGACGAAGATGCACGGACAAGCCTTGCAAGAGTTCGACAAGGTGCTGAAGGCACAGAAACGGCTTGAGGAAGCCGAAAAGCGGGAAAATTGCAAAAAAAATTTTCGATAGTTCCTATTTGTTCCTAAAAGTTCCTTGAAGTTCCTATGTGTCGTGTGATAATATTATAATGCGCGAAGCGAACAAAGAGAACAAAGCGATAAGCCCGACGGGAAGCACCATTTCCTGCCGGGCTTTTTGCGTGGAACCGAAAGGCGGTGCATCATGGGTAAATTGCAGGAGCTTTACCTCTGCCCCACCTGTATCTGTATTTGATACGCGTCAAGGGTACTGGCAGAAACGGAAAAAGGAATGGAAGGACATCGGGCTGCATAGCGACGTTGGCCGGGATGACCACCTTTTGCGTGGCGGTATCAAAGAACTGGCGCAAAAGAGAGGCATGAACCTCACGGGAACGTCAATATTTGACCCGGTGCTTTGCGAAATCGTCTATAACTGGTACAGCAACGAGGGCGGCTTGATCTTTGACCCGTTCGCGGGCGGCTCTGTGCGCGGCGTTGTGGCCGAGCTGCTGGGGCGGCACTATATCGGGATAGACCTATCACAGCGACAGGTGGACGCAAACCAGATGAATGCGGACGCGCTGGGCGTATGTCCGGCGTGGCATTGCGATGATAGCAGAAATATGAATGACTATATACCAGACGGCAGCGCCGATCTGGTCTTTTCATGTCCTCCTTATCACAATTTGGAGAAATACAGCGACCATCCGCTCGACCTCTCCAATATGTCTTATGCGGATTTCTGCATGGCGTACAGCGATATCATCGGGAAAAGCTGCCGGAAGCTCAAGGATAACCGCTTTGCGGTGTTTGTCGTCGGGGATATCCGGGACAGCAAGGGCGCATATCGGGATTTTCTCGGCCTGACAAAGCGGCTTTTCATCAAAAACGGCTTGTATCTGTATAACGAATCCATCCTGCTCAACCAGTATTCAACGGCACCGATGCGAGCCGGGGGCGCGTTTTCCGCAAGCCGGAAGGTGACGAAGGTTCATCAAAACGTGCTTGTCTTTTACAAGGGCGACATGAAGAAAATCAAGGAAACATTCAAAAATGAGTTCAAAAAAGCACCACTTGAACGGTTTTTGACATGAAAGGAGGCGAGGATTGTGGTGAAGATGACCGACAAGCAAAAAAGATTCTGCGACGAATATCTGATTGACATGAACGGCGCTCAAGCTGCAATCCGAGCCGGATATTCAAAGAAAACCGCAAAGCAAATTGCAACTGAAAACCTATCCAAACCTTACTTGCGCGAATACATCGACAAACGGATGGCCGAAAAGGAAGCGGCGCTCATCGCCGACCAAGATGAGGTTATGAAGTATTTAACGGCGGTCATGCGCCGGGAAAAGGCAGAGCATGTCGTCGTCACCTGCACGGAGGAAACATCCTCCTATGTGCCGGACGGTGAAGGCAAGATGCGCAAGCAAACGGTGAAGAAGGAAACGCCGCAAATTGTCGAAATCCCTGCCAGATTGCAGGACAGCAACAAGGCGGCGGAGCTGCTGGGCAAGGCATACGGCATTTATACCGACAAAGTGGACGCGGATGTGGACATGAATCTGAATATCAAGGTGGATTATGGAGAAGAAAATGACGGTTGACGTTCTGGGAACGCCATATAGTATTGAGTTTTTCGATTATGACGAAAAGCCGTATTTCAAGAAAAACATGGCGGACGGTTATTGTGACAACGTGACCAAGGAAATCGTCATGTGCAATATACAGACATATCCGGGATATGCGGATGAAACGCCTGAATATTGCAGAATGATCGAAAAAGCAACCCTGCGGCATGAAATCGTTCACGCCTTTTTCAATGAAAGCGGCCTTTGCTCAAGCTCGCTTGACTATGGCGGCGCATGGGCGAAGAACGAAGAAATGGTTGACTGGATTGCTTTACAGTTTCCAAAGATGATGAAAGCATTTGAAAGCGTTGATGCGTTGTGAACATAACGGTTAAGGCGAACCCCATCTTCCGCGAAGTTGACCAAAGCCGAAAGCGGTACATCATCATGAAAGGCTCGGCGGGTTCAGGAAAGAGCGTGGACACGGCGCAAAACTACATCCTCCGCCTGATGCGCGACGCTGGGCGGAATCTGGTGTGTATTCGCAAGTCGGATATCACCAACCGCGACAGCACCTTTGCCGAGCTGACGGGCGCGATTTATCGCATGTTTGGCGATAAAGCCGACCAGTATTGGGCGATTACAATGTCGCCGCTGAAGCTGACCTGCCGCCACAATGGAAATCAGATCATCTTCCGAGGGATGAACGACGAGCGCCAGCGTGAGAAGCTGAAATCCATCACATTCCAGCGCGGCAAGCTGACAGACGTTTGGTGCGAAGAGGCCACGGAGCTGACACAAGCGGACGTTGAAATCATCGACGACCGTCTGCGCGGCGAGCTGCCGCCGGGACAATTCTACCAGATTCGCATGACCTTCAACCCGGTCAATAAGAACCACTGGATAAAGCGTGTCTATTTTGACATGCACGATGACAATGTGCTTTGCCATCATAGCACCTATCTGAATAACCGCTTCATTGATGACGCATACCGGGCGCGTATGGAGCGCCGAAAGATCGTAGACCCGGAAGGTTATACCATATACGGCCTCGGCGAGTGGGGCGAAATTGGCGGTCTGATTCTTCACAACTGGGAGGTCAGCGAGATTTCCCAAGACATGAAGGATTATCACGATGTTGCCATTGGCCAAGACTTCGGTTTCAATCATGCCAACGTTATCTTGACGCTCGGCGAGAAGGATGACGATATCTACATCATGCGGGAGATATACGTCTTTGAGAAGGACACATCCGAAATCATCCAGATGGCGGAAGATACGGATGTTCCGAAAAACAGGATGATGTGGTGTGACAGCGCAGAGCCGGACAGAATCCGCATGTGGAAGAAAGCCGGATATCGTGCCAAGGGCGTTGACAAGGGCGGCGCGAAAGGCTCTATCAAGGCGCAAATCGACTGGCTCAAGCAGCGTCACATATACGTTCACCCGTCATGCGTGAATACGATCAAGGAGCTGCAACAATGGAAATGGCAGAAGAACGAGCAAACAGGCGAGTATCTGGATGAACCCGTGGCCTTTCAGGATGATGCGATGGCCGCGCTGCGGTACGGCGTGGAATCGTGGCGGAAGGCGCGGGGCTGGATGACATGAGAAAGAGTGAAAGGCGGTGAAACCGATGCTGACGGTCGAGGAAATCAGAACATTTATCGAGGCTGACAAGTGCAGCAAGAAAAAGCAGCTTGCGATGGTTGGCCAGCGGTATTATGAAGGCCAGCACGACATTCTGAAAAAGAGGATTTTCTTTTTCAATGCCGACGGCGTTTTGGAAGAAGATATAACCAAGGTGAACACGAAAATCCCGCATCCCTTCTTCCGGGAGCTGGCCGATCAAGCGGTTCAATACCTGCTTTCCTGCAATGATGGATTTATCCGCTCGGATGACCCGGATTTGCAAAACGAGCTTGACGATTACTTCAACGAGAACGAGGATTTCATCGCAGAGCTGAACGAAATCCTGACGGGGAGTATCGTCAAGGGCTTTGAATATGCCTATGCCTTCAAGGGTGAGGACGGGAAGACGCACTTTCAAGCAGCGGACAGCCTCGGCGTGGTCGAAGTACGAGCCAAAGAAACGGCTGACCAGTGCGATTATCTGATTTACTGGTACATTGACCGATTCGATAAGGATCCCCGCGCCATCAAGCGGATTCAGGTGTGGGACAAAACGCAGACGTGGTTTTATACCCAGATCGAGGACGGCGAAATTGAACTGGATGAATCGGAAAAGGACAACCCAAGGCCGCACATTCTCTATCAAAAGGGCGAAAAGCTCTATATGGGCAATTATGGCGAAATCCCCTTTATCCGGCTGGATAACAACCGCAAGCAGCGCAGCGACATTGCCACCATCAAAGCCATGATTGACGATTACGATGTGATGAACTGTGGCCTCTCCAACAATATCGAGGACACAAACGAGGCGCTGTATGTCGTCACAGGCTTCGATGGGGACAACCTCGACGAACTGATGAAGAACATCCGGGCGAAAAAGGTTGTCGGCGTGGGCGAAGGCGGAAACGTCAACGTGCAGACGGTGGACATTCCCATCGAGGCGCGAAAGGCCAAGATGGAAACCGACGAAAAGAACATTTTCCGCTTTGGCATGGGCGTGAACATGGAAAGCCTAAAGGACACGGGCGCGACGGTGAGCATCGCCATCAAGGCGGCCTATTCGCTGCTCGATCTCAAGTGCAACATGCTCGAAATCCGCTTGAAGCAATTCATGCGCCGGATGCTGAAAATCGTGCTTGCGGAAATTAACCATGATAACGGCACGGACTATCAGCAATCGGACGTTTACTTCTGTTTTAAGCGTGAAACCATCGTCAACGAAGCGGAACAGGCGACCATTGAGCTGACCAAAGCCCAGCGGCGGGCGGCAGAGATCAACACCATTTTGAGCCTCGCATCTACCATCGACGACGAAACCCGGCTGAAACTCATCTGCGAGCAGCTTGAAATCGACTATGACGAGATCAAGGACAAGGTGCCGAAGGAGGACGAAACCGGGATGCCGCTCTATCAGGTGCAAAAAGAGCTTGACAACGCAAATCTGGAAGAATAGGCGTGATGAACCATGAGCATTGAACCGATTACAAGATTACAAAGATTTCTGCGGGTGCTGGCGGATAGCTCGGCAGATATGCCGGAACCGTTGAGAAATTTGGAAAAATGCTGCTGCTATGCGTGCGGACATCTGGACACCCGACCAGAGCTGCACACGACCCTCGAAAAGCTGATTGCATCCGTGCGCGATAAGTCCATCGTGCCGCCAAAGCCCAACACGCGCCTTGAAAAGTACGTGGCGGCAATG